>Ga0207718_100452_pt1 | contig 37352 bp, 35 predicted proteins | sample A23M2SouthBayCA_FD_187749 | JGI IMG/M metagenome (GOLD analysis project Ga0207718, IMG submission 187749) | Aerobic enrichment media microbial communities from Eden Landing Ponds, California, USA - A23 M2 (SPAdes) | ecosystem: Environmental > Aquatic > Marine > Unclassified | place: Emeryville... | reverse complement strand
CGCTCGGCGTGTTCGAGCGCCTGCTCGCCGCGGCCCGACTCCCAGAGCGCGTACGCGAGGTTGGTCTCGGCGGTCGCGGCGTGCTCGGAGTCGTCGTCGATCCGCAGCGCCTCCTCGTAGGCGCCGATCGCCTGGTCGAACTCCTCCAGCTCCGCGTGGGCCGCGCCCTTGTTCACCCACGCCTCCTGGGCCTCCAGCGAGTCCTCGTCGGCGAAGCGGGCGGCGCGCTCGAACGTCTCCGTCGCCTCCTCGTGGCGGTTGATCCCCATGTACGAGAGCCCCACGTCGATCAGGCGCTCGACGTCGATGGCGTCGCTCTCGACGTTGCGCTTGTCCATGATGTCCGTGAGCACGCGGGAGTCGACGGGGTCGACCGTGTTCGGGTCGGCGTCGATCTCCTCGGGGTCGAGGGTGAACTCCTCGTAGTCGGCGTCGACGCCCTGCCCGGCGGAGAACTCGTGGCGGTCGTCGTCGCGTTCGTCGGTCATATACCCGGTTTAGCGGGTCACGACGCGTAAGGGTTGCGTCGGAGCGCCGCGGCGAGGGCGGTTCGCCGTCGGCGCATCCTCACTCCCCGCGGTGTGGGGTGACGCGGCCGACCGCCGAAGGCCGGGCACCGCCCTCCGAGCGGGCTACTCGGTCACGGCGGCGTTCGGAACGCCGCTCGACCGCCGGCCGGAATACCGCTCCCACAACAGCACGGCCGGGGGGAGCGCGACGACGGTGAAGATGAACGAGTACAAGACGCTCAACCCCATCAGCAGCCCGAAGTCACCGAGCACGGGGGTGATCGCGAGACCGAGCGCACCGGTGCCGAGCGACGTGGTGAGCATACTCCCGAGCAGGGCGCCACCGGTGCCCGAGAACGTGATGATCATCGATTCGTAGGCGTTCGCGTTCTCGTTGAACTCGTCGACGAACCGGTGCGTGGCGTGCACGGAGTACGCGATCCCGAGCCCGATCGAGATGGAGAGGATCGTCGCGGTCAGCGCGTTCAGCGACATCCCGAGCGCTCGCATCGTTCCGAGCAGGAACGCGATGGCGATGAGGATGGGGAAGAGGTTCACGACCCCGAGCAGCGGCTTGCCCTCCAAGACCCCGTACGAGACGACGAGGAACACCCCCGTCAGGCCGATCGCGAGGACGAGCCCTTGGATCGCGGAGTTGAAGATGATGTCCGTCACGGCGTCGAAGACGACGAGCTGGCCGGTCGCCGTCGCGTCCTGCCGGAAGCTCTCGGAGAACTGCCGCGCGTCGGCGGCGGCCTCGCCCTGCGACGCGCTCGCGTCGATCGCGTAATCGACCTGTGCGTTTCGCCGATCCCGCGTGAGATACTGCGCGGCGCGGTCGCCGGCCGGCGAGGCGAACAGCACGTCGTATATCCGTTCGAGGTTGCGGTCGGGGATCCCGTTCCCGTTCACGTCGTTGCGGGCGACGAGCTCGGCGAACTCCGGATCGCGTTCGGCCTGCGTTCGGATCACGGTGACGATGCTCGTCGGGCGCGCACTCCCGCCGTCGCCGACGGCGAGCGTGGACGGTGGATCGTCGTTCGGGGCAGCGAGCGCCTCCAGCGCGTGATCCTCTTGGAAGTTGCCCTCGACGTATATCGTTACTGACTGATCCTGGTTGGTCGAGAAGCGGTCCTCTAAGAGGGTGATCGTCTCCGTGACGGTGTACTCGCTGGGAGCGAACGGCTCCGGCAACGCGGTCACGTACTCGGGGAGTTCTTCGGGCGGAAGGAAGTCCTCCGTCTCGAAGGACGTGTCGACGCCGCTGCCGTACGTCGCGGCCATCCCCCCGGTGACGAGCAACACGATCACGAACGCGATCGGCGCGTACTGACTGACCTGCGTCGGGAACGTCAGCAGCCGACCGAGCGTGGAGTCGCTGGAGGAGATCGGGGCCGAGTTGAATTCGGGAACCCCGTACGCGTCACGCAGCTTGTCGACCTCGAGCTTCGCCGCCGGCAGGAACAGCCCGAAGATCAGGAACGTGAATATGATGCCGATCGCGGAGGCGATCCCCAGGTCCCGGATCGGTCCGAGATCCGAGATCACGTTCGCGCCGAACCCGAAGACCGTCGTCGCCGTGACGATGACGAAGGCGATCATGAGCTGGTTGTTCGCCTCTCGCATCGCCTCGACGGCCTCGTAGCCCTTGACGGTCTCCTCGCGGTAGCGGTTGATGATGTGTATCCCGAAGTCGACGCCGACCGCGAGCAGCAGGACCGGGACGGAGATCATCTGCTGGCTGAACGGGATGCCGGAGAACCCGAGGAATCCGAACGTCCAGATAACGGTCATGAGCAGCGATAACAGCCCCAGCGAGAGGTCGATCGGGTCGCGGTACGCCACGACCAGGAACAGCAACAGCAGCAGCACGACGACCGGCATCACGATCGTCAGCGAGTCGCCGATCACGTTCGCCGTCTCCGCGTTCGTGATCCCGATACCGAACGCCCGGATGTCTCCGGGGTAGTCGTTCGTTATCGTCTGGATCGTCGTCTGAATCTCCTGGAGGTTCCCGTCGGAAAAGCCCGGAGGGACCTGGTGTGAGACGACCGTGATCGACGCCGACGCGCTGGCGCTCGTCGGGTTGAAATCGGTCGACAGCGCCCGGCCGAACTGCGGCTCCCCTTCGAGTCCGCGAACCGCCCGACGGATCTGAGTGGGAGTGGCGCCTTCGAGTGCGCGCCGCTGCTCGGTGACCGTCGTCGCCGACGGGTCGATGGCCCTCGCAACGACAGGCGCGGGTCCGTTAACCGACGCCACCCGGAGGTCGTCACGGTTCGTCAGCTCTTCGAGCAGCCGGATGTCGCGGACGAGCGCCTCCTTGGTTAGGACGTTCCCGCCGGTGTGAATGAGTTGGGTGGACTCGCTTCTCGGCTCGAACGGGTCGTCGAACTGCTCGTTGACCGCATCGAGCGCCTCCTGTTCGTCGAGGCCTTCGGTGAACGCGTCGGTGGCTCCGGTGTCGGTGCTGACGAGCCCCATCCCGCCGGCGAACACCATGGTGAGTACGAGGAACGCGACGATGACCTGGCGCGGCCTGTCGACGATGGCGTCGTTGAGCCGCCGCGTCCCCGCCTCGATCTGCTCACCGACCGACATCAGTTACTGCCGCCTCCGATAGAGGACCAGTCCGCCGGTTCCGATCACGAGGAGCGCGACGACGATCACGGGGATCGGAATCCCGCCGCCCTCGCTCTCGGTCACGTCGATCGGAACGCGGTAGGTGTCCGAGAGATGACTGTCGCCGTCTGCGTCATCGTACCGGAAGTCGAGCGAGATCGGGTAGGTGCTCCCGGCCGTCGCAGAGCCGGTGGTGGTCAACTCGAACGTCATCGTCGTCGTTTCACCCGGTTCGAGGGACTGGACGTAGCCCGTGTCGGTAGTGCCCGTGTCGAGCGGATCGTCGGCGAACAGCCGCGCCTCGACGTCGCCCGCGGTCTCTTCGAGGTTGTTCGTCACCGCGACCTCGACGGTTCGCGTCCCGCCCGCATCGATGGTTCGATTTTCGACCGCGACGGTGAACCGGTCCCGCTCCGGCGCGACCTCGGTGTCGACGGCCACCTCGTCGTAGAGGCGAGCCTCACCGCCGTCGTTGCGGTACTGGACCGCGAGTCCGAGCGAACGGAGTCCGGCCTCCGCTTCACCGCCGATCGCGATCGGGAGCGTGAAGTCGGCCGACTCGCCCGGCCCCAACGTGCCGACTGCGGTCGAGCGTTCGATCGGAATGACGCTCCCGGACTCGTCCGCGTACTGGACGACGACGTTGTTGGCCGCGACCGGTCCGTCATTCGTCACCGTTCCGCGTAGTTCGCCGTCCTCACCCACCCGCAGGCTCGACTCGACGTCGCGGACGGCGAACGTCTGTTCGCCGAGTGGCGCCACACCGGCGGAAAGCCCCTCGTCGACCTGGGGAATTCCGTCCGGCGTCTCGAAGGAGACGCTCCCGGAGATCGCGTATTTCCGTTCGGGCGCCGTCGCCGCGAACGAAGCGTCGTACGGGACCGTGACCGTCTCACCGGGCGCGATCGATTCGATCAGGGCCGCGTCGGAGGTTCCCTGTCCCAGCCCAAGTCCGGCGCTCGACGACTCCAACGCGACCGTCGCGTCGTTCGCGGCGGTCGCGCCGACGTTTCTGATCTCGGCCTCGAGAACCCCCTGGTCACCGATCTGCGCGTCGGTCGTCACGTCGACGATCCGGAACCGCGCGTCTTCGGTGACCTCCAGCTCGACCTCGGCGTCGACCGTCTCTTTCTCGTCGTAGCTGACGTCACCAGACTGTTGACGCGTGTAGGAGTACTCCAGTTCGACGTCGAGCTCGTAGCTCCCCGCCTCGGTCCCGTTCGGCACGCTCACGGCGATCGGCACCTCACGGGGTGCGGTTTCGGTCACGGAACCGAGCCCGATCGTGCCCGTTTCCACCGTGAACGGGGTGTCGCCGCCGTCGGCCGTCAGGCGGACGTTGCGCGCGGTGGTGACCACTTCCCGTGTCTCCGGCGTGCCGAGGTCCATGTCGCCGTCATTGATGATCTGGAGTTCCACTTCGTTCGTCCGGCCGGGCGTGACTTCCGGTCGCGGGGCCGTCACTGAGAGCTCCGGCGACCCGCGGATGACGCCTGCGGTCTGGGGTCGCGCGGTCGGGTCCGCGGCCGTCGTCCCGTCGAGGGTCGCGGTCGCCGCGTCCGCGGTCGCCCCGCCGGCGGTCGAGCCCCCGTGCGCCGTGCCCGCGACCGCTCCGACGGTCCCGCTCGTCAGCATCAGTACCGCGGCGAACACGGCGAGAAGTTTCGTCCGCGTCACGCCGACCACCCCCCAGCTCGGTCGTCGCGTCCGTCTGCTCGTCCGCGCATCATCGGTTTCCCGTCAGCGTGCGCGTCTGACGACGGTGATATCGGACAGGCCCTACCTCGGTGGACAATCTCGGAGTCCGTTCCATACCTATTCACGGTTCCAAAAATGAATAAACTCTTTGTTTCTGGATTCGTAACGCATGATCGATGGACCGATACCGATCGATAGACAGCGTCTGAGTACCACGATAATGAGTAGATTCACCGAACGAGACCGAGAGCGTATCCGAAATCAACTGATCGAGGCCGGTAGAGATCTGTTCACTCAGTTCGGGTTCGAACGCACGCGGATCAGCGACCTCACGGAGGAGGCCGGGATCGGGACGAGCACGTTCTACCAGTTCTTCGATTCGAAGGAAGCGCTGTACGTCGAGGTGCTTCTCGCGGAGCGCGAATCGCTGGAGGCGCAGATCGCCGAAGCCGTCAAAGCGGTCGACACTCCGCGCGAAGAGGTGCGCGTGTTGTTGAAAACGACCCTCAGTGAAGTGCGATCGAACCCGCTCATCTCCACGCTGATCGTCGACGGCGAGTTACGCGCGCTCCAAGATCGGATCGCCGACGCGAAGGTCCCCGATGATCCGATCAGCTCCGACACCCGACACTCCGAGCTCCCGTTCGCTAAGCGGTGGGCCGAACTCGACGCGTTCCGGTACGACGATCCCGAACTGATCGATCAGTTACTCATGTCGCTCGTCTTCACTGCGCGTTCGCGAAACGCCCCGATCGGTGCCGACAACGACGTCGCCTACGAGCAGGTCGAAGACGCGATGATCGAGACGATCGTCGACGGTCTCTTCGCGGACGGGTGACCGAAGTTCCCGAGTTCCGCGACGGGAGGGTGCAGTTCACCGATCGGGGTACCTCCCAGAGCGGCGGTCGACGCGTCGTTGCTCGACGGTCGAGACTACCTACTCCAGATCCAGCAGCGCCGCGATCTCGTCGAGGTACTCGTCGTAGATCCCGACGGCAGACTCGATCGGGTCCGGCGAGGCCATGTCGATCCCCGCCAGTTCGACGACGTCGAGGGGGTAGTCGGAGCCGCCGGCCTTCAGCATCTCGCGGTAGTCGGCGGCGGCCTCGTCGCCCTCGTCGAGGACGCGCTCGACGATCGCGGCCGCCGCGGAGATGCCGGTCGCGTACTGGTAGACGTAGAAATTGTAGTAGAAGTGCGGAATGCGCTCCCACTCGCGCTCGATACCCCCGGTCAGCTCGGCCGGCGCGTAGTAGTCGCCCTTGAGGTCGGCGTAGATCTCGTCGAACGCGTCGGGGGTGAGCGCCTCGCCGGCCTCGACGCGCTCGTGGATCCGCTGTTCGAACGCCGCGAACATCGTCTGCCGGAACAGCGTCGAGCGGAAGCGTTCGAGGTACTCGTCGAGGACGTGGGTGCGCAGCGCGTCGTCCTCGACCGTGTCGAGCAGGTGGTGGGTGAGCAGGGTCTCGTTGACGGTGGAGGCGATCTCCGCGACGAAGATCTCGTAGCTCGCGTCGTGCCACGGCTGGGCGTCGCCGGCCAGCTCGGAGTGCATCGAGTGGCCGAGCTCGTGCGCGAGCGTGAACATCGAGGCGATGTCGTCCTGGTAGTTCATCAGGATGAACGGCTGGGTGTCGTACGTGCCCGAGGAGAACGCGCCCGAGCGTTTCCCGCGGTTCTCGTACACGTCCACCCACCGCGAGTCGAGCCCCTCGGCCATCCGCTCCTGGTACGGCTCGCCCAGCGGCGCGACCGCCTCGATCACCCACTCGCGGGCCTGCTCGTACTCCACGTCGGGCCCCTGATCGCCCGTCAGCGACATGTACAGATCGTGGCTCTCCAGCCGGTCGACGCCGAGCGCCTCCTCTTTCAGCTCCGCGTGGCGGTGGAGCACGTCGAGGTTGTCGTCGACGCTGTCGACGAGGGTGTCGTACACCTCGACCGGGACGTTCGAGCCGTCGAGCGCGGCCGCACGCGCGGAGTCGTAGCCGCGGATCTCGGCGCTCGTCGCGTGCTCTCTGACGGCCTTTTCGAGGGAGGTGCCGACCGTGTTTCGGACGCTCGACCACTCGTCGTAGAACGTCTCGTGGACGCGCTCGCGGAACGCCCGGTCCGGGTTCTTCTGGAGCTTCGTGAAGTTCGACTGGGTGATCTCGACCTCCTCGCCGTCGGGGTCTTCGACGACGCCGTAGGTCATGTCGGCGTTCGTCAGCATCGAGTAGATCTCGCTCGGGGCGTCGGTGACCTCGGACAGATCGGCGAGCACCTCCTCGACCTCGGCGGAGCGTGTGTGCTCTTTCATCCGCAACACGTCGTCGAGGTAGTGCTCGTACTCGTCGAGGGCCGGCTCGGCGTCGATAAAGGAGTCGACCTCCGCCTCCGTGAGCGACTGGAGCTCCGGCTCGAGGTAGGAGATCGCGCTCGACGCCTCGGAGCCGAGCGAGGACGCCTTCGCGGACATCGCCTGATACTCCTGGTTCCGGGTGTCCTCGGCGCTGCGGAGCCGGGCGTACGTCGTCACCCGCTGGAGGTCACGGAAGATCTCCTCGCGTAGCTCCAGCAGTTCGAGGAGGGTTCCGGCGTCGTCGGTGACGCGCCCCTCGTACGCCGCGAGCTCCTCGATCCGGTCAGAGACCGCCTCGTACGCGTCTTCCCACTCCTCGTCGTCCGCGTAGACGCTCTGGAGGTCCCACTTGTACGACTCGTCGATCTCCGTTCGCTCGGGAACCGAACTCATACCACGGGATTCGCCCCTGGGGCACTAAGGCTTGTCAAACGCGGAACTCCGCGTGAGCAACGCGGCCGTCACTCCCCGCCGGCCCACTCCGCGAGGTCGACGACGAGCACGAGCGCGTCTTCGCCGTCTCGGTAGTAGTTCGAGATGCGGCGGATCGGGTCGAACCCCTCGTCCGCGTACAGCGAGCGCGCGGCCGCGTTGCTCTCGCGGACCTCCAGCCGCACGACGGCGACGCCGACGGCGCGAAGCCGCGCGAGCGCGGACCGAAGCAGCGTCCGACCGATCCCCTCCTCGCGCGCCTCGGGGTGGACCGCGAGGTCCTTCACGTGGCCGATGTCGCGCCCGTGATTCGGGGTGGAATCCGCGACGACGTAGCCGACGACCGCCCCCTCCCGCTCCGCGACGAGGAACGCGGGCTCGTCGAGCAGCCGCTCGAAGGCGTCGTACGGCCACGGGTCCGAGAAGCACGCCCGCTCGATCCGGATCACGGCGAGGAGGTCGGCGCGCTCGACCGGCCGGACGGTCGCGTCCACGGGGGTCACGGGCCGGATTGGCGCGCGGGAGGAATAAACGCGACGGGACGGGACGGGACGCTCCCGTGTCGCCCGCGCCGATCGCGGTCACCCGTCGATCCACGGCTCGCCCGCCTCGGCCGCGTGGGGGGCGGGCCCTCGGACCACGAAGCACGCCCCACCGGGGACTGCCACGTCGTCCGGGCACGGGGGGTCCGCGCCGCCGCCCCGGAGCCCGACCGTCCAGCCGTGCGACTCGACGACCTCGCGGACGATGTCGAGCCCGTAGCCCGTCCCGGCCTCGCGGGTCGTGAAGCCGGGGTCGAAGACCGCCTCGCGGTGCGCCGGGGCGATCCCCGGTCCGTCGTCGGCCACGAGGAACCCCCCGTCGGTCGCGGTCACGACGACGGTGAGCGGGGCGTCCTCGTCGCCATCGGTCGGCCGGGCGTCGCTCGGGCCGTCGGTCGGCCGGGCGTCCTCGCCCCCGTCGGTCGGTCGAACGCTTTCTCCGCCGTCCGGCGCGGCGTGTTCCGTCGCGTTCCGGAACAGGTTCTCGAACGCCTGTCTCAGGCGACCGCGGTCGCCGCGCACCCGGGCGTCGGCGCCCACGACGAGCCTCGCGTCCGCGCTCCCGGCGGTGTCCCACGCCTCGCGGGCGACGGCGCCGAGCGCGAACTCGGTCGGCTCGTCGATCCCGGATCCCTGTCGGGCGAGCGTCAGCAACTCCGAGACCAGCTGGTCGATCCGGTCGACGGCGCGCTCGCCGCGCTCCAGCGGCTCGGTGTCGCCTTTCAGCCGTGCCATCTCCATCGACCCCCGGATCACCGACAGCGGGTTTCGGAGATCGTGGGAGACGATGCTGGCGAAGCGGTCCAGCCGCTCGTTGCGGTCGGTGAGGCGGCGCTCGCGCGCCTTCCGCTCGCTCACGTCTCGCGAGTTGATGAGCAAGTGCCCGACCGCGGCGTCGGCCGGCAGCGACCGGGTCCGGGACTCCAGCCAGACCCAGTCGCCGTCGGCGGTGCGGTAGCGGTACTCCAATGTGGGCGTCGCGTCGGGGTCGTTGAGCGCGCGGTAGAACCGCTCCGTCACGCGCTCGCGGTCGTCGGGGTGGACGTAGCCGAGCGGGGACCGCCCCACGGTCGACCCCTGCTCGTAGCCGAGCACCTCCTCGACCGACGGGCTCTCGTACCGGACTCGACCGTCGTCGTCGACGACGGTGACCAGGTCCGTGCCGTACTCCAAGAACTCTCGGAACCGCTCCGGGAAGGCCTGCTCGGCGTCGACGCGGCGCGCGGTGACGACGCGCCCGCCGAACTCGGGGGCCAACTCCTCGTCGACGACCGACTCGACCCAGACGAATCCGCCGTTGGCGTGACGGAGCCGGTGGGTGACGACGCGGTCGGTCGCGACCGCGGAGAGCGCGTCGGCGACGGGCTCGCGGTCGTTCGGGTGGACGTGGTCCAGCAGGTCTCCCCCGAGGAGGGCCGTCCGCTCGACCCCGAGCACCGCGGGCACCGAGGGCCCGGCGAACAGCACTTCGCCGTCGACCGCGACGGCCGCGACGAAGCGGTCGGCACCCGGAGCGTCCGGGATGGCCGACTCGACATCCTCGTCCGCGTCTGCCTCACCGCGCGCCCCCGTCGCCCCGGTCGTCGCTGCCGCCCCGTTCGCGGCTGGCGGCTCGCGGACGGAGCCGTCTTCCCCCCCGTCGTCGGACTCCCGGCGGTCGTCGCCGGCGCGGGCGTCTCGACGGGCGGTCGACGGACGATCGGTCGGGCGGAGGGTCACGCTAGTTCGGTCTCCCCTTCGGGTGCGATCGGATAAACCCGCGCCCTCAGAGTATCAGACGGGATAATCAGAGGCGAGCACAGGTGGCTGCGAGCGATCTCCCGTCATCGGGTCGCTGGGCCTTCCCTCCCGTCGAAGCGGATCGCCTCGGCGGCTCAGATCCCTCGCCTCGGCCGCGTCCCATGCGTCGGCGAATCCGCCGCTCACGCGGAGCGCGAACGCGCCTGCGCCATCGCGAGAAGCCCGGCGCGCTCCTCGTCGATCGCGGTGAGCGCGCCGTCGAACATCGCCGGTGACAGCAGCACGGCGGCGAAGGGGACGATTTCGAGTGGAGATCTCACCTTCAAAAGGCGTCTCGCCGGGGTGACAGTGCCGAGCCGGACTGCGTCGATTTCCCGCCGTCGACCGATCCGGGCGACCGCAGTCAGAAGCGTTAAACGCTCGCCGCGGATATCCGGTCGTGAGGGCGCGTAGCTCAGCGGACAGAGCACTTGGTTCCGGACCAAGATGCCGCGGGTTCAAATCCCGTCGCGCCCGTTCCTTCGAATCTTACTCCACGACTCACGGTAATCGCCATAGGGCACCGGTTTTGTAAAGCTATGGGGGAGATGGTGAGTCTAACGCTCAATATCTGAGATATTGGGGCTGGTTGAAACCGACACCCTGCGGCATCTTGGGACGGAACCAAGTGCTCTGCCGCACTCGCCCTCGGGTGTCCGTCGGAATGTACATCTAATTTAATAATCAGTTCTCATACATTTATATTCTCGCGGCCCGTGAGGTGTTTCCAATGACTTTCGACCTGAGCGAGTTGGACGACGACGACTTAGAATTGCTAATGATGCAACTTGTGTTCGGGCGACACGCGCTCCGCGAACACGACGCGAACCGCGCTCCTGAATACTGGTACGAAAAGTTCCAATCGAATATCGATGAAGTCACTGCGGAACTCGAATCTCGGGGCGAAGAGCAGTATTACCAAGCGTTTGTAGGTGCGACGACGTTTCTTACCAAGCCAGATTTTGATTTCGAGGCAATCCGGCGCAACATCGTTCATACGTACGACATCGGGAAGCTCTCGACTGAGGAGGTAGCCGATTTACAAACTCGGACGTGGAGGCAGTTTCTGGAGACGGCTTCGACGTTTGACCCTGATTCTGAGCCTGACGCTGAGGAGGTAGAGAGCCAAGTCGAGCGACAAGATGTTATCAAGCAGTGCGCGAAGATTCTTTCTCGGCGTGATTTCGACTACAACGCGCATAAGGACGCTTTGAGTGAGGTTATCGGCGAGTACCGGGAGCGGGACGACTCGCTATAATTTCGCCGACTGTGGCCGCCGTCGCCGTCGACTGGGCGCTTCGCTGCGCTCAGCCCCCTTAACAGAAAAGATAATTCCTTGTTCGTTTGAGAGAGGGGGTGTTCCTTCTCGCGCTCTCCTCTACACTTGGTAAGACGAGTTCCCTTCTCGAACCCGGGAGCTATCGCTTCCCCAGTTTCGGGGTAATCGCTTGAGTTGATTATTCCTCCTGCTCATAAAACGAATTATGGTATTCGCTCTCTCCTTGAGGGGGGTGTCCCTCAGAGACCCGTCGAGCGGCATGTTCGAACCCTTTCGAAGCCTCTTACCAAGGCTTTGGATTTCACCCCGTCAAAGCCTCTCTTAGCATGCTTTGAAAGCCTTCACCGCCCACACACCTTTGCAGTCGTCTTACCAATGATTTGGTATGAATCGAATGAAACAGACCGAAGAAACGCGGCAGTTTATGTCGGCCATCCTCGAAGAAGACGGGAGCGCTTCAACGGCGAAGATACGTCGGCGAACCGATTTGACGGAGGGGCAGCTTCAACACCAGTTTAGAAAGCTCGAAAGTCACGAGTTTATCGAGATTGACCGGACGGAGATGGAGACTCGGAGCGGGTCTCGAATGAAGGTCGCGGTCATCCCGGACGAGAAGCGCGACAAAGCAGAAGCGCTCTTGTCGCATGATAGGAAGCCAGAGCGAACGACTGTGGACGTGGTGGAACTCGCCGAAGAGGTGGACGAGCTCATCCAGACGATTGACGAGCTCAAAAAGCACATGACCTCTCATCTGTATAATCCTATGCAAGCGAATAGAGAGCGAATAGAGGAGTTAGAAGAGCGAATTTCGAAATAGGGGCTGTGTTGAAATCCTCACCAGCTAACAGGAGCTGCGCCCGCTAAGTACAGGTGACTTGTGTACCGCTCAATTCGGACCACAAACATTTCGTACAGTAGATACGAAAAACGAGTATGGCGACTGCCGAACGGGGATTGGACTCGTGGTTATCAGCGACCCTCGACCTGCTTCTCGCTATGTTCGGGTTTATCCTCGTCTGGTATCCGATGGTCTCGGTCGGTAATGCGGTTCTCGGGTTCCCGGTTTCATCCTCAACAAGTAACCTGCTTGTTGGTGTGTTGGCACTGGGCGGCTCATACCCTGTTGTTGCGGGCGATTGGTCACTTGGTCAGTTGGGTGAGTATATCTTCGTCCTCCTCGCATCTGCACTCGGATGGGGAGTCCTCGGGATGATAGCGTTCCTTGCGTTGGGAGTATCAACTTCCGGTAGCGACCCGACTCCACAAGCAGCAGTTTGGGCCGCTGCCTATCTGACCGCCTATATCGTTGTCTATAGAACCCAACTATCGATTTTTCGTTAACTCTGAACCCGTAAACAGTTCCAACAACCGAGTCAGCCATCGACGGTATACAATCCTACTTACCGGCTGTTTCACCGCAGGTAGTGTCTGACCAATAAGATTTCAACAGAGCCGAAATAGGCTATCTGATTCTTTGGCTCTGTTGAAATCCTCAGCGAGTGATATATTTTGACCCAGTCTCGGTCAGTACAGCTTATTCATGCTTAAACTGGTATCGTCTTATTGCCCATCAATCAGAACGGTACCATTCCCTGCAATCTCCACAACATGATTCGGCGTTTCAAATTGAAGCCTCCATGCATCATTCCTGTGATTCGCTAAGTCTTGTATTGCGTCCGTGGAAACGTAGCGTTGAAGTTGGAATTCAAGATTTTCCGGTTCGACATTTTCCTCAGCAGCAATTTTACCGATTATCTGCTCGGGGAGGGTTTGTTTCTTGATGATTATATATACAGTCTCGTACCAATATGTCTGTTCCTTCATACCCTTCATCGACCGGCTGTTTCAGTCGATGATGTGTCTAAAGAGTAGAATTTTAACAGAGCCGTTTTTTGTTAATTTATTTAGTACTGTGTTTGTGAATATCTCCGCTATTCGATGAGTAGAGCGCTTAGCTAGTCAGTTAACCAGATGATTAATTAGATAGTTAATTAGAAAACCCGTCCACTACGTCTGAACTGCGCTCATTTCTTCGATAATATTTTTAACACTTGGTTCGGTCAGATATGGCTCAATTGCGCTATACGAGCTCCAACCGCCTATCGACATCATGACTCTGGGGGCGACTCGCTCTTCTACCAAGTGGTGATGCGCCCAGTGTCGTCGGAGGTCGTGTGAGGACACGTGTTCCCAGTCGTCGTCTTCGTCGGGGTCGGCGGCGAGTACGTCGGCCGCGCCTGTTCCGCTCTCGTTTGTAATCCAATTTTGGATAGTCCGGGGGGAGTATGGCAAGTAGGGTTCGTCGTCAGCTATGCCGCGTTCTCGTGAGAATTTGAGGAGGTCACGCTCTACGTCGTCGGGGAGCCAAGTTTTTCTCGTGGTTTTTTCCCCGCCCTTGGTATTTTTTCCCTGTACTTCGAGAAACCACGATGTGCCGTCTTTGGCGCGCTCTACGTCGCCCGGGGACACCGTCGTTGTTTCTTCACTCCGAAGCCCGCAGCGGAGCATTAGGAGGCCTGCGATTCCTCTTTCCCATGCTTTCTTTTCGAGTGTTCTCTGGAGATTGTCGGCTTCCGAGTCGTCGAGCCATACTTTGGTTCGCTTTCCGCTGTCATCAATTCTCATAGTCTTCTAGTGTTGGGTTCTCGTTTTCGAAGCTGGAGTTGACGCCGACGCCGAGGACGGCGAAGACTAGTGCAAAAATGAGCGTTGAGAATATGTCTATGCCAGCGATACTGGCGAGGAGGAGTCCGCCAAAGCCTCCGAGTGAGGCGGCGAGAGCGGTTTTTGATTTGTTCATCTCTTCGTTTTAGTGTATGACAATTACGACTATATACTTGCCTACTATTTGGATTCGGGTTTCTGGGAGTGGTGTATTTTGGTGTTTTCGGGGGTTTGAGGGTCTTCGCTGTTTTCGTCTTCATAGTTGTGAGACAACCATGAACAATCCTTGTCGCGTGCTAACATACACTTCGAAAACGCGCCTACTAGATTTGAAATGCCCCCGAGTCCACCAACACGTATGGACCACACGCCCCTCCCCGGCAACTACTACACTGACGACCTCTGGCACGACAGTCCTCTCTCCGACGACGAACGCGAAGCTCTCCGCGACGAAATCCGCCAACTCGTCCTCGGTATCAAAGAAGAAGCCCACATCGAAATTGGACATCCCGCAATCGGCACTATCGACTTCACGAGCTTCCGTGATGAACCCTCACTCAGTATCTCCGTCTACCTGCTCCCAGAAGAATTAGAGACCAAGCCCATCGGCGATGAGAACTTCGGCGAAGACAACGATGCGCCCACCTCTGATGAGGCTCACTACTTGCGAGACCTTGGCCATACGTGGGCAGCGCTTGAGCAGGACATTCTCAGCGAACTCGTCTTGATGCTCGACATCCCAGATATGCCGGAAGAACTCTCAGATTATCTACTCGGTGGTGATGAGCACGGCCCGTGTCTATTCTGTACATCCACCAGTCCGGCGCAGGCGAACTTTTCTGTCACTGCTCACCTCCCAGAGCATACTCAGCGCATCTACGATGACGCGGAGTTTGAGCTCGCGCGTAAATTCAATATTCCTATCGACGGGTCTTCGAAGTAGCTATTGACGGTATTGAGGGCGAATTCTGGCTTTCAGGATTAGCAACCCTACGAAGACGATTCTTACCAACGTCCACAGAAACAACGCCCAGAACCAGAGCCCACGCTTAAGCGCAGTGAATCGCTTCCCCATCTCGCACGACTGCGCCTTCCCTCTCTAAGCTTCGACGGGTTTTGCTTCTCGGAGTTCTGGCTTTGTTGAAATCCTATTCTTCAGATACATTATCGACTGAAACAGACGGGCGACGCATGAAGATTATCTATTGGGTGACTGATTCCCTGTGAGAGACAAGTAAGCTTCGCCAAAGAGAATGAAGCCGATAATACCGGCGAGGACAGCCCATATGCCACCAATATCCAATGTAGACAGTAGAGCTGCGACAATTATCCCAGCAGTAAAGAATAGAAGACGTGATTTGAGTGAGTCGCTGTTGGAGGGCTGGTCAGACATTATCCCTGACTCGGCGTTTAGCCATTAAAAATCCACGTCAAATCGAAGCCGCGGTCTACATTCAAGTATTCTGCTCTGGTAGCTACGCTGTCTGTACTGAACGCGACCGGAAAAATATCACTTTCAGAGGATTTCAACAGAGCCGTTATCTCCTATTTCGGTGGTCACCGGTGCGAGCAGTCTGCCAACGATTCCGTCCAGTGTGGTGGAATTTGTCTGCTAGTTGGAGGCGAGCGTCGTAATGCTGTGGAGCTTTCTTTGTGGTCGTTGTTCGCTACCATGGGACTAGTATGAGTGTCTGCTATATTGCTCTATCGACTATTTGGGTTTGTAGACCCAATTAGAGAAAGGGGTTTATACGCTTTCATTGTAGGTAGCGTTATGCATACAGCATCAGGTCGAACAACTCTCGATATACTATTCGAATTGCCCGAGAAGGGCTATGGCCATGTGATGAACCTGACGGGGTACTACAGCGATGACGCTGCTCGCTCGGTTCCCCACGCAATGGAAGACAAAGACTATGAAGAGTACGAGCGGGCCCTTCTCGAAGTCTCGGGAGATGCACGATGAGGTTCGGTGAATCTAACAAGTGGCACCGGAAGAACGCCGAGCAACTCGATGACGAGGACCTCTTTGACCTCTTTGACCAGATGCTCGAAGACGGTGAAGAGCAGACCCGACATGGGGTCGCACTCATCGACGAGGTCTGTACTCGCTGGCAAGGTGGACTAGAGCGTGAAGCCGAACTGCGCGAATTGGTCGATGCTGATGAAGAGCATCTAGCCGTCATCAAGGCTCCATACGACGAGTATGACGTAGACTACCATCTTCAGAAGATGGCGTGGGAGATGGCAGTTACAGCGGATATTGCTCTTGAGGAGGCGTACAGTCGTATCGTTGCGGTTGCTCAACATTACGCCGGTGATGAGTGATGGTGAACAAGAAATCCAGCATTCGTTGGACTAATGAGAATCTTACTCTTGTGTAGAATTACAAAAAATATCCGTTCGCCAATGAAACCTCTCGTCTCACCTGACTACGACCTCTGGCTCCAGTGGCTCTACGCTATCGAACTTGAGTGAGTTGTACTCCGCGCAAACATGGTCAGTTATTATCATCTGTACCCGTGTTGCGCCAACAGTAATCGCAAACGAGGCCCGCACAATCGATTACGAGTGTCTGTCCGCACTTGTCGCAAATACGTCCCTCAGGGTCCGGGTACGTACCACCCCAAGACATCACCGGTCCTCGGCGGTCTGCCAGACCATATAGTCTCCAGTGGCTACGATGCTGCTGTTGGTGCTTACGCCTGCTTTCGTGTTTATTACCATATCTTTGCTGACGGGGGATGAGTATATAAATTTAGCTACTAATTGGGCCTACAAGCCTAATTAAGGGAAATGTATTTATATATCACCTGAGTAGTGTGTGTATGCATACCGCGTCTAGCCGGGCGACTATCGACATTATACTCGAACTGCTCGACAAAGGTTTCTGCCGCGTTACGAATCTGAACGGCGACTACAGCGACGACTCCGCTCGCAGCGTCCTCCACGAAATGGAACAGAGACACATCGTGCACCGGGTGCGAGACCGAGCGCATACGTACTACATCGGATACGAGCTTTCGATGGCTCTCTCCTCCCGGGGAATAGACCACGAGTTTGTTCAGATAAACAACGTAGACAATATGACGTACGATGAGTATCAAGAAGCGTTCACTAAGCAGGTCGATAAGTTGGGTGAAAGCTAATGACTGGAAAGCGAACAAGCGTCTATCTGAGCGAAGAGAACTGGGAGTACAAGGAAGAGATGGGCATCAGTATCTCAACGTACGTCAACGAGAAATTCGACGAAGACCGCCGCACTGCCGGCCTCACTAAGCGGGAACAACTAGAGCGAGAACTCGCTGAAGTCCGAGAAGAATATAATCGGAAGTCCCGAGCAGCCGACGAGTTAGCTGACAAAAAAGCGGAGCTCGAAAAACATCTTGGTAATTACGAGGACAACAAAGAGCAGGAGGTCGAGGATGCTCTCGACGCCCTCAATTGGATTGTTCGGATTCATCCTGAGCTCCGAAGCGACAAGGAGAGTATGTCGATTGTGATTAACAAGACTGGCTTGCGACACAGTCTATTGGTTGACCTCTGCGACGAGGTGGATATCCATTTCTGTGACCTGCTTAGCAACCAGATGGATGAGTTGGAAGAGCGGGGTATTGGATATGACGACCGGGATAGCCACGAGCTCTACGACGAGGACGCTGGTCAAAAGTTGACAGATGACGAGAGAGAGCAGGCTCGGGAGTTCTTGCTAGGCAATTTCTGAGGTTCTACGATAAGACTCCTATCTCGCTTGTACTACGTACCACTTTTTGTAGTATGTAGCATAAAATCGTATATTTGAGAGTTTTATTTTACGAGAGGACTCTTATCCCCTCTGTACTACGTACTACTTTTTGTAGCAGGTAGTACAAAATAGAGCGATTTTAACTAATTGAGCACGAAAGGAGAATTATACCGGAGGTGTGCTACGTACTACTTTTTGTAGCAGGTAGTACAACCACCACAGTGGTACCTCCGTATGGATTTTCTCATATTATATTATATTATATGATATTATATAATATCTTATTTAGAATATATTTAGTTTAGATATAGTTTAGTGTGTTAGCATACCACATGTAACCAGCCGACGACCCCCGGGTTGCTCCGCTATATTGACTCTCGGTCTTACAGACAGATACTGAAGAATAACGTACTTGCTAAGTTCACCTAGTTATCGAAGGAGTGTGAGAAAGTGTCCGACGTTCTCGCTACTCCCGACTTTGAGTTGCTCTGGGCATTCGTACCTTTTCAGTGTAAAACCGCTTGCGTGGCATTCTGAAACATTTGGTGTTCTTCCGGTGTCACTCTAGATTCTTACCACAAGTAGAGCAATATACTTATCGAGCGTCTATACCGGTATGATTGAACAAGAGGAATGGTACAGTACCTATTTTGAGCGTCGTTCGGGCGGCCATTACTGCACGGGGTGTGAGCTCTCTATTTCGAGTGAGTACCAGTGTATGTTGCACTTACTCCGGGAGCACGATTTCGACGAGGTGGAGTTTCAATATGATTGGTAAGAGTGAGTTTGTTAGTTTTCGTCTTGGCCTGCTCGTTCTGCGGCAAGGGTGAGTTCTCCTCGTTCGGTGAGTGAGTAGGTTTTCCGCCGTCCGTCTTGTTCTCCGGTGATGTAGCCGGCGTCTTCTGGTTAGATGTTCACACACGGTGAAATCTGCCATTGTTTCATAGTTGTACTCTAACTACTCCCAAGTCAAAATCAGTCTATACACGTGCCACGAAAGACTAAGTTTGCCTGTTAACAAGGATTTGGCATCCGAATGCTCTCTCTTCCGCCGCTCGTAGACAACGCTGGGACAGACCTTGAAGAGGTCTACGACCGGCTTCTTCCACAAATCGAAGAAGGTCGTATTGCGACGGGCTACTTCTATCTATCCGGGTTTGACCTGTACAAGGACGAACTGGAGACACTGGCAGACCCAGACGACCTCGGTCATGCCCCGCTCCGTATCCTGATGGGGCGACAAACGAACCAAGAGACGACTGACGAAATCGAAGAGGGACAGAGTCTCCGTGAGCAATTCAAATCGGACCTAAGGGACGACATCGAGAGCCTCAACAACGCACAGTTAGGTCGTCTTGAACGTCTCCGGGACTTCATTGCAGACGGGCTCGTCGATATTCGGGTTCGAAACCCGGAGAGCGGCTACTTCCACGCCAAAGGAGCAGCCTTCCGTGCCCCGACAGATGACGAAGACAGCTTCGGCCCAGACGACCAAGACACCCGCCCCTGTGCAACCATTGTCGGCTCATCGAACTTCTCTGCGAGTGGTCACCGCAACAATATCGAACTTAATCTCACTAGCCAAGACCATCACCAGACGAAAGCCTTCGAGGACTGGTACGACAACCAGTGGGCAAACGCCGAGGAGTTTAGCGAAGACATTATCAATGTCATTGAGGACAGCGGCCAGTACCAAGACTGGAAAGAAGAGCAGGAAGAAGACGATGATGAAACCGATGACGAGGAATTTGGTACATATCTCGAACCCTTCGAGCTCTACAAGCTCCTCGCCTACGACGAACTGAGCGGGAATATCAACGCTCGCGACAGTCCACTCTACTACTTCCAACAACTCGGCTACGAGAGTGCCCGAGAGAAACTTGCCCAGTACAACGGCTGTATCGTCTCTGACTCCGTTGGCCTCGGCAAGTCGTTCATCGGCGGGGAGCTTCTCCATGACTACCGGCAGCGCGGCGACCACTGTCTTCTCATTGTCCCCGCGAACCTCACCGACCAGTGGAAAGACCTCCTCCAAGACGGCACTGACGAGGACGGCGACCCCTACTTTGGTCTCGAAGTAGACGGCTCTCACCTCGACGTGATGAGTATCAGCAAATTCCAGAACCTCACATACGAGGAGGTGACAGACCTCCGTGACGAGTTCGACGTGTTGCTCATCGACGAGGCACACCGCTTCCGTAACTTCGGGAAGTGGCGTCCGCAGCCCGACCACGATGACGACTACAAGGGAACACGACGGCACGCGAACCTCCGCCAGCTCCGAGGGAAGACGATGATAATGTTGACCGCGACGCCCATCAACAACAGTGCCACGGACCTGAAGAACCTCATCAGTCTGTTCACGAGCCCAGAGGAACTTCGGAACAAGGCATCTCTCGACTTTGATGCGTTCGACGAGTATATCGACCTCTCTGAAGAACGGAAGAAGATTGCTGCCGGGAAGGAAGAGGTCTCTGACCAACGCCAGCAGCAACTCACCGAACAGTTACAGCGCCATTCCGAGGAAATCTCGAATATACTCAACGAAGTGATGGTGTTGCGAACGCGTAGCCACGTCAAGGACCAGATACAGGACGACGAAGACTTCGAGATGAGTTTCAAGCCACCGAAGCTCCACAAGCAGCAATATTCACTACCTGCCGCTTACCAGCCCATCTATCGGATGCTCCCAGACGTGATGGACGCACTCCACCTCCCCCATATTACGGTCAAGAATCCCCGGGCCGGGAGTACGCTGAAGGCACTCTACAAACTGAATCTGCTGAAGCGGCTGGAGTCTTCGACGTACGCGTTCGTTCAGTCCATCGAGACGCTCCACCGGAGTGAGAGCCGCCTTCTCGGATTGCTCGACGACCTCCCCGAAGACGAAGACATTGAACTGCTTCGTACTGTTCAGGATGGTGAGAACCCATCGTCGCTAGACGATTTCGTTGAGGGGGAGGATGCTGTCGAAGACCTCGAACAGACGCTTGAAGAGTTTGGCTTCGATTCGGGAACTGTTCGGGCCGACGGTGGTGAGGGAGATACGGACAACGAACTTGCGGACGCAACAATTGGAGAGGTCAAGACATACATCCGTGAAGACCTCACGCTGCTGGCGTACTTCCTCACACAGTTCATCGGTGACGTAGCCCGCGACGCTGGGGACGTGAGTGACCATGCGGTCACGGTGCGACAGTGGCTCCACGAACATAATGCGGGGACACTTCCCGACGTTCCTGAAGAAGAGATGAATCCCATCTTATACCCGAGGAGTGACCTGTCTGAGGTCGATTCTGCGACGCGTGACTTCTACGAGGCGGTCTTCTCTCTCCGGGAGTTCCGTGACCCGAAAATAGACCGTCTCGCGAAGGTGCTGCGGAACCACGACCAGAAGGTTCTCGTCTTCACACAGTACCGGGGAACTGCTGACTACGTGTATCGGACCCTCCGCGACAATCCAGACTCGCCTTTGACGGCAGCAAACAGTGCAGTCGTGAAAGGCGGCGATGAGAACAAGCAGGACATCATCCAGCGGTTTGCGCCACAGGCGTCTGGGTATCAGAGTACCCTCGCGGAGTCCGATGAGAACGAGCTACAGTACGTCGTCGCAACCGACACACTCAGTGAAGGTGTAAATTTACAGGACGTTTCTGTAGCGGTGAATTACGACCTGCCTTGGAATCCGATGCGTATCGTGCAGCGGGTGGGCCGCATCGACCGCATCGGCTCGACGGCGGACAAGCACGTACACAACTTCTACCCAGACGGTGATATCGAGGCTGCCATTAAGTTGCTACAGCGGCTTCAGGCGAAAATCAACGACATCGCGCTCATCGTAGGCAAGGAGAACAACATCCTTGACCCGAATGAGGACCAGATTCTGGAGAAGGCGGGCGTCGATACGCAGAAGACTATTGGAGAGTTGGAGGTTGAGGAAATCGAAGACTCGCTACGGCGCTCCCGGGAGGTCGAGGACGTGAACGACCTCGATGATACCTCAAAGAACCCTCTCCTGCGGAATGCCGGGAGTAACGAGGAGGCAGCCTACGACCGCTTCCTGCTGAAGCGCGAACTGAACGAGGAGTACGGGCTCGATACTGAGGACTTCGAGTACGCGGAGGACTTCTTCGACGACCCACCGGAGGAGCGGAAGTTCCTGTATACGAACGCAGTGAACCACGGGAAGGGACCACGCCCCGGCGTGTTTGGGCTCGCACACCTCTGGTTCGATGATGACGACGAAGATTCCCCGCTCGGACGCGTACGTCGGGCGTTCTACTACAAGCCGTTCAGCGACGACGTGATGGAACGCTCCGTACAGACGCTCTCCATTAGTCCGTCTGTCGAGGGCGAGCCTATTTCAGGGAATGTCGACCACGTGCTGGCAAATCGGGGAGATATTGAGGAGGTGCTCGACGAGCGACTCGAAGCGATACGTGAAGGACAGGTTGAGGGAGCGTTCAAGCAGGGTGATTCGTTCTCAAAGGAGCAAGAGACGATTCTGGATTTCATCGCACACTACATTCAGCCGAACTTCGGGGACAACACTTGTTCGCATGAGGAGTACGAGACGGTTGGAGAGTGGGCCGACAACCTCCGCGGGCGTCTGAAGGATGTAAAACTCGGGAACACCGACGAAGACCGAATTCTCCGTGAAATATTCCGGCATCACCCAGAGTACGAGTCATTCCCGGATTGGCCTCCTACTGAGTTCCTTGAAACACTTGAAGCATTCCTCGAAGATAACATCGAGGAGTCTACCGAGTATCAGGCCAAATTAGTCGGAGAGAGTGCAGTGAACGCACGCTTGGTCTGCTGGGGTGTTATCGGGAATTAGTAGTCAAATAGTGTCTGCTGTTCATCGAAGTCGTATGGCTTGATGAGGAGTTTACGAGTGTCGTCGTAGTTGATGTGCCCATCGTGATTCTCTTCTATCGCTCTATGGATGTTGGTGTCACATGAAAATAAACCACAAGGGAATCAACACGGTCTGGAAGAAGGAACTCCATCCGGAGTAGGTGGAGACGGAGGAATACAAGCCGATAACGAGCCAATTCAGGCGACACCGCTTTTCGACGTGGTGACGTGTTGAGCAGGACGTAAACCGCGAATTGATGAATATATGAGCGGTGACTCGGTGGAGAAGGGTGGGTAGAGGAGCCGATTGACTCCTGTCTCCACACCTACTACGAGGATATTGAAGCCTCTTATCGGGAGAACATCTATCGGCTCGGTATATAAGTTGAAATCATCCCACGTATTATGTGGTTTGGTTGACTGTTAGATATTGTATGCGCCAGCCAGACCGTGAATGGATTCAGGATAAGTTATCGAGTCTGACCGCACACTCTGATTCTCTCCAGCAGGTCGCCAAGACCTCAGATGAACCCCAGTTTGGTGCGTGGACTGCACTCAAGCTTATTGTTCTGACTGCCACCGTTGATGTATACACAAAAATCATCTCGAACAACGGTTTTGATTTCTATTACATCGACGCTATGGCTGGCAGCGGAATTACAGAATTGGGAGGGTCTGAAGAAACTCTGATTGGTTCGCCTATTATCGCTGGGTCGGTGGCACATGAGCCGTTCTCCAAAATGTATTTCATAGAGCAAAAGAAGGAGCGTGCTGAAGCACTTCGTCAGCGGCTTGATTTCGCAGTTGAGGAGATTGATGCTTTCTCTCAATCCCGAGACGAGTTGGAAGTAATTGAAGGAAATGCGAATGACGTATTACCCGAATTACCAGACAAAATCCGAAATAGGCGTGGCGGCTCACTCGGTGGTTCCGATGAGCAAGGTGGCGCTCACCACCTCGCATTTGTAGATAATGAGCGTATTGAGGTTAATTTCGATGCTATTCGAGGTCTCAGTGAGATGTGGGGAGACCTTCTTATTAATTATCAGGAGAAGGGGATTAATCGAGAAATTGGGAGGATTGAAAGTGGTGAAACAGACGGATGGGATGAAATATTGTGGTTCTTTGATTGTGACAGAAGAGTGAAAAGGATTGACTCACCAGAGGAAAGATTTGAATTTTATCTCGAAAAATTAGACCAGATAAACCGTTCTATCCACGAATCAGTTACAATCCATGGCTCGGAGAGCCATCCATATGGATACAAGATGATTTACGCAACTCAATTAACCGGTGGAGGAAGTGAGTATGCCGAATTTATGGAACATCAGCGGAGAAAAGTGGGTAACTTGACCGGTGATGATATTGAGACTGTACTAAGAACAATGCGCGGTGCAGCGACCCACCTCGGGTTATGGTCGGCTGATGATGAGTCGCAATCCAAGTTAGGAGAATATTGAAAGTCCGATTTACGGCAGTTCTGGCATTGAGGTGTCGGGAGTGTTTCGGCCCCCAAATTCTTCTGGTGATTGTCTCTCGCGCCAATCCTGTAACCAGTCCGATACCGGCGGCTCAGTTCGTTTGACTAATTCCTTATCGGGCCAGAGATGGATTGGCAGGTTCAGTTCTTGCCCTATCTCTTGTACGCTACGGAAGTGGGCAACAGCGTAATCTACCCACTGGTCGATGTTTTGGAGCGATTCGAGTTCGTTGGCTAGTTCTAATTCACCCGCCTCACGCGCTGCTTGCACGCACATCTCGAAGTTCCCTGCTCTGGGATTGATTGGCTCATGAAATACGACTGTAGGATTACATTGTGCTATAGTCTCCAGTAGTTCACGGAGTTCTTCGTATTCTAAGGTCGGGTAAGTGGGACTCATACTGACGAAGGTCTGAACTCCGCGCTCGTCGAATTTCTCCAGCCCCCTCAGCCGATGTTTAGGTGCAGGGGCACGCGGCTCAATCGCAGACGCAGTATCCGTTTCCAGCGTTGGGATTGAGGAGCCAACTGTAACATATTCACCTGCTTTCTCAAAGACATCTATGTCCTGTAGTGCAAGAATCGGATTGCGAGTGAGGACGCGGGCATACCGTTCGTGATTTGCGAGTGTTTGTACTACACCACGAGTGATTTCACCTGCTCTCCCATCCATATAGCAGTCAGTAGAGAATGAGATACCGACGATACCACATCCTTTGTCAGTCTCTTTCCATGTACGCTTTCGGTTGAGATGACCGTCCAGATTTTCTGGAAGGTCATCGCGGTAGAGTACGTAAGACCCCCATTCCTTCTGGCTATTCTCTACACCTGCTTCTTCTTCGAGCATATCCGGCCGTGCCCGAATTTGTGGCGTTGAAGGTACATAGCAGAATTTACATCCATGACGGCAGCCAGTTGCCACATTAATTGAATAGTCGCAGAGATATTTACTGTTGAGACTGGATTCACTGAGTAGGGCTTGTGTCGGGTCTTCACCAGTTCGAAGTTCCGTTTGGAGATTCGATAACTCAGACATTTTTGAATTGGGCCCAGTCTCTGCGTCTATCTATGCTATTAACACATCTGTCATATAAGAGTGCGCCAACCAGAGTGGTACTAAAATCAGGGAGCGCAGGAGCCACAGACCATACCACCTACTGGTAGATGATGATTTCTTGCGTTCAACATGAAGATTTTCTGGGCGTGTGTTCCCAGATTCGACATTTCCGTTCTACCTCCTGACGTACGTCCTTCAGAGAGATAGAGTCTGTAACCCCGATTCGCATACACGTACTCCACCCACTTACCCAATAGTTCCCGGGGTCAGTCGAACAAACGTGAATACTCCGGTGTAGTGAGCGCCCGATTAGGGCTATGGACGCGGACCTTCCTGCTCAAGTAGGTCGTACTTCTCAAACACCATATCGAAATACTCCTCATCCATTATCCGCGGATTCGACACACGATGAAAATCTTTGAGCAAGAATTCGACATCTCGTCTATCCAGATTATATGCGTGAAGAGCAGCTGCATCAATTTCGGCTTGAGCCATCCTTCGTTCATCTCTGTCCACAGCAGGCGTGACATCTCCGAGACGGTCTCTAAGTTCCTCGAATTCGTCACCATAGCAGTTGAGTCGGGCTGAACGCTCTGCGATATAATGGAACCAGTCGTCTCCGTCAGTGAGACGAGGCATCTGAGACTCCTCAAATTTATACTTAACAATATCCATACCAATTTTGGTCCGTAGGAGATAGTCAAAGGGAATGCTGTTCAAGAGACCAAGAAGCGCGAACAATTCATTATCAGTGAATACCCGTTCGTACGCGCTGTGCATCGGATAGTTGCTTAGGTCTTCTTCTGTGATATTGACCTTGTACGGACGAATAGTGCTAATTGTGTGAGCTGTAACGGCACCTTTTGGGATTACACTAGCGATTGTTGTACGCTCGTTTGTTGAGTTAGTAACCCTTCGAATCGCGATTCGGTACTCTGTGCTGTCCAGTAGTACATCTTCTTTCGACAGTTCCGGTCGCCCGTGCTCTGTCAGAAGGTCATTCACGAACCCTTTCTGAGACCCACTACCGTCAAATTTCAGATATATGGATTTCTTTAGGCCAATATTTGGGTCATGTGACCGGAAATTTTTCATTCGAATTCGATGCTTACCGCTTTTCTCGGCATTGTCTTCATCAACACTCCATAACGAAATTGGAGAAATGTTATCGAAGAAGCGTTCATCGTACACGTATTGATAGATATTTTTTCCCTCGTAGACTGGGTAGTCCCCCTCTTGTTCGGATTCTACGTATCTGTCTGAATCCTTCGCACGGTGTAATTCTTCAGCGTAGAGAGAGGCGAACCACGTATCGTCGATTTCCTTGGAGATAGGTGGATGTTGGAGAATCTTATCCAACACTTCGATTTCTCTTTTTGAGGTAACACTCGGGAAGATTCGTGCCTCTGGGGAGTACCTCGCCAAGACACGGGTCGGAATCTGGAAAGACGATTCTTCGACATTTCGCAGCAGGTCGAGGTCATGCTGATTAAAGATACCATACACGTCCTCAGTCTGTCCTCCACTTCGGAAGGTAAGAACCCCGAATCGATAACGGTCATCTATCCCATCGAAGATGCCCTTGTTTTCGAACCCAATAATATCCTGAACTTCTGTACCGTTGAGCATCTCCATTCTAAGGTCCTTAGCCGAGGCACCGTGGAATATATTTTCAGGCAGAATTTGGGCTACATAACTACCATCCCCAGCTAAGTCAAATACTCGTTCGAGGAACAGCATAGAAAGGTCATTTTCATTCTGAACCTTTTTACCATCCACCTCGGGTGTTTGGAGAGAATATTCTCCACTATTATTGAAGTACGCTGCGCGTTTCTCAAGTTCATCTCTATAATCTGCCCATCCCTGTTCTATTTCGGGGTTTTCGAGAAGAGACTCCATCTTCCGGTCCTTGTCCTCTGGCATCCGCGTTCGGAAAGCCTCGTCAAACCGGGTGAAATACTCGTCACGATTCGGGCTGAGGACATCCCATGGGGGATTTCCAATTAGAATGTCGAACCCTCCGTTACGGTAGACGGTTGCGAATTCTAACACCCAGTGGAAGGGGTGGTAATCCTCAATATCGTCCGTTTCGACACCTTCAATGCCTGAATCCACGAACTTCTGGTGAACCTTTTCATTAAGTGCTCGACTGTATTCCCCGATTCGCGATTCAGCCAGCTTGCGGGCGTTGTTCGCTTCAGCTGCAGACTTCGCATTTCGGTGCCTTTCGACTGCCTCGATAACGTCATTATACATTTCCTTGACGCTATCCCCAACACCACCTCCGAATGTGGTCAGTGATACATCGCCCTCCTCGTTTGCGACCTCTTTCACCTCAGTAAACCCAATAAGGGAGTTTCCCTGTCGGATGTTGAAATCAATGTTAGGGAGGGGTTCAACTTCGCCGGGCTCATCCTCGATATCTGCGACCATCGAAAGCCACAGCCGAAGTTTACAAATTTCGACCGCGCCCTCGTCGATATCTACCCCGTAGAGATTGTTCAAAATGATGGTCCGTTTAGCGTACAGTGGTGCGTTACCCTTCCCGGATGAGATGGTGTCCAACTCGTCGCGGGTCCGTGATGACAGCTCCCAGCCCTTCCCCTCATCTTCTAGTTGTTGGAAAAACTCGATACACTGCATATAGAGGTCAAGTAGCACCTCCTGCACAGCGAGAAGGAACGCTCCACTTCCGACAGCGGGGTCTAGAATACTCGTCTCTTTCAAGATGTCGTGGTAGAGCGTCTCCACGTGCCCTACATTCACGTTCTCTGTCGGAGCCTGCTGGGTGACCATTCCTCCGTCTGCAAGCGCAGCAGACTCACCAGAGGCGTTCGCACCGATGAAACCGAACACGCCGTCGATGTCCTCGTAGGACGCACCGACTGCTTCGTTTAGTTGGTCAAGAAGGTACGGTTGGACCGTGCGGCGGGCCATGAAGCCCGTGATTTCCTCTGGGGTGTAGTACGCACCCATCTCCTTCTGATTGACCGTCTGCTCGAAGATGTGCCCGAGGACTGCCGGGGAGAGATTCTTCGGGTCCACGATGTCGAGGCGCTCGTCGACGTTCCAGTTCCAGTCAGAGAGGAAGTCAAGAATGTCGTCAAACAGCTCGTTCGTCTCCTCCGGGGAGTCGCCAAGTTTCGCATCCTCGAACTCTTCCTCGATAGGGTTCTTCGCGAACAGACCGCCGTTGAGATACGGAAGCTTACCGAATTCAGGGTTCTGCTTGTCCTCTGCTAGGTAGTCAAAGAACAGCGGTTCGTAAAACTCCTCATAGCGGTCTTCGCCGTCGTCGACGACCTTGGCAGGCTGCTCGTGGAGGTAGTCGGGGTTTCGGTCAAGCAGACGCTTCTCCTGAATGAAGTAGAGGAAAATCATCCGGTCAAGGAGCACCTGCACGTACCGCTGCTTTGCGTCGCCCCGGTCGTTGGGGATGCCCGAGACCTCCTGTACGAGGTCAGTACGAAGGCTCTCGAACTGCTGGTAAAACTCCTTGACGACCTGCCGAGTGTCGTAGAGCGTGTCGTAGATAGCCGCAGACGAGCCGTACTCGATGGAATTCAGTTTCTGTAGGATGGTGTTCTTCTCGCCACTCTCTCGCTGGAACTGCTCTTTGCTGAACGAAAGCTTCTGGTGCTTGATGCGCCCGTGCTGTTGACCTTCCCAGCTCCGGACACGTGTGATGAAGGTGAAACTCTCGTAGTCGTTGGTTGCGACGAGATTCGTGTGACGGGTACGGTTCTCAGGCTTGAAGTCGGTAGCAGACTCCCCCGGTCCGCCTTCGACGATAGTGACGAACTCGTCATCGGCAAGTTGAAGAACAAGTTCGTGGTCGTCTCCGAGATTCGGTCTCGGCTTCAGTCCGCGCTTCTCAAATGAATCAGCGATGTCCTGTAGAGAGTCCCAGCTCGCGATGTCAGATGCCTTAATCTGCTGGAGAGTCATACGGCATGGGTGACACCACGCCCATATGTAATTGTGGTATAGAATTTTCCGTAGCGATACAACCTCATGACGGCGGGACCTACAGAAGCTTCTCGTCTACGAATGCCACACTTCGTCGCCGTGTGTGTCCCACGCGTCATCAGGGTCCAATCCAGCCTCAATAGCCTCCTGCCTCGACACCTAAACCGACTAAAACACTTACCCGACAGCGAACACGACTTAGAGCATGGATGAATTGACTGAAGAAGACGTAGTACCCCATCTCGAAGATGCGGACGTAATGACCAACACGGTCTCACCGTGGCGTTACTCCCTGTGTGAGCGGGTAGCCGAGTTCTTGGGCAGAGATTGATTCTGAGTGGAGGATTAAGCTGGTATCCACGTAAGCGGAGACATCAACTTCCCAATGAATAATCCGAGGAACCTATCTGAAGAAGAGGATTTCAACAGAGCCATTAAAGAGGTATTGAGAGCGGTCTTACCAACAGGCTCGTCTGTAAAGATTCGGCCAGCAGTTGAACGCTCTCACTCCTACAGTCTGGAGAAGCGTCTATACCAGTCTACGCGTCGTCAAAGTAATCGCTCCGTTGCTTCATCCAAACTCTAAACGCTCGTCGTAGTGCTTACCCGGCACGTCCCGCCCGGCGGAGAACCGGTCAGTCGCAGTATCCGTGGGAAACAACCCAACGAGCTCATCATGGTCGTCCTCTGTTCAGTAGGGGTGTATTTTATTGATAGAGACCATTCCCTGTAGCTGGTCCAATTCGCGTCGTGTTCCCCTGCTGAACCCGCTCTCTCAATTCCGTACGAGAGAGAGAACGTGGGGCTGGACCGTGTACCTGTGCCTGCTCAATAATATAATGCGTTTCCTCCCTGTTCGCGTATATTTCCACAGAGTGCGTATGGTCGTCCTCATCGTAGTCATTACACCGCGAGCATAGTCCAGAGACCTCCGGAAGGTGAAATGTACCTACGTGAGCATATCCAGATGGGTGTACATCCCAATTCAATTCCCATGAGTTGCCTTCAAGCTTCGAAGGGCACATCTCCTCAGAGAAATCCGCTGTCAGCCCATCTGGGCTTGATGCTCCTTCAGGTGCGTCCCGTATTTTATACTCTATTTTGTTTGGCGTGATTAGCTCCCCCAGAGTCAACCATCCTTTGCTCGCGTTGAAACTGCCGTAAGTAAGGTTTATTTCGGTTATTTCCGATAACTCGTCTCGCACCGCGCTCCGTACACTCATCCCGCCTTCGGGCATCACAATTCGAACGCCATACCCTCGTCTCAAGTAGTCCAATACCTGCTCGATGACACTGTTGGACGATGAGTAGGTACAAAAGACGAGAAGGGCCTCACCTTGCAAGTCTTGCTTTGTCCGTTCATATTGGAATAGATAGTCAGGGGTGCGCCAAGTGTCGTAGGGCTCGTGTGTGGAATAGCTGAAATGGGGCCTTGCAAATTCCAGAGCGAACTTCACCCACAAGTGGTCGTCTCCTTCATTCAGATTCGCACGGTACGTCTCAAGTGATTCCCTTCTGAGGAGACTTATTGGTGTAGCACAGTATACCGTGTCGGGCGTAACATTCCCGTGATTGGTTCCATAGGGACTGAGTCGGTGTGCCGGGTTAAGACGCCAAATGTTCTCAGCATCGTCTCTCACTAACCATTTATCTCTTTCTAGCTTATCTAGCACCCTGTTGGCGGCAACTAGAGGTTCGCACAACTCCGATGCATGGAAGCCGTCTTTGAATTTTGAATCAGTTAGAATCTGCTCAAAGATACACTCTTGTACTATCTTAGGAGATACGTTTAGTGCCTCAGGTGAAGTGCCGTTTTCAGGTTTTAGTACCGCTTCATCTAGCTGATTATTTTTTAACATCAAATTCACCACTCATACTCCATGCTTCTTTCAGGAGCAGGCGGAAGTGGGTCACTGGACCAATCGATATTAACTCCGGAGATTAGGTCACAATCTGGACAAATGTACAAGGTACCCAATTCAATCGTTTCGCCTCCCTGCTGTACAGAGTACCTGATGATACCGACTTTCTCCTCCTCATCAGTGTGATACTGCCCACAGTGACATTGAATTTCATGTCCATCGGATACCTCTAGGTCTCGTTTCTGAGCTGTACGGTCTTCTTCGGTATCGACTTGGTTACGGGTTTTTCCCCAGACATCTTCATCCATAGTTGTCAATTCGTCTTGCCGATATTAGTGATGAGCCGCACGGCGAAAGTTGTCTACTGTATGATAAGACCACTATCTATGGTCAGCAAACGGATGAAGAGATGGAGAGGGTTAGATGTCGTTGAGGTAGTCCCGCCGCTGCTCCATCTTACCGAACTCAGAACGCTCGTCGTAGTGTTTGTCGAGAGCGTCTCGTCCGACCGAGAATCGGTCACTCACAATATCCGCGGGAACGTCTTGAGAGAGCCAGTGCGTGATAGCGCCGCGTCTCACCACGGTGGTTAATTTGTCGCGAAAATCAATGGGAGGAAAATGACAACGAATTTTCTTGCCCGGTATAAATCAAAAACTGTAGCGGCTTGCATTGATAGGGAGGAACAGCAGGAGTATGGGTATGGCTGGTTTAAATTACCCAACTACCACGGGGGAGCTGTTTTGTACGATGTGGTAGTTCCCAACGACGGGAAATACTTCCACAACGGCATAGCAATTGACGTAATCGTTGAAGCCGACTCAATGGAGGACGCATCTAATATCGGCCGAAGCGCAGCCAACCACATTTTCAGTTTAATCACGCTCTGTACGAACACAGAAACAAGCCGTCCGGAGGAACGGCTTTTATTAGAATATGATTCTGGTAAGGAGTCGCGACATATCCGACAGTTTTCTCCGCCGTCTAATGAGGAACCGACTATTGGTACTGTTCGGAAACTCAATGAAGACGTTTTCTTTCAACTGTACGAGGCCATCCATTCAGACGAATTCAGCGATTCAGACAGAGAAGATATTATTCGAGGTATAGAGAGGTACTCTAGCGCTTTACGTCAGCAGACCGCGACAGACCAGTTCTTGTGGCTCTTCATTGCTTTCGACTCGCTTGAACACCAGTTAGTCAAGAGATTCGACGTATCGACGACGAAAGAGCATCCTTGTGACCACTGCGGAGAAATGAACGAGATACCAGACAACAACGCTGGAAAGGAATATTTCTTAGACGAGCGTTCTGATACAGACCTCACGTATTCGGACATCAATCACATTCGTAATAGCCTCTTCCACGGTGGCCCTATAGGAAGCGCAGGAGAGCAGGTCGAAGACTTCTCCCGTATCGTGCGGGAAGCGATAGTAGAGATTCTTAAACTGGATTCTGGCGTTGGTAAGACTCTGATTGAGCAAGATATCAATGGACACCTTCGGAAGGAGTTGATGATTTTCACTGCCTCATTATCTGACTATGAACCTCTTGAACTCGAAAATTTCCTTGACCAACCGGGTGCCAACTTCACGCGAGAAAACGTGAGCTACGATATAGTCGGCAAACAAATTAGGAGAAAACCAACCGATAAAGTCAACTGGGATTTGCCTGACCCGCTTACTGTCGACTGGTATTCACTCGGGTATCGACCAATCGGGAACATCGGTGTCCCTGAAATAAATAACGTGAGTATAGATATGGAAGAAGGCTAATTTTTCCCAAATCCGTTCACCCGACACACCCCTGTTGAAAAAGAGAGGCGGCAGGTTAGATATCGTTGAGGTAATCCCTCCGTTGCTCCATCTTACCAAGCTCACTGCGCTCGTCGTAGTGCTTGTCCAGCACGTCCCTTCCGACGGAGAACCGGTCACTTACGATGTCCGCGGGAACGTCTTGAGAGAGCCAGTGCGTGATAGCACCACGCCTCCACGGGTGCGGACTCTTCGACGACGGGCAGTCGTACGCTATTGACTGGTCACGGGCCGCGTCGCACTCTTCCGGGTCTCGTTCGTGTGGACACGTCTTACCAATAGCACAGGGACGAGTGAGTCCGTAGCTCTTCTTCCGGAGTGTCTCTGTATGCGGTCTCCCGTGTACAGTTGTTAGGAGTGGGCTTCGCCCGTGTTCGTCCTCTACCTCTTCCCGGTTCGTTTCGACGTAGTCGCGGAGAACACGGGTGGTCTCGTCGTCTATCGCGAGGTATCGTTCGCCGTCTTTCGCTCCTTTAATTCTGGTTCCGGTGTCGGGTCGGTGGTGTACGTGTATGTGTTGGTCATCTAAGTCCACGTCGTCAACGTCGAGAGCTCGACACGCTCCCACGCGAAAGCCGCAGTGCCAGAGCAGTTGGGCGAAGGCGTGGTTCTGTCCTGCGTACTCGTAGCGTTCTAAGTGTTCGAGTATTTCTCGGGCCGTGTCGGCGGGTACCATTTCGGTTCTCGCGTCGTCTTTGGTAAGACGTGGGGACACGACGGCTTCGTGTAGGTCTGGAGTGACAGCTTCGACGGATTCGGCCCACTTGATGAACACGCGGAGGGTGTCCATTTGGGTTTTCTCGCTTGCTGCTGAGAGGTCGCCATCGTCTCGTCGCCAGAGTCGGTAGGCGTGTAGGTCGCGTCCGGTGAGGTCGTTCAGGTTGTCTATACCTTGTTGGTCGCACCACTGTTCGAGGAATTGGAGTCGGCTTTTGTGACTTTGGACGGTAGTCTTTGCCGCGCCCCGTTCTTTCTGTGTGAGATACTGACTCACTCCCTCAGATGGTGATATTGGTTTTGTTTCTGACATGTATCTACCATGGTGTGAGTTGCGGAGAAGCGGGTTCAAATCCCGTCGCGCCCGTCACGTTTTCTGACGGGGTGAATTGACAGGACGGCGGCCGGGTGTATATAAGGCGAACCCCCAGTGACGGTTTTGAGTTCGTCACGCAGCGTGACGGGGGTCGTCGCCTTCGTGCGGTTCGTGAAATACACGTGACGGAGTCGAAATAAAGTTCTTTGGGTGGTTGGTGGTTTCGTCGTGCTAGGCTAGTCTAGCTCGAAGTTTCATGATTAATCAGCTGTTCTCGTCGGGGGCCAGCATCACGACGCTCCTTCGTACTCTCTTTCTTTGATTTGATACTTAATACTGAAAATATATCTGTCCGGTGTCTGATACTCAACTAATGTATCGGTTTATCCCGGACGAAATCGATCACGAGCGAGCCCACCACCAAGCGGTCATCCAGGGAGCTGACGACCTGGACGTCAAGCGGATCGGCAACCTTGGCGAACTCGCGTTCGAGCAGTTCTGTCGCGAGTACCTCCCCGTCGAGATGTGGGAGTGGGAAAACGAGGAAGCAATCCGGCGGTGTAACTCCGAGAGCTTCTCTGGGCATGACTTCGAGGTTTTCGGCTACACGGTCGACGTGAAGTCATCTCGGGACGTCTTGGCTTTCCTTCCCGAGTCGCTCGTTGAACGGGATCCCGATGACGACATCGTAGTAATGGTCTGGCATCGGGACAACGAGGACAGTCTAATGCTACTCGGGTGGGAGCGACTCGAGACGCTGAAATCGAAGGTCGAAACGGAGGCGGCTTTCTCGGGCGAGTCCCCGGAGAAACTCGACCACCTCGCGGCCCGCCCGATGAACGAACTGATCGACCTCGGTCCTAACACCGCCCACATGAATCAGAAGCCGGAGAATCCGTTCTCGCCCGGGGATCGTGTGGTGAAGGCCGGTGACTCGGAGCCGTCGGTGGGGATCGTCGTCGAGGTGTTGCCGCCGGAGCAGAACACCGGGGCGTTCGGACACGAAATGGACGGGGAAGCGGTGCGGGTCGCGTTCCCGAGTTCGCTCGATGAGGGGCCCGGTGCGTGGCGGGACTACCACCCCGCGATCCTCGCGTCGTACTGTGACGACCAGGACGTCAAGCTCTGGACGTACAAACACGAGAACCTCGCGTTCGCGGAGAACCCGTATGTGTCGGGGGACCAGGTAATCAAGACCAGCCACACCGATCCGAACACGGCCGTCGTGGTGGAAGGCTCTGAGGAGCGTGGCGATGACAACGTGGCAGTCGCGTTCTTGGGTGATTTCGAGGAGAAGGACGTATCGCCGAGAGAGCTTGCGACGCACTGTGAGGAGAGCGGGATCAAGTGTTATACGTACGAGTATTCGGAGCTAGATTTCTCAGCCAAAGACTGATCAACTGCTGAAACGTACTGTTGACTCTATCAAGGGTTTTGTTTCACACCTCGGTACACCGAGGCAAGTCAGACGACTTGAACAGGATCTGTTTGAACAACTCTCTGGCAAGTGGGTTTTTGTTCAGCCGTGAAAACCTCGATCTTGAATGAGAGCATCGACGGCGAAAGAGGAACTGCTTGATAAGGGGTTACAGATCGACCACGAGCAGTTTGAACAGCTCTGTAAAATGGTGATCGAGCGGGCAGAGCCAACTCGTGAACTCGAGCTAACACCGTTCCGTGGCGATGGTGGCATCGATATTCACGCGATCATCGATCGAGAACTGTTCCACGCCCGGCTCGGCGTACAAGCGAAACAATATGCTACCGGCAACACCGTCGGTGCTCGCACTCTCCGCGGATTTAAGGGTGCTCTCTCAGAGCAACAGTATCACATCGGAACGGTGATCACGACATCCTCGTTCACGTCTGGCGCCGAGACAAGCGCAAACCAAGATTTCATTCGGCTGATCGACGGTGACCGGCTCACGGACATCATGATCGAGAGCAGTATCGGTGTCGTTACAGACGACGAATCATACGAACTCGATCCCACGTTCTGGGGCGCGTTCGAGAAGCCGGAGCGCACCGATACGATTCCGTCACTAGAAGTACCACAGGCGGACAACTTTGACGTGATACGCACCGTCATCCGAGCGGTTGGAACGGGCTCTGACATTAAGCCCGATATCGCAGAGTACGTTCGAAGACAGATGGATACAGACACGTTCGATCCGCGGCAAGCGGATTATTACGGTATTGCCGCGTGGCTCCTCCAATTTCTCCACAAAGAACAGGAGGTCGAAATCGACAACCACACGATCCGCCGTTGGGGACTGACCCGGCTTGGTGAGGAATACCTCACGTACCTCGATCGTGGCAATCGAGAATCCGCGGATGACCTTCTCACACAGCAGATCCGTGATGTCGAGATCATCTCCCGCGTATACGCTCAACTGGAAGCAGACGGTACTCTCTTCCGAAGTGATATCACGGAGATCCTCGCTGCCGAAACGGATCTCTCGGATTCAACCACTCGTCGACGTGCCCGAACCGTCGGACAGTGGCTCGTCCGCCTTCCAGAAATCACTACGAGCGGTCGAGGAGCCCAGCAACAATACGTTCTAGCCTCGGAACCACGTTGAGAGAGGTTTTCGACGACTCATTCAGTAAAGTCGGAAAGGGTCTTTCGCCGTTGCTCATCTGGTGGGACGTTTGTAATGAGTACTTCCGAGACTTCCCCGCGACTGCTGGCATCACTATTTATCGCACGAGTGGCGTCTACGTACCTGATCGAGAACGCGTCGTAGTCCTCGTATAATTCTGTAACCGGCGGCGAATTAGAGAGAATCACGGAAACACCCATCTCTGTGAGCTCTATAACCACATCACGAAGCCGCCGTTGGTCCTCTCGATCGAATCCAGCCGCCTGATATGAATTGAAATCCGCGGTTTTCGACACCGGTTCGTACGGCGGATCAAAATACACAAGATCGCCACTAGAAGCTTCATCGACGACGTAGCTGAAATCCGTATTGAATACTGCTGTGTCTTGGAGAACACGCGACGCCTTTCGGATCCGCTGCTCTTGTACCCAATCTGGATTTGAATACCGTCCGAAAGAGACGTTGAATTCGCCGTCACTGTTCTCCCGGTACAATCCGTTGAAACACGTCCGATTCAAGTATAATAGTAGGCTCGCCTCTCGGACCCTCTCGTCCTGTGTTAGAGTCGACTGGGTAAGGAGCGTATTGAACTCCGAGCGAGCGTCGTAGTAGTATTCTTCCGTATGCTCGTGTGTTTTGTTCTCGGTAATGAGGACGTCCGGTTGGTCTCGAACGATCTCATAAAACGTTGTTAACCGCGTGTTCAGATCGTTTATCGTCCCATCGTCAGGATCCTGATGAAAAAAGACAGCGCCACCTCCTACGAACGGTTCGTGATATGCCTCATATGAGATCGGAAACTGTGCCGTGATCTCTGAGAGAAGCTGGCGCTTCCCACCCGCCCATTTTAAGATCGGCTCCACCATTCAACATAGATCTCCTCGGTATTAGCAAAAAACTGTCTCGTTGGAGTAGCAGTCTCTCTCGATACTTGATCAGTCTTGTTGAGATGGCGTTTAGAGAGTAACTACTCTCCGAGCGCAGCGACGATGTCGTCGATCGTGTAAAGACGTACATCGTCGCGATCGGCGGCAGCTTCGCGGATGCTGTCAGTAAACCC
>Ga0207718_100451_pt1 | contig 37377 bp, 42 predicted proteins | sample A23M2SouthBayCA_FD_187749 | JGI IMG/M metagenome (GOLD analysis project Ga0207718, IMG submission 187749) | Aerobic enrichment media microbial communities from Eden Landing Ponds, California, USA - A23 M2 (SPAdes) | ecosystem: Environmental > Aquatic > Marine > Unclassified | place: Emeryville... | reverse complement strand
GGTCTCGATACTGGGGAGTGAAATCAGAGGTAAACTGATAACATTCGACGACGAATCCAAGTCATCAACGGAGGTATTCGATGGTAGATCAACCCGGAACTGGCAGTGGTCGCGACTTCGTCACAATCTTCAAGACCGGCTCGGTGGATCGAAGTGAGTATCCCGAACTCACAGATTCACTCCTCGAGGGACGGACACAGCTCACCGCGGAAACGAGCTATCTGATGAAATTCGGAGACGAGTCACACCGCGGTCTCACATTCTTCGACGTCGCAACGCTCCACGATGTTCCAGCCTATCCCTTACCACAAACTGCACTGGACTCTCTTCCTGCTCACGTTCGAGCAGAGCTGGAACAGAACGGCGCTACTCAGATGGTCGCCTCGTACGATCCGGAGAACCACCAGTTCGAAAATATCGATCTCGCGTGGGACGACCAGGACTTTCTCGAACGAGTTACCGAACTCATCGCCGGCGACCTCTCGCTCCACGAGGCTGTGGACTGGGTCGTCGTTGAGGAAGCAGAACGGTACAGTGTTGACCAGTGGGCCGATATTCGGGATGTGACTGAAGACGCGGTTCGATCAAATATCTACGCGGCTCGGGAGAAACTGCTCGCCGAATCTGAGTGACCTCCTGAACCTGGTCTCCGTAACGCAAAGATCTGATGCAAATCTACTCTCGAAAATCCGGCGGTCCGCAGAAGATATCGCACACCTTGAGTGGTGATTCGAGCTCCTCAGATCCTGTATGACGCCATTGAGTAGATCTCTGGAGAAGATGATGTCGATCTCAAACCTGCTTTTCTGAAGAAGATGGACTAGCCAATCAGCGGTGGTCCCCTATCCAGAGATATCTTCGTCGCTGAATTCTTCGTTCGCAAACTCGCTTAGTTTCTGCAGTCGATCATTGAATTCGTCCTCGAACTCAGTACAGAGCGCGTCATCGTACATCTGAAGAGTTCGATCAGAGAATATCTAGAACGGTCTGGTGCGTCATCTAATGGGAATTCCCCGTGGTCGGCCCCAAAATAACGCTTTAGAGTGACTGTCTGTACCTGAATTGGAGAAGTGGGTTGTCTACGTCATGGACTGTGGTGTCCCGCTCGTAGATAATAGTCCCTCCTTCGGGGTCTCACCCTCGGACCGAATCGGACAAACTCGATGGAAATCCGAGTCGATAGTATTCCAGTTCAGACGATAGTCGGAACTCGTTTCGAACGCCTCGGGCGAGCGTCCGCTTCACCCTCCACTAATCGCTTGATGATCTGTTCTTCCGCCCGATGGAGCAGATCGCTACAGGTCGACTTTGCGAGCCCGACGCTTCTGGCTAGCTCTTCTTGCGTACAGTTTCGGGGAGTATCGTAATATCCGTTCTCCAGCGCCGCCTGGATGATGGTCCACTGGCGGTCGGTCAACAACTGGTCCGAATCGACCTGCTCGTATATCGACTCGACGGTGAAATTGATACCGGCATCCGTGAGTGTCTCATTGAGGGCGGATAACCGGCTCCGGGAGGCGGTCAGTTCCCAGACGATCTCACCGTCTCGAACCGAAAACGGCGTCCTGATCGGAACGCCGGCGTTGCGAGCGGATTCGAGAAATACAGCAGCCTGAGTCTCGATCTCCAGTAACACACTCTCTTCGTCCACCTGGAGTAGCTCCAGATTCGACACGGAGGCGGACGCTTCCACGTCTCCGACGATCCGCTCCGGCTCGTCCGCAAGCAACTCCGCAAGCGCTACACCCCCGTCTTTGCTGGGTGTTGCCGCCAGAACCCGGAACTGTGCATCCGGATATTCTCTGGACACGGACCCCATCCAGACACTGTTCGGGATATCGAGGGTGAGGACAGCGCGTGACATTTTAGGTCTACCTAAAAACGACGATGTGGCGTGCAGTTAAAACGATTGCGGAGGGGGCATTGAGATGGGGTTTCCCGAAATGGGAGTGGATTCGGACATATTCGCATTGTTGCTCTGGTTCGTTGGCTCCTAAGAGGGCGTATGAAAAGACGTGACGTGCTCAAGACCGGCGGTATCGCGCTGACTGCGGGAATGATCGGGCTGGCTGGCTGTAGCAGCAGTGATGCCGAAACTCCTGAACAGACGGGTGGGCCTGACGCGAGTGGAGACACGACTATTGACATGGTGACCAACAGTGGGAGCTACTACTTCGATCCGATCGGACTCCACGTCGAATCCGGGACGACGGTGACGTTCATTAATCAGGAAGGCAGCCATTCGACTGTCGCATACAAGGACGGCGTGGGCCAGGCAACGACGACGCGTCTTCCTGATGGTGCGGACTCCTGGGAGAGTTCAATCCTGACCGAATCAGGTGCAACGGTCGATCACACCTTCGAAACTGCGGGGACGTACGACTACTTCTGTGGGCCGCACAAAGCCCTGGGAATGGTCGGACGTATTGTCGTCGGCGAACCTGGTGGCCCCGCGGACGGGAGCATGCCCCCGGACGGAACTGTCCCCGAAAGTCAGGAGATCGTGGATGCCGGACAGGTCTCTTTCGAGGAGTTTTCGGGGTGAAATGGCCAGTTTGAATATTTGAAGTTCGCGAGCGGATCACGAATCGCTCGGTTGCTTCTCGAAGGGACGTTCAATATCTACTGCAAAGCAATCATCGTCGTCCATCGAGATGCGAATATCGTCAAAATCACGAAAATAATACGTCGTCCGTCCTCCTTCAGGATTGACTGTCTCTCGCTTTCGGACGAGAGAGGCCTTGGTGAGGAGTTCGAGCTTCCGATACACCGTTGAATTTGTGATATCACACGTCTCGATCAGTTCGGTTGCAGTCTTGGCTTCCGCTGTCTCGCGGAGGATCGCACGGCAGTCCGCGTCGTCTAACGATTCAAGCACAGCCTGTAACGGAGGAGAAATATCTGATGACACTGAATCACCACGCATTAGCTGTTCCCGAATTAGGTGCTTGATTGGTCATCTGTCTGTCGAATCGTATACCGCGTTCGATTCGTATTATCGAGGCGAAGACACAAAAGTGCGACTTCGACTGATCTGAGATGTTCGTATCGGAGATACCAGTCTTTGTCCCCGAATATATCCACGTTCAGCCCCAAAAACTGGGACTCCACCGCCGACGTATATTGACTCCGCCCTGTTTTCCGACGATGAACAACGGAGACGAACCACGAGGGGCCGACATTTCACGACGTGGATTTCTCGCCACAACGGGTGTGATCGGCACTTCCGCTGTTGGGGGTTGCCTTGGTGCGCCACGTGCTGGAAAATCGGGAGAGACTACGACACAGGCACCCACAAACGGTCATTCGTCACCCTATCTCGAAAAATGGGTGGACGAAACCCCTCGACCAGGAGTCATCGAACCAGACGGAACGAAAGATGGACAACCACAGTACGAGATTGCGATCGAGGAGACCAAACAGAAGATCCACCGGGATCTCCCAGCGACGACTGTCTGGGGATATGATGGTCAGTTCCCCGGCCCGACGATCGAAGCGCGACAGGGTGAACCCATATACGTTCAGTGGCTAAACAAATTACCTGACACCCATCTTCTCCCGGAAGACACGACGATACACGGCGATATTGTTCCGTATGATACGCCGGGCGTACGGGTTGTAACACACCTTCACGGGGGAAACGTCGAATCCGAGAGTGATGGCAACCCCCAAGCGTGGTTCACGCGGGACTTTCAGGAAACGGGACCGGACTTCGAAAAACGGGACTACTACTATGTGAACGACCAACCGTCAGCGACCCTGTGGTATCACGATCACTCACTCGGCATCACCCGATTGAACGTCTACGCTGGCCTCGCGGGCTTCTATCTCCTTCGTGGAGAGCACGAACAGGACCTCGATCTGCCGGACGGCGAGTACGAGATCCCACTTGCACTCCAGGATCGGAGTTTCAACGAAGACGGATCATTGTACTATCCAAGAACGATTCCAGACGAACAAGGAGGTGAAGACGGTGTCCCTGGGCCAAGCATCGTTCCACAATTCTACGGGGACACGTCGGTGGTTAACGGCAAAGCCTGGCCACGGCTCGCAGTCGAACCCAGGAAGTACCGGTTGCGGCTTCTTAACGGCGCCAATAGCCGGTTTTACAATCTGAAACTGCTCCAGTACGACGAATCGTCGGGCGAGACCGGTGAAGACGGCCCGCCATTTGTACAGATCGGTAACGACGGTGGCCTGCTTGCCGAACCAGTCGCGATTGACGACCGACTCGAACTCGCATCGAGCCAACGGGCCGACGTTATCGTCGATTTTACCGACTACGCGGGCGAAACGCTTCTCCTCCACAATAACGCCCCTGCGATGTATCGTGGAGTCACCGACAGTGCTCAGGACGATTCCCAACCGCTTCCTGAAATACTGCTCGTTGACGTAAGCGAATCTGTGTCAGAAGTAGACACAAGTAGAATTCCCGATAAATTAACCGAAGTGCCTGAAATCCCGGTTGAATCAGTCGATACCGAGCGATATCTGACGCTCGCAGCACAAACTGATGAATACGGGCGCAAACTCAATTTGCTCGGAACTGAAAACGAGCTGGCGGGATACAGACTCACGGAACCCGTTACGGAAGAGCCCACGCTTGGTGATACCGAAATCTGGAGTCTCGTCAATTTCACTGGGATGTCCCACCCGATACATCTCCATCTCGTGCATTTCCAGATTCTCGGTAGACAGCAATCCGGCGAGTACGATCCAAGTGAGAGCGAGATAGCTCTGGATGCCCTTGGGGCACCTGAACCGTACGAACGTGGATGGAACGATGTCGTCACTGTCGACCCTGGAGAAGTCGTGCATCTGATCGCGCATTTCGGCGAATTTGAGGGGCTCTTCAACGATCAAACGGGAGATTACATGTGGCACTGTCACATGATCGAGCACGAGGATCACGACATGATGCGTCCGTTCCGAGTTTTGGAGGAGTCCCCGGATGAGACTGATACCGACGATGGGATGGCCTGACGTTCGGATGTACTATCCGGAACTGTCGGTCGAATCACTCTGCCTTCCGCATACTGCTGGGGGTGACTTTAGCCGTCTTGATATGCCCGAACAAACGCTTTGCGTAGGACCGTCAACAGCACGTATGTCTCGTACTTCTGGTTACGGCAGTGCTCACACGGTTGCATGTCAGTAACGATCCCTTCGATCTCGTCGTCGAATTCGTCGGTGAGCGTCGCGAGGGCGTCGGCGACCTGGGGCTCGATCGCGTCGATCATGTCCGCGACAGCGGGGTCGGCCGAGTCCGGCAGTGAGTACGAGAGGACGATGGTGTTCGCACCGTAGTACTTCGTCGTCCCACCGCGACCCTCCTCAAAGCGGACTACGTCCACGAGTCCGGCATCCCGAAGCTCGTTGATGTGGTGACGAACCGTGTTCTCCGTCCGGTCGATCCCACGATCCTGGAGGTTCTCGTGCACGTCACCTGCCGTCAGCGCCTCCTCGGAGAGGATATCGAGGATCATCGCCCGCATCGGCTCGTCGATCGCGTCAGAGACCCGTGTATCCCGGACGGCGATATCCGTCAATCGGTGGTCGTTTTCGGAACTGTCCATACCTAATGGACGGGGGGCCGCGTGAAAAATGACGTGCGTCGGTCGATCTGTCATTGCTAACCGTTTCTCCACAGTCCAGCGAAGCCCTAGACGACCTGTTTGATTGTCTGCACCACCGATACCACCATTCAAACATATCATATAAAAAATAATTATGGGTGGACGGGCCGTTTGTAGAACTGTGATGAGCGAGACAACGCAACTCCGCGTCCTGGACTTCGACTGTCCGACCTGTGCAAGCACTGTCGAACGCGCTCTCGGAAACGTCGAGGGTGTGGAAGATGTCGAGGTGCATTACACGACCGGTCGCGTCGAAATCGAGTTCGACGACGGCGTCGCCGACCGGGCCGAGTTCGAACAGACGATCGAGAACCAGGGCTACACGCCCCAGCCCGCGTGAGTAATTTATGGATACCCAATCACTCAAACGAACCTACCGCAACCATCGGAAGGCCATTATCGTCGCGGTGAGCGGCCTGTTGTACGCGGGCGGCTGGAGTATCGGCCACTTCGCCGGCCTCGACACCGTGAGTGCCGTCGTCCTGATCCTCGGCGCGATCGTTGGCGGCTACGACATCGCCCGGACTGCTTACCACGAAGTCAAGAGTCGGACGCTGGGGATCAAAACGCTGGTGACGCTAGCCGCTGTCGGCGCCATCGCCATCGGCGCCTATTGGGAGGCGACCGCTGTGGTCTTCCTGTTCGCGCTGGGTTCGTACCTCGAAGGACGGACGATGCGCAAGACGCGCAACGCCCTCGAAGAACTCCTCGAAATGACGCCGGACACGGCAACGGTCCGCCGTGACGGAGAACTCGTTGAGGTATCCGCCCGCGAGGTCGAAGCGGGCGAGATTGTCATTGTCAAGCCCGGCGAGAAGATTCCCGTTGATGGCGACGTCGTCGACGGCGAAAGTGCCGTCAACCAGGCCCCTGTCACTGGCGAGAGCGCGCCCGTCCACAAGGCCGACGGTGACGAGGTCTACGCTGGCACGATCAACCAGGAGGGTGCCATCGAGATCGCGACGACCGGTTCCGGGACAGATACCACCCTCCAGCGAATCATCCGCCGTGTCGAAGAGGCCCAGGAGGCCCAGTCCCAGACCGAGAGCATCATCGACCGCTTCGCCAAGTACTACACCCCTGGCGTGATCGCGCTCTCGATCGGCGCCTACGCCGTCACGCAAAACGCGATCCTCTCGCTGACGTTGCTGGTGATCGGCTGCCCCGGTGCCTTGGTGATCGGGCCGCCGGTCAGTATCGTCTCGGCGATCGGGAACGCCGCGCGTAACGGCGTTCTGATGAAAGGTGGCGAGCACCTCGAACAGGCTGGCAAGATCGACCTCGTCGCGTTCGACAAGACGGGGACGCTGACGAAGGGCGAGACGACCGTGGCGGACGTCGAAGGCTTCGGTGTCAAGGACGACGAGGCACTGGAACTCGCCGCCATCGCCGAGAAGAAGAGCGAACACCACCTCGCCGACGCCATCGTCGCGGCGGCGCAGGACCGTCCGACGACGGCGACCGACGGCGGGACGGCAGCCGTCCAGGCAGACACCGAACCAGTATCCACGGACGCACGTTCAGTCCCCGATCCGGACGACTTCGACGTGGTGGCCGGCAAGGGCGTCATCGCCCACCACGAGGTCTCCGGCGAAGCCGGAGGCTCGTCGGACGGGTCCGACGGTGGCCGGGAAATCGTCGTCGGCAACCGAACACTGCTCGACGAGCGCGGCATCGATGTTCCCGACGAGGTCGCCGACTACGTCCGTGAACGCGAAGAGCGGGGCGAGACTGTCGTCCATGTCGTCCGTGACGAAGCCGTCATCGGTACCATCGCCATGCGCGACGAACTCCGGGAGGCGGCGCCCGGCGTTATCGACCAGTTGCAGGACGCCGGCATCGAGACGGTGATGCTGACCGGCGACAACGAGCGCGTCGCAGCGGCAGTGGCTGAGGAAGTCGGCATCGACGAGTATCGCGCCGAACTACTCCCCGAGGACAAACAGACGGTAATTGAGGAGTACCGCGAGGAGGGCCACGTCGTGGCGATGGTCGGCGACGGCATCAACGACGCCCCCTCGCTGGCGACCGCCGACATCGGCATCGCAATGGGCGCGGCTGGCACGGACACAGCCATCGAGACCGCCGACATGGCGCTGATGGCCGACGATTTGGAGCGCATCCCCTACGCGGTGAAACTGAGCAAGGCCACGCGCTGGAACATCTACGAGAACGTCGGCCTCGCAGTGTTGACGGTGACGGTCCTGCTTGCGGGCGTGCTGACGAGCTACGTGACGCTCGCGCTCGGGATGCTCGTCCACGAGGCCAGCGTCCTCGCCGTGATCGGCAACGGGATGCGACTGCTGCGGCACTGACACTCGGAGAAACCACTATTCACGACCCCAAACTAATCCCATGACTCCAAACACGACCGCTACTCAATCACGCACAGAAACGAATTGGGCTGTCGAGTACGATGTCGAACCGATCCGGATCCGCGACCCGGTTGCCGAAGCACTCGTCGTCCTCGAACCGGGCGAACCGTTCGTGATCACCTACCGCGATATCGTGAAAGAGGCCGGCCACTCCTGTCCGACCGCATCGGGAGCGTACCGGATCACGCAACTCGGCCTCGACGCGCTGTATCCCGAGGACCTGCCCGTCCGGAGTGACATCGAAGTTCTCGCTCCCGAACCACGTGACGACGCCACGTACGGCGTGATGAGCCGGATCATTTCGTATATCACGGGCGCAGCCCAGGTGGACGGGTTCGGTGGACTCGGCAACGGGGTCGGCAACCGACGTGAGCTGCTGGCGTTCGATGCCTTCGACGCAGAGACAGCTGAGCCGACGTTCCGATTCCGTCGAACTGATACCGCCAAAACGGTCGAAGTGATCTACCACGTCAGCGACGTCCCGGATGGCGGCCCGGCCATGGGGAACCTGCGTCGGATCCTCGACGGGATAGCTGACGAGGACGAACGTGAGCTGTTTGCGGAAGCCTGGCACGGCCGCGCCCGGAACGTCCTCTCGGACGACTCGCTGTTCACAGTCACGACTGTCGACGAGTGAGTTACCAACCCTTACTCAGCAGCCATTTTAGACACGCGTAAGGAAAAACCAGGCGATTTTTCGGATTACTGGGCGGTTTCAACGGCGTCGAGCAGCTCGTCGTAGTCCGGTTCGTTCGTCGGATCCTCCGCAACCCACTCGTAGGTAACGACACCCTCGTCGTCGAGGACGTACACCGCGCGGTTTGCGATCCCGTAAAGGCCGAGCTCGGGAATGTCGATCGAGAGATCGTAGGCCTCGATCGCGTCGCCGGCCATGTCGCTGACGAGATCGAAGTCGAGATCGTACTCCTTGGCGAACGCTCCGAGAGAGAACGATGAGTCGGCACTGATCCCGAATAGGGTGGCCCCCACTGCTTCGAACTGATCGGAGTGCTCCTGAAGTGCGACCATCTCGTTCGAGCACGGTGGCGTGAACGCGCCAGGGAAGAAGGCCAGGACGACTGGCCCGTCTCCCAGCTGCGCTTCCAGATCGAACGTTTCGTGGTCGCTTCCTTTGTACGTCGCCGTGAACGTCGGTGCGCTATCACCTGTCGAAACCATATCGCAATAACACATGGTCGCTACATATCTAAACGTTCGGACGAATTTACTCGGATGACCCCCATTGAAACGAGACGTTCATTGCAAAAATATACGACCGGGGTTATCGAGATTGTTCCTCAGGCGGTGCCGTGGATCTGTCGCCGGTCAGCAGGAACGCGCCGAAGGCGATCGGCGAGAGGACTGCAGCGCCGAGCGCACCGAGAATCGTGAGCCCGCTCGTTGAAATCTCGTACGTCCCCTGGGAGAGATCGCCCACGACGATGGCGCCACGCATGCCTTGCCCGTCGTATTCGGACGACGTGTACTTGCTGACACCGACGCCGTCGAACTCCAGACCCCACGCACCGCTCGATTGAGCAGGACTCTCGTAACTCCCGTCCGCGGCTTCGATCCGATGGGACGTTTCGCTATCCCCCCACTCCCAGATAACGCGGGTCCCCGGATCGACGTGGACTGCCGGGGGCGAAAAGGCGTACTCTCCGCTCGTTTCGTCCGTACGGGTCTGAATTCGAACCTCGTCGTTCCCTCGCATGTCCAAGGTCCCTTCGAAGGAGTCCGTCCGATCGAACCAGTCGCTGTACTCCGGTTCGTCCTGTACAAAGGTGGGTCCAACGGGGCCTAATCCCGGTGCTTCGACATCACCCACGATAACTGCACCCTTCATACCCATCGATTTGTGCGGGGTACACGCGTACGTCGAAACCCCCTCCCCTTCGAAGGTATGACGGAACGTGTCGCCTGCATTCCCCTGAAGCTCACTCGCGTAGGACTCGTCTTCGGCAGCAACGTCGTGGCTACCTCCCTCACTGGTCCACTCCCAGAGGACTGTCGTTTCCGGATCGACACGAATCGCTGCTGGCTCGAACGCGAATCCACCCCCGTTCCCCGGGGCACCGACAGTAACTGTCACGTCGGACTGGTCGCGGGCGTCGACGACTCCCTCGTAGTTCGAGACGTTCGCGAACCAGGCTTCGAGATCAGCCCCCTGTGCGATAACTGGTCGCGATAGCTTCGCGAGAACGCCACCACCGGCCACCAGCGTCGCAGCTTGTAGGAACTGTCGACGTCGAACGGTCGTCCCCGGTTCGCTCGTATCCATGCCCCACTTTTAGGCTACCCTAATATAAAGGATTTCAGGATTCCTGGGTCGTAAGATACCGCTTTTCGGTATATCCCTGTCCGGGACAAACAGTGACTCACGGAGGTCTCAGATGAGATACAAAACGACGCGACGGCGGGTACTCCAGGCGGCAGGTATCGGGGGCGCAACCGCGATTGCAGGGTGTACGATCGGAACAGGGGAGACAGACAACGTCGACACGAGTCCGATCCAGTTACAGGACGACGCCGACCTCGCCGATCCGAAACCGGTTGACGTCGATCGGATCGCGGCCGACCCACGCGATATCTCGGCTCCCATCGACCGGTCGTCGCCAGAGACGGTGTCCGTGGAACTCGAGACGAACGAACTCGTGGCAGAGGTCGAACCCGGCGTGACGTTCCCGTACATGACCTTCAACAAGCAGGTCCCCGGTCCGCTCGTCCGGGCGCGGGTCGGCGATACGATCGACCTCACGATCCGCAACGACGAGTCGAACTCGATGACGCACAACGTGGACTTCCACGCCGCCCGTGGCCCCGGCGGCGGTGCGGAGGCCACCAACGTCGCGCCCGGCGAAGAAGCACATCTGCAGTTCAAGTTGACCTACCCGGGCGCGTTCATCTACCACTGTGCCGTGCCCAACGTGGATTATCACATCTCCAGCGGCATGTTCGGCCTCATTCTCGTCGAACCCGAGGAAGGACTGCCCGAAGTCGATCACGAGTTCTACCTCGGTCAGCACGAACTCTACACGAACGGGCAAACCGGCCAGAAGGGCCACCACGAGTTCGACTTCACCCGGATGGCCAACGAGGATCCCACCTACGTCCTGATGAACGGCGAGAAGTACGCGATCACGCCGGACAACTACGACGAGATGCGCGTCGAGACCGGCGAGACGGCCCGGATCTTCTTCGGCGTCGGTGGACCGAACCTCTTCTCGAGTTTCCACCCGATCGGGAGCGTCTGGGACGAGGTCTGGGAACAGGGTGCGCTGGCGAGTGAACCCGATCGCTACGTCCAGACCACGCCCGTGTTGCCGGGAAGTGCCTCCGTCTCCACGATGTCCTTCCCCGTCCCGGGCGGATTCAAACTCGTCGATCACGCCCTCTCGCGAGTCGCCCGGAAAGGTGCCATGGCCGTCGTCACTGCGGACGGCGAGGAAAATCCCGAGGTATTCAATCCCGGCGAGTGATCACTGTCGCTAAGCATACGGTTGCAATAGCCGATTGAAATCCGGCCACGCAACCGAGATTACGTCGCAGTGATCTCGATATGCCACTCGTCGGCGTCGACCTCCTCACTCGCAAATTCGAATCCACGCTCATCGAGGACGTCATACAACGGTTCGGGTTCGAAGCTATTGATCAACAGGAGTGTTTCACCCGCAGATAACTCCGTCAGCGATTCCATGATTGCTCCGAATGGCTCTCCCTCAACGTCTCGGGCGTCGAGCGTCAAATCGTACGATGTTCCGGTTTTAGATCCCATACACCCTTTAGATCCCGTTTCTGGATACGTGCATCCCCGAATGTATTCGGGCGCCAACAGGATGGGTCTGCGTTGCCCAGTCGAGAGACAGCCGGACTGGTGAGAGACATCGTCTGTCCAGAGGAGATCATATCGACGAGGAGAACACTTTTTTGGCTGGCTTAAAAACAACTCTGGGAATATCTTCCCACCCACCCCCACCGACTGAGAATCGTCCGAACGGTCGAATACGGCACTTCCAATTCAGCTACACGCATGCAACTCACGCGCAAAACGATCGCGAAGGTCATCGCGGCCGCGTTCGTCTTCAACCTCGTCGTCATGGGGGCGGGTGCCTGGTTGGCGTACCAGGAGGCTCCACCGATCCCCGACCGGATCGTCGGCCCCGACGGCGAGACCGTCGTCACCGACGGACAGATCCAGGACGGCAAAGCACAGTTCCAGAAGAACGGCCTGATGAACCACGGGTCGATCCTCGGCAACGGCGCCTATTTCGGGCCCGATTACACGGCTGATTCTCTCAACTTAAAGACCCAGTATATGAGGGGATACTACGCTGAGGAGCGCTACGGCACGGCCTACGAGTCGTTGCCCTCCGAACGGCAGGCGGCAGTCAATGACGTCGTCGAGCAGGACATGAGCGAGGGCTACGACGGCGGCGACATCGAGTACTCCGCGGCCGAACTCTACGCGCACGAGCAGGTGCGTGAGGCGTACGTCCAGCGTTACCACGAGGGCAGCCACGAACGCGGCGTGCCCGAAGGCATGATCGAGTCCGCCGAGGACGCACGGGACTTCGCGGACTTCGCCATGTGGACGGCGTGGTTCTCCCACACGGATCGGCCCGGCGGTGACCACTCCTACACCAACGAGTGGCCCTACCAGCCCGGGGCCGGCAACGACGCGACCGGGTCGGCGATGATCTGGAGTGTCATCGCGATGGTCCTGCTGGTCGCCGGGGCCGGCTTCGCGATCTGGCTGTATAAATCAGTCAGCCTGCCCGAACCGTCCGCCGAGGGGATCTCGGTCCCGAAACCGAGTGACATCGAGATCTTCCCGAGCCAGCGGGCCGCGTTGCGGTTCGTCCCGATCGCCGCCGGCCTGTTCCTGGCACAGGTGTTCCTCGGCGGCCTGCTGGCGCATTTCTACATCGAGCGGGCTGCCTTCTTCGGCCTCGAAGAAATCTTCGGGATGCACATTCTCCAGTTGCTCCCCTTCGCCATCGCCAAGACCTGGCACATCGACCTGGGGATCCTCTGGATCGCGACGACGTGGCTCGGTGCCGGCCTGTTCCTCCCGCCGCTGTTGACCGGCCACGAACCCAAGCGCCAGTCGACGTACGTCAACCTGCTGCTCGGCGCGCTGGTGGTGGTCGTCGTCGGCGGGATGGGTGGCATCTGGCTCGGCGCGAACGGCTACCTCGACGGCGCGTTGTGGTGGTTGCTCGGCAACGAGGGGCTGGAGTACCTCGAGGTCGGCAAACTCTGGCAGGTCGGCCTGCTTGCGGGCTTCCTGTTGTGGGCCGCGCTCTCGGTTCGCGGGCTGAAGCCGCTGCTCGATCGGGAGCCCATCTACGGGCTGGGCCACATGATCCTCTACGCCGGCGGGTCGATCGCGCTGCTCTTTACCGCCGGGTTCATGTTCACGCCCACGACCAACATCGCCGTCACGGAGTTCTGGCGCTGGTGGGTCGTCCACATGTGGGTCGAGGGGGCCTTCGAGTTCTTCATCGTCGCCATCATCGGCCTGACGCTGGTGTCGATGAACCTGCTGGACCGACGTAGCGCGGAGAAGGCCGTCATGCTGCAGGCGCTGCTGGTGATGGGCACCGGCGTCATCGGCGTCTCCCATCACTACTGGTGGATCGGCATGCCCGACATGTGGGTGCCCATCGGCAGCGTCTTCTCGACGCTCGAACTCATTCCGCTGGTGTTCATCCTCTACGAGGCCATCGGCCAGTACCGGGCGATGGACACCGCCGCGTTCCCGTACAGACTCCCGTTCACGTTCATCGTCGCCAGCGGGGTCTGGAACTTCGTCGGGGCCGGCGTGCTCGGGTTCTTCATCAACCTGCCGCTGATCAACTACTACGAGCACGGCACCTACCTCACGGTCGGCCACGCCCACGCGGCGATGTTCGGCGCGTTCGGCTTCCTCGCGCTGGGCATGGTCACGTACATGCTCCAGCTGTCGATCGAACCGGAGCGCTGGGACGGCTCGTGGCTGCGAGCCGCCTTCTGGTGCTGGAACATCGGCCTGGCGCTGATGGTGTTCGTCTCGGTCCTGCCAGTCGGGTTCGTCCAGCTCGAGGAGATCTTCACGGGCACCTATGCCGCGGGCCGGAGCCTCGCGTTCTACAACCAGCCGTTGATCCAGGATCTGTTTTGGGCGCGGCTGCCCGGTGACACGCTCATCATCCTCGGGACGGTCATCTACGCGGCCGACCTGATCCGCAAGCGGTTCGTCCTCAGGAAGTCATCCGATGATCCCGACGTGGAGGACATGGCCGTCGCCGAAGGCATCCTGAACGACGACTGATCGCGTCCGCGCCTATTGTTTTTGCACATCAATTGAGTTTGGTCGAAAGAAACGCACCAGGGGAAAGTCAACGTCGGTATTGGCCGACTTAGACGTGCACGCGGACGACGTAACCGCCACAGCCACACTGATCGACGAACTCCCAGTCGACCGCTTCGTCATCGTATTCGTCTTCGAGTGTATCATAGAGATACTTCGACGGGTGGCCGTGGTTCTCGTGGGTCACCAAATTGACGTGGTGGCCAGCGGCCGTGTATTCGATCGCGTCGATCGCCTGGCGGACGACGAGGTCGCGGTCGTCGGCGTGTTCCGGCTGTTCCAGATTTGCGGACCAGGAGTTGTCGTGAACGTGGTCCGTGACCGGCACGGCGTCGTGGTCGTGATCGTGCGGAGTACTTGCCATTGGAAGCGTGACTACGGCCCCGAACCGTATATCCCCTCGGCAGGAAGGAGAATAACGCCGGTATGCTGGTTGTGGTCCGGCAGTATCAGTCCGCTCGTGGAGCCAGCACGATGAGCGCAACGCTGGGTTCGACCGCGTGTGGCGATATTTCGCGTTCGCCCTCGAACCGCGCGACGTCACCGGCAGTCAGATCGATCGTCTCCGCGTCCAGATCGAGTTCGATGGCACCGTCGAGTACGTGGAGCACGATGTCTCGCTTGGGGTGTCGATGGGGATCGATCCGTTCGTCCGCGTCGAGGCTGAGTCTGATCGTCTTCGGCTCGGACTCCGGGAAGACGTTCGCGTGTGGCTTCCCCTCGAGTTCATCGAGCGACCGGACGCTGGTCATACGCCATCCCCTCGCGGGTCGAACGTTCCCGTTCGAAGGCTCTCCCGGACGGGTTCGTGTTCGGCGTCCGCCGGTGGTGGGGCGGTCACCAGCACCGCTTCGAGGCGGGAATCGTCGTCGGCTTTGATGCCCCGGTCGGTGTCTGCCGCCACGACCACGATGTCACCCGCTGCAACCTCGTGTTCGGTGTCGCCGTCACGGACGACGCCGCGACCGGACTGAACGACCACCGTCAGGTCACTCCCCGGTGCGTGGACCGGGATGAACTGCCCGGGTTCGAAGTACCCACAGACGACCTTTGAACGGTCGCTCTTGAACACGCCGTTGGCCGTGAACTGCTCGTCGTCGTAGGAACGCTCGGCATCAAAATCGATCCGCGGCACGTCAGTTCACCACCTGGGTTCTCGACGTCGTCCCGTCGACGATACTACCGGTAGCCTCGTTACCTCGGTTTCGACCCCCAACCTGGACCGTCAATACAGGAACGTCGATCGTCGTCGGGTCGCGGACGCGAGGTATGTCTCGCGTGAGACCGTGGCTTCTCAGTGCTACTGTCGTCATGGTCGTGTCGATGGGCTATCGAGAGGAATAGTCTCTGACGAATATGTCCGCATCCGGGTCCTCGCCCGGCGAAAGGGTTTCAAGAGTTCGGTATGATCGGCCCACACACGCCGGTATCGACCTGTCATGAACGGGGAGCCGAATTCATTCGCCTCAGCACCTTTCCGCACGAATATCGATACTTCGGACGAACGATGGTATCCGAAATCGACGTCAGTGGTATCTCCCCGGAACAGGCCCGTGACGAGATCGTCGAGAGTTTCGAGGGGAGTAAGCCCGGTGACGAGGTGAGGGTCGTGGCGGATCAGCATCCAGAAACGGCCCTCTCCCTGGCACGGATCAAGCACGATCGCGTCCTGGAGATCGACGAGCCGGATCAGCAGGCGGATGACTGGACGGGGCAGGTTCGCGTCACCGACCAAAACCGGTCGGAGCCGATCGCGTTCGACGTGCGTGAGCTGCCTCCACAGCAGCGACATGCCATCCTGACGGACACGTTCGACCGGCTCGATCCGGGCGAGGGATTCGTGCTGGTCAACGACCACGACCCCAAACCCCTTTATCACGAACTCCGCTCGATGCACGGTGACGTCGTCGATTGGGAGTATCGGAGCCGGGAGTCGGGATCCTGGCGAGTAGAGATCGAGAAGACGGCAGCGGGAGAGACGACCGGCGAGGACGTCGCTGCCTCCTTCGACGTCCGTGAGATCCCGAAAGAGGAGCGCCATCCGACGATCCACCACCGCTACAGCAACCTCTCGGCAGGGGATGTCCTGGAGGTGATTGCGCCTCACGAACCCCGTCCGCTCAAGAACGAATTTCGAGACCAGTACGGCGAAGACTTCGACTGGGAAATTCAGGAAAACGAGCCCGGTCGATGTCGCGTCTGGATCACGAAGAGAGGTTCCCGACCGGACGAAGGTGATGCTGCCCCGGAGGCACAGTCCGAAGAAGAACTGACGATCATCGAGGAGCTCGACGTGCGGGAATTCCCGCCCGCGAAGCGGCACGAATTGATCTTCGAAGCTTACGACGACCTGGAGGACGGCGAGGCGTTTGTGCTGGTCAACGATCACGATCCGAAACCGCTCTATCACCAGTTCGACGCCGAAGCGGGCGAGGAGTTCTCCTGGGAGTACCAACAGCAGGATGCGGGGGAGTTCAGAGTACGCATCGGAAAGTCCGAGGTCGAAGAGTCAGCCCGATCGGCGTCGACGAATTTCGACGCCCCGTTCTAGGTCGCGGTGATCTTCCCACGACACGAATCTATTCGCCCCAATTCAGATACAGGCCGCCCGACACCGCACTTGTATGCAGCTGTTCGCGACGGTCATCTCCTGGCTCCCAGTGATTGCCACTGTGGTTGCCGGGGCTGTCGGTATCGTCGTCGCCGCACCCGAGGTCGCGATTCTCTGGGCAATAGTGGGGTTCTTCGTGGGAAAGATCGTCCAAAGCACGATCTGGACAGTCGCGGGTGACACCCGTCAATGAGCGGATGGGGTTGCCTTCAGGACTCTTTTGAGGGGGTGTCCCCAGTCGCTGTGAGTCGTCGCGGACTGACCGACCCGAGGATGACCTGATCGATCGTATACGGACTGTGTCGGTGAATGACCAGGAACATGTTCCAGCCGAACGTGACGATACCGAGCGTGATCAGTACCCCACCGAGAGCTTGGCCGACAGGGATTGTTCCGATGAAATCTGAACCGACCAGCACCGCCGTGCCGCTCACCAGCAGGACACCGTCGGCTGTGGCGAGTCGATCGTCGTAGAGGTCGTCGATCATCGGCACGTCCTCGATCCCGAGCAGGTCGCTGTATCGGTGGACCCAGATAATGAACGGGATGATGTGATAGAGCGTGCCGAACACGACGAAGCCGATGGCACCGACGGTCAGGAGGTGAGCGGTACCACTCGCACCGAGCAGTGTCGCGTAGTCGGTTGGATCGGCCAGCCACGCAGGGAGGGTCAGGACGGCCCAGGCCGATAGCATCGGAACGACGACCGTGTACCGGGTGTGCATCGGCGTCCAGTCGATCTGCATCTCGTAGAGTCGCCTGGCCAGAATGACACTGAACGACAGCGCCGCGAGGACGACCAGTCCGCCACCGATCCGGGCGACGCTCGCGACGTCGAAGAGCCGTCCGCCGGCGAGCAGGACGACGCCGATCGGGTGGCCCCACTCCTCGAGTGACTTGAGGTTGTGATCGATGCCGTGGAGGTCGGTCTGGGTGAACATCGTCCCCAGTTGGTAGAGCGCTCCGTAGACAGTCGTCAGGACGGCCCCGAAGACGGCGATGGTCGCGTGAGCCTGCAGGACGCCGTGGTGGGTGATCGCCACGTCGGCGAACAGCGGACGGGTGAGATCAGTCGCCAGCAGGACACCCAGCGTCGTCAGGACGAGGAAGAAGCCAAGCGCCAGCAGGAAGTGGCGTTCGGTGACGTCGTAGCTTTCGATCGTGGCCATCGTCCGCGCGATGTTGTAGACGAACACCCCAAAGCCGGCGAACATCAACCCACCGAACAGCGGGAGCAAAGTCAGTGCGGAGAACAGCAGCGATCCCACGAATCCGACAAGCCCCACGACGACAAGAACGAGTTGGAGGCTGGCCAGTCGCCGGGAGTGGAGCACGACGCCGGACCAGACGGGGACGAACTGCGTCATGGCGCCCATGATCGTCACGCAGATCCAGCCCGCCAGCAACAAGTGGACGTGTGCGAGGGTCGCCAGCCCAGGGACCAATCCTTCAACCGTTCCGAGGCCGACGAGCGCACCTGCGAGCAGCAGGGCGAGCGCGATCACGAAGTGCCGAAGCGGCACGGTCATCGGTGGTTGCTGGTCCGTCTCGATTGATCCCGGAATCCCGGCCATGGTCCCAGTACGGGAAGGACCCTTTTCGGCATGCGTACGAATACATTCGGAATGGTAGGGGTGATTCCGTTTACAAGCCGGATTCCGGCAAAAGATGGGTTGGTGCGAATATATCCGGGAACACGCGTAACTGACTATCAGATCTAGGACAGCACATGGCAGGCTTTCCGTCCCCGTTCGGCAATGACGACAGCGATCTCTTCGACGACTACGACGCGTTCGAACCCGACACCATCCCCCAGCCTGGCTACTTCCTGGGGAATCAGAACGTCCTCACGGGCGAGGAGCACGTCGCATTCCACCAGGTGACCAAGGAAATCTTCGAGGAGCGGAAGGTCTACGACATGACCTTCAACTACAACCTCGCGCGGCTCAATCTCGACACCCGGCACACGAACGCCGGCTACCGATACGCCGAGGAGGTCGAGAATCCCTCGGTCCTGCGCGCGGAGTTCACGCCGACCACCCCGTTCTGCCCGCAGACCCACACGCTGACGATCGGTTCCTTCCGCGCGTGGAACGGCCTCGACGACCGCCACGACTACGAACTCGTCCGCGTTCGAGCTGCCGACATGCACCACCAGAGCGAGGCCATCAACGACCAGCTCGGTGAGATCGAAGAGAAGTACGTCGAGACCGGTGATCCGACGGTCGAAGCGACGGAGAGCAGCGAGGTGGGCTCGAATCCGATGGAGCGATCGATGCGCGAGGAAGGCGTCAGTCGCGGTTCACCGAAATCTCCGTTCTGACACCGCGCCCTGCCCATTGCCGTCGCCGAGTGGCCGCGGGGCGAACGCGACATGCTAGAACATGTTCGACACGCCGTTTGAGCGTGTCGGGGACGACAATTGAGACAATACTGGACGAGTAGACTAGCCATCGTCCGGAATAGAGACACATGTTCGATCAGCACGGGACGACGCGACGACAACTGCATCGTGACTTCACAGTACCGGGCGGATTCGTATGACACACACGGAAGAACACGACGACGTGACGACGGCCATCGAACGAGCGCTCTCGGAGGTGTCCATCAGAGCACACGAACCGGACCCCGTGACGGCCGACGCGATCACGGAGATTGACGTCCACGGGACCGAGGCGACGGTCGTGATCGATCCCGGCGCTTATCCAGACGTTTCCTGGGACGTGATCGAAGCGTCGCTCCGGCCAGCCACCGAGGCCGTTGTCGGGATCGAGACGGCCGACGTCGTCCGAGCGACCGACGACGACCGGATCGCGAAGAACGTCGAGGACTTCGACCGGGTGATCGCCGTCGCCAGCGCGAAGGGTGGCGTCGGCAAGTCCACGGTCGCGGCCCACCTCGCGACGACGCTTTCGGCTGACAGCGACGTCGGACTCTTCGATGCGGACATCCACGGGCCGAACGTCCCGCGGCTGTTCGACGTCGAAGGGCCGGTGTACTCGACCGACGACGGCGATCCGATCCCGATCAGTTACGACGGCCTGGATCTCATGAGCGTCGGCCTGCTGGAGTCCGAGGTGCCGCTGGCCTGGCGCGGTGCGATGGCCCACGACGCCGTCTCCGAGTTGTTCGGCGACACCGCCTGGAGTCACGACGACACGCTAGTGATCGACCTCCCGCCGGGGACCGGGGACGTCGTGCTGACGACCCTTGAGGAGGTTCCCGTCGATGGCCTCGTCGTCGTCACCACGCCGTTCCACACGAGCGTCACCGACACCAACCGGACGATCGACCTGTTCCGCGATGAGGGGATTCCGATCCTCGGTGCCGTCGTCAACATGGCCGAGTTCGTCTGTGAATCCTGTGGCGAACCCAACGATCTCTTCGAGGACGGTGTCGCGGACCTCGCCACCGAAGTTCTCCTCACGCTCCCCTTCGATCAGGAGCTCCAGGACCGACCTGTCCCCGGCGAATCGCCCGCGGGATTCGACGAACTGGCCGCCCGGATCGACGCCCAACTCGACGCCCTCGGCTCGTATACGCCACCCAGCGACGCCGTGGACATCCGCGGACTTCCGGCAGAAACCCGAAGACAGCGAGTCCGAGAAGAGTTCGAGGCGATCGACTCTGGCGAGTCGTTCCGGCTGGTCAGCGACCGGGATCCGAGCCCGGTCCGGGAGTTCCTGGCCGGACTGGCCGACGTTTCCCAGTCCGATCTCGCTCCGTTCGATGTCGAACGGAAGACGCCCGACACGTGGGAACTCGAAACTGTTCGTCCATAGCGGGCGCAGAAATCCTCAGTGATCGGCTTTGCCAGAAATGTTCAGCCGGTCCACCTTCATACAACGAGGGAATCCCGCGTTTCCATGAGTGACGAGTATTCCGACTGGTCGGAACCGAGGAACGAACAGGGGCATGGCAAGACCGGAAGCGCTTGCCGATCCCCACGAGAGGTACCCGGACGCGGCTGGAGATTAGTCGTCGGCCGTGTACGCCCCGCCTCGGGAGCGAACACTCTCGACGCGAAGCAGACGCTCGTCGTGTAGGAGACGGCAGCCGAGGCGATAGTCACCGACGCGGAGTTTCTTGAACGGCGAGTTCGTCAGCGGTTCCAGGTAATCGCCGGGTTCCCGCCACTCCGAGGAGACCACTTCGTCGAGTTTGTCCATGATACGTTCCTGCGGATCCTCGTCGAGCTGGGTGAACTGATCCTCCGCCCGTGCGGAGAACGCCCAGTCCCACGCGTCGTCGTCACTCGTCATCGTGGCCGTAGGTCGCCCGCATTTCCTCGCTGGAGATCGCCTCACCATCAGTAAGGTCTGCTTCGCTGATCGCCAGGTCCTTCCAGAATCCTGCCCCCTCGGGGTGGTTGACCGCGTCGCGGAGTGCATAGCGAATGAACTCGCTCCGACTGTTGAACCCTCGTTCGCGCCAGGACTCGTCGACGATGTCGAGGAACGACCGCGAGATCCGGAGGTTGATCCGGTCGATCTCCGGGTCCGGGTCGTTGGCGTCGGTTTCTGACATACGTGCGTGTGTCTATCGCGCGTACAAATAGCTGTTTTGGGAGAAGACCCCCACAGATGACGTCGAATTAATTGTCACTCTCACAACTCGAACCACTCTCACAACGATATGTGGCTAATCCATGCCTCTATCTGCCAGCACCGTTGACCGTCAAAAAGAAAAACACCAATTCACCAGGTTTCCGGAGCCGTCTGTTCCTCACCGATCCGTCCCTCGTCCTCGATCAGCGTCCCGCCGTAGGGCTGGAAGTCGAGGTCGAAATGGTTCGCGACGGTTTCGAGTGCTTCCTCGCGGTCGGCGATGCGATCGGTGTCGAACCCGACGGCCTCGATCGCCGCAACCAGCGCGTCATCGTCGAGATACCCGTCGGCGTACGCCGCGGCGATGCCGTCCCGGAAGGTATCGGCATTCCGGCGACACCGCCGCGCCTCGCCAAACCGTTCCTCGACAGTGCCCGCCTCGGCCGAGCCGTCCGTCGGGATCAATTCGAGGTGGTCGATCGCTCGCTCGTCGTATCCAGCGGCTATCTTCAGGACCTCGATTGCCTGCTCGTCGGGGGACAGCCCCTCCCAGGCGTCGCGGGATTCCGGTGCCACCATTGCGTCGACGACGTTCTCCCAGGATGTGTCGCGCTCGGCGTCCTCGAACACCTCGGCGACGAAGGGGCCGACGTGTTCGTCGGGGATCTGCAGGCCGATCGGATCGTCATCGCTCATCGACGATCCCCTCCCTGACGGCGATGGCCATCGCCATGGCCGTGCGTCCCGGCGTCAGGCCCGGGCTGGTCTGGCTGTGCGGATCGGTGGGCCTCCCAGGTCGCTCCCTCGGCCCCCGGCGGCGGCCCCGGGCCGTCGACCGGCTGTTCCGGGCCACCGCCCGGTGGGGCCTGCTCCGGGAGGTCGATGGTTTCCGGGTCCTCGCCGCGGGCAGCAGCAAGTGAAAGCTTCGCCGTCCGCTGGACGTTCTCGCTGCGGTCGTTCAATCCCTGGGTTTCCAGGGCTTCCTCGGCGCGGCCGGTCGCCAACTCGCCGAGGCTCTCGGCCGCTTTCGCCCGGACGAAGGCGTTGGGTTCCCGCGCCAGGACCGCCGCCAGAATGCGAACAGCCTCTTCGATGTCGTCGGGACTGTCCGAGAGGAACTGCGCGGCGTACTCCCGGACGGGCGGGTGGGGATCGGTTTTGATCCGATCGATCAGTTCGGACTGCGTCGCTTCGCCGGTCTTACCCAACGCGATAACCGCATTTCGACGGACCCAGCCACTGTCATCTTCGAGCCGGTCACGAATCGTCCCGATATCGTTGGGCCGAGTTCGGGAGTGTGCGACCACAGCCTCTGCACGAACCCACTCTTCCTCGTCCGAGAGCCCTGCCTCGATAGAAGCATGGTGATGGCCAGTGATGCCGAGTGCTTCAATAGCAAACTGACGGACGTCCGGGTCGGGATCAGTTCGAATGCGCTCGGCCAACGCCGTTCGGGTTGACCTCATGAGGTCTGTGGCTGCCACGTCGACGAGACCGATGGCCGCGTCACGTCGCTTCTGCACTGCATCGGCGCCAAGTTCTGATCTGAGCTCTGACTCGTCCATACTCGGCGCACGACCTCTGGCGCTGAAGTTCTCGTAACTCATGATTCCATCCTCCGGTAGGCGACCAGCCAGGTGAACAGCGTCGCGCCGACGAGTGCCCCGACCCACGGCCCGACGCCGGTCAAGGGTTTCCCTCCGCTGGCGTCCTCACCCGCCGCAGGGTCACCGTCACTCCCACCACCAGTACTCGCGGCGGCCAGCGATCCGTTCGTCACGTCGAGTTCGGAGAACTGCAGCGTGATCGACTTCTGGCCGTTGACCTCGTCGGCGCTCCCGTTCCAGACGGCAAACGCCATGTACATCGGTTCGGTGTCGTTGAACGCGGCGTCGTACGTGCCGTCCGTCCCGCGCTCGCGGACGAACGACACCTGCCACTGCTCGTCCTCCCTGGTCGCCGACACCGTCACCGGCTGGTTGGGCGCGTGGGACAACGACCCGAACCCTTTGGCGTAGTAGTTGTGCGCGAACTGGTCGTAACTTTCCTGAGATAGCGGATTGCCGGCGGCCCGCCCCGGCATCGTCCGGTTCTCGGGGTGTGGATACGTGTACATGTCGCCGGACCAGGGAGCGGACTTCTCGCCGAACTGCCACGCCGAGCGCCAGTACCAGATGTTGACCGGCGTGTCGGCACCCCCCATCATGATCGGTGGCGTCGAACCGCTGTGGAACATGAGTGCGGCGGCATCGCTGTAGTTGCCGGGAGCTCCGATCGAGGTGTCGTTTGTCGGGTCGTCCCAGGTCAACCGGAAGGCGACGAGACTCTCGTTCGTGAGCGCGTCGACGGAGAGTTCCTCGACCGAGCCACCGCCGAAGGGGACCGCCATCTGTTGTTTCTGGAGGTCAACCGTCCGGCTGGGTGCCTCCTCCCAGGCCGGGGAGTCGGCCTGCTGTGGGACGCCGTCCACGACGGCCATCGGCTGCGTGCCACTCGTGAGCGATGCTGAGACCGCGCCCTGTAACGCGACGATCGTGAGCATGACGGAAACGGCCATCGCCGTGGCCCCGGCCGCAGCCCGCCAGTCCGGCGTCGGGACCGGCACCTCAGGCATCCTCGCTCACCCCAGCCGGACCTTCGAGGTCGGTCGGCGTCACCCCACTGTCCGGATGGCGGGCGCGATCCCACGTGACCAGCGCTTCGGCCAGGTCCGCCGCCGCCAGGTAGACCTCGCTGTCAGTCGTCGAGCGGATCCGATCGGCGAGCGACGGGACGAAATCACCCAGGTGCTCGGCGAGGATCGTCGTCTCGGCATCCCTCAATCGATCGTGAGCGTCCTCGGCACCGTTCTCGATGGCGACCGCCCGCTGTGCGGCGACGACCTGCATTAGCTCGAGCTCGGCCGCGATATGGTCCTGGCGTTCGGTGAAGTCCTTGCTCGGTTCGAGCCCGAACGTCTCCATCAGTCCGACGACGGTCGCGATCCGTCGCTGCTGTTTGTCGATCTCCTCGCCGGCCGTGTAGGTTGCCTCGTAGGGCACGACCGGATACGTCCCGTCGTCGCCCGGGATACCGAACAGCCGCTGGTACTGTTCCTCGATAGTTTCTCTGTCGGTCGATTCGATGGCCGACAGCAGGGCCGACACCTCATCAGTGAACCCGAGCCGTTCGGCTGCCGTCCGGAGTCCATCGACTGCATCTGGATCGGAGAGGTCGTCAACGAGGGCCTCGTCGGGGAACTGGAACGTCGCGGCGGTGGCGGCATACAGCGACGCGCGGGCGGTGTGGTCTGCGGCGGTCGCGTCCGACGTTGTGTGTGCACTCATGATGATCTCCTCAGGGTTGATTCGTCCACTGTTCGCCCTCGCGGACCTCCATCTCCTCCTCGATGGGGATGTCCACGACCTGTTCGCCCTGTCGATCCCAGCCCTGCACGCGATCCTCGGTGACGCGGTAGGTCTCGATGAGTTTCGTCGTCGCGCCGAACAGCTGGAGGATGCCCAGCACCTCGTGGCTGGGGTTCCGCACGCGCTCTTGGACGACCTTGATCGACTCCTCGTAGGTGTCACCCGGCCAGTCGTTGCGCTTCTGTTCGGTGTTCGGCGTGAACATCTGGGTGAGGAACTCAGGCGGGACGTGATACGGCGGCATGTAGAACACCTGCGGCTGGGTTCCGAACTGGGGGTACAGCGGCAGCGCCACCTTCTCGTCGGAGTGGACAAGGTAGTTGATCGGCGAGCGCCCGCCCGGGGCGTCCCCGCCCGGCGACGGTGCGTCAGGGCCGCGATTGATGTTCCCGTGGAGTCGGGTCTTCCCGATACACGAGGAGACACACCGCGGGACGTTGCCCTCCTCGATGCGGGGGAAACAGCCGACGGGTTTCTCGCTGACGCCCGTCTCGGGGTTGTACATCGGCTTGTGGTACGGACAGGCCTTCACGCACTTGCGGTAGCCCCGACAGCGCTCCTGGTCGAGCAGGACGATGCCGTCCTCCTCGCGCTTGTAGATCGCCTTCCGGGGACACCCGGCCAGGCAGGCCGGGTTCTTGCAGTGGTTGCACAGCCGCGGCAGGTAGAACTGCCACATGTCGTGGTACTGCTCGTTCTCGAGGTCACTCTCGACGACGTCGTCCTCGGGGTACGGGCCGTGAACCTGGTCGTCACCGAGTGCGGGATACTCCCACTCCTCCTTCTGGGCGACGTAGCCACGGACTTCCTCGTCTGCGTCGGCGGCCTCGAAAATCGTCTCGTTCGGCCCCAGGTCCTCGAGCAGGCGCATGTCCCAGCCCATCGGATACCCGCCGTAGGGCTCGGTCTCGACGTTCATCCACCACATGTACTCCTCGCCTTTCCCGGAGGTCCAGGTGGATTTGCAGGCGAACGAGCATGTGTTGCAGTTGATACACCGGTTGATGTTGATGACCATCCCCCAGTGCCAGTCCCGCTCGGTCTCCCGCCGACTGTAGGAATACTCGTGTTCCCGGCCGAGTTGGGGGTTGTAGACGTTCGCCATCAGTCGCCACCTCCCTGGAGGCTCCCACCGGTAGACTCACTTCGTTCGACTACCGGGCCCGGCTTCACTCCGTTCAGCCGGACGCCGATATAGTCGATCATCGGCTCTCACTCCCTTGGAGTGAGCCGCCGATGTAATCCTGCATCAGATCGTCCCGGCGGGCGTCGCCCGGCCACCAGTCGGCCTCGGCGTACTTCTCGACCTCGACGAGGTCGTCGCGGTTCGTCCCCGTCGGGGCCCAGACGGTCTCCTCGTAGCCGTGCTCGAGTTCCGCGCCTTTCCAGACGATGTCGTCCTCGACAACGTCAGAGATGTTGGGGTCGCCGAACACCGCCTTGTGGACGAGGTCGTCGGTCTCTTGGGCGGGGTCGAGCCAGATGTTCGTCGTGACGTTGTAGCCCTTCTCGGCGTCGGGGTTGTCCTCGTCGTCGGGGAAGTGCTGGGGCCACCAGCCGTGCCAGAGCGTCAACTGACCCATGTCGCCCGCCGAGCGGGGCCGCTGGCGCTCGCTCACCATCGCGCGGACGACGGTACTGCCACGCTTCCCGGAAATACGAACGTAGTCGCCGTTCTCGACGTCGATGTTTGCCGCGTCTTCCGGATGCATCTCGACGAACGCCTCACCGAGCGGCGGGGCGTCGTTGGTCTCGCCGTCGCCCTCCGGGAACGAGAAGTCCTCGACCAGTCGCTCGGTCCCCGCGGGGTCGGCGCTGACGCTGCCGAAGTCCCGGGCCGACCAGATGAGGTTCCAGTCGGTCATTCCCCACGAGGAATGGGTCCGGTACTTCGGGTGGGGCGTGTTGTAGTAGAACTGGTATTCCTCGTCGTGATACAGCGGGTTCTCCTCGTCCTTCGCCTGCTCCCACTTCTGGTTCACGCCGTAGGGAGTTCCCTCGGGGCTCTCGATGTGATCGAGGTCCGATCGACCGAGTTCCAGCAGTCGATCCTCCTCCTTGTGGAACTCCATCCGGCCGGTCTTCGTGTAGAACGGCCGATCCTCGTGGATCTGCGAGTAGAAAGGGATCCGTGGATAGGTCTTCATCTGCAGCCGAACCGGGCCGTCCTCCAGATCCTCGACGTCGATGTCCCGGGTGGACATCCCAGCATCGAGTGCCTCCTGGATGTATCTCCGGGGATCGCCGTCCTCGTCGAGGAACTCCTTGAAGTACGCTCGGTAGGAATCGACGTTGCGCTCCTCGGGCGGGATCTTCTCGTCGAGTTTTGCGGCGACCATGGCGCAGATCTCTCCGTCCTGTTTGGTGTCGTAGATGGGGTCCATCACGCCGTGGTCCATCTGCAGGAAGGGGTTCTCCGGCCCGACGGTGATGTCCGGGTACTCACACTCCAGCCAGGAGTGGACCGGGAGGACGATGTCGGCGTGGCGGGCCGAGTAGGTCATGTGCATGTCCGAGACGACGAACAGCTCGTTGCCGGTCTCGGGGTGCTTGACGAAGTTGTCGATGACGTGTTGCTGGTGTTTGGTCTGGTTCAGCAGGTTGCAGTTCATCGTCCACAGCACCGCCGGCCGGGACATCGTGTAGCTGTCGGCGTTCTTCGGCATCACCGGCTCCTCGGCGTCGCCCTGCGGAACCAGATCGAGGTCGTTCTCGAAGTCCCCGCGGATGTCGTGTGGATCCAGGGATTCGCCACCGAAGAAGGCGAAGGCGTACCCGGGATACATCCCGTGGGCGCTGTGGCCGTCGGGGTTGACGTAGGCCGGGTAGCCGTCCAGCAGTTCGATCTTGTACTGCCCGGAGTAGTTGTAGTAGCCCGCGCCGCGTTCGCCGATGTTGCCGAGCATCGACTGGACGAAGAAGATCGTCCGCTGGAGGCTGTCGTTGGAGTGGAACCAGTGGTTGATCCCCTCGCCGGTGAACCACTGGCCCTTCTCGGCGGCGGCGAACTCACGGGCCGTCCGCCGGAGCGCGTCGGCCGGGATCGTTGTGATATCCTCGACTGTCTCGGGATCGTAGCGCTCGAGGATGTTCGCCTTCTGGCGCGCGAAGTCGGTGTGGACCGGGACGGTCTCCCCGTCGACGGTCTCGACTTCGGTGTCGACTTCGAGTTGGGGCGTCGCCGGCGTTTCCTCGCCCACCTCCTCGCGGGTGACCGCCACGAGATTCCCCTCCTGGTCGACGGCGACGAAGTCACCCCAGTCATCGTCCTCGTGCTGGTCGTCGATGTCCTTGGCCGGCGGTTCGTGGTCCTCGAACACTTCGTGGGCCCGTAGATACTTCCCGTCGTCCTGGCGGATCAGGAGGGGGAGTGTCGTGAACTGCCGCATGAAGTCGGCGTCGTACAGTTCCTCGCTGATGATGACGTGGGCAATTCCGAGCGCGAAGGCAGGATCGCTGCCGGGCCGAACAGGAAGCCACCGGTCGCACTTCTGGACCGTCGGCGAGTAGTCCGGATAGATGCCGACGATCTTCCCGCCGCGTTCCCTGGTTTCCTGGAGCCAGTGGTTGTCCGCGAGCTTGTTGTGGATCAGGTTCTTCCCCTGGATGATGGTGTAGTCGGCCTGTCGCCAGGCGGAGGCGTCCGAGTCGCTGGTCTGGTAACCCGTCGTCATGACGTGGCCCGGCGGCAGGTCGGCGTACCAGTCGTACTCGGTCCACTCCGAACCGCCGAAAATCGAGGCGAGGCGCCGTGCGGAGCCGTGGCGGGTGATCAACCCGTCGGCCTTGATCGCGTTGAAGACGTGGAAGCGCTTCTCGTCTTCCAGGCGGCTCATCTTCTCGGCGATCAGGTCGATCGCCTCGTCCCAGGAGACGCGCTCGAACTCGTCCCCGCCGCGCCCCTCCGGGCTCGGGTCTTCCGGATCCCACCCTTTCCGGACCATCGGGTACTTGATCCGGGAGGGCTCGTAGGTCCGCCGGTGGACGGTCAGGCCCTTCATGCAGCCCCGCGGGTTCCAGTGACGGCTGACGTCGGCTTCCTCGTACCCGCCCGGGCTTCCAGGTCCGGGACTGCCCTCCTCTTCGTGGTAGATCTGCTCGGCGCGGATCGGCACGCCGTTTTTCATGTAGAAGTTCAGCGCACACGACTGGGTGCAGTTGGGGTGACAGACCGTCCAGTCGACGGCGTCGTACTCGTAGATGTCGTGATACACTTGCTCCCAGTCGCGGTTCGGATACGACTTGAGGGGATTGTCGATCGAGGTCACCGGGTTGACGGCCGTCGTCGCCGCCCAGCCGGAACCGACGAGTGCCCCGACCGCTCCGGCCCCCGCGGCGGCCATGAAGTCCCGCCGGGAGAGGGTCATGGTGCCCCCTTGTGAACCATCGCGATTCGGTATGGAGATTCGTGACAGACCATGTTTCGGAAAGACCCATACCCCCCAATATAAGGGGACCTTTATTCCAACATCTAGAGAACGCTCACGAAGATGTTGGGCAAACGACTTATACTATAGTGTTTCAGGGAGGGGTTGCGCCAGTGGTGAAGAGCGAATACGCCAGAATTGCGAACCCCAACGCGTTAAATGAGCTCTGCACGACAATCCCCATCGCCAGTTCGACATTGAAAATCAGATGTAAGCCACCGGCGACGAGCGCGCCGACAGTCACGAACCCGATGCCGATAGCTAATGCCCGTAGTGATGGTGCATTCGTCCGTCGGTAGGCCCGGAACGACAGCATCGTGACGAGCCCGCCACAGACCAGGGTGACGGTATTCATTGCGGCGACGACGACCCCGACTCCGTCGAACATCGATGTTGTGCCTTCTTATTCTGTCCCATACATATACCATATCTCAACTTTTCAACTCTCGGTAACTCGACCGAACATTATCGGGAATATCCCTAAGTGACCGAGCAACGCTCGATCCGTCCATGCCCGAAACAGTCCAGGTTGCGGAGGTCGACGATCTCCCACCGAGCGCGAAGCTCGTGTATAAAGTTCTTGAGTATCACGGGGCCCAAACGCAGAAGGAACTCGTCGAGGAATCGATGCTCTCGGCACGGACCGTCCGGTACGCCCTCGGCCGGTTAGAGGAGCGGGACATGGTCTCGGAGGGGATCTATGGCGCTGATGCCCGCCAGAGTCTTTACGAACTCACTATCGAAGACGCCGGCGAGTGATAGGAGACATAGGTATATTCGAAATGTACTCGTTCAACTGGGAGAACCATATCACAGACCAGCCGGAGACTAAATGTTTTAGTATATTCGTATCTTCTAATCTATCGAATCCATGCTAGAACTCTACCAATCGGAGGGTTGTCCGTACTGTGCCAAGGTCCGCGAGAAACTTTCAGCACTCGGCGTCTCCTACGTCGCCCACAACCCGCGGCTCCCTGGCGACGAGGGCGGCGACGTGACCAACGAGGTGACCTACGAGCAACTCACGGACGCTGGCGAGGATCAGATCCCGTACCTCGTCGATACCGATCGCGGCGTTACGCTGTACGAGAGCGACGACATCGTCGAGTACCTCGACGAACACTACGCGTGAGAGACGGAATATCGAGATTCGGAGATCGAGTCCATGAGTGAAGGAAATCGATCGGCCGTGTCGGCCCAACTTGAAGACGTACTGCAGACCGTCGACGACGAGATCGAAGACATCGCAACGTCAGGAGGCATCACCGCCGACACCCGAGGCGACCTGTCGGTCGATACACTGTTACGGATCGCTCGGTGGCGGTCCGTCCAGAGCGCTGTCCTCTACAGCGACTGGGCTGACCAGCAGGACATCGCCGGAAACAATGCCCGCGTTGCCCTCACGGCGGCCTGGAAAGCAGGCCAGTCAGTCGATCAGTACGAGGCCGCTACGGACCACCTTGCGAACCACGGGGTCGAAGTCGAGCCCGTCGAATACGCAATCCATGCGGACACAATCGGGTTCATGGCTGCCCTCTCGGATCCGGTCGCCCGCGTGACCGCCGGATTCGTCGTCGCACCGAAACTCCGTGTCGTGAAAGACAAGCAGGCGACGATGGTCGCGACCGGAAGTGCCGATCCCCAAACGGCGAGTCTCTATCGGGAGCGGATCGTCCCACCGGAGGACGAGGCGATCGAGCGAGGGAAAGAACTCCTCGACGCGTTCCTCAATGACGACCCCGCAGCGATCGATACCATCGAGGAGACTACCAAGGAGTTCCTCGACATCGCGTGGGCCTCCCAGGAGCAGGCGATGGACGAGACCGGCGATGTAGACCCGAAGACGATCTGCTGAGTCGGTCAGTCCTGTCGTTCTGACACGGCAGCCTCGTCGGACAACCGATCGAGGAGTACCTCTCGCATCGTGTTCATCCCCTCCACGATTCGGTCGTCCGTGATCGAATAGTAATTGCTGAGGCCCGCGTCGCGTTTGGCGACGACGCCCTGCTCACGCATCTTCCGGAGGTGCTGGGAGACCGTGGGCTGGGCGATTCCCGTCTCGTCGCTGATTTCGCTCACGCTGTGCTCGCCGTCCTTCAGAAGGTGCAGAATTCGCAGTCGTTTCGGGTTCGAGAACATCTTGCAGAACTCGGCGTGGCGCTCAAAGAGGTCGGCGTCGGCTGTCATGGCTATCTCTTGGACTCCACGAACCTGTGTGTTCGTGTCCTGTGATACGGCATCCGGTGGTTTAAAATATTCGCATATACAAATACAAGTTGACGCGAAGAGCTAAGATTCGACGTACACAGTCCTGCCAGCGTTCCACAGACACCAAGAGCACGCATGATCTACATGGACCACGCGGCGACGACGTATCCCCATCCGGACGTAATCGACGCGATGCAGCCCTATTTCGACACCTACACGCACAATCCGTCGGCGAGCTACGCGACCGAGGAGGCCGCGGCCGTCGAAGAGGCCCGCGCGTTGGTCGCCGACTTTCTCGGTACCGAACCCGGGAACCTCGTGTTCACTGCCGGCGGCAGCGAGGCGGACAACCTCGCGCTGAAGGGCGTCGTCGACGCAATCGACGGCGAGCACGTCGTCACGACCACGATCGAACACTCGGCAGTCGTCGAAACCTGCGATTGGCTCGAATCCCGCGGTATCGACGTCACTCGGGTTCGACCGGGGAGCGACGGGCGGGTCGATCCTGCCGACATCGAAAACGCGATCCGTCCGGACACGGCGCTCGTCTCGGTGATGCACGCCAACAACGAGACCGGCGTGATCCAGCCGCTCGCGGAGATCGGTGCCATCACGGACGACCACGACGTTCTCCTTCACTCCGATACCGTCCAGTCGGCCGGCAAGATTCCGGTCGACGTCGCCGAACTCGGACTCGATCTTGCGAGCCTGAGCGCCCACAAATTTTACGGCCCGAACGGCGTCGGCGCGCTGTACGTGCGAAGCGGCGTCGATCTGGAGCCGCTGATTCACGGCGGGGGCCAGGAACACGGACTCCGAAGCGGCACCGAGAACGTCGCCGGGCTCGTCGGGATGGGGAAGGCCGCCGATCTCGCGAGCGCCGATATGGACGAGCGTCACAGCCGACTGTCCAAGCTGCGCGACGAGTTCGTCGCCAACGTCCGCGAGACGACTGATGCCGAGCTGATCGGCCATCCTGAACACCGACTCCCGGGGTACGCGATGCTTTGCTTCCCGGGCCGATCCGGGGCGCAACTGATCGCTGCCCTTGCGGACCACGATATCGCCGTCTCGGGGGGCTCGGCCTGTCACTCGGGCGACCCGTCGCCATCACGGGTCCTCGTCGAGATGGACGTCGACCCGGACCTGGCAATGGGAGCCGTCCGCTTCTCGATGGGCCGGGAGACGACTGACGAAGACGTTGCGTACGTCACCGAAACGCTACAAGACGTGCTTCATGAAGTACCAGCATGAGCGACGTCGAGAGCTTCGTCCAGTTCTGTGAGAGCGAGTTCGGCTCGGCGGTGATGGACCGTGAGGCCGCATACATCAAGCAACACGTCGCTGCCGATGATCGGATCCTCGACGTCGGCTGTGGTATCGGTTCGCTCGAAGAGCGATTCACCGACGACGATATCGTCGGTATCGACATAGCAGAGGCGATAGTGCGGACGGCGCGACAGCGTGCTTCTGCGCCGTTTCTGGTCGGCGATGCGCGAACACTTCCGGTACGAACTGATGCAGTGGACGCCGTCGTCTTCGTGGCGACGTTGGAGTTCATTTCGGAGGTCGATGCTGTTCTCCGGGAAGCAACGCGCGTGCTCCGACCGGGCGGCAGAATCGTCGCGCTGCTACTGAATACGCGGTCCAAGTACGTCCAGTCGAATCTCCGGCGAGACGAATCGTACTTCCAGCGGATGGTTCATCGCGACTCCGAGAGGCTGGCCGACCGAGTGCTGGACACCATCGACGGAACACAGGAGTACATCCTTGGCATCGCCGACGACACCGTCGTCGAGAGCAGTGATCCAACCACCGCTGCGGTTACTGCGGTTGTGGGGACTCCTATCGGCGATTCACAATGACCTTGGCGACAGCGTTCTACGGAGAGTCTGATGGCTGATTCTGACGAGCAATCCGACTCGCCGCTGTTCGAGGCGAAGCGGTACGACGAACCATCGGTCTTTACCCCGGAATCCCTGATCCGAGAAGCGCGTCGCCAGAAAGAGCTTCCCGAACAGTCCGTTCCCGACATCTGTGTCCTCGACCCCGATGGAGACATCGTCCGTCACCTCCGTACGACCGGCCGTGCCGAAGCGGACGCGACGTGGCCCGGCTATCACACGGACCTCTACCGGTTCGAGCTGAACGGCGAGGAGGTCGGAATCATCGGCTGTGCGGTCGGCGCGTCGTTCGCGGTCCTGGTCGCCGAGCAGTTGTTCGCTGCCGGGTGTGAGTTCCTCGTGAGTATAACCTCCTCCGGGCAGATCGTTCCACGGGACACTCCACCGTATTTCGTGCTGATCGAACGAGCGCTCCGTGACGAGGGGACCAGCCACCACTATCGGCCACCGGAACAGTACGCGAGGCTGTCACCAGCCCTTCGTGACAAGATAGAAACGGCGTGTGAGGCAGTTACCAGACCCGTCTACTCTGGCGCAACGTGGACGACCGACGCGCCGTTCAGGGAGACGGATTCCGCGATCGATCGGGCGCAATCTGAAGACGTACTCGCCGTCGAAATGGAGGCTGCCGCACTCTATGCCTTTGCCAGGGAGCGAAGTAAGGCGGTCGTGTGCTTTGCTCACGTAACCAACGAGATGGGGGATGGCGAGAGTGACTTCGAGAAAGGTGAAGCAGACGGAAGTGTGGCAGCACTAGACCTCATTGATGCCGCGATTACAGGGTGGACATCCCAGACCGGAGACTGAAGGAGAAATCGGAAGGAGATACAAGTAGGTGTGGGATTTCTTGCAGAGCCCGCTTGAACGTGTGTGGTACCAGCTATCACGGCGTCTCTTCAGAACCGTCGTCGATTCGAGTATCAGCCCCCTCCAGCAATCCGTCGAAGAGTTTTCGTTGCACGGCCGCGAGATGTTCTGTGAACGTCGGTGTTGCGACGTCGAGTTCTGCAGCCACTTCCTCAGCGGTGGCGTTACGTGGATATTCGAAGTATCCCATCTCGTACGCGGTCTCAAGGACTTCTCGCTGACGGGTGGTCAACTCGTCTGGATCGGTGACCCACAGCGGCCCCGCTTCGTTCCCCACCGGTCCACGGATCAGTTTTCCGACCTGGACGTTGTCCTGAGAGCCTCGTAAGCGAACGTATTCGGGATGGTCGACTTGACTGGCCAGTCGAACCCTTCCATATGGACCGCCACGAAAGGGGACGCCTCCACGACTGCTGTGGGAGACCAGCCGTATCGCCAGGAGGGAGTTGACGTGCGGCCGACCGACGTCGACCCGAGTGAACGCCCCATCGTTCTCATCTGGGAGTTGACCCAGGCGTGTGATCTCGCCTGCAAGCACTGCCGGGCGGAGGCTGAAGATCTCCGTCACCCAGATGAACTCTCGACCAGCGAGGGCAAGCAGTTGCTCGCTGACGCCTCGGAGTTCGGTGAGGATCAACTGGTCGTCCTTTCTGGTGGTGACCCACTGTTTCGGGACGACGTGACCGAACTCGTCGAGTACGGGACCCAGCAGGGCCTCCGGATGACGCTCACGCCGAGCGGCACGGCGTCGTTGACGCCCGAACGGATCGACGCACTCGCCGAGGCCGGTCTCCGGCGGATGGCGGTGAGTCTGGACGGCCCGGACGCCGCATCACACGACGAGTTCCGCCAGGAAGCGGGGAGTTTCGAGCAGACGATCGCGGCTGCACGGACCGCCCGCGAGAAGGGGCTCCCGCTACAGGTTAACACGACGGTCTGCGGGGAGACGGTTGAGGACCTGCCGGCGATCCGCGATCTGGTGGCCGAACTCGGCGCCGTACTGTGGTCGGTGTTTTTCCTCGTCCCGATCGGTCGGGGGACGGTTCTCGATCCGATCTCGCCCGAGCGGGCCGAAGCCGTGATGGAGTGGCTTGCCGGCGTCCAGCAGGAGGCGGATTTCGGAATCAAGACGACAGAAGCCCCCCATTACCGGCGGGTCGCGCTACAACAGCGACAGGCGGGGTCGGGTGGCCGACCGCCCGCTGGAAAGCGTCCTGACTCCTCGAACGGCGATCGCTCGACCGGGATCACCGCCGGCAACGGCTTCGCGTTCGTCAGCCACACCGGCGAGGTGTTCCCGTCGGGATTCCTCCCCAAATCGGCCGGTAACGTCCGCCAGACAAGTGTCGTCGACATCTACCGAAATGCCGAACTGTTCGAGCGACTGCGCGATCCCGACGAACTCTCCGGGAAGTGTGGGGCCTGCGAGTTCCGCTTCGTCTGTGGCGGGAGTCGCTCGCGGGCGTTTGCAACTTCTGGCGATCCAATGGCGAGCGATCCACTCTGTGAGTACGTTCCAGAGGGCTATGACGGCCCACTACCCGAAGGTATGGCGGAAAATCCGGCTGATTGAGTTCCGGTGAATCGTTCGGTCACTCGTCTCGCAACCAGGCCTGTCGGAGGCGATCGACCTCCTCGTCACTGACGTCCTGACTGTTGGCGGCGAACGTAATGTCCGCGACGGTGACCTCACCACGAGCGATTACGCGCTGGAAGACATCGCTCACCACGCGCGCGGTGTGATCGCCATCGACGGGACGCTCGTCCGCTCTGGTCGTGACCCATCCCTCGAACACGAACTCCTCACCATCGTCGTACCGGGGCAGCGTCGCCTCGTAGGACACGGTCGCGTCGACTGGATCGCTCGTTTCGCCCGTCTCGGCAGCCACGTCCCAGATCACGGTGATGGTTCCGTCATTTCGATGCACTGCGATCGGGTCCAGTGAGACATCGACCTCTTCAATCCCGGCTGGAACCACCTCTCGAAGAGACACGCGGCCGGTCATCCCACGAAGCGTCACCGTGACGGGAACGGACTGATCCGGCAGGACGTACGGTCGATCGATCGTCCGCGAGACCATACAGTCGGCCGGATTCGCTGTCTCAGTCCCCACCATCGGTTGTTCCTCTATCGTCTCCATCGCCTGATCCCCCTCGCCCGCAAATCGGGCCCAGACCACCAGCAGGCTCGGCAGGACGAAGACTGCTGCGAGGAACGCATAGACGATCGTGAGCGCAGTGATCAGGCCGAACGACTGGAGGAAGGGCAAGATCGCGACGAACAGGACGGCAAAGCCAGCGGCGGTCGTCGCCGCACTCGACAGCAAGGCCCCGCCGGTCCCGATCACGGTCTCGTGTAATGCTTCCGCAATCGTCGCCGCGTCGTCGAGTTCCTGGTTGAACCGCTCGCTCACGTGCAGGCTGTAGTCGACGCCGAGGCCTATCGTCAGGCCGGTGATCATCCCGGTGACGATGTTGAACGGGATCTCGAGCAGGGCCATCGTCCCGAGAACCCAGGCAAGCGTCATGGCGACGGGAACGATCGTGAGCACCCCGAGCGTGGCACTGCCTTCCGTCACGCGGTAGGCGATCGTCAGGACTGCAAGCACCGACAGGAGCGCGACGATGAGGCTCAAGATCGCCGTCTCGGCGAGTTGGTCGGCGGTGATCTGATTGACGATCACGTCACCAGTCGCGATCGCAGAGACCTCCTCGCCCGCAACGTCGTCAGCGACCCAGTCCATCTGATCGGTGACCTTCTCGCCCTCGGCGTTGCCGTCGACTGTCACGACCATCCGGACCGCCGCGTACTCACCGTCGTCGCGATAGATCACGTCCCCGGCGTCGTCGGGAGCGACGCGATAGAGTTCGTTGAAGACCGCCGTCACGTTCTCGTCGGGGACACCGTCACCGTCGGTGTCGGCGGCTGTGAGTGTGGCGTTGAACGATTCGTTGGTTCCAGCAACATCGTTCATCACTGTGATCGGATCGGCAATCGCGGCGTCACCGCCGGCGTAGGTCTCGGTGACCGAGAGGCCGGTGG
>Ga0207718_100448_pt1 | contig 37729 bp, 39 predicted proteins | sample A23M2SouthBayCA_FD_187749 | JGI IMG/M metagenome (GOLD analysis project Ga0207718, IMG submission 187749) | Aerobic enrichment media microbial communities from Eden Landing Ponds, California, USA - A23 M2 (SPAdes) | ecosystem: Environmental > Aquatic > Marine > Unclassified | place: Emeryville... | reverse complement strand
GTCGAGCAGGTGGTTCACCGTCACCTCGAACGCCGCGCGCGCGAGCACGGAGTCCTTCGACCCGGAGATGCCGTGGCGGCCGATCGACTCGACGGTGCCGCGGTTCGTCATGATGTCCGAGACGAGCATCAGGTGGCGGATGTTCACGTCGTCGAGCCCCTGCTCCTCGAGCGTCTCCATCGTCTCGTTGATGATGGTCTCGCGGGCCGCCTCGACGCCGAGCGTCCGGTAGATCTCGTGGATGTTGTTACACGTGGTCCGGGAGGCGTCGACGCCCTCGATCTCCAGGGCGTCGGCGAACGCCGACCCCTCGGTGTAGAGGACGTACTCCTCCTCGCCGTCGTCGTCGGACTCCGTCCGACTGCCCGAGGGACCCTGTCCCTCGCTGTCGACCTCCTCCTTCCGGATGACGACGCGAGAGACCTCCTCGATCCCCTTGAACACGATGTCCCGGAGCTCCTCGACGAGCTGGAGCAGCTCGCGGTAGCTCGGTTCGTCGGGGCCGAACTCGATCGTCGTCCCCGAGTGACGCGTGGAGACGCCCAGCGAGTCCTCGATGATGTCGGCGACGATGCCGGCGACCTCCGTCGGGCTCTCGTGGGTGGGCCACCGCTCCAGCAGCGTGTCCTCGTTGAGGTCGATGCGCACGATCATGTCCGCGACGTTCGTCGACACGTCGCCGAGCGCGAGTATCTTCGTCGCCTCCAGCTGCCAGACGACCTCGTGGGCCTTCTCGCGGTCGGTCGCGTGTTCCTCGTCCAGATGGACGACCATGATCGGCGTGTCCGGCGTCTTGCGGGCGTCCACCAGCTCGATGAGCCGGGGAAGCCCCTGCGTCACGTCCATCTCCGCGACGCCCGCGTAGTGGAACGTGTTCATGGTCATCTGCGTTCCGGGCTCGCCGATGGACTGCGCGGAGACGGTCCCAACGGGGTCCAGCGGGTCGACGCGCGTGTCGAGGTAGCGCGACTCGGCGGCCTGCGCGATCTCGTTGGCCTGCTCGGCCGTCACGCCGCCGCGCCCGTCGATGTTCTCGTAGATATCGTCCTTCAGTCGCCGCGGCAACTCGGTGTCCTCGACGACCAGCGCGATGTCTTCGGTGACCTCGGCGTGGGCGTCGACGAAGCGGTCGACCGACCCGCTGTCAGTCATCGCTCACCCCCACGCCGCCCGCCTTGTCAAGGCCGGGGCCGGCGTACTCCGAGAGGTTCGTCGGCGCCTCGCGGCGCCCGAGGAAGCGCTCCTTCTCCTCCTCGGATCCGAACTCCGCGTCGACGACGCGGTCGGTGATCTGCTCGATGTCGATGGGGCTGTCCTCGTTGGAGGACACCTTCACCGGCGAGGTGCCGTCCTCGCCGAACTCGAACTGAACGATGGTGTCGGAGGTGTCCCGCACCGTGCCGTCGTACTGCGTCTCCAGTTCCGAGAGCGCGTTGATGAGGCGACGCTGCAGGTACCCGGACTTCGAGGTCCGGACCGCAGTGTCGACCAGCCCCTCGCGGCCGCCCATCGCGTGGAAGAAGAACTCCTCCGGCGTCAGGCCGGAGCGATAGGAGTTCTCCACGAAGCCGTGGGCCTCCGCCGAGAGGTCGTCCGCCTCGTAGTGCGCGAGCGTGCGGTCCTCGTAGCCGCGGTTGATGCGCTCGCCGCGGACCGCCTGCTGGCCGACGCAGCCGGTCATCTGGGTCAGGTTCAGCATCGACCCGCGGGCGCCCGAACGCGCCATGATGACCGCCGGGTTGTCGTCGGCGAAGTGGTCCTCGGCGATCTCGCCCGCGGAGTCGCGGGCCTTGCCGAGCGTCTGCATGATCTTCATCTCCAGCGTCTCGTCGATCGTCCGGCCGGGCAGGCTCTCCAGATCGCCCTGCTCGTACGTCTCGATGAGCTCCTGGACCCGCTCGTACGCCGAGTCGATCGCCTCGTCGACCTGCTCGGTCGCCTGCGGCGGGATCGACTCGTCGTCGATGCCCAGCGAGAAGCCGAAGTGCATGATGGCGCGCATCGCGAGCGACGCCACCTCGTTGATGAACACGCGGGCGCGCGTCTCCGAGTACACCTTGGTGAGCGTGTCGACGACCTCGCCGCCGAACGCGCCGACGGCGTCCTCGTCGATGGTCCCCTCGACGAGCTGGCCGTTCTCGATGCGGACGATGTCGCCCGTCGAGGAGGTGAACTCGAGGTTCAGGTCGTCGGGCAGCAGCTCCGAGAAGACGGTTCGACCCGTCCAGATCGCCTGGCCGGCCTCGTTGGTGCCGTCCGGCTCGGGCAGCTCGTCGACCGAGGTGGCCCGAAGCAGGTCGAGCGCCTGGGTCTCGGTGAACTCGGGGTTCTCGTGGGTGAGGAGGTACGTCCCCGAGATGTGGTCCTGGATGGCGCCGATGATGTTCTCGCCGAACCGGGGACTCAGGATCTGCTCTTGCACGCGCATGAGGACGCGCGCCTCCGCGCGGGCCTCCTCGTTCTGGAGCGCGTGCATGTTCATCTCGTCGCCGTCGAAGTCGGCGTTGTACGGCGGGCAGACGGTCGTGTTCAGGCGGAACGTCTTGTACGGCATGACCACGACCTCGTGGGCCATGATCGACATCCGGTGCAGCGAGGGCTGCCGGTTGAAGATCACGATGTCGCCGTCGACGAGGTGGCGGTTGACCTCCCAGCCGGCCTCGACCTTCTCGGCCAGCTCCTCGCAGTTCTTCTCGGTCACCTTCAGCCGGCGGCCGTCGGGTCGCTTGACGTAGTTCGCGCCGGGGTGAGCCTCGGGGCCGTTGCGGACGTACTGGCGAGCGCGGTCGAGGTTGCGCTCGGCGACGTTCATCACCTGCGTCATCTCCTCGGCGACCCGCTCCGGGACGCCGACCTCGTTCAGCGAGAGGGTGGGGTCGGGGCTGATGACGGTCCGCGCGGAGAAGTTCACGCGCTTGCCCGACAGGGAACCGCGGAAGCGACCCTCCTTGCCCTTGAGGCGCTGCGAGAGCGTCTTCAGCGGGCGGCCCGAGCGGTGTCGGGCGGGCGGCGTCCCGGAGATCTCGTTGTCCACGAACGTGGTGACGTGGTACTGGAGCAGCTCCCACAGGTCCTCGATGATGAGCTGCGGGGCGCCCGCCTCGCGGTTCTCCATGAACCGCTGGTTGATCCGGATGATGTCGACCAGCTTGTGCGTGAGGTCGTCCTCGGAGCGCTGGCCGTTGTCCAGCGTGATCGAGGGCCGAGTGGTGACCGGCGGAACCGGAAGCACCGTCAGGATCATCCACTCGGGGCGGGACTTCTGCGGGTGGATGCCGAGCGGCTCGAGGTCCTCGTCCGGGATGTCCTCGAACCAGTCGCGGATGTCGCTCGGCATCAGCTTGTTCATGTCCTCGACGGTGAGGTCGATGCCGAGCGCCTTCTCGATCGCCTTGCGGTCCTCCTTGCGCGGGCGGAACTCGCCCGAGAGGATCTCGTTGATGCGGTCGAGCGCGATGCCCGTCTCGTCGGCGAGATCCATCGGGGAGACCGCCTCGCTCTCGTCGACCTCCTCCTCCTCGTCCTCGGGCTCGTCCGGCTGCATCGCGCGGGTGATGAGCTCCGAGTAGTCGCCCGAGAGCACGTCCTGCACCTCGTAGTAGGTGGTCGGCTTCTCGTGTTTGATGTCCGCCTGCGGCTCGCCGCAGTGCGGGCAGTTGTTGGCCTTTCGGGCCTGCCGGACCGCCGACTTCAGCACGTCGGTGGGGTCGCCGCCGAGGTCCTTCGTGCGGACGAGTTTCTCCTTGTACTCCTCCTTCTCCTCCTCGGTGAGCGCGAGGCGGCCGCAGTTGCGGCACGTCGCGCGCAGCAGCCGACGGATGAGCTTCGTGAAGCCGACGTGGATGACGGGCGCGGCCAGTTCGATGTGGCCGAAGTGCCCGTTACACGACCCGGAGTGCTTGCCGCAGGTACGGCACTCCAGTCCCGGGTCGATGACGCCCAGCCGCGGGTCCATCAGCCCCATGTCGATGGGGTAGCCGTCGTCGTCGTAGGTGTCCGCGGTGATGACCTTCGTCGCGGACATGTCCCGATACGTCTCCGGGTCCATCAGCCCGAAGTTGATGCCGCCGATCTCTTTGGGTGTCTGGCCTGCCATAGTTAGACTGCGTCCTCAAGTTCGAGGGTCGGTCGAATGCCGAGCGCCTTCATCTCGTCGAGCAGCAGCTTGAACGCGTAGCTGATCTCCATCTCGTGGATGTCGTCCTCGTCGCCCGTGATCGGGTCGTAGATACGACGCTGCTCCACGTCCTCGACGGCCACCATCCCCGTCTCCTCGGAGATGTACACCGTCTCCTTGTCGGAGGCGTCGAGCAGCCGCTCGTTCAGCGCCATCGCGGCGCCGTGCCCGATGAGCACCTCGCGCTCCATCTCGCCGACGCGGAGGCCGCCCTCGCGGGCGCGCCCCTCGGTCGGCTGGCGGGTGAGCACCTGCACCGGCCCGCGCGAACGAGCGTGCAGCTTGTTGCTCACCATGTGGTACAGCTTGTGGTAGAAGATCGTCCCGACGAAGATCTCCGCCTCGATCTTCTCGCCGGTGACGCCCGAGTACATGACCTCCTTCCCGGAGGACTTGTACCCGTGCTCCTCGAGCGACGAGCGGAGCTTATCCTCGCCCTCGCCCTGGAACGCCGTCCCGTCGACGCGGCGACCCTCGAGCGAGCCGACCTTGCCGCCGAGCATCTCCAGCACGTGGCCCACCGTCATGCGCGACGGGAGCGCGTGCGGGTTCATGACGAGGTCGGGGACCAGCCCGTCCTCGGTGAACGGCATGTCCTCCTGTGGGGCGAGGTGGCCCACGACGCCCTTCTGGCCGTGGCGGGACGCGAACTTGTCCCCGAGCTCGGGGATCCGTTCGTCGCGCACCGAGACCTTCGAGAGCTTCGAGCCGTCCTCGCCCTCCATCAGCGTCACCGTGTCGACGACGCCCGACTCCCCCGAGCGCATCGTGACGCTGGTCTCGCGCCGCTTCTGCGGCGAGAGGCCGCCCATATCGTCGGGCTCCTCGAGGAACCGCGGCGGCGACGTCTTCCCGAGCAGCACGGAGTTCTCGTCGACCTTCGTCTCGGGGTTGACGAGGCCGTCCTCGTCGAGGTGGGTGTACGCGTCCTCGCCGCGGGCGCCGCGCACGTCCTGGGAGGGGACCTCGAAGCGGTCCTCCTGTCCGCCGGGATAGCGGCGCTCCTCGCCCTCGTAGGTGCGGAAGAAGTGCGAGCGCTGCATCGCGCGGTCGACGCTCCCCTTGTTCATGACGAGCGCGTCCTCGATGTTGAACCCCTCGTAGGACATGACCGCGACGACGAAGTTCTGCGCCGCGGGGCGCTCGTCGAACCCGATCTGTTCGGTGGTCTGCGTCTTGACCATCGACAGCTGCGGGTAGTGCAGGAGGTGCTGGCGGGTGTCAGGCCGGATGCGGTAGTTGGCCGACGGCAGCCCGAGCGACTGCTTCATCATCCCCGCGCCCATGGTAATGCGCGGCGAGGCGTTGTGCTCGGGGTACGGGATCATCCCCGCGCCGATGCCGAAGATGAGCTGCGGGTCGATCTCCAGGTGCGTCGTCCGCGAGTTGACGTCCTCCTCGTCGGTGGCGACGTAGATGTCCTCCTCCTCCTCGGCGTCGATGAACTCGACGATGCCGTGGTCGACGAGGTCCTCGAACTCGATCTCGTCGTTCTCCAGCGCCTCGATCGTCTCGTCGTCGAGGAGCGGCTCCCCGTTCTCCACGACGATGAGCGGTCGCCGAGCGCGGCCGGCGTCGGCGTTGACGATGACCTCGTTCGTGCGGTCCTTGACCGAGACGTTCACCATGTCGGAGACGTCGCCGCGGCGGCGCGCCTCACGGATCTGTGCCGCGAGCTGGGTGGGGTCCGGGTGGGTCCCGACCAGACTCCCGTTGACGTATACTTTCGCTTCTCGTGTGCTTGCCATGTGTTAGTCGTCCGCGGATGCGCGGTCAACGCCCTCGATGCCGGGGATCCCCTCGACACCCATGGACGCGAGTTCTCGCTTCAGTCCCTGTTCGTCCTCGATGTTCTGGCTCAGCTCCATCGCCTGCGCGAAGTTCTTCACCAGCCCACAGTTCGGACCCTCCGGCGTCTCGGAGGGGCAGATGCGACCCCACTGGGTCGCGTGCAGGTCCCGCGCCTCGAAGTGCGGCTGCGACCGCGACAGCGGCGACCGGAGGCGGCGAAGGTGCGACAGGACGCCCATGTAGTCCGTCCGGTCGACCAGCTGGGAGACGCCCGACCGGCCGCCCACCCAGTTCCCCGTCGCGATGGGGTGTTCGAGCCGTTCGGTCAGCACGTCCGAGCGAACCACGGTGTTGACGGTGAGCTGCCGGTTGCGCATGTTGGCGCGCTCGAGCTGGTACTTCACGTCGCGCGCCAGCTTGTTGAGCGCCGTCCGGAACAGGTCCGTCATCAGGTCGCCGGAGACCTTGAGGCGCTTGTTGGCGTAGTGGTCCTTGTCGTCGGACTCGCGGCGGTCGAGCGCGAGCTCGAAGCACGCCTCGGCCATCCGACAGAGGTAGTACGCCTTGTTGATGCGCACGTCCTCCTCCTCGACGCCCTCCTCGTGGAGGTGCGGCAGGAGGTAGCGGTCGATGACGTAGTTCGCGCGCTTCAACTGGTAGTTCTTCCCCTGACCGGAGGCGACGCGCTCGCCGAGGGTCTCGATGGCCTCCTCCTCGGTCTGAACGTCGGCCTCCTCCAGGTTCTCCAGCATGAACTTCACGATCTCGGGGTCGTCGGAGACGCGGTGGACGATCTCCTCGTCGGACTCGAGCCCGAGTGCGCGCACGAGCGTGACGAAGTTCACGGAGCCGGACACCGACGGGAAGCTCACTTCGAGCAGCCCCTCGCGGTTGCGCTCACAGAGGACGAGTGCGCGGTATCCCCGGCGCTGGGAGAACGTCTTGGCGACCTGTATCTCGTCGCCGTACTTCGAGTCGTACTCCGCGAGGATCTTGTTGGGCGCGAGGTCCTCGCTGGTCATGAGCACGCGCTCGGAGCCGTTGACGATGAAGTAGCCGCCGGGGTCGACGGGGTCCTCGCCGATCTCGATGAGCTCCTCGTCGGAGAACCCGGAGATGTTGCACTTGTTCGAGCCGACCATGATCGGCATCCGGCCGACCTTCGTCTCGGTCTGGTCGACAACCGTCTCCGGTTCGTCCTCGCCGCCGCGGATGATCTTCATCTCCATGAAGACCGGGGCGGCGTAGGTGATGTTCCGGAGGCGCGCCTCCTGCGGGTACAGCAGCTCCTCGGAGCCGTCCGCCTCGCGGACGCGCGGGGTCGTCATGCGCACGTCGCCGAGCTCGACGTAGACGGGCTCTTGGCCCTCCTTGTCGCCGATGTCGGTCTCGATCGTCTCCTTCTCGTCGACCACGCGCTGCATGCCGCGGTCGAGGAAGTTGTTGAACGACCGGAAGTGGTGCTCCGCGAGCCGCTCTTGGGAGAAGTACTCCCGGGAGACGGAGCGTCGCGCTTCCCTGTTCATTCTACCACCAGTCGGTAGACGACCGCCGTGTCGGTGGTTCGTGAATCCCGTTCGACGCGGATCACGTCGCCCGTCTCGGCCTCGTCGGGCACTGCGGGGTCGGTCCGCTTGATCTTGGGGAGATCGGTCCGTTTGATGTTGTACTCGTCGAGCATCTCCTCGATCTCGTCGTCGTCCTCGAGGAGCGTGTGATCGGGTACGAGTTCGTGTTCGGTTACGTTTACCATGGCTTGGGGAAGTTCGTAGTCGCGCGCGGCCGTGTTTGCTGGGGAGAAGTCTTCACGAGATACTACGGCGGTATATACGACGCGGCCACATAACGCTTGTCAAACGAGTTGGGGACCGATAGCTGGTCACCGTACCGCTTGCACGAATACCCGATCTGTCCCCGCCGACATGAACGTTACGGCGTACGGTATCGCGGGACACGGCGGGATCGGATGAGAAGTCTTAATTATGTACCCGGGAAAGGAATGGATGCGCAGAGGCGTGGTGGAAACCCGCCGACGCGATGCACGCCCGGATGGTGTAGTGGCCCATCATACGACCCTGTCACGGTCGTGACGCGGGTTCAAATCCCGCTCCGGGCGCTTCTTCGACTCGCAACGTGAACGAGGAGCGAAGCGATGAGTGAACCGCGAGTCGAGAGCGTATTTGAGCGGATTCGAACACTTAACAGTCGAACGCCCGGGAGCGCAGCGAAGCGAGCACCCCGGAACGTCTGTGCCGGGTTGAAATCCCGCTCCCGATATCTTCTACGGTCATCTGCCTTCAGACGGCTTTCGGAGGCTTCGTCGCGGGCAGCAGAGTGTCGTTCTGCTCGACGGTCCGGCACTGAACGCTCCACTTCGAGGTTCAAATACGATCGCGAACCAAACAGCGTATGACTTCGACTGGCAACCGAAAAAATTCGAAACACACCGGCGACGTGACGGAGGCGCGTGCGGTCTTCGAACTCACGCGGGCGGGACACACTGTCGCCGTGCCGTTCGGCGACAACGACGGCTACGACCTACTTGTCGAGGTCGACGCCGGATTCCTTCGAGTCCAATGTAAGACCGCGTGGTCTCTCGATTCTCGGGTGATTCGATTCAATACCCACTCCCAGACGACCACGGACGGCGAATACCACGAACGGACGTACGACGGTGAAGTGGACGCGTTCTTCGTCAGATATCCAGCAACGGGTACGTGCTACTGGGTCGACATCGATGAAGTGTCCGGACACAGCATGGACCTCCGTGAGGATGCGAACATCGACCACCCTTCGATCAACTGGGCAGAGGAATACGAGTTCGACGGGTCCATCCCGTAGGAACAGCCGGGATTCGACTCGATTTCCGTTCTAACCATTCGGCCAACAATCTCCCCCCGGCAGACAGATGACCGCGTACCGACTGCTCCGCGTCGCCGCCGACCGCGACCGCCGGCGACACCTCGACGATCGTGTCGACACGGACGGTCGGTTCGTCACGGAACCAGGGCCGTGTGCGGGGACGCGTCACTCGACACACCCGGGCACTCTCGGCTCCATCGTCATTGTCGGCTGCCGCACGGCGACTGACAGCGGGTGATCGACACGATCCCCCGTTCAGACGAGGAACAGCACGAACGCCACGAGGAACCCGGCGGCCATCAACAGCATCAACACGACGAACACGCCGAGCACCGGCTTCTCGACCGCGCCGGCGACGAGCTTCGTTCGGATCGACCCGTCCCCGCCGCCGGCGCTCACGGCCGCATCACGTCCATGTCCCCGCTTGGGTGTCGGCTGGGATAACGCTTCACTCGCGGTCCTCGGTGCGGTCGGGATCGCTCGCCTTGGGACTGGCACCGGCGTCGGGCGTCCGGCGCTCGCGGACCTGCACCGTGGTCGCGGTCTCGCTCGCGTCGTCGACGACGAGCGCCTCGCCGACGCCGGTCGGCAACCGGTCGGCGAGGTCGTCGGCGACCGCGAGCGGCCTGGCCGCCGCGAGCGCGTCGATGTCGGCGCGGCTGTGCAGCCGATGGGCGACCAGCAAGTCCGCCTGCGAGACCGCGACAGGCGGCAGCGCCGCGGGTCGCTGGGTGGCACACGCGAGCGAGACACCCGGCGCGCGGCCGCGGGTGAGTAGCGTCGCCAGCGCGTCGCCGGCGACGCCGTCGAAGAACGCATGCGCCTCGTCGACGAACACCCACGGCAGGCGTTCGATCGTTCCGCGAACGCGCGCGTCGTACAGCCCGCGGGCGACGGCGGCACAGACCGCCCCGGCCGCGACCGGGGGGAATCCGGAGCAGTCGAGGACCGTCGGCTCGCCCGAGGCCAGCGCTCGCGGCGCGAGCCCGTCGGGATCGAACGCCTCCCACTCGGCCGCGAGCGCGAGGTGAGCGTCCGCGGCACGACGGGTCGCCCGAGCGGCGTCCGCGTCGGCGACGTACTCGCGCGCGGCAGCGACGGAGGGAGCGGACGACTCGGCGACTGCACGCCACACGAGCGAGCCGACCGCGCCCGCCGGATCCAGATCCAGCAGCGCCGGCCACGCTGACGGCGGGACCGCGTCCGGTCTGACTCGTGGATGCCGGTGAACCGTCCCGCTTTCGACCGCGAGCCCGGAGAGCACGCCCATCGGATCGATCACCACCGGCGCGAGCCCGTCCGCCGCGGCAACGCCTTCCGCCAGCACTGCGAGGGTGTGCGTCTTGCCCGCCCCGCGCTTGCCGACGACGAGCGCCGCATGCGGACCGTCGATGTCGACTGCCACCCGGGCACCGACGCTGTCGTCCGGGGCGCGAAACCGTCCCAGCGGCGCGACCGGCCCGTCGGTCCGCGGGTCGTCCGACTCGAACCCGAATCCGTTGTCTCCCTCCGGCTCGCGTCGGTATCCGGTCCCGCCGTTCTCGCTGCCGATCACGTACACGGTGAGGGTGGTCCCGGGATCCGTGATGAACCCTCGCACGAGGGTTCAAATGGGAACCCGGGTCCACCGGGACGTGTGGCTCCCGACAACACCTCCTCGACTCGAGCCGACCTCCGCGCTCGACTCCGCTCGGTCGCGGCGACGGAGCGTCGCCGCCTCACAGAACTCCGCCGCGACGACCGCGCGATCGAGGGACTCCCGGTCAGACTCGTGATCGCGCTCGTCGTCGGCGTCGCCAGCCTCAGCGTGATGCTCAACATGATCAGCGGCGTGCAGGGGCTCGCCGTCGCCGAGCTCGACGCGCGCCCGACGCCGGAGGTCACGACGCCCGGCGAGCAGGACCTCTCCGTGACGGTCGTCGACCCCGACGGCCGCCCGGTCGCGGGCGCGACGGTTATCGTCGCCGGCGACACGGCCCGTCTCGACGGCGTCGCCACGGCGCAAACTGGGTCGAACGGCACGGCGACGGTCGCGGTCGCCCCGACGCTCGGGCCGAACCGCGAGCAGGGGACGCTCAGCATCTCGATCAAGCCGCCGGCGGGCGGACAGTACGCCGATAGACGAGGGAACACCCGGGTACTCGTCGTGGCCGAGTGACTGCGTGGTCGCCGGCGACAGCCCTCCCCACGAGGGTTATCGAGCCGGGTCGAACACGCCAGTCCGTGCCCTCCAGCACGACGCGGCTCTCGGACGGCGTCGGCGGGCCGACGGCCGTTCGATGGGGAGGGACCGGACGACGTGTAGCGCGGGCCGCCACCGGCCGACAGTCGGCGATGTGGCGAGCGCTCGGGCGACGCTAGTCCGTCGATTTCGGGACGACGGAGATGTGTCCGCCGCTGCGGACGCGGACTCGGTGATCGAGATACGAGAACTCCACGAAGGTGTCGTCGTTGCTGCTGCGATCGCAGATCCGGTCGAGAGCATCCGGATCGATGACCTCGAACAGGGGCGCGTGGCGCTCGGGCTCCTCGCGGCGGATCGCCGCGGTCGCCTCGATGACCGCGATGCTCGCGTCGAGGGCGTCCGGGTCAAACGTGGCAGTGTACTCGCCAGTCTCCGCGTCGTAGGTAACCGACACCGATTCCGCGGGGTTGGGGTTCACCGGCGGCCTCCACTGCCGGTTGGCGAACGATCGGTGTTCGAGAGGCCCTCGGGCCGGCGAACGGCCCCGACGGAGCCGAACGCGCCGCTGGCGATCGATCGACGGATACCGATACCCCGGTCGACCCGACTGCGGGGAGTGGCGATACGTCGATCGACGTCGTCGGTCATATCTGATCGAACGTTGGACTCGTGATTGATTCTTTCGGCTGAGCCAGGCGATCCCTCAATTGTTCGATCTCCCGCGCGGCGCGCCACCGTCCGAACGGTGACCACGGTGTCGCCGCCGGTGTCGCGAGGGCTAACACGCTGTGGTCCGAACCGATGGTACCCGAATGCTCACCGACACCCCGGGCATCCATCACGTCACGTCGATGGTCGGCGACGCACAGGCGAACCTCGACTTCTACGTCGGGACGCTTGGCCTCCGACTGGTGAAACGGACGGTCAACCACGAGGACGTGCTCCGCTATCACCTGTACTACGGGAACGGCGCGGGCGACCTCGGAACCGTCTACACCTGCTTTCCGTACCCGAACGAGCCGCCCGGACGCCGCGGGCGCCCGCAGATCACCGCGGCGTCGTTCGCAGTCCCCGAGGGGTCGCTCGACTACTGGGCCGCCCGCCTCGGCGACCACGGCGTCGACACGGAACCGGTCTCGCGATTCGATGAATCGGCGCTCCGGTTCGAGGACCCCTCGGGGACTCGACTCGAACTCGTCGCCGCCGACCAGCCCGTCGAGCCGTGGACCGACGGACGGGTTCCCGAACGCGCCGCGATCCGCGGTATCCACGGCGTTACGGCCCTGCCGACGAACCCGTTCGCGACCGCGAGCGTCCTCGACACGCTCGGGTTCGACCTCGTCGGCGAGGACGGCGACCGCGTCCGCTACCGGGCCGGCGGGGACCACGCAACGGTCATCGACCTGCTGGACCGGCCGGCGGAGTTCGCCCGCGAGGGGAGCGGAAGTATCCACCACGTCGCCGTTCGCGTCGCCGGTGAGGAGGAGCTGCGCGAGTGGCACGACCTGTTCCGCGAGCGCGACGTCGAGGTGTCGCGCATCCGCGACAGGCACTACTACAAGGCGATATACGTCCGCGAGCCGGGCGGGATCCTGATCGAGCTGTCGACGGAGGGGCCGGGGTTCGGAGTCGACGAGCCGCAGGAGTCGTTCGGCGAGTCGCTCGTCCTCCCGCCGTGGGCCGAGGAGGACCGCGAGATGATCGAGGGGCAGCTCCCGCCGCTTGCGACTCCGGCGACGGCGCCCCCCGGGAGTGGCGACAGGGGCGCCAACGGTGACGCCGAAGGAGGCGCCGACTCCGGGACGGACGACTGATGTTCTCCGGAGGAACACTGCCGGACGATCTCCCCGGTCCCCACGCCGGGCAGGCCGTCGTCACCGCCGGCGCGCCGCGGCGCGCGGCGGAGGCGGCGGTCGTGTGCCTCCACGGCCGCGGCGCGACCGCACAGGGCGCGATCAACCTCTACGAGCCGATCGCCCGCCACGGCGTCGCGTTCGTCGCGCCGCAGGCGTCCCGGAGCCGATGGTTCCCGTACGCGGCCCACGCGCCGCGCGAGCGCAACGAACCCCACCGGTCGTCCGCGCTGGCGGCGCTCGACGCCGTCCTCGGTCGGACGCGGGAGGTGCTGGATCTCCCCGCCGAGAGGACCGTCGTGACGGGGTTCTCTCAGGGAGCGGCCGTCGCTGCCGAGTACGCCGCCGGGGTCGGCGGTCGCCACCCGTTCGCGCTGCTCAGCGGTGGGTTGCTCGGGCCGACCATCGATCCGGGGTCGTACGCCGGCGACCTCGACGGCGCGCCCGTGCTCGTCGCCGGCGGCGGCGCCGACGACCGGGTGCCGGTCGAACGGGTCGCGGCGACCGCGTCGGTTCTGCGCGGACTCGGCGCCGCCGTCACCGAGCGCGTGTACGACGGCGTCGGCCACGAGGTCACCGACGACGAGTTCGCGTGGCTGGAAGACCTGCTCGCGGAACTGGTGGCCGACTGAGCGACGACGAGAACGGGCGGTGATGCGCGCGTGGGAAGCTACTTCAGCCCGTCCGTCACCGCATCTCCTCGAGCGAGCGGACCGTATCGGACATCAGATACGCCTCGGGACGCTGCTCGTCGCAGATCTCGAGGGCGTCGAACGTCTCTCGCCCGTCGTCGACGGTGATCCGGTAGGCGTGGCTCGAGAGGGAGACGGGGCGGTCGGCCGTATCGAGGTCGGTTCGCGTCACACTAGCGGTTTCCGTCGAGCGGATATAACTGGCCCGATTCCCGCGTTACAGCCCCGAACAAGCCGCTTTACAGCGATCCGAGAATCGGCGAGATTCTCCGCGTCGACGCGGGCGTGCGATCTGATATCGGTAGTCCAGCGGTCAGCGCGGTTCGCTACCAGTCACCCATCGAACAGCTCCCGATACAGCGTCGCCTCCGCGCGCCGGAGGCGTTCGAGAAACGCGCTCTTCGAGACGCCGAGTTCGTCGGCGACCGCCTCGGAGGTCGCCCCTCGGGGCACGTCGAAGTATCCCGCCTCGACCGCCGCCTGCAGCGCCGCCGCCTGTGGCGGGGTGAGTCCGAACCGTCCGGCGACGGGATCGGTCTCCTCGCGCAACGGATACGTCCGAGTCAGGCGGACGCCGACCGTTTCCCCCGCGGTCTCCATCACGCCGCGCAGCACCTCGTGGCCGACGACGGCGCCCGTGATCGTCGCGTCGCCGTCGCGGTAGGTCACGTCCTCGACGAGCAGCCCCGCCGAGACGAGCTCGTGGACGACGCACGGATGCTTCGAGAGACACCGATAGGTGTCGCGCTCGCCGGTCCGCGAGCGGTGCAGGTACCGGATCCGGTCGTCGGCGTCGAGGCGTGCCGCGAGGGCGTCGTCGCGGGGCGCGCCGAACCGGAGGAGGACGTTGCCGTCGGCGCGCAGTTGCGGCGGCTCCGCGCGAACTGGCACGCGCGTTGCCGCCGTCGCCTCGGCGAGCGGGCAGTCGTCGCCGCTCACGCGCACCTCGACGGCGAGACACTCCTCGATCACGGCCAGATCGTGTGGGATGGTATCGCGTTTAGTATATAAAACACCCACATGAACGGGTAAATCGGTAAGGGTCACAACGTGAAGGATCGATCGTCATGGACATCGAGGAGGTCAAGGAACGCGCCGGACCGCGGCAGTTCGGCCCGAGCGACGACATGCCCGAGGAGTACCGTCGGGCGGCGACCCGGATGATCCAGTTCCACGCCAACAGCGAGGTGATGGGCGGCTACCTCGACAAGGAGTTCACCCGGCACGCGCCGTCGCTCGACCGGAAGCTGGCGAACACCGCGAAGGTCCAGGACGAGATCGGGCACGCGCAGTTGCTCTACCGCGCGGCCGAGACGCTCGGCGTGAAGACGCGCGACGAGATGCTCGAGGAGTTGCAAACCGGCGAGGGGAAGTTCCTCAACTGCTTTCACTACCCGGTCGACTCGTGGTACGAGGCGCCGATGATCGACTTCTTCGTCGACGGCGGCGCGATGCGCCGGCAGGCAACCCTGAAGTCGACGAGCTGGACGCCGTACGCCCACGCGATGGACAAGGTATGCTTCGAGGAGGGCTTCCACGTCAAGCACGGCGAGTCGATCCTGCGTGAACTGATGCGCGGGTCGAAGGCCACGCAGGAACGCACTCAGGAGACGTTCGAGGAGTGGTGGCCGCGGATCCTCCAGTTCTTCGGGCCGACGAACGACGAGTCGGTCCACAACGACTTCGCGATGGAGGTGGGGCTGAAGACGACCTCCAACGACGAGCTCCGCAACTCGTTCCTGAACATGTACGTCCCGAAGGCCGAGAAGTACGGCCTCGAGATCCCGGAGTACCCGCGCATCTTCGAGCGGGACGACGGGACGATGGCCGTCCGCGAGGACGACCTCGACTGGGACGAGTTCTGGACCATCGCGAAGAACGAGTACGAGGGAAGCCACGAACAGATCGGATCGCGCGCTCACAGGCAGGAGGCGGTCGAGTGGGTCCGCGAGAGCTTGGACAACTGGGAGCGCGGCACCTCCGGAACGCCGCAGGCGGCCGACTGACCATGATCTGGGAAGTGTTCAGACAGGAGAAACCGGGCGAGTACCACCGCCACGTCGGCGACGTCCACGCGCCGGACCGGGAGATGGCGAAGCTGTTCGCGCAGATCCAGCACGCCCGCCGGATGCAGACCAACTCGCTGTGGGTGGTGCCGCAGTCGGAGATCGGCGAGGTCGACGCCGAGGAGGCCGCCTTCGGCGGCCGCACGGACAAGTCCTACCGCTGGGCGATGACGTACAACGACATCGACGCGTCGTTCGCCAAAGAAGTCGAAGACAGCGAGGCGGAACAACGCGAGGCGGCTCGGAAGCGTCGCGAACAGTTGGAATCGGAGGGCGAGGTATGAGCGGACCCGAGGAGCCGCCCGCGGCCGCCTCCCTCGACCGCGACGACCTCACTCCCGAGCAGCAGGTCGCGCTGGAGGAACTGCTCTTTCGGCTCGCGGACGACGAGTTCGTCCACGCCGAGCGCCTCACCGAGTGGCAGATATTCGCGCCGACCATCGAGTCGGACCTCGCGCTCGCCAACGTCGCGCAGGACGAGTTCGGCCACGCGCGCCTGTGGTACGACCTCCTGCAGGAACTCGGCTACTCCGAGGATGAGTGCATCTGGCGCCGGTCGGCCGACGACTGGACGCACGCGACGCTCGTCGAGCGTCCCTTCGCCGACGACGGCTGGGGCGACGCCGTCGTCCGCACGTACCTGTACGACGTGGCCGAACGCATCCGGCTGGAGGCGCTTGTCGACACCAGCTACGCCCCCCTCGCCGACCGCGTGGGCAAGGCGCTCGCCGAGGAGGAGTACCACCGCGAGCACGCGCTGAGCTGGCTCGAACGCCTCGCGAGCGACGAGGACGCCCACGAGCGCCTGCAGGCCGCCGTCGACGACCTGTTCCCGCACGCGCTGTCGCTGTGGTACCCGAGCGAGCGCGGGGACGCGATCCGAGCGGCGGGCTTCCGCCGCGAGCCGGTCGCCGCGATGCGCGAGGAGTGGCTCGACACGGTGGTCCCGACGCTGGAGGGGTACGGGCTCGTCGTCCCGGAGCCCGACGAGGTCGCTCGCCCGGAGGTCCGCGGGCGCGACGGGAGCCACACGGACGCGTGGTTCGACCTGCGGGAGGCGTTCACCGCGACGCACCGCGAGGTCGACTTCGACCGCCCCGCGCGCCTCCGAGGGGAGGAGGCGTAGATGCCGACGAACATGCCCACCGACGTGCCCGGCGGATCCGCCGGCGACGCGGCGGGCGATGCACCCGACGGCGCCGCCGACGCCGAGGCGTGCGCGTACACGTCCTACGATGACGGCGAGGCGCCCGAGGAGTACCCGAAGACCGGTGCGGGCGCGACGGGCGTGGAGGCGGACGTGTGGGACGCGCTGTACGAAGTCGAGGACCCCGAGATGCCCGTCAGCGTGGTCGATCTCGGCCTGATCTACGACGTTGCCGTCGACGGGGAGGGGCACTGCGAGATAGAGATGACCCTCACCTACACCGGCTGTCCCGCCCGCGACATGCTCACGAACGACGTGCGCTGCGCCGCCGAGACGCCGCCGGGCGTCGAGGCGGCGGAGGTCCGCCTGCGCTACTCGCCGGAGTGGACCGTCGCGATGGTGACCGACGCGGGGCTGGAGGCCCTGCGAGAGTTCGGGTTGAGCGTGTGATGCGCCGGAACGCGCCCGACCCCAGCGTCGCCGCGGGGGTCGCCGGACGCGACGCGGACGACGATCCCGCGGAGTGCCCCTACTGCGGGTCGACCGACACCGAGCGCGAGCACCCGAAGGGGCCGGGGCTGTGCCGGTCGATGCACTTCTGTCGCGAGTGCGGCGAGCCGTTCGAGCGGTTCGGGTAGTCGACGGCCGCGCACGCGGTGTCGACCGCGCGCTCTCGGGGCCGAGTATTTATAGCGATCTGACGAGATGGCCCGCACGCGATGTCCCTACGCAACCCCGCCGGGCGGATCCGCTACCCGCTCGCCCTCCTCGCGGTCGTGGTCGGCGTGCTCCTCGTGGAGTTCCTCGCCGAGGTCACGCTGAACAGGTACGTCGAGACCGGCTCGACGTGGCTACCGACGGTCGGGACGGTCGGCGAGACGGCGACCGCGTACCTGCTCCCACTGAGCATCCTCTCGACGTTCGTGGTTCCTACCGTGGCCTTCTACTTGGGCGTTCGTTACGCTCGGTCGGCCTGAGCGTCAGCACCGGCGCCGGCGTCCGCACCCCTCGCAGGCTCAGAACTGCCGCTCGAACTCGGTGATATCCGAGACGGTGTAGTACGGCCCGCCGAGGCGACCGACCGTCGGGAGCTTCCGCTGGTCTATCTGGCCGTCGGTGAGCACGTCGTCGTCGACGTGGACGTGCTCGACCTCCCCGAGCACCATCAGCCGGTCGTGAACCTCCAGCGAGTCGTACAGCGTACACTCCATGGTGACGGCCGCCTCGGCGACCCGCGGGGCGTCGATCCGGCGGCAGTCGGCGCGCGACACCCCGACGGAATCGAACTCGCTCTCCTCGGGCGGCAGCGACTCGGCGCTGTGGTCCATCCGCTCCAGCAACGCCTCGGTAACGACGTTCACCGCGAACTCGCCGGTGTCGAGCGCGTTCCGCGGGGTGTCCTTCAGGCCGCCGTTGGCCTCGTTCGGCGAGTTGAACAGGACGACCGGCTCCCGCGAGGAGACGTAGTTGTAGGAGCTGAACGGCGCGAGGTTGTCGTCGCCGTCCTCGTCGACGGTGCTGATCCACGCGATCGGACGCGGGGAGACGGCGGTCTTGATTATCCGCGCGATCTCTCGCGGCGTCCGGTCGGAGACGGCTGTTTCCATCGCTGTACCCTGGAACGACCCCGCACAAATACCCGCGGGTACGGGCGGGTCGTCCCGCTACCGGGGACGGTCCGTCCCGTTGTACCGCTCACGCGTGAGGGTCGTCGGTCTCGGCGCGCGTCTTGATGAGGAACTTCATGTCGCCCTGGAGCACGACGGTGTCGTCCTCCTTCGTCACCTCGCAGTCGATGACGACGAGCCCGGCGTCGTCGCGGCTGGACACGTCCTTCGTCTCCGTCACCTCCATCTCCATCGAGATGGTGTCGCCGATGAACACGGGGTTCGGGAGGTCCATGTAGTTCATCCCGAGGAAGGCGAGGGCGGTGCGCTCGACGATGCCAGTCCGGTAGACGAACCCCGTCGCCTGCACGAACGTCATCGGGCCGTGGGCGATGCGCTCGCCGAAGGCGTTGTCCTCGGCGTACTCGGCGTTCGTGTGGAGCTCCGTCCAGTCGCCCGTCAGCGCCGAGTGCATCACGAAGTCGGACTCGGTGACGGTGCGCCCGACGCTCACGAACTCCTGTCCCTCCTCGAAGTCCTCGAAGTAGTGTGGCTCGTAGCTGTAAGCCATGTCGGCGTGTCGCCGGATCGCGTGAAAATCGTTTCGCGTGGGGGGTTCGACGCCCGAGCGGTTCGAAATCCAGAAGCAAATACTCTTGACTGCGCGGCCGTAGGGTACGATAGCTTTGTCAGGAGTAGTCGGGAGTACGATCGTTGTCAGCTCCGTCGCCGCCGGCGTCGGCTCCGCGGCGTTGGTGTGGTATCTCGACCGTCACCGGGGGTCGGCCGGGACCGGATGGCTGATGGCGACACTCTCGGCGCAGACGCTGTGTGCGCTCGCGTACGCGAGCGGGCTCCTCACGTCGGACCTCACGGTCCGGGCGTACGCGGAAGCCTTCGCGTGGATCGGGATGGTGTGGCTCGGGCCACTGTTCCTCGGGTTCGCCTTCGCGTACACCGGCCGGTCCGACCTGCTCCGCACACGGGGGGTTCGACTCCTGTTCGCGATTCCGGCGGGAGCGTCACTCCTCGCACTCACACACCCGTTTCACGACTGGCTGTGGCTGTTCTTCAGGCGGTCGCCCGAGTTCGGGATCGCGACGGTCCGATACGCGATCCAACTGCCGGGGTACGCGGCCCTTCTGGTCAGCCTCGGGGCGGCGGGGGTCGGCGTCCTCTTGCTGGTGGGGGCGATCCACGCGTACGGGCCATTGTACCGTCGAGAGGCGACCGCACTGGCGCTCACGACGCTGTTCCCGGCTACCGGGGTGGTCGTGTGGCTCGTCGGCGTCGGTCCGTGGCCCGAAGTGAACTTCGGGGTGCCGCTGTTGCTGTTCCACGTCGTCCTCGACGCGTACGCCTTCGTCGGGACCCGCGTCTTCGAGACGGCACCGACCACACAGCGGGCCGCCAAGCGGAGCGCGCTCGACGACCTCGCGGAGCCGTTGCTGGTCCTCGACACCGAGGCGGCTGTCGTGAACCTGAACCGTCGGGCGGAAACCCTGTTCGACGTGGACGACACGCACACGCTCCCGATCCCGTTCCACGACATGGCGGGGGCGGACCTCGACCGCGTTCGGTCGACTGGCGAACTCACCGTCACTGGGCCCGACGGCGGGATCTTTTCGGCCTCGTACACGCCGCTGAGCGATCCCCGCGGCGACGACGTCGGCGGACTGCTCGTGCTCCACGAGGTGACCGTCGAGCGTCGTCGCAAAGAGCAACTGTCGGTGCTTAACCGGATCCTTCGGCACAACCTCCGGAACGAACTGACCGTCGCCAGAGGCAACGCGCAGTCGATCCAAGTGAGCGCCACCGACACCGCGCTCCGGACGCAGGCGGGGGCGATCGTCGAGTCCAGCGACCGACTGCTCGCGACCGCGAAGAAAGCGAAGGAGTTCGCGCAGGTGCAGGGGCGCGACCTCGAGCTGTCGGTCGTTGACGTGACAGAGATGGTCAACGACGTGTGGCGAGACCTCGGCGAGTCGTACCCCCGCGCCGAGGTCACGGCAGAGGTCGAGGCCGTCGAGACGCGACTCCGAACGGACTCTCGGATGCTCTCGCTGGTGCTCTCGAACCTGATCGAGAACGCGATCGTCCACGCCGGCGAGCGGGGAGACCGGTCTCAGCCCGCTCCGACGGTCGTCGTTCGGGTCGCCGACGCCGCGACCGACGAGTCGGCCACCGTCGTCGAGGTCGCCGACGACAACTCGCGGATCGCCGACTCGGAGATCGCGGCACTCCGTGCGGGCGACGAGACGGCGCTGGAACACGGGAGCGGGATCGGCCTGTGGATCGCCCACTGGTGTGTCACCGCGCTCAACGGCGGCATCGAGTTCGCCTACGACGACGGGAACGTCGTTCGGGTCACGGTTCCGAGGGACATCTCGGAGGGCACCGACCAACACGCCGCGGCCGACGGTGCGACGGGGACGGCCGACGGTCCCGACAGTCTCCCCGTCGGCCCTGCGTCGGGAACGCCGTCGGGGGCCGACGCCTCGGAGGCCGACGACTGAGCGCCGGAGTCGCGGCGCGATGGCAACGCACATCCCGCCGCGGTCGAAGCTGTCGGTATGTACGACGTGGGGATCGTCGGCTGTGGCGTCATCGGCACCAGACTCGCGGAGTCGTTCGCGGAGCACCCGGACACGACCGTCGCTGCCGCCTGCGACGTGGACGCCGAGCGTGCCGAGTCGTTCGCCGCCGAGCGCGACGCCGCCGCCTACACCGACCACGGAACCATGCTCGCCGAGGCGGATCTGGACGTCCTCTACGTCGGCGTGCCGCCGGTGCACCACCGCGAGATCGCCGGCGACGGCCTCGCGGCCGGCGTCAACGTCATCTGCGAGAAGCCGATCGCCGAGGGCGCCGACGCGGGTGCGGAGCTCGCGGCGATGGAGGCCGACAGCGACCTCGTCACCGCGGTGAACCTCCCGTTCCGCTACACGCCGGGGTTCGTGGAGCTACGCGAACGCGTCGCGGACGGGGAGATCGGCGAACCACGACGTGTCTCGCTCGACTTTCGGTTCCCGCAGTGGCCCCGGGAGTGGCAGGACGTCGACTGGCTCCGGTCTCGCGAGCAGGGCGGTCCGATCCGCGAGGTCGGCACGCACTTCCTGTTCGGCGTGCGGGAGCTGTTCGGCGGCATCACGCGAGTGAGTGCCGAAGTGCAGTACTCCGGACCGGACGCCTACGAGGAGTCGGTCGTCGGGTGGTTCGAAGCGGGCAGCGAGGCGGGGGAGCCGAGTGGCACGGTCGACGGGGCCGCCGCGGGCGACGCCCCGGTTCACGGCACCCTCGACCTGCTCACCGACCACGGGCAGCCCGAGGAGAACGCGATCACCGTGACGGGAACCGAGGGGGAATTGGCGCTCACGGAGTGGTACCGCCTCCTCGCGGCCCCCGGAACCGACGAGGAGCGAGAGCTGTGTGCCGACCGCGCGTCGACGACCCTGGCGCTCGTCGACGAGTTCGTGACCGAACTGGAGGGCGGGGACGGCGACCTCGTCTCGTTCGCGGAGGCGACGGCCGTCCAGCGTGTCGTCGACGCCGTGTTCGACTCCGCGGGCGAGGTCGTCGATTGCTCGGCGTGACCCGCGGCGGGAGACGTTCAACGGCCCCGTCCTCGACGCCGCTCCTCGGCGACAGCGCCCGGAGTGGTACGGTCGCGACGAACGTCGTGGCGCGCTTCTGATACGTCACCCCACGATTAAGTACACATCCCCCCGTGTAGCATTCATGACTACTCTCTCGCGGCTCGATCTGGGCGTCCCCGGCCTCTCTACGGTCCTCGGCGGGGGATTCATTCCCGAGCGGGCGTACATGCTCAGGGGGGGCGCCGGCACCGGGAAAACGGTGTTCGGGCTGCAGTTCCTCACGGCCGGCGAGGGGTCCTCCCTGTTCGTCGGGTTCGAGGAACCGACCGAGAACGTCCGGCAGAACGCCGCGACGCTCGGCATCGACACCGACGATCTGGCGTTTCTCGATCTGAGTCCCGACGGCGACGCGTTCGCGGCCGACTCGGGCTACGACGTGTTCGGCGCCGACGAGGTCGAGGGCGACGCCGTCACCGCGCGGATCCGCGAGGCGATCGAGACGCACGACCCCGACCGGGTGTTCGTCGACCCGATGACGCAGCTTCGCCACTACGTGCGCGACGACTACCAGTTCCGGCGTCAGGTGTCGTCGTTCATCCGCTATCTCACCGACCGCGGGGTGACCGTCCTCTTCTCGACGCAGCCGACGGGGACGGTCTCCGACGAGGACCTGGAGTTCATCTGCGACGGCACCATCACCCTCTCGTACGCCAAGAAGGGCCGGACGCTGGAGGTGACGAAGTTCCGCGGCTCCTCGTTCGCCGCCGGCACCCACACCGCCCGAATCCGGGAAGGGGGCATGCACGTGTATCCCCAGCTCGTCCCCGGCGACCACAACACCGGCTTCACCGCCGAAGCCGTCTCCTCCGGCGTCGACGCGCTCGACGACCTCCTCCACGGCGGGATCGATCGCGGCACCATCTCGGTCCTCTCGGGCCCCAGCGGCGTCGGGAAGACGACGACCGCGGCGCACTTCCTCGTCGAGGCGGCCGCCCGCGGGGAGCACTCGGTCGCGTATCTGTTCGAGGAGAGCGCGGCGACGTTCACGCACCGCTCGGAGGCGATCGGCCTCCCGGTGAAGGAACTGCGTGAGGGCGACGCGCTCGACGTGCGGGACATCGAGCCGCTCGGGGTCTCCCCGGACGAGTTCGCAGCGGACGTCCGAGAGACCGTCGAGGAGGACGGCGCGCGGACGGTCCTGATCGACGGCATCTCGGGGTACCGACTCTCGCTTCGCGGCGAGGACGACGACCTCGTCCGCGAACTGCACGCGCTGTGTCGGTACCTCCGGAACATGGGCGTCGCGGTGATCCTCGTCGACGACGTGGGGTCGGTCACCGGCAAGTTCAAAGTGACGAGCGACCGGATCAGCTACCTCGCGGACACCATCGTGTTCCTCCGGTACATGGAGCTCTCGGGCGAACTCCGGAAGGCGATCGGCGTGTTGAAGAAGCGGACCTCCGACTTCGAGCGCACGCTCCGGGAGTTCCAGATCACCGGCGACGGCATCGTCCTCGGCGACCCGATGACTCGACTCCGCGGGATCCTCTCCGGATCCCCAGAGTTAGTCGATGACTGATGATCGGGTCCCCGGATCGGTCCCGCCGGCCGATCCCTCCGGAACAACGGTGCTGCTTCTCGTCGCCGACGACACCGACCGCGGTCTGCTCCGCGAGTGGCTCGCCGAACACGACGAGTTCGAGCCGCGAGTCGTCGACCCCGACGCCCGGGACCCGTTCGATGCGGCCTTCGACGTCTGCCTGTTCGACGTGGACGGGTTCCGGGGGGTCGCCGATGCGCTCGTTCCCCACCGGGAGTCGACCGGGACGTACACGCCGACGTTGCTGTTCGTCCCCGAGCGCTACGGCGGCGTCGAGTCGGTCCTCGCCCGCCTCGGCGACGCGGGCGACCACGTCGACGACGTGATCGGCGCGCCGATCCGACGCGCGAACTTGGCACGTCGACTCCGAACGCTCGCTCGCGCGAGGCGGTTCTCGACGAGGCTCGAGGAGAGCCGCGATCGCCACCAGCGGCTCGTCCGCCGGCTCCCGGACGCCGTCTTCGTCTGCACGGACGGACGGGTGACATACACAAATCCCGCGGCTACCTCGATGCTGGGTGTCGACGCCGACGCGGTTCGGGGCCGAGACTTCGTCGATCTCGTTCCTTCGGTCGACCGCGACACCGTCTCGCGCGCACTGAAGACAGCCCCTCGGAACGGACGCAGCGATCCCGTCGAGACCGCGCTGTGTCGTACCGTGGTCCGCAACGCGGACGGCGGCACCCGAAACGCGGACGGGGGCGACGGGTCGGTGCCCGAGCCCGGACCGGAGTCCGCGGCGTCGGAACCGGCTGTCGGATCGAGCGGCGAGAACGGCGGGGGCGGGTCCGACACGGAACCGTCGGCCGACTCCCCTCGGGAACCAGCGGATCCAGTTCCGGTCGAACTGACCGCGATCGACACGGGCGCCGGCGACGTGCAGGTGGTCGCCCACGACCTCAGACAGCGGCGCGAGCGCGAGGAGCGATTGGCACTGTACCGACGCGCGATGGACGAGGCGACCGTCGGCATCACCATCGCCGACCACTCCGCCGACGACGAGGGACTCATCTACGCCAACAACGAGTTCAAGCGCCTCACCGGGCTCGACGACGACGAGCTCCTCGGACACAACCCTCGAATCCTCCAGACGGACGCGACCGACCCCGAGCCGGTCGCGCGACTCCGACGCGCCATCGACGCGGGCACGGAGGCGTCGGTCGTGTTGCTGAACAGGCGCAGCGACGGCCGGAAGTGGTACAACGCGCTCGACATCTCGCCCATCCGTGGTCCCGACGGGGAGGTGACGCACTACCTCGGGTTCCAGCGGGATGTGACCGAGTGGGTATCCCACGAACAGCGGGTCACGGTGCTCGACCGCGTGCTCAGACACAACATCCGCAACCGACTGAACGTCGTGCTCGGCTACGCCGATCAGGTCGACCACGCGCTCGCCGAGATCGAGACCGTGGTACAGGGCGATCGGACCGGTTCCGACGCGCCGTCTGACCCTGTCGACCTCGGCGCGATCCGAACCGACGTCGACCGGATCCGCGACGCGGCCGCCGACATCCTCGACCTGTCCGACAGCGCCCGTCGGTTCCGCGAGGACATCGCCGTCGACGGCGACGCGGACCCGGTCGACGCTGCGGCGGTCGTGGTCGACGTCGCGAGCACGCTCGCGGCCGAAGCCGACGGGGCCGACATCCTCGTGTCGACGCCGGATGAGCCGGTCACCGTCGCCGGTGCCGCCCCGCTGTCGCTGGTGGTCGAGGAACTGCTCTCGAACGCGCTCGAACACGTGGAGGATCCGACGATCCACGTCTCGCTGACTGTCGGGGATGACGACGCGGTACTTCGGATCGCCGACGACGGCCCGGGGATCACCTCCGACAGCCGCGTGCCCTTGGAGTCGGGCGCAGAGACCGCGACCGAACACGGACAGGGAGTCGGCCTGTGGCTCGTGCGCTGGACGATCGACGCCGTCGGCGGAACCGCCGGCTACGAGGACGGCCCGGACGGCGGCGCGGTCGTCATCGCTCGATTCCCGATCGTCGACGACGATCGTGATTCGGAGTGATCGGCGGCCGCCGTCGTCCCGCTCCCCGCCCCGCTACGGAGGTACCCACAGCCGTCGAGTACATCCGTGAGACCGCCGTCGGCGACACGATAGCCGGCGGCGCGGACGAGGCTGGAACGGGCCGTCGGACTCAGCGGTCGGTTCCGGTGAGCCGGTCGTCCCAATCGATCCACTCGTGTTCCCACCCGGTCTTCGCGAAGTAGCCCTGCTCGGAGAACTCGGCGTCCTCGCGGCGGGTGCGGTTCCGGACGCCGGCGCCGGCCTGCTCGCCCTCGACGAGTAGCGGCGACAGCGACACCGGCCCGGCCGTCTCGGCTTCCCGCAGTTCCCCCGAGTCGTCGGGCTCGTAGGCGACGACCGACTGGTCGGCGCCGTGGCCGCGCGGGAGCACCAGTCGGCCGTCGGACGCGAGCTGGTCGACGAGGTCGCGCGGCGGCTCGACGGCGGCCGCCTCGACGAGGATGCGGTCGAAGGGCGCGTACGCCGGCAGCCCGCGCGCGCCGTCGGCGCGGTCGACGAGCACCGCGTCGTAGCCGGCCGCCGAGAGGTTCTGGCGCGCGTCGTACACCAGCCGCCGCGAGATGTCGACGGCGTGCACGTGTCGCGACCCCACGACCTCCGCGAGCACCGCCGCGGTGTAGCCGATGCCGGCGCCGACGACGAGCGTCTCCTCGTCCGCGGCCGGGTCGAGTGCCGACAGCAGCCGCGCGACCGTCGCCGGCGAGAGCACGCGCGTTCCCCCCTGTTCGCCCGCGCGGTTCGCGTACGGCGCCTCCGCGACGAACTCCTCGCGGGGAACCGTCGCCATCGCCTCGCGAACCGCCGGCGCGATCGACCGACCGAGGCTGTGCTCGACCGAGTCGAGCATGTCCTCGCGCAACAGCGCCGGGTCGGGTCCGTCCATTGTCGAGCGAAGGCGCTCGCGGAATATGAACCGCACGCTCGGCGCCGAACGACCGCGAGCGCGATCGACCACAGAACGGTTGTGCGCGACTCGCGCATCCGACGGCGAGCGTCTTTGCGGTGCCGCCTGTGAACCGAGACGATGAATGCAGATCGCCGCGAGGCAGTCGCCGATCTCCCCCCGAGCGCGAAGCTCGTGTTCGTCGTGCTCGAGAACCACGAGCGTCTGACGCAGGCGGCGCTCGCCGAGGAGACGCTGCTTCCCCAGCGGACGGTGCGGTACGCGCTGGAGGAGCTCCGCGACGCCGACGTGTTACGCGAGGAGTTGAACATCATGGACGCCCGCCAACGCTTCTACTCGCTCGCCGACGCCGAGGAGCCGACGGACGACACGGCGGTCGGGATCGCATCCGGGTCCTCGGCGCAGGCTCGCTGAAGCGAGCGGATCCGGATCAGGACGACGGCTCGGCGTACCGGGACGCCTCGACGCGGCGCCGTATCCACCGCGCGACGGCGACGACCGCGATCGCCTCGCCGTAGCAGCCGACGGCCGCCAGTGTCCAGAACCCCGCGTCGCCGATGACGATCCCCGCCTCGTTGTACAGCGCCGTATCGAGGAGGAACGCGGCCGCGAGCGCGGGCCACGCGACGACGGTCGCCTCGTCCGGGAGCGGGGTGAGTCGAGCGAGCGCGAGGATAGCCAACAGCGCGGCGGTGACAACTGCGGTTGTCGGCGCGCTCAAGACGGCGAGCAGTCGCCTAGCTGCGGGGGACTCGACGAGGTCCGACGATCGGGAGGGCACGGCTCCGGGTGGTCGTTGAACCGATAAAATACTAGCCACCGTTCGCTGTCGCCGTGCGCGGGGGCGAGTCGCTCACTCGCGGACGCCGACCACGGCACTGCGCTCAGTTCCGGGGATCGCCGACACCCGCACGTCGGCGAGCCCGGCGTCGGTGAACCAGTCGCGGACGGCGTCGGGCGCGTGGGCGCCGCCGTGACCGGCCGCGAGCCCGCGAACCTCCGCCGTGACCGGCGCCCCGCGGTCGCCGTCGGTGAACACGTCCGCGGCGACGACGGCGCCGTCGCCGCCGAGGAGGTCGGCGGCGACCGAGCAGGTCGCCCGCGCCTCCGCGGGGTCCATCGCGGAGAGGGCGTCGCCGAGAAACGCCACGTCGAAGCCGGGATCGAGCGTCGCGGGAACGTCCGGATGGATCCGGACGCGATCGCCGTGCACCCGACCGAGCCGGTCGGCCGTCGTCGACGACGTGACCAGCGTCGCGTCGAGGCCGCGGGCGGCGAACTCACGGGCGTACACGCCGGATCCGCCGCTCAGGTCGACGACGGACCCGGCGTCGGGAGCCGTCCGTACCGCCGCGGTGACACACGCGCGAACGGTCGCTTCGTCGGTGGCGTAGTGGGCCCCCAGTGCGTTCGCCTCCCAGTCGCCGCGTCGCTCGGGCGCCACGTCGGTCTCCAGCGTCTCGGGCAGCTCGACCAGCTCGTCGAGCCGATCGAGGTCGTGCGGGATCGACCCGATCGAGCGCACGTCGCGCTTGGCAAGCAGCCCGAGCGCTCGGTTCGTCGGCTCGTACTCGTCGCCGACGCGTTCGAGGAACCCGATCCGCGCGAGCGCCCGGACGACTCGCTCCGCGGACGGCTCGGCGACGTCCGTCGCCGCGGCGACCTCCGCCGGCGTTCCCGCCGTCGACAGCAACGCCTCGAGTATCCCGGTCCGTCGCGCCGCCCACAGCAGGAACAGCTCGTGGACGTCCGGCCCCCTCCGCTCGTCACTCGGCATGGTCGTCCACGACGCTTCGCCGGAGCGGACAAAAGGGCATCCCTCCGGCCGCCGCGCTGGACCGCCCGCCGACAGACTCGGGACCGCCCGACTGCGGCCCGATACGGGGGATGATCGGCCACCGGACCCGGTCGGTATCACCCGTCGGCTCGGCCGTCGCCGCCGCGCATGGCCACGAACCGGACCCCGCCGTGGTCCTCGCGTTCGTGGTCGTCCTCGCCGACTGCGAGGCGAACGAGGCGCTGCCCGCCCCCGATCGGACCGCCGGCGTCGCCGACGGGCGCGACGACTCGCCCGCCGACGCGGACCTGATCGGTCACAGCCTCCGGGATCTCGGGAGCCGCGCACGTGAGGTACGCCGCGTCGTAGGGCGCGTGCTCGGGCCACCCCTCGTGGCCGTCACCGACTCGGACCGCGACGGCGTCGTAGTCGAGCCGGTCCAGCCGCTCGCGGGCCCCTCGAGCCAGGTCGGGGTCGTACTCGACGGAGTAGACGCCGCCGGGGTCGACGGGGTCGGCGTTCTCCCCGCCGGGGTCGACGAGTTCCGCCGTTACGGCCGCGTGATAGCCGCAGCCGGTGCCGATCTCGAGCACGTCGTCGCCGGGGTCGACGTCGATCAGCGAGGCGATCAGCGCCACCACCGACGGCGCGCTGACCGTCTGGCCGCCGCCGATCGGCAGGGGCCGGTCGGCGTACGCCGCGTCGGCGTCGCGGTCGGGGACGAACTCGTGGCGCGGGACGGCCCGGAGGGCGTCGAGCGCCGCCGAGTCGATCTCCTGGCGGCGACGGAGCCGGTCGACCATTCGCTCGCGGGCTGTCTCGGTGTCCATACCCGGCGTTTGGCGGGCGCGCCACAAAACGACTGCCCGGCCGCGAGCCGGCGTCTACGGCTCCCGCAAGCCCTCGACGACTCCCCGGAACGCGGCCCCGTCGAGCGCGAACGAGGGGCCGGCCCACGCGGCGTACCGGGCCCCGTCCTCGTGCCAGATAGCCTCCCACGCGCCGCAGTCCTCGTCGAGCGCGGCGTAGTACCCGTCGGTGCCGCGGAGGTCGATCCGCTCGCGTCGCTCGCAGGGCTGGTCCGCCGGTTCGGGCGGGAGATCCGGCGCGAGGGGGCTTCCCTCGGCGGCGGCGGTGATCCAGAGGTGGTCGCTTCCGTTCGCCCGGTTCCGGAGGACGACCTCGAGCGCGTCGGCGTCGGGGAACGCCAGCGCCGAGTCGAGCAGGAACGCGTCGTCGCTCGCGGGCACCAGCGGTCGGGCGGGCGGGTCGCGCGCGAGCGCGACCACGGAAACGGGTCGGCTCTCGTCGTACGGGCGAGGTCCCGAGTAGTCCCACAGCCCGTGGGGGACGGCGGGCGGCCGACAGCCGTACCTGACCCAGTAGTTCAGCGTGTGAAACGGCGCCGCGCGGACGCCGCGGCTCGCGGCCGCATCGACCGGGGCGAACCCGCGTAGGACCGCCGCGAGCTCGTCGTCATCGAACGCGCCGTCGGTGACAGAAACCTCGATCTGGGCGCGCTCGCGTTGGAGACACGCGCCACGTCTGTCCTCGTAGTCCATCCCGAGCCAGCCGACGGCGTCGTCGCAGTCGACCGGCGTCAGGTCGGGGGTTCGCCACAGCGGCGCGACGCCGGCGGCAGGCGGGGCCCAGTCGTACAGGAACTGCTTGATCCGGAGCGCGCGCCCGTCGCCGCGGACGACCGCCCGGACGCTGGAGGGGTTGCCGTCGCTCCACGGAGTCTGGCCGATGTCGGCCGCGTCGACGTCCTGCGGCCTGCCCGGTGGCTGCTCGGGCCGGTACGTCACCGTCTCGACCGCGCAGTCGTCGGGGAGCGCGGTCGGCTCGTGGACGACGAAGTTCGCGTGACCCGCCGCGTCGGCGAGCGTCGTCTCTCGGGGCGCATCGACCGCATCGGGATCGGTGAGGCGGGCGCTCGGGTCCGCGACGTGCCACCCGCTCATCGTCGGCCTCCGCGGCGGGGCCGGACTCGACTGTTCCGTCGTCGATATCGGCGCCCAGGCGTGGATCGCATGGGTCGACGGTTCCGCGGGCGACCCCAAAAGCGCTCGCTGAAGCACGTTTGTGTCGGATAGTTGATCGTGGAGTCCGTGTGAGTTCTCCGATCGGTTCGGCCGGTGCCCCGACGAGGGGGCGATGGGATCCCCCGATGTGGAGTGGTAGCCATCGGGGACGGGTCCGACCGCGGGTTCCGGCGGACCGGTTTCGGGAGCGTGAGAAACGCCAGAGGGTACTTGCGAGTAACGGCAGAGTACCACCTGCTAGCAGTCGGGTTCCGGCGGACGCGACGCGCGCCAACCGGAGCAGACCCCAATCACACTCATGGACATCACCGAGATCGTTTCAACGGACTACACGGAGTTCTCACCGGACACCACCGTCTCGAAGCTCGTCAGCGCGTTCGAGGACCCCACCGTCAAAGGGGTCGTCGTGTCCGGCGACGAGTTCGAGGGGATCGTCACCCGTCGCCAGCTCGCCACGTCTCACCATCAGCCGAACGAGAAGCTCGGGTCGCTGGTGTGGCACGTCCCCCGGCTCGCCCCCGACGAGGACGTCCGCAAGGTCGCCCAGCTCATGATCGACAGCGACTCGCAGATCCTCCCCGTGTTCGAGGGGCGGAACCTGATCGGCGTGGTGACCGTCGACGGGATCCTCGAGGCGGTTCGGTCGTTCCTCGACGCGGCGACCGTGGCGGAGGCCGCGAGCACCGACCTCGTCACGGTCGACCCCACGTCGACGTTCGGCAACGCGTTGCACGTCTTCCGAGCACACCGCATCACTCACCTCCCGGTCGTCGACGACGACACGGCGGTCGGCATCCTCAGCCTCTACGACGTGATCGACCTGACCGTCCGCCCCGAGCAGCAGAGCCAGGGCGGCGACGCGAGCGGGACCGACTCCTTCGGCGGGGAGATCTCCGACAGCGCCGGCCGCTCGCGTCGGGGGGGATTCGGCGCCCGGGAGGGCGAACGGTCACGGATCTTGGACCTCCCGGTCCGGGACGTGATGGCCGAACCCGTCCGCACGATCCACCCGGAGGCGACGCTGCGGGCGGCCGTCGAGGCGATGTTCGACATCGAGGGCTCCTCGCTCGTCGTCACCACGGACGGGTCGCCTCACGGTATCGTCACGAAGACTGACCTCCTCGACTCGCTCACGTGGGAGGCGGGCGGCAACCGCGGCGTCCAGGTCTACGGCACCGACCTGATCGACGACATGGACTACGACGACATCGTGGCGATGGTCGACTCCTTCGACGACCGCGATCACGGCATGAACGTCCTCGACGCGAAGGTCCACCTCCACGAACACAGCGAGAAGCTCCGCGGCACGCCGCTGTTGCTCGCCCGCATCCGGCTCCACACCGACCGGGGGCTCTACATCGCCTCCGGCGAGGGGTACGGCGCCAGCCACGCGGTCAAGCAGGCGCGGGACGTACTGGAGCGGCAGATCCGCGACAAGAAGACCCACGGCCGGACCAAGAAACACCCCGACGAGGAGTTCTGGGAGAAGCGCTTCGGCTGGCTGCTCGAGGAGGCCGACTGAGCGACCGCCGATGGTGGACCAGCCGGGTTCCCGACGCCCGCCCCCTGTCGTGAGACGAGGACGACCGCGGGGCCGACGCCGGCCGCAGGGCCGACGACGAGCGCGCCGACCCGGCGCACCTGGCGGGGGGTGACTCGTGGGCCCGCCACCGACGGACCCGGGCGAGCGAGATCCGCCGTCCGGCAGTTCCCGACGGGAACTCGTCGCGGTCGTCTCCGGACCGGCAGACGGCGAGCGGACGTGTACGATCTCGCCTGTTCCCGGGAGCGAGCGGGCGCTGCAGTCGGCGTGGATACTGGCCCGCGGGGAGTCGTTCGTGCCGCTCCCGGAGTGTCGGTGATCCCCCGGCGACCGAAATCTCGCCCGCCCGCGACGTGCTCAGGGGGCGTACGTTCCTTCGAGTCGCGCCTGCTCGATGATGTGTCCGTCCATCGCCGCTTCGAGTCGGTCGTTGCTCGCGCCGCGACCGAGGTCCAGTCGGCGGTCGAGCGCGTAGAGCCTGAACCGGTAGGCGTGCTCGCGATCCGGCGGGTCCGGACCGCCCGGTGATCCCGGACGTTCCCGGTCGGTTCGACCGCGTCCGGATCGTCCATCACCAGCGCCGTCGACTCGGCCTCCTCGGGGGTGTCGTCGATCTCCAGCGGCGGATCCACGTTCTCGGCCGTATTCCCGTACTTCCCGGGGATCGGATCGCCGTCCGCGAACGCCGGAGTGCGCAACTGTGGTGCTGCCATCTCGCTGCCAGCGACACCCGACGGACGCCGATCGAACGCCGGCGGCTATTCTCACCTGACAATAATATGAGGAATCACTAACGGCCCGCCGATCGAATGAACAGCCGTCATGAGCGACTCAGACGAGGCCGACGACGTCGTCCAGCGGCTCCGGGACGCCTTCGACGAGGCGGTGGACGAGGCAGAGGAACTGAGCGACCAGGCGAGAGAGCGCGTCGACGACGCCATCGACGACATCGAAGCCCGGCTCGAGGCCCTCCGCGGCGAGGAGTAACCGAGCTCCCGGCGTCGTCGCGCGCTCGCGTCGGAGCCGCCGCCGGGCGAGTGAACACGACTGCGCGCCTGCAGGCCGGCGACTCCCGGAGGGTACCGCGCCTGCGGTCGCTGTTGACACCCTCCCCGCCCTGAAGGGCGAGGTTTCAGCCTTGCAACGTCCGTACGATCCCGATTCTGCGACCCTCGATCAGGGCTCCGGCCGGTCCTCCACGAACGCGCGGAGGTCGGCGGCGGTACCCGTGTCGCCCGACCCGACGTAGTACACCGCACAGGCGTTGCCGCAGGCGAGCGCGACGTCCCAGTCCCACCCACACGCCAGCGCGTGGGCGAGTCCGCCGGAGAATCGGTCCCCGCCGCCGGTGTGGCGCGCCGGCTGTGCGACCTCGTAGTTCGGGACCCTCGCCCGACCGTCGCTCGTCGCGACCGCGGCCTCGTCCCTGGCGTGCATGACGACGGCCGTGATGCCGGTCGCCTCGCGGACCCCGGCGAGGCGGTCGAGGTCGTCATCGAACGACCCGTCTAGGGGGGCGGCCGTCGTTCGAACCTCCTGCCGATTCGCGTTGTAGACGACGTCGAACGCGGTCTGCAGCGCGTCGAGCGTCTCGTGTACGGCCTCGACCGCCGCCGGATCGCTCCCGACGATGTCGCCGGGGTCGAACACGAACGGTACTCGCGGTGTGTCCATAGCGTGCAGGCGGTCGACGGCGCCCGCCAGCCCGGACAGCACGGCCCAGTTGCTGCCGCAGACCGCGTCGCCCCCGAACGCCTCCGAGAGGTCGCCGACGCGCCGGAGGTCCTCGAGCGTCCACTCCGTGACCGACTCGTCTCTGACGAGCATGAGGTCCCTGTCGGCGAAGCCGAGGATGTACACGAGCGACGGGTCGCCCATCGAGACCGTCTCGAAGGGGAGCGAATCGAACACCGGCGCGTCGAGGTGGCCGTAGCAGGTCACGGCACCCTCCAGCGCGTGGAGCTGTTTCGCGGCGTTGACCGCCTGTCCTCCCGGCTCGGTCGCCTCGACGCGAATCCCGAGCGACGTCCGGTCCCCGACGACCTCGCGTGCGAGCGCCTCCCGGGTCTCGATTGGGCCGTCTGGCTCACCGGCGACCGTGCAGTAGTGGTCGACGCTGCCGTCGGGGAGCGTCGTCACCGTCGGCGAGGCACCCTCCGCGAGACGGTCGGTGAGCCGGTCGTAGGGCATGCGTTCTCTCTCCACTCCGCGAACGCAGGCGAGACGGCTTACCACTTGCTACCCGGGGCCGCCTCCACCCCGGGCCTCGCCCGTGGAGACGAACGTGGCGTCCCGGTAGAACGGGTTCTCGTCTCTGTGCTCCAGACACTGTCGGCCGACGGGGCTCCACTCGTCGATGTAGCCGACGACGAGCCGACCGTCAGGCCGCGGCACCCGGCGTCCCGTCCGGCTCCGGAGCGCGAGCGCATCGGCCGGCGAAGGCGTATTTTCACTCGCCGAGAAACGCCGTCTCGACTGATACCGCCCCTCTCCGATATCAGACCTGTATGACGTTCGACGAGTTCACCGGTACGATCCAGCATCGACTCGAACTCCCCGGGACCGGCGAGACGGTGCGGGCGATCCGCGCGACGCTGCTGACGCTCGGGCAGCGGCTCCCCGAGGGGAACGCCGAGGACCTCGCCGCGTCGCTCCCCATGGAGATCAAGTGGTACATGACCGGTGCGGTCCACGACCACGGCCAGCGCTTCGACTGGCAGGAGTTCCTGGACCGGGTCAGCGAGATCGAGCGGACCGACCCGGCAACGGCGGCCTACCACGCCCGCGTCGTCGTCGACCTCGTCCACTCGCAGGTGCCGGAGTCCGACTTCCGCCAGCTCCGCGACGCCCTCCCCGAGAGCGAGGACGACGAAAACTGGGGGAAGCTCTTCGAGGTGGTCGACGCCGGCGGCTGGAGCGAGGCCCACGAGACGCGGACGGGGGGCGGGCCCCAGTCCGGCCCGGCGAGTCCGGACGGCGCGGAGTAAGCGCCCACCGCGACTCGATTCGACGACTCGTGGCCGCGACCCCGGGTACCCGCTCCGCGGATGGCTGCCCCCAGCGCCCGCTCCTTCGTGGTGGGATGACGGAGTGGACTATCGTGCCTGCCTGGAACGCAGGTGGCCGAGAGGCCTCGTGGGTTCGAATCCCACTCCCACCGTGGGTCGTTCGCCCCGTCGGTCCCGGTGTGCGCGGTCTCGCCCGTGTGCGGGGCGGCCGTTGCAGTCGTCCGTTGGTACTCGCGCGTTCGGCTCTCGGCATCCGTACGTGCCGCGCCGGATCACTCCGAGTAGCCCTCCTGGAGGAACGTCCCCTCGGTCTCGTACATGGCGACCAACTCCGCGATGAACTCCTCGTACGATTCGTCCTCCTCGAGGTGTTCGTCCAGTCGGTCCCTGAGTTCGTCGCTGATCTCGAGCGTGTGTGTCATGGGTTGGGTACCGTCGACCGCCGTGCTTCGCCGCTTCGGTCGGCGTAACGCCGACGCGATCTAAATACCCCGTCAGTCATTCTCACCTGTCAGTAAGCACCGACCGGTATTTGCGGCGCCGGGAGGCGCCGGGCGGCGATCCGGTCACCGGACGTGCGACACGGGGACGCTCGCCCCCGAGCGACGATCTCCGCGGTGCTCCCGTCCGCCCGCCGTTCCCTCCCCGTCCGCTCCTGTGCACCGAGGACGATGTGGTCGACGCCCTCTTCCTCGGCGACCTCGACGATGACGCGCCTCGGGTCGCCTGACTCGGCCGATCACGGCGGCCCCTCGTCGCCGTCGGATCGCATCCGAACCGTCAACACCGGCGTGTCCGAGAGCCTGACGACTCGCTCGGTGACGCTCCCGATCAGGTACCGGTTCAGCCCCGTGCGGCCGTGGGTGCCCATCACGACGAGGTCGACGTCGTTGCCGTCGGCGTACTCGAGTATCGCTCGGTGGGGCTTCCCCCGGCCGATCGCGCCCTCGATCCGGTCGACGCCGGCGGCCTCCGCCCGGCTGACGACCTCGTCGATGGCGTCCCGCCCGGCGTCCTCGAGGGCGTCGAACGCCCCGGCGATCGACGCGTCGACGCCGATGTCGGTATCGACCACGTAGAGCGTGTGGAGCGCCGCGTCGTACGTGGTTGCGATGTCGATAGCGTGGTCGATAGCGCCGTCGGTCCCCTCGCTTCCGTCGGTCGGGATCAGGATCGCCGAGTACATATCGGCCTGTTTCGCCCCGGGACACAAACTCCTCCGCGCCATTCCGAGCCGATGGGAATCGACGGTCGCGACCGCGGTCGCTCGGGAACTCTGGAATCAGACGCCGATGAAGACGAGTCCGCTTACGACGACGACGCCGAGCACGACGGTCACGAGCCTCCCCAGTTCGCGGGTGCCGAGGAGCCACGTCAGCGCGACCTTGACGAGGGTGTTCGCGATGGCCGCGATGACGATTCCCGTCGTGGCGATCTGGGGCGAGACCGTTCCGTCCGCCGCGAGCCGACTCAGGGTGATCGTCATCGCGTCGACGTCCGCCAGCCCGGAGAAGAACGCCGTCGCGTACACGCCGGAGGAGCCGAACCACTCGTTGGCGGACTCGGCGACGAGCAACACGACCGCGAACACGGCTCCGAACAGGAGCGCCGATCGGAGGCGAAACGGGTTCTTGAGCTCCTCCGGTTCGACCGTCTCCTCGGCGGCGGTCCGCCAGTAGAGCACCCCGGCGGCGACCACGCCCACCGCGGTCATCGCGCCGAGCGGCGGCGCGACGCTCGGGAGCAACGCGGGGTTGACGACCGCGACCTCGATGAGCGCCCGCGGGAACATCACGATGGAGGCGGTGACGACCGCGAACCCGCAGACGTGATACAGGGTCGCGTTCTGGACCGTCTTCTCCGCCATCGACACCGTCGTCGCGGTCGAGGAGACGAACCCGCCGACGACCCCGGTGACGGCGATGCCGCGTTCGGTCCCGAGGACGCGCCCCAGCAGGTACGCGACGAACCCGAGGCCGGTGACGAAGACGACCATCAGCCAGACGAACCGGGGATTGAGCCCGTAGAGCGCGTCGACCGGGCGGTCGGGTAACGCCGGGAAGACGACGAGGACGACGAGGACGAACTTCGCCGACGCCCGCCGCTCGTGCGCGTCGATCCGGTCGGCGAACTCGTGAACGGGGTCCTTCACCGACAGCAGCACGGTGACGGCGCCGGCGACGACGATGGCGACGACGGCACCGCGGTCGGAGTGGGTCGTCATCGCCCCGAGGAGAACCGTGACGAGGGCGGCCACGAGCGTCGTCAGACCGATGTCGCGCTCGTACCAGACCTTCCCGAGGTACGCGACGGTGAGCGGGACGACGATCACCCCGACCGCGAGCGGGAGCGCGCTCGGAAAGAAGGCCCGAACGAGCGCGCCGTACAGCGCGAGCAGCGGAAACGTCCGACTCCCCGCGAACGACCCGCCGGACTCGCTTTGCTCGCGTTCGAGGCCGACGAGCGCGCCCAGCCCCAGCGCGAGGAGCAGGGAAACGAGCACCTCGAGGAGGGGGTCGGCGGTGTGAACGACCATCGGGTGACGCGTCGCGCTTGCGGGTTGTCAAACCACGGTACCGTTTCGCCGTCCCGCCGTTCGATCGGTCGGCGCTCCCGAGCGGACCGGGACCTACCAGGCCGACCAGGCGGCCGTCTTCGTGTCGCGGGCGTACACGCGCTTCACGTCCTTGGCGTACACCATGTCGCCGTCGTGGTCGAACTTCTCGTGGCGGTAGGTGTCGGCGGACTCGTCGCGCACCTGCACGCCCTCGATCTCGATCTCGTCGTCGCCGAACGAGACCGTCTCGCCGACCGTGAACTCGTAGTCGCCGGGGA
>Ga0207718_100447_pt1 | contig 37758 bp, 38 predicted proteins | sample A23M2SouthBayCA_FD_187749 | JGI IMG/M metagenome (GOLD analysis project Ga0207718, IMG submission 187749) | Aerobic enrichment media microbial communities from Eden Landing Ponds, California, USA - A23 M2 (SPAdes) | ecosystem: Environmental > Aquatic > Marine > Unclassified | place: Emeryville... | reverse complement strand
GGGTTCGACTCCCGCGACCGTGCCATCGCGGCTGCCACCGAGCACGTCCGCACGCAGTTCGCCCGCATCGGCGTCGACGAGTCCGTCGAGATCGAGGTGGTCGAGAACGCCGAAACCGAAGACGGGTGGGACAGCGACGACGCCGTGGGCGCCGACGCGGAATGAGCGGCCACACCGCCCGTCCGCCGGGGCTCGCGCAGTCTCACCCCTCGGGGAGTCGCCCGGCGAACTCGCGGGCCAGCGCGCCGGTCGCGCCGACGACTGTATCGAAGGTCCGTCCCTCGGCCATGCCGATCCGTTCCGGGCCGAGGTCGTCCCCCTCCCAGGTCACCACCGAGCCGCCAGCCTCGGTTACGAGGCGGTAGCCCGCCGCCAGTTCCTCCGCGGTCGCCCGCTTTGCCTCGTTGAGTTCGCAGTGGTCGCCGGTGACCGCGAGGTCGTACGACCCGCGCGCGACCAGCGCCACGTGGTATATCCAGCTCCTGAAGTCACCGGGGTACCCGGTCGACAAGCAGCGCTCGACGACATCGGGCACTCCCGAGAGCATGTACTGGTCGACCAGCAATTGCGGGTAGTCGTCTCCGGCGACCGACGTCCGTCCGGAGGTCGAGAGGATGTCTCCGCCGGCGTCGTTCCTGTCGGCGTCGTTCCCGTCGGAATCGTCCCCGTCCCGTGCCCACCGCTCCGTGCGAACGGCACCTTCGCCGCGGTAGGCCTCGTAGAGGTCTCCCGTCTGCAGGGAGAGAAACCCCGCCGCGGCCACGTCGTCGAACGTCGGGTCGCCGACGGTGGCGATGGCCACGACCGGTCCGAAGGGAGCGTCGCCACCGTTGAGCATGTTCGCCGTCCCGTCGATCTCGTCGGCGATGACGGTCAGATCGGGGACGTCCGTTGCGTTTCTCCCGCCGGCAGCGTCCGCTTCGGTGGCACGGCCGGCCGTGTCAGTCCCGGTCACCGATTCCTCCGACAGGACGCGGTACGTCCGGGGCCGCGATGCGAAGTAGTCGCGGATCGTCTCGGTCAGTTCCGTGTCGGCGGCCGTCGCGAAGTCCACGGACCGGTCGGTGACCGTCGAGGCGTGCCCGTCGCGTTCGAGCGCGCGGTAGTCCTCGTCTATCGCCCGGAGACACCCCCGGAGCGTCTCCCGGAACTCGTCGTGTGGCGTCACGTGAGAGCCGTCCCGTCACGCGCGAAAAAAGGTGCCGGCGTCGGTCCGAGCCTGTCGCGCCGGGAGACCGTTACCGAACGGCGGAACTCGACGCGCGGTTGAGCAGGTAGACCATCGCGCCGCCGAGGACGATATCGAGCGCGAGAAGAACGACGATCGCCGGCACGAGCGTGTTCCAGATCCCGCCGAACTGCGAGACTTCGATGACGGTCATGACGTCCTGGTCGAGCATGAGCGCGCGGGCGCCGTCGACCCCGTAGGTGACCGGGTTGAACTTCGCGATCGTCTGGATCCAGCCGGGGAGAAACTCCAGGGGGAGGAAGGCCGTCGAGACGAAGAGGAGGGGAAACTGCAGGAGGTTGGCGCCGATGATCGTCGACTCCTGGTCGCGGGTGACGACGGCCGCGATGTTCGAGAGGGCGACGAACCACAGCGAGAAGAGGATGCCCATGATAACGATGCCGATGGCGCCGGGGATGCCAGTCGCGATGTTCGCACCGAGGAGCGTCCCCATCCCGAGGATGATGAGGATCTGGACGACGATCCGCAGGATCTCGGCGGCCGTCTTGCCGAGGAAGACGGCAGTGCGACTCATCGGCGTCACGAGCACCTTCTCGAACATCCCTTCCTCCATGTCGTTGACGAGGCCGATACCCGAGGCGGCGCCGGCCGCGAGCGACACCTGCATCGCGATGGCCGGCAGGAGGAACGTCTCGTAGCTGATCCCGGCACCGCCGCGACTGATGGCGCCGGTCGCGATCTGGCCGAACACCTGCGTGAAGAGCACGAGGAAGATGACCGGCTGGACCAGCGACCCCACGACGACGAAGGGGTTCCGGACCGCCTTGATGTTCCAGCGGACGAAGTTCACCCAGAAGTCCCCCAGAAAGCCGTTGCTCGACCGGCGAGCCCCCTCGCTCCCCGCCGTCGCTCCGCCGTCTGTCCGCGTCTCGGATTCGGAGTTGTCGTCGTTCATTCGGCGGTCACCTCCGTGGCGGTGGTCGCGTCGCCGCCGCCCTCGCGGTCGAGGTCCGGTCGCTCGCCGGTGATCGCGAGGAAGACGTCGTCGAGCGTCGGCGCACGGATGTTGAAGCCCGTCACCGTGATATCGGCGTCCCGGAGCGCGACGAGCAGGTCGGTCCCGTGTTCCCGGGCACGCTCTGCGGTGACGCTGATGCCGTCGTCCGATATCGCGACGTCCGCGTCGGACTCGAAGACGTCAGATTCGCGGGCGATCTCGGCGGCCCGCTCGCACTCCTCGGGGTCGTCGAGGTCGACGTCGAGGATCTCGCCGCCGACCTGGCGTTTCAGTTCCATCGGCGACCCCTCGGCGACGATCTCGCCGTCGAGGATGACCGCGAGGCGGTCACAGAGTACGTCGGCCTCTTCGAGATACTGGGTCGTGAGAAAGAGCGTCGTCCCCCGCTCGTTGATGCGCTGGAAGTAGTCCCACAGCTTGTTGCGCGCCTTCGGGTCCAGCCCCGTGGTGGGTTCGTCGAGAAAGACCAGCGGCGGGTCGTGGACGAGTGCCGTCGCCACGTCCAGTCGCTTTTTCATCCCGCCGGAGAACTCGTCGGCTCGCTTGTCGGCGACGTCCGCGAGGTCGACCAGGTCGAGCAACTCGTCGATGCGGTCGGCGCGTCGGTCCCGGGGGACCCCGTAGGCCTGGGCCGCGAAGCGGACGTTCTCCCTGGCCGTGAGTTCGAGGTCGACGCTGGTCTCCTGGGCCATGTACCCGATGGACTCCCGGACCGCCCGGGCCTCGCGCTGGACGTCGAACCCGTTGACGGTGATGGTCCCGCCGGTCGGCGAGAGCAGCGTCGCGAACGTCTTGATCGTCGTCGTCTTGCCCGCACCGTTCGGGCCGAGAAAGCCGAAAAATTCCCCCTCGGGTACTTCGAGGTCGATCCCCCTGACCGCCGCTGTGCCGTCCGAATACGTCAACTCCACGCCCGCGGCGTCGATCGCGGCGCGGCCCTCCGTGTCAGACATCGTGTGTCCACCCCTATGGACACTCGACCCGTAGCATCGACCCTAATCTATTCGGGGTTTTATATCTCCCTCGGCGGCGCGGAGTCGGCCGACGAGGTGAGACTGGGCACGACGCAACCGTTCGGAGAGCGACGGTGGGGCGACGCCGAGTTCGTCGGCGACGTCGGCCAGCGTGGCGTTCCGGGGCACGTCGAAGTAGCCCATCTCGTGGGCGGTGACGAGCGCCTCGTGCTGGGGGTCGGTCATAGCGGTTCGGGCGGGCCCGCTGGTCTCGACCCCGTCGCCACCGATGGGGGTGCCGGGGGCGCTGGCGCCGGTCGCCTGGTCGACGTCGAGCAGGCGGTCGAGTCTGAACTCGAGGTCGTTCTCGCGACAGAACGAGCGGTAGGCGTCGAAGGCCGCACGGTCGGCGAACCAGCGTCGCTCGGCCCAGCCAGTGGGGGTGACGCGGACCTCGTCGGAGACGGACTCGTTTTCGGCGAGCGTTTCGAGATCGTCGGGCGGGCCGCCCGTGGGCAGACACCGATAGCGGCGAGTCGTCCCGTCAGCGACGACGAGCGAGTGGTCCGTGACGGAGGTGGCGCCGGCGAACGCGGTGTCGACAGCGTCGGCGTCCGCGCCCGTCACGGAGACGACGAACGCCGGCGGTCCCGAAGGGCCGCCCTGCATCGACTCGACTCGGAGCGTGGCCTCGGGGACGGCGGCAGCGACGTCGACCAGCGGGAGGCTGTCGGAGAGAATACGGAAATCCGCGATCAGTCCCATACCTGCGAGAGGGGCGACGGGGAGTTAACGCCTCGGTGAAGCCGAAGCCGATTTCCGCGACCCGCCGCCCCGGAAATGCATGAACGACGCGATACGGTCGGCGCTCGCGTCCGCCGCTCCCGACCGGGAGGTCGCCACCGTCGAGGACCCCGGCGGGTCGGCCAATCCCGGTAACCGGACGGTTCGCGTCCGCTTTGCCGACGGCGAGACGGCTTATTTGAAGGTCGCGGTCGACGGGAACCGGACGCGCCTGGCGCGGGCGGTTGCTGTGATGCGGTACGCCGACGAGCAGACGGCGGTGGACGTCCCGCAGGTGCTGGCGGCCGATAGCGACGCCGATCCCCCGTATCTGCTGACGGCACCGCTGTCGGGGACGCCGGTCGACGAAGCCTGGGCTGGTGGGTCGGTCGACGAGCGCGCCGACCTGTCACGGGCGGTAGGTCGAACGCTCGCGACACTCCACGAGACACGGTTCGAGGCGGCCGGCCGGATCGTCGGTGGCGACGGCGAGGACGGGGTCGGGGGCAGAAGCGGGGACCGCGGTGACCTCGCAGTCGAGACCGCGGCGTGGCCGGACGTCGTCGCGGGCATGGTCGACGAGCACGACGAGACTGACGGCGGACGCTTCGCCGACTTTCCCGCGCGGGCCGCCGACGTGGTTGCGGACCACCGGGACGCGCTGGCGCTCAGCGCCGATGGTAGCGACAGGCCAGCGCCCACACTCCTGCACAACGACCCGCGGCCGGAGAACGCGTTTCGCGAGGCGGGGGACGAGTGCGTGGGGCTCATCGACTGGGAACAGGCGATGGTCGGGGATCCGGTGCTGGATATCGTGAAAGCGGAGGGTCGGTTTCTGGGTCGCCCCGACATCGAGGGGCGCGAGCGGTCGCGGGAGGCGCTGTTCGAGGGGTATCGAGCGGACGGTGGTGGCCTTCCAGTCGGGTTCGAGTTGCGGCGGCGGGTGTATCGGGTGGTGACCTTTCTGGGGGTTGCCGAGGGGTTCGACGAGTGGGAACCGAGGGTGGACGAACCGACCGAGGAACTGGCTGGGTGGGTTCGTGAGGAGTTCGAGAAACGACTGGCGCAGGTGTGAACTGCCGGATCGCTGTGGTTCCCTCGCTAGCTGTCGTATCGACCGCTACTCACAGTGACGGCTGAAAGCCCTCGACCCGCTCGCTCTGAGACGACAGCACCACAACTCACAGTGACGGCTGAAAGCCCTCGACCCGCTCGCTCTGAGACGACAGCACCACAACTCACAGTGACGGCTGAAAGCCCTCGACCCGCTCGCGGTCGCTGAGCAGGATATTCTCGCTCACTGCGTTCGCTCGAATAGAGCCTGCTCAGCCGACTACATGAACGCGAGCGCGTCTCGCCCTTTCAGTCCGCCAGGAGACAGCACCGCGACCGCAGGCCACACACCTCCCCAACCGACTGCGTTACTCGCTTCGCTGCGTTACTCATCCCTCGCGCGCTCCGTCTCGTGGCTTCCCTATCGGTCAGCACACTCGACGGCGCGCGCCAGCTACACGATGTCGTCCACGTCGACGCCCCAGCGTTTGTCGTCGTACTCGCGGTGGCGTTCGGAGTCGAGTTCGCGCTCGATACGCCCGCGGAGTTGCTCGTTGGCGCCGGCGTCGATGCGCGCGAGTTCGTCGGCTTTCGCGATCGGGAGCGGCGGCCCCTGCTCGGCGGCGACCTCGTGGAGCACCTGCATCCGGAGCCGTTCGCGGGTGTCCTCGTCGCGGGTGAACGCGTACGGTGCCTCGACCCGGTAACAGAGGTCGTCGCGCGGGTCGTAGACGACGAAGAACGTGACCTCGTACAGTTCGGAGTCGAGTTCGCGGTCGATGCCCAGCGCGTCGTCAGCGACGATGCGGTCGGTGCCGACCCGCGAGCGAAACCAGTTGGTGAACGTCAGCGCGCCGGTCCGGAGTTCGCCCTCGTCGTCGCGACGGGCGAGGATCCGGTTGAAGAAGGCGTTGTCGTTGGTCCAGGGCGCGTTGGTCTTGTCCCGGACGGCCCGGGTGATCGCCGAGGAGCCGCTGTTTTTGATGAAGCCGATCAGGGGAACTTCGCGGTCGACGAAGCGCTCGACGAGTTCGAAGTAGTTGGCGACGACGTCCCGTGGCTGTTCGTCCTCTTCGAGGAGGTTCTTGAGGTGGGTGTCGCGCTCGGTCCACTTGAGCATCCCCGTGGGGTAGAGCGGCCCGTCCAGGACGAGCAGGTCGTCGACGATGTCGGCCTGTTCGAGGGCGTGTTCGCTCTCGGCGAGATAGAGCGCGAGGGCGTGGACGACGCTCTCCTCGTAGCGGTCGACGCGAGGGGCGTGCAGGGCCCGCTCGCGGACGTAGCCGCCGTCGCCCATCGTCCAGTCGTCCTCGCCGAGCAGGTAGGTATCGTCGTTGGAGTGGACCGTCATCACGATGGTCCGCCCGCGGTGGAGTTCCAGGTCCGAGGGGACGGCGGCCATCGCCGCCTGTGAGACGTCCAGTACGAGCCCGTTCTTGAACGTCGTCGGGTTGATCGTCCCCGAGTCGAGGCCGTGGCGAGTGGGGAACGGTGGGTCACGGAGTGCGAGGCCGTCCACCTGGGCACTGTAGCGGACCTGCTCGTCCATGGGTTCGAGGACGGGGTCCCCGCCGTCGTAGAGGGGGTCGAGGAACTCCGCCCAGACCGTCTCGGCGAGGTCCTGGTGGTCGTCCTCGTCGACCCCGCGGCTCACGCGGCCGGCGAGGCGGGCGATACCGTCGACGTGGACGGGGTCGAGCGTCATGGGAGTGGAACGGAGTGGGGAACCGGTCGAGAGTGGCGTCTGGCGGTCAGTCGTGCGTGGGGTCCTCGGCGAGCATCTTCTCGATGGCGTCGGCGATGTCCTCGTAGGACTGGATGTAGAGGCCGTCGGTCGTGATGAGCACGCCGGCGCGCTCGCCGGTCACGCGGAGGAGATAGCCGTTCTCGAAGGCCCGCACGGTGTAGCGGTACTCCCCGAGTTCGGAGGTCTGGTAGGCGTTGCGGGTGTCCCGGAACCCCCGCCACTCGTGACCGACGAACGTGTCGAGGTCGGCGTCCCGTTCCAGGTCCTCCCTGAGATAGAGCTGCTCGAAGTCCGACCGCGTGAAGTAGGTCACCGACCGCAGGCTGTCGCCGGTCGCTGTCCTGGCTGTCGTCACGATCTGCTCGGCGAGGTCGTCGGCCAGCAGTTGTGCGTCCATGCCGGGGGAGTCGCCGTCCACGAACATAACTTCGGGGTTCGTGTGGACCGACACCGACTTGGCCGGGCCGACCGGACCTCGGGACGTGAACGCAGCACTCGTGATCCTCGACGGCTGGGCGCTCAACCCGGACCCCGAGGTCCGTGACGCGGTGGCGGCCGCCGACACGCCGAACTTCGACCGCTTTCGCGAGGCGGGCGCGTTCGGGACGCTCGTCACGTCCGGCCGGCGTGTCGGCCTCCCGGAGGGCCAGATGGGCAACTCCGAAGTCGGTCACCTCAACATCGGCGCCGGCCGCGTCGTCACACAGGAATCGGCTCGCGTTACCGATGCTATCGACCGCTGGCGAGGGGGGACAGTCCCCGAAGACGTCGCCGGTGACGGTCCTATCGACGAGAACGAGGCCATCCTGTCGGCGTTCGACCACGCGACCGAGCAGGAGGGCCGCGTCCACTTCATGGGACTCGTCTCGGACGGCGGCGTCCACTCCTACCAGTCACATCTCCACGCCCTGATCGAACTGGCCGCCGACAACGACGTGGCGGCGGTCACACACGCTTTCACCGACGGCCGCGACACGTCCCCGACCGGCGGCGAGGACTACCTCGCCGACCTCCAGGCCCACGCCGACGAGCAGGGGACCGGTCACGTCGCCACCGTCTCGGGGCGATACTACGCGATGGACCGCGACCACAACTGGGAGCGTACCCGGCGAGCGTACGACGCCATCGTGAACCGCGAAGCCGAACACACGGCCGAGTCGGCCGTCGACGCCGTCACCGAGTCCTACGACCGCGGCGACACCGACGAGTTCGTCGAACCGACGCTCGTTGCGGACCGTCCCGCGCTCGCGGACGGCGACGCCGTCGTCTTCTTCAACTTCCGGTCGGACCGCGCCCGGCAACTCACGCGGCTGCTCGCGGACATTCGACCCGCAGACTGGGGCGCGGATACGACGCCCCCCGACTGTCGCGTCGTGACGATGACCGAGTACGACGAGACGTTCGACCTGCCGGTCGCGTTCCCGCCCATCCTCCCCGAGGATACGCTGGGCGAGGTGCTCTCCGAGACGGGGCACACCCAGCTCCGGATCGCCGAGACCGAGAAGTACGCCCACGTCACCTACTTCCTCAACGGCGGCCGCGAGGTGGCCTTCGAGGGCGAGCGCCGCGAGATAGTCGAGAGTCCGGACGTGCCGACCTACGACCAGCAGCCGGAGATGAGCGCACCCGAAGTGACCGAGACGGCGACTCGCGTCATCGAATCCGACGACCCGGACGTGCTGGTACTCAACTACGCCAACCCGGACATGGTGGGCCACACCGGGGACTTCGACGCGGCCGTCACGGCCGTCGAAGCGGTCGACGAGCAACTGGGGCGGCTGGTCGCGGCCATCCTGCAGGCCGGCGGGCACGTCCTCGTCACGGCCGACCACGGCAACGCCGACGACATGGGCACCGCCGAAGAACCGCACACCGCACACACGACGAACCCGGTGCCGCTCGTCTACCTCGACCCGATGGGCGGCGACGGCGGTCACCGGATCCGGGAGGGGGGCGCGCTGGAAGACCTGGCGCCGACACTCCTGGAACTGGTCGGCGTCGCGAAACCGGCGACGATGACCGGCGAGAACCTGCTGGAGTGAGTGGCGCGGGCCGCCGTCCCGGGAGACTGCTCAGTCGCGCGGTCAGTCACTGGTCGTCGCGGACCGGTCGACCGCCTCCACGACATCGAGGTCCGCGTCGACGGTCAGGACGAGTTCGTCGCCGTCGACGGTGACGGTAAACTGGACCCGGAGCGGGTCCACCGACAGGACGGCCTCCTCGTAGTCGTTGAGTGCGCGACTGACCACTGCGTGGGTCCCCGGGTCGGGCGTGATGGGGTCGTAGCCCCGTGCAGTCAGGAACGCGAGCAGCGGGGTCACGCCGGTGAGGCCGATGATGGCGGACCCGCTCTCGTCGTAGATGCAGTTGGTGCACGTCAGGTCGACCACGACGGCGTGGCGGTTCCCACAGGTCGGACAGAGCCCGTCGTTCGCGTCGTGGTCGTCACAGGCGCGCAACTCGCGGTCGAGCGGTGCCGAACAGCGGGGACAGACCCCACCGGCCGCCGCCATGAGTTCGAGGTGACCCCAGGTCATCGCCGCGCCCAGTACCGCCTCGGCGTCCCGGCCCTGGACGCCTGCGGGCGGGAGCGGGTGGTAGCCGAGGTAGCCGTACCCGCTATCGACGTCGAGGATATCGGCAGACTCCCCAGTCTCGGGTGTGTCGTCACCGGGGACGGCAGTCGCGCCCGCGTCGTAGGTGCCCGCACACTCGGTGCAGTAGAGTTCAACCCGTTCGTCGTGGAACGTCACCTCGACCGGCGCATCACAGAACGGACAGGGATGGTCGACCTCGGTCGGTTCGAGCACCGGCGCGTCGGTCACCGCGCCCGAGAGGACCGCCTCGACGACGCGACTCCCCGGGCGGGCGAGTTCGTAGCCCGCCTCGGAGTGGCGGACGAAGTGACCCACCAGTTTGTCGAGGTGATAGTTGAACTGCCCGCTGTCGTTCACGTCGACCCGGTCGTAGAGTTCCGAGAAGGGGAGCGACTCGTCGGCGTCGCCCAGCGCCCGCAGGATCGCCAGTCGCGTCTCGTTGCCCAGCGCGGCGAACGCGTCGTCCGGCGACGGCGTGGACGCCTCGTCTGTCATACCCACCGCTTCGCGGGTCAGCCTGAAAAAACGCATCGCAGTCAGGCGAATAGTTCCGGCTCTCGTCCGCAGTGCCCGAGGGCGGGCCCGTCAGCAGTCCTCGATGAACTCCCGGGCGTAGGGGTGGTCGGACCAGATGTCGAGGACGGCCTCCATCTTCGTGGTGACGGACTCGCAGTCACCGCGCCAGTACGCGTTCAGCCCCTCGCTGAACGTCTCCGTGACCTCCCCGGGCGTGTTCTCGATGCCGAGTTCGCCCATGAATCCCGTCGCGACCTCGATCGGGAGGCCGAAGGCGACCTCTTCGAGGTCGAGGTCGGCAGGTTTGAACGTGGCGATCCCCACAACCTCGCCGTTGCCGTCGTAGATCGGGCCGCCGCTGTTGCCGCTGTTGATACCGGCGTCGGTCTGGATCGTCTCGATCCCGGAGTTGAGCGTCCGGCGGGCGCTGACGACGCCCGAGGTCAGCGTCGGTTCGAGGACGGTGTTGCGGTCCTCGAAGAGGCTCTGAACGCCGATGTCGGGGTAGCCGACGACGAACAGGTCCTGGCCGGTTCCCAGATTCGTCGAGTCACCCAGCGGGACGGTCTGGAGGGGCGACTCCGCGTCGACTTTCAGGACCGCGACGTCCCGGCCCCAGGTCGGTTCCCCCTGGACGGTCTCGCGGACGTTCCCGGCCGTCTCGATGGTGGCCGACCAGCTGTGGACTTCCAGGTCCTCGTCGGGCGGGGTCCGGCCGTGCAGGACGGAGACCGCCGTCTCGACGCTATCGACCGTCGAGTGGTCGGAGTAGTAGGCGAACAGTTTGTCGAAGAAGACCGCCTCGACCTCCGCTTGCTCGCTGTCGGTGAGGTCGTAGTCCTCTTCGAGCGTGCTCCGGATCGCCTCGCGCGTCCGGGACGCGAGTCGGTAGTACAGCGTGTACTCGGGGTCCTCGTCCGCGCCGACGACGTGGGCGTTGGTGACGACGTGGCCCTCGGGCGTGACGACGAACCCCGACCCGGTGTTGCCGGCCTGTAACTCCTGGCGCTGTGTCTCGGGGTTCTCGGCCTCGACGAGTATCAGGTGCTCGAACTGTTCGCGAACCGTCCGCTCGTCGGCGGCGTCCTGTGTCTTCGTGTAGGTGGCGAAGACGCCCGAGTCGTTGCTGAGATCGAGGACCGTCACACCGTCCTCCTGGCGCAGTTCGTACCCGACCGAGAGGTCCTCGCCGGTGCTGTACTGGAGGAAGATCCGGCCGTCGTAGGCGGCGTACGTGCCCTGGTTGTCGTAGTCAGGTCCGGACTCGGTGAACTCGGCGTCGTCGGTGAACTCCGCGCGGTCGTCGTCGGTCTCCCAGACGCCCAGTAACCTCGGGTCGACCCGGTTGTACGATTCCAGTTCCGGCCAGGTGATCTCCCCGGTGACACTCCGGTAGATGTGCGTGATCGCCGCCCTGTCTCGCTGGATGACCTGGCGCTCGATACTGGGACGGTCGGGGGTGGGGGTGGCCGTCGCAGTGGGGGTCGGCGTCGGTGTCGCAGTGGGTGTCGCCGTCGGTGCCTCGGTCGGCGTCGAAGCCGGCGTGTCGGTACCGCTATCGCCGACGAGACTGCTACAGCCCGCTAGCCCACCGACTGCGAGGGCTGGCGCGGTCCGTAACAGGTCTCGCCGGGAGACTGTCGCGTCTGGATCGCCCATGATCCGGGTACTTCTTGTTACATCCCATAAAGTGTTAGGGTAGTAACCACTCACGAAATTTCGGGGGTAAAAGCTAAGAGGGTCGACAGAATAGCTCTCCGGCCCGTTCACGACCGGTTGTCGGCACACACTCGTCTCGGGTTCGGTATTCGTCCGCCTCGCGGTGACCGTTTGATATTCGTCCGCCCCGGTTCGTCATGCCGGACCGCCCACAGGCGCCGTCGTCTCCCAGCAACGTTTACCACAATGGGGAACGGCCCACCGCCATGGACTACGAGACGCCCCAGTTCTTCCGGGTCATGCAGTACGCCGCCCGGGCCGACAGGGACGTCGTGGACATGGTGAGCGGGAGTCCCGACTGGGGACCACCCGAGGCGCTCCGCGACGGACTGCGCGAGTACGCCGACCGCGACGCCGACGCCTTCGCCTATCCGCCGAGCGTCGGCATCACGCCGCTGCGCGAGGAGATCGCACAACGCCGCGGCGTCGACCGTTCGCGGGTGGTCGTCACCAGCGGCGCTGGCGAGGCCAACCACCTCGCCATGACCGAGGCGATCCGGCGGGGGAGCGGCCGCGAGATCGTCCTGACCGACCCGGTCTATCCCTACTACGCCGGCCGCGCGAACCTGCTCGACGCCCCCACGCAGTACCTGCCGGTCGACGACGACGGGCAGGTAGACCCCGCCGTCGTCCGCGAGGCAGCCAGCGAGGAGACGGCGGTGCTCGTCGTCAACTCCCCCAACAACCCGACCGGCGCCGTCTATCCCCCGGAGACGGTCGCCGAACTCGTCGATATCGCCGAGGAGTACGACGCGGTCCTCCTCAGCGACGAGGTGTACGACCACTTCGATTACACGGGCGAGTTCGAGAGCGCACTCGCCCACGAGTCGGACCACGTCGTCGTCACCAACGCCTTCTCGAAGTCGATGGCCGTCACGGGCTTGCGCGTCGGCTACGCCGTCTTCCCGCCCGAGGACGGCCCACTGGGGGACCTCCTCGACGCCGCGCGCACCCGGCACATGCTCTCGGTCGTCACCGGGAGTCGGCCCGCGCAGTTCGCCGTGCTACGAGCGCTCCAGGAGACCTCGCCGGACTACTACGAGGACAACCGCGCGCTGCTACGCGAGCGTATCGACACGTTCACCGACGCGCTCGACGCGGCAGGGGCCGAGTACACGACGCCGCAGGGCTCGTTCTACGTCATGGCCCGGTTCGAGGGGTTTCCGGGGACGATGGACAACGTCGAGCGACTCGTCGACGAGGCCGGCGTCGCGGGCATGCCCGGTGCGGCCTTCGGCGAGTCCCGGACCGACTGGCTCCGGTTCGCCATGGTGACCCCGCGCGTCGAGACGGCCGCCGACAGACTGGCGACCTTTTTCGACTGACCCGTCCCAGAGCGTGACGACCGACCGTCTCACGCTTCCCGGAGCGTCAGTCCGCGCGCGGCGAAGTCCTCGTAGTAGGGGTCGAACCCGGCGGAGTCGCCGCCGATGCTGACGGGACCGTGTTCGGTCTCGACGACGAGGGCGTTCTCGACGGGGAAGGTGGCGTTGGCGGGCGCAACCAGGCTCTGGCGGACTTCCTTGACTGGGACGCCGTCGAGCGTCCGTTCGCCCTCGGTGCCCGTATCGACGACGTCGACGTCGGCGACCAGGTCGCGTCCCGCGTCGACGTGACGGGCGGCGGCGGTCACGCCGGTCCGGAAGTACTCGAACGTCGCCGGCAGGTCGGGCGGGTCGGCGACGAATCGCGGGTCGGCCATCGACCAGACGTTGCTGACCATGTTGCCGTAGAAGCCGTTTGCGACCTCCGGTTGACCGAACGTGACGGCGTACTCGTCGCCGTGACGGCCGGTCAACACGCCGTGACTCCCGACCAGTCCCGCGCGGTTGTCCCGGAGGAGAAACACCTGCGGCCGGGCGTCCCACGCCCGGAGGACTGTCGCGTACCGGCCGAAGTCCGTGAGAGCGTCGGTGACGATGTCCACGTCCGGGGCGACGAGACAGAGATACACCGTCACGCCCCGCTCTCTGGCGTCGGCGACGTCGTCTCGCAACCGCTCGAACGCCGTCGCCGGCACGACCAGAAACACCTCCTGGGTGGCGTCGGCGAGGAACTGCTCGATCCGGCGCTCGACAGTCTGGCGCGACCGAACCATCTCGAACCCGACGTCCACGGCAGCGGGTTCGCTGTAGACGTCCTCGACCGCGGACTGCAGGTCCGACAGCCGCCGGGACAGCTCCGCGATCGCCTCCGCTGCGGGCCGGGCCCGGAGTACCGTCGGCGTCGCCCCCTCGTCGACCGTGACGAGCCCGCGGTCGACCAGCGTCTCCGTCACCTCGTAGACGTACCCCTGCGAGACGTCCGCCGCGGCCGCGACCTCACCCGTCGTCGCCTGCCCTCTCCGCAACACCGCCAGATACGTGTCTATCTCCTTGCGGGAGAAGCCAAACGCCGCCAGGTGCTCGCCGATCCGCGACTCACTCATGAGTATCGTTTCTTGTACTATCCTCACAAACCTTTTCCGGAATCGCAGCGAATGGAAGCCGATGACTACCCGCGACGGAGTGACGTGCGGTCGACGAACGGGCGGCAGGCAGAGAGTGCCCCGGCGACGAACGAGCGGGCGAGCGGTGTACGAGCGACGAACGAGCGGGCGAGCGGTGTACGAGCGACGAACGAGCGGAGGGCGACCGGCGGCGTGAGCCGGAACCGGCGACTGTGGACGGCGACGATCTTCCTGACGGTCGCGGTCGCGGGCGCGGTGATACAGGCCCGCGGCGCAGTCCTCCCCACGCTCGAAGAGTTCTACGGCGTCCCCGAGTGGCAACTCGGTCTCGTCGCTCCCGCGGGGACGCTGGGCTATCTGCTGGTCATGCTGCTGGTCGGGTCCAGCGCGGGTCGAGTCGACACCCGGACGGTGATCGTCGTCGGCGCGTTCGGGACCGCTGGCGCGCTGCTGGCGATGGGGCTGGCGCCGACGTTTCTCGTCTTCCTCGCCGCCATGCTCGCTCGTGGCGCGACGATCGGACTGGTCCGCGCGCTCGACCGCCCGCTGCTCGGTCACTTCTACCCCGAAGACCGCGGCCGCGTCTACAACCTCTACGACGCCGTCTGGGCCGTCGGCGCGGCACTGGGGCCGCTGGCAGTCGTCCTCGCGCTCGCGCTGGGGTCGTGGCGGTTCGTCTACCTCGGCCTCGCCGGCGCGGTGCTGGTGCTCGCGGTCCTGTTCTGGCACCTCGACGCTCCCGACGTCGGCGGGAACGAGGAGCCGCTGACTCGCGCACGCCTGGCCGCCCTGGTTCGCCGCCCGGAGATCCTGGGGATGCTCGCCGCGCTGTTTTTCGTCATCGGCGTCGAGGGGAGCCTCTTCACCTGGCTGCCCTACTACGCGAGCGCCGAACTCCCCGACCGGTGGGCCGAACTGACGCTGACACTCCTGCTCGCCGCCTACGTCCCCGGCCGCCTGGTCTGTGGTGCCCTGGCCGAGCGCGTGGGCTACCTGACCCTGTTGACCGTGATCCTCGGATTGCTCCTGCCTGCGTTCGCGTACACGTTCGTCGTCGCCGACGGACTGTGGGTACTGGCTGGCGTCGCCGCCATCGGGGCGCTCGTCTCGGGTGTGTTCCCGACTGCAGTGGCCTACGGGACCGACGCGGCCCCCGAGTACAGCGGCCCGGTCAACGGCGTCGCCTCGGCCACCGGGTCGGTCGCGTTCGCGACGGTCCCCGCCATCCTGGGTGTCGTCATCGGCGGGTCGAGCGCGCGCTCGGCGCTCCCGCTCCTGTTGGTCCCGCTCGCGGCCGCCTTTTGCGTCGTCGTCCTCGCCAGAATAGCCGAGTACCGCCGCGACCGCCGGCCGACCGGCGACCCGGCGGCCGGCAACGACTGACCAGCGTCGCTGCTCACTGCGACGGAGTGACCGTTCGAGTCAGTTCGCGTCGACGGTGCTCCGCGTGGTGTCGGCAAACTCCGGGAACACGAGCGCGTACGCACCGGCGGCCGTCACGACACCGGCGAGAGTCACGGCGTCGACGGCAAACAGCGCGAACCCGGCCGCGATACCCGCGAGCGCCACGAGTGTCAGGGTCCAGTGACGGTCCATGCGACAGTCTCACACGCCACAGCCAAAAAATACCCGGCAGACGCCCGTCTGACGGCGGTCGCGGCGCTGTCGGTCCGTGCGGAGTCGAACCGTCGAGGAGAGTCGGTGGTCGCTCGGACCGGAAGTAACTGGATTCGGGACCGGCTCGTGGCCGACGCTGTTCGCGGTCCGACGAAACCACCAAATAGGCGGGTGCGCTTGGTCGGGGTATGACCGAGCGGACGGCGGCCGTGACACGCGAGACCGCCGAGACCGAGATCGAGGTGACGCTCGACGTCGACGGCGACGGCGACGCCACGGTCGAGACGGGGATCGGCTTTTTCGACCACATGCTCACCGCCTTCGCCACGCACGGCCTGTTCGACCTCACCGTGCGCTGTGACGGTGACCTCGACGTCGACGACCACCACACCGTCGAGGACGTCGCGATCACGCTGGGTGAGGCCTTCGACGAGGCGCTCGGCGACAAACGCGGTATCCGGCGGTTCGCCGACCGGCGCGTCCCGCTGGACGAGGCCGTCGCCAGCGTCGTCGTCGACGTCAGCGGCCGCCCGTACTTCGCGTTCGACGACGAGTTCTCCCAGGCGTCGGTCGGCGACATGACCAGCCACATGGCCGGCCACTTCTGTCGCTCGCTGGCAATGAACGCCGGGCTGACGCTGCACGCTGGCGTCGATGGCGAGAACGCCCACCACGAGATCGAGGCGCTGTTCAAGTGTCTGGCACGGGCCCTCGACGACGCGACCCGTATCGACGACCGCCGGAGCGACACCCCCTCGACGAAGGGCGAACTCTGACGATGACCGACGACGAGGCCACCTTCGACGCGATCATGGAGAAGTTCGCCGACTCGCCCAGCCAGCAGGCCGTCATCCGCCTGCTGCTCGAACGGGGCTTCTCGGTCAACGACGAGGGGCGAGTCGTCTCGGGCGGCATCGAGATCCCCAACACCGGCATCGCTCGCGAGGTGGACGTCGACCGGCGGGTCGTCGACGCGACCACCGACGCGATCCTCGACGACGACCAGTTGCGCCCCATCTTCCAGAACATCTCGGCCATCCCGAGCCTGCTGGATCTGGCTCCAGTGCTGGACCTGACGGCACTGACCGTCACGGTGCGAGACGCCGACCAGCCCGGCATCGTCGCCGCCGTCACCGGCGCCATCGCCGACCACGGCATCTCCATCCGCCAGACCATCACCGAAGACCCCGAGTTCACCGACGACGCCCAGCTCTACGTGGTCACGGACGAACCGCTCCCGGGCGATCTCATCAACGAGATCCGCGAGTTGCCGTTCGTCCACGCCATCGAGTTGCGGTGAGGGAGCCGGGTCGGCTCACGGTCGCCCCTGCCCACCGACAGAATCCTTACGCTCGCGCTCCCAGTCCAGCGCGATGGCAGACGAGGCCCCCGACACCGTCGCCCTGACCGTCGAGACGCCGGACGGTGCGGTCCACGAGGTACGTGCCGAGGCCGGCGCCGTCCTCCGGGACGTCCTGCTCGACGCCGGCCACTCTCCACACAGTCGCTACGCCGTCACCAACTGTGGCGGGCGCGGGATCTGTGCGACCTGCGGGGTTCGCCTGGCCGACCCGCCGGACCCGGCGCACTGGCACGACGACCTCGCCGAGCGCTTCGGCTATCCCAGACTCTCCTGCCAGATCCGCGTCCGTGACGGGATATCTGTCACGATCCCCGAAAAGCGCGTCTGGGGCGGGCGCGAACGCGAGTGAGGACACAGGCGCTCTCTCCGAGCGGTGACACCAACGCCTATCAGCGTCGCCACGTTACTCTCACGAGTGAGCGAGAGAGGGTCCTCCGGAGACGAAGACGCCTATCGGACCGTGTCGGGCCCCGGCGAGGCCCGCTTCGAGGTTCGTGGCTCGGAGTTTCTCGGCCACGTTCGACCGGCCCGGACCGTCGAGGCCGCCGAAGCGTTCGTCGCCGCTATCGACGAGGAGTACGCCGACGCGACCCACAACGTCCCCGCCTACCGGGTCCGGGCCGACCCGCTGCGCGAGTGGTCGAGCGACGACGGCGAACCCACCAACTCCGCCGGGAAGCCCGCACTGAACGTCCTCCAGCAGGAGGACGTCGAGAACGTCGTCGCGGTCGTCACCCGCTACTACGGCGGGACGAACCTCGGCGTCGGCGGGTTGGCCCGGGCGTATTCGAGAGCGGTCAAGGAAGCCCTCGACGACGCCGGCACCGAAACCGAGCGTCCCCACGAGCGGTTTTCGATCACCGTCGAATACGACGACTCCGGGACGGTGCGCGGCATCCTGGAGAGCGAGGGTGTCGAATTCGACGCCGACTACGCCGAGACGGTCGAATTCGACGTCCGCGCGCCCGTCGCGACGGCCGCCGACCTCCGCGACCGGGTCCGCAGTGCGACCAGCGGTCGCGCAGAGGTCGACAGGTGACGGGTCGGCCGACCGAGGTGAAAACGGGCGCGGGCGCGGTTCTCACCGATGGATCTCCACACGAAACGAAGGGGTTTCGACACGCGTCGTATCGTCGTGGAACCGGAGAGCGGAACAGTTAGCTCGCGGACTGGTCGGTCGAGACGTCCTCGGAGACTTCGACTTCCGCGTCCTCACTGGTTTCGGTGGGGTCGTAGGCGTCGGTGCGGGTGATCCGGGCTTTCATGATCCGCGTGTTCTCGACCTGTTCGACGCGGATGTCGATGCCGTCGTACTCGACGACTTCGCCGGCCTCGACGAGGCGGCCGACGCGGTTGAAGACGAACCCGGCGATGGTCTCGAACTCCTCGCCCTCGGGGAGGTCGATGTCGAGTGCCTCGTTGACCTCTTCGATGTTGAGTTCGCCCTTGACGACGACGGTGGTGTCGTCGACGTACTCGATGGGTTCCTCCTCGCCGCCTTCGAGGATCTCGCCGACGATCTCCTCGGTGAGGTCCTCCATCGTGACGAGTCCCTCGGTGGTGCCGAACTCGTCGATGACGATGACCATGTGGAGACGTTCCTTGCGCATCTCGGTCAGCAGGTCGTCGACGTTCTTGGACTCGGGGACGTGCAGCGTCGGTTCGATGAGGTCTTCGAGTTCGAGGTCGCCCTCCATCGTCGCCCCGTAGTTCAGGTCCCGGACCAGATCACGCAGGTGGACGATCCCGATGACGTTGTCGAGACTGCCCTCGTAGACCGGCAGGCGGGCGTGCCCGCCCTGGACACACTGCTCGATGGCCTCCTCGATGGACGACTCCGTCGAGATGGCACTCATGTCCAGGCGCGGCGTCATCACTTCCTTGGCGATGGTGTCGTTGAATCGGAGGGTGCGCTGGAGCATCTCGCGTTCCTCCTCGTCCAGCACCCCCTCGCGTTCGCCCGTCTCGATGATGTCCTGGATCTCCTCGCGGGTGACGTAGGAACTCTCGATGGCCGAGCGGCCGCCGGTGACCTTGTTGACGATCCGGGTGAGGTAATCGAAGAGGACGATGAGCGGCAACAGGACCTTCTCGGAGAGTTTGAGCGGACGGGAGATGCGAAGCGCCCAGGACTCGCTGTTCTCGACGGCGTAGGACTTCGGCGCGCTCTCGCCGAACAGCAAGACGAGGGCGGTGATCCCGAACGTCGCGATGGCGACGGCCTGTCCCTGGTTCATGTAGAGCGCGAGCAGGCCGGTCGCCAGCGAGGACATGGCGATGTTGACGAGGTTGTTCCCCACGAGGATCGTCACGAGAAGCCGGTGGGGGTCGTCTTTCAGCCCCTTCAGCGTTTCCGCACCGCGACGTCCCTCCTCGACGAGTGACTCCAGCCTGTGGGGCGGGAGCGAGAACATGGCGATCTCCGACGAGGAGAAAAACGCCGAGAGCCCGATCAGTATGACGATCGCGAGCGCACCGATGGCCCCCACGATGCTCTTTGGGACCTCCGCTCCGCCGAACTGCACCCCTGACTGGAGCGCATGCGCGACTGCTGACGCGACGAGCGAGGCGTCCATTGACGCCCCAAGTTTCTCCCCTGCCGGATTAAGGCTTGTCATACCAGCGAGTATCAATCCTCCTCCGCAGTCACCTCGATCCGCCCGAGAATCGCGTTCGTGCGCGTGTAGACGACCGTGATACGAGCCTGATCGCCGGGCCGAACGTCCAGGTCGCCCTGTGCGATCCGGACCGACGCCGACTCGCCGCTGGTCCACTCTCCGTCGGTGTGGGCGGCGTCGAGCGCGCCGTCGACGCCCGCGTAGCCGCTGTCGAAGACGTCGCTCCCCCGGACGTTCTCGCCAGTGAGCCGGCGCGTCGGGAACCCGGAGAGGCGAGCGCGTGCACCGGTTCGGTCGAGTTCGACGACCAGCGCGACCGCCTCGACCGGAACGGGCTCGCCCGATTCGTGGACCAGCCGGAGCAACTGCCCGTCCGGCCACCCGTCGGTCGCGTCGAGGCTCGCCTCGAAGGCGGCGCGTGGCGGGGGTTCGTCCAGTGCCGACCCGAACGCCAGAACGGCACCGCCAGCGGCCGCCAGTGTCACCGTCAGCCCGACCAGCAGGACCACCCCGACGACCGAACTCGCAGCGCGGCCGTCGCTGGCGACCGAACTCACCGCTCGCGTGGCCCCCCAGACCGAAACCACCGCGAACCCGTCGCCGTCGCTGCCGACCATGGCCCGTGCTGGTCACGGTCTCGTACTTGAACGTTCGGAGCCAAGCGTCGTGGTCGGACCCGCGAAGACCGTCGCGCCGGCGTGGCGAGTGGGTGCCGTTCGCGCCCGTGGGGAAAGCGCTTACACGGCTCCGGTCGTACTCGAAACTGGATGAGCGACCCAGCTATCACGCTGTACCGGCTGCAGGCGTGTCCGTTCTGTGAACGGGTGGTGCGAGTACTGGACGAGTACGACCTGGACTACCGGTCGCGGTTCGTCGAGCCGATGCACGGCGACCGCGACGTCGTCAAACGACTCACCGGCACGCGCACGGTGCCGGCCATCGTCGACGAGTCGACGGGCGTCACGATGTCCGAGAGCGCCAACATCGTCACCTACCTCGACCGGACCTACGGTCCCGAGAGCGAAGGCCTGTCGGGGGAGGCACACTGATGGAGCTCCCCTTCGAGGTCGTCGACCTCCCGCCTGTCGACCCGCCCGAGGTCGGCGAGCAGGCACCCGACTTCGAGCGCCCGCTCGTCGGCGAGGAGTACTGGGAGGACACCGCCCTCTCGGCGTTGACCGACGAGGGACCGGTCGTGCTCGTCTTTCATCCGATGGACGGCGCCTTCCCGGCGACGTACGTCTGGAACGAGGTCCGGGACAGGGGTTGGCTCGACAGCGACGACTACGAACTCGTCGGCCTCTCCATCTCGACGCCCTACGAGCACACGGACCTGCTCGACGCCCGTGGCGTCGACGCCCGACTGTTCTCCGACCCCGCCAACGGCGTCGCCGAACAGTACGATATCGTCCACGACCTCGACGGGATGAACGGGGTCAGCGAACCCCGACCGGCGGTGTTCGTCCTCGATACGGACCGCGTCGTCCAGTACGCCTGGGTCGCCAGCGAGTGGCCCGAGTTCCCCGACTACGACGAACTCGACGCGGTACTCGACGAGCTGTAGTCTCGACGCTCGCAGACTGACCCGTCTTTCAGGCGTCCAGTACCTCGATCAGGTTCCCCTCCGGGTCGCGGAGGAAGAGGATGGTCGTCCCCGTCGAGGAGGTCTGGGGTTCACTGAGCGTCTCGACGTCGTCGGGGAGGTCCTCGTAGAAACCCTCGACGTCGTCGACGCCGAACCCGAGGTGTTTCGCGCCCCGGTCGTTGACACTCTCCGCCGCCGCGTCGTCGCCTTCGGGGTCGTACTCGACGAGTTCGACGACGACGCCGTCGCCGTCGAGGTGGGCGAACTGTCCCGTCCCGCCCGGGACGCCGACCCCGGTGGCGAAGGCCTCGCCGGAGGCGGTGAATCGCTGCAGAACCTCGAGGTCGAACACCTCGGTGTAGAAGTCGACGGCGCGGTCGAGGTCGCTGACAGTGGTGCCGACGTGGTGGACGGTTCCGGCCATGTACGACCCCGGGGTCGGCGCCGGCTAAATCGTGTCGGTCGTCCCGTATCGGGACTGTCCGCTCACGTACCAGTCTGTCCGCATCGCCACTGTCACGTCACGTACCGGCCGCCTACCGGCCCGTAGTGACGGACAACTGGTGGTAACAGATGGGTAACAACGTCGCCACCTCGCGACTGGTGAGGTATGCCCGAGCACCGCGCCCCCGGCGAGACGGAGTCGCCTGTCACCGTCGGACAGGAACTGAGCCCCGCGGTCGCACCCGACGACGTGCTCCCGTCGATCGTCCGGTCGCGTTCCGACGACGTCCAGCGCTACATCGCCTACTCTTCGGTCGCCGACGGCGACGAGGTCGAGAACTACTGGCTCTCTGTCGACCTCGACGCCGTCGTCTCGCGGGAGTTGTGGCGATAGCTGACTCGTCGGCGTGGCTCGGAACCGCTCACGAACGTCGACCGGGTGTCCGTGAACGGTACGGAAAGGGTGTGGATGTAACACTGGTTTCGTGCGAGAGCGTTTTGGAAGAAGTTCGCTCTGGAGACCGCACCGCAGTTAGCGTGGTGGGTTGAAAGCCCTCGGGCCGGTCGCTCGCAGTCGGAGTGACCGCAACTTACAGTGTGCGCTGAAAGCCCTCGGCCCGCTCGCGAGTGCTGTGCGGGATATCCTCGCTTCGCTCGGATAGGGCCCGCGCAGCACTCGCGACCGCGCCTCGCCCTTTCAATCCGCCAGGAATACCGCACAGCACAGCACCGCAACCGCAGGCCACGTGCCTCCCCAACCGATTGCGCTTCTCGCTGCGCTGCGATGCTCATCCCTCGCGCGACGCCGTCTCGGGATGAAACGCTCACGGGTCGTCCCTCCCCGTTCGCATCGAGGCGCGGAGCGCCTCGCCCCCCTCGACGGCGCGCGCCACCGCTCTCGTGGTAACTACCTGAACAGCTGTGACGATCACCTCTCGAAGGGAATCGACGCCTCGCAACGTATTCGACGACACGCGCTACTCGGTGTCGAACGACCGTGTCTCGCCCCGAACTGCCTGGAAGGCCGCTTCCATCCGGCGCAGATCGACCGACCGCGTCTCGGCGTCACTCGCCAGCAACGTCGCCGGGTCCCAGAACCGGGCGTCCGTCGGTTCCGAACCGGGTCGAACCGTTCCTCGGGTTCGCTCGCACTCGATAGCGAAACAAACCGACAGCAACGACCCCTCCGCCGGGTCCTCGACGTGAAACCCCGTCCGGGCGAGTTCGAGCGCGTCCGGGTCGGCCGCGAGCCCGGTCTCCTCTTCGAGTTCACGAGCGGCACCCTCTCTGGCGGACTCGTCGACTTCGAGGAACCCGGCCGGGACCGTCCACTTCCCGCGGTCGGGCGGGATGCCGCGTTCGACCAGCAGCGCCTCCGGCCCGTCGAGGACGACGACGGCTCCGATGGGGGCCGGGTTCTGGAAGACGAACTCGCGACAGTCCGGGCAGAAAGCGCGGTCCCGCCCCTCGAACGCTCTCGTCTCCACCGCGGCGCCACAGTCGGGACAGTAGTTGGCTCTGCGTCGGGTCATCGGTCGTTCGCTCCCCCCACCGTCATCGTCCACACCGTCTCTCGTCCGAGCATCAGTATCCCTCGACGGCGACACCGAGTTGCTCGAAGTCGGCGACGTTCTCGGTGACGACCGTCGCGTCGTGGTGGTCGGCAGCGCCCGCGATGAGAATCTCGCCTGCGAGCGCGTTGATCCGGTCGGCATCGACGGTTTCGTCGGCCAGCAACCGGGCCTCGATCGCGGCGGCCGCGAACGCATCGCCGGTTTCGAAGGGAAGCACGGTCAGCCAGCCCAGGTCCGATCGAACGTCCGCCTCTGTCGGGTCGTCCTCGACCGCGTGGACGCCGACGGCTATCTCTTCGACGTTGATCGTCGTCGTCACGAGGTCCTCGTCGGTGCTCTCGTGTGTGTCGAGGAACGATTCGACACGCGAGTTTCCCCGGTAGTAGTGGGCCAGAAACGTCGTATCGAGCAGTTTCACTGCTCGTCGCTCCTCGTCCCGCCAGCACCGGAGTCACCGGTATCCTCGGCGTCGACGGCACCGTCAGTGTCTTCACTGTTCACACCGACCCCCTCGCCACCGAGCGCCGCGACCGCCTGCTCCTGCCTCGCTGCCAGTCCCTTCCCGCGCCGGTCACGACTCGCCCGCACGACTCGGTCCAGTCGTGCCCCGCTGTCGTCGTATTTCCCGAAACTCCGTCGCCAGTCCGCGCTCACGACCCCCGTCACTCGCTTGACGACGTCGCTGAAACTCTCGTCCTCGCGCTTTTCGGCCCGCAACAGTTCGTAAGCCTCCTCGTCCAGGCCGATCGTCTTCGTCCCCATAGATTGTGTTTGTGTACACAGACACAAAAACGCACCGTGGGCAGTACCAGACAGCCGATCCGTTATCCTTTCAGTCCCGTCCCGGTCAGCGCCACGACCACGTCGTCGTCGGAGTCGACCACACCCCGCTCCCGAAAGAGGTTGAGGGCAGCCGTCGCTGTCGCGCAGGTCGGTTCGACGTGAAAGCCCGCCCGTGCGAGTCGGTCGTGTTCTCGCTCGGTCGCGCCCGGGCCGACTGCCACGGCGTCCCCACCGGTCTCCCGGAGCGCGGCACGGACCTGGTCGCCCCGTGCTGGGTCCCGGATCTGGATACCGTCGGCGGCCTCGTTGGGTTCGTCGGCCCCGGTGGCCTCGGTGGGTCCATCGCTCCTGACGGGTTCGTCGTCGTCTCCGGGCGCACTGCCGAGCGCGTCTGCGATCGGTGCGGCGCCGGTCGCCTGCACGCCGAACAGGCGCGGGATATCGTCTATCCAGCCGGCCGTTTCGAGCGCGCGAAAGCCCCGGTAGGCGCCGAGCAGGAGCGTCCCGTGGCCCAGCGGTGTCACGACCGCGTCGGGGACTGTCCAGTCCCGCTGGGCGGCAAGTTCCATCGCGAACGTCGCCGTGCCGGCGAAGAAGGCGGGGTTCCAGGCGTGGCTGGCGTACCACCCCGGTTTCGACCCCGATTCGACCGTCTCGATACACGCGTCGGTGACGTCACCGCGCGACCCCTCGACGCGCACGACGTCCGCACCGGTGCGCTCGATGGCCCGGAGTTTGCCCGGTTTCGCGTCCGCCGGGACGTAGATCTCGGCGTCGATGCCGGCCCGGGCGGCGTAGGTCGCGATGGCGAGACCGGCGTTGCCCGAGGAGTCCTCGACGACGCGGTCGACACCGAGTTCGACCGCCCGCGAGAGCGTCGCCGTCGCGCCGCGGTCTTTGAAACTCCCCGTCGGGAACAGGGATTCGAGTTTGAACGTACAGTCCCAGTCGGGGGCCTCGACCAGTGGCGTCCAGCCCTCGCCGAGTGTGACCCGGCGCTCGACTGGCAGGAACGACTCGAACGCCCAGAGACCACGGTCGCGGTCGAGCGTGGCCGGTGCCACGTCGGAATCGGGCAGCGGCGTGTCGGCGAAATCGAGCGCGTGCCCACACTCACACCGCCAGACGTCCGTCCCAGCGTCGAGGTACTCGCGGCCACAGGCCTCGCAGACGAGCATGGTCTGGTCTGGAGTGGGCGCCTCGTGTAGGTGTCGGTCGTCGGTAACGAGCGAGTTCGGTATCGACGGCCAGGCCGCGACAGTCGCGGCCGGGAGAAACGCGAGCGTTTTAGTCACCCTCTGAACTAACTCGTCCCGTGCAGAACGCGCTCCTCGTCGCAGACGACCTGACGGGTGCGGTGGACACCGGCCACGGCTTCGCCGCCCGGGGTCGGGGCGTCCGGGTCCGACTGCGCGGGGAGGGCGATGCGGAGACGCCCCCGGCGGACCGTGACGTCCTCGCCGTCGATACCGACAGCAGAGCGGCGAGTCCGAGCGTCGCGGCGGAGGCGGTCACTCGCGCGATCGCCGCCTACCCCGCCGCCCGCGTCTACAAGAAAGTCGACTCCACACTCCGGGGGAACGTCGTCGCAGAAGTCGACGCCGCCGTCGCCGCCACCAACGCCGACGTCGCCGTCGTCGCACCGGCGTTCCCGGCGACCGGTCGGACGACCGAGGACGGCATCCATCGGGTCGACGACACGCCGCTGGCCGAGGCGGACTACGGTGTCGCGGAGTCGGACCTGCGGACCGTCTTCGCGCGCTCGCGCTATCTCGTCGAGTCCCTCGACCTCGCGACCGTCGAGCAGGGCACCCAGAGCGTCCGCGAGTCGCTCGCGTCCATCACGGAGGCCGAGGAGCCGGTTCTCGTCGTCTGTGACGCGACGACCGAGGACCATCTCGCCGCCATCGCGACCGGTGCCGAGGCCCTCGCCGACGACGGCGGGGCGTCGGTGGCAAGCGGAGACAGTCACGCCGAGGCCGCCACCACCCCCTCGGTCCTGTTCGTCGGCAGCGGCGGACTGGCGAAACACGTCGCGGTGCCGGGCGAGCCCACCCCGACGACGGTCCAGCCGGTGGCCCGGCCGGGCACACTGGCGGTCGTGGGGAGCACGAACGAGCGGACGCTCGTGCAACTCGCGGCAGTGCCCGACGACCTGGTCGTCGCGCTCGACCCGGCGGCGGCCGTCCGGAACCCCGAGGAGACGGGCCGGCGCGGCGCGGTCCGACTCGGGCGACTGCTCGACCGGCGCGGGCGTGCGGTCGTGACCGCGGCGACCGGCGGGGCGGACGTCGGCACGGCCGAGCGAGTCGCCGCGGAGACCGACACGGACGCGAGCGACAGGGTCGAGACGGCACTCTCGGCGGCGGCGAGCGGCGCGGTCGCGGCGAGCCAGCCAGGCAGTCTGTTCCTGACTGGCGGCGCCGTCGCGCGAACGGTCCTGACGCGACTCGAAGCCCCCGAACTCGCGCTCACCGGTGAGGCCGTCGCCGACGGTGTCCCCGAGAGCGTGGTCGCGACCGGCCCCGCCCGTGGGACGCGGGTCGTCACCAAGGCCGGTGGGTTCGGCGACGAAAAGACTATCCTCAACTGTCTGGACGCGATGTAACTCACCATGGACCGACCGACAGTCGCCGTGACGATGGGCGACCCAGCGGGGATCGGCCCCGAGGTTATCGTCGCGGCCTATCCCGACCTGCTCACCGACGCGCAGCCGGTCGTCGTCGGCGACGCCGACGTGTTGCGCCACGCGGTCGATATCGTCGAGTGCGGTCTCGACGTCGTCGCCGTCGAGCAGGTCGCCGACATCACCGATGCCGCCGACGCCGCCAGCGGCCCCGGCACCGACTCGGAGACCGACGCGGACGCTGGAACGCTGCCCGTTCTCGACCTGGACAACGTCGACGCCGACGACCTGGCCTACGGCGAAGTCCGCAAGGAATACGGCGAGGCGAGTCTCGCTTACGTCGAACGGGCGATCGAACTCGCGACGGCGGGGGAGGTCGACGCCATCGCGACGGCACCTATCAACAAGCAGGCGACCCGCCTCGCCGGGAGCACGCACGCCGGTCACACTGGGATGCTGGCCGACTACACGGACACCGAGACCTACGCGATGATGCTCGTCGAGGACGACCTGCGAGTCACGCACGTCAGCACGCACGTCCCGCTGGTCGAGGCCTGCGAGCGCGTGACGCGACGGGCGGTGCGCGACACCATCGACGTCACCGTCGAGGGACTGCGCGACCTGGGGGTCGACGACCCCACCGTGGCCGTCGCGGGACTCAACCCCCACGCCAGCGACGGGGGACTCCTCGGGACGACCGAACAGAGCGAGATCCGCCCGGCCGTCGAGGACGCCCGCGAGGCGGGCCACGACGTCTTCGGACCCGACTCGCCGGACACGGTCTTCGCACGGGCGGCCGGCGGTGCCGCCGACTGCGTCGTCGCGATGTACCACGACCAGGGACACATCCCCATCAAGATGCTCGGGTTCGCCAGCGACGACGCCGTCTCGGGCGTCAACGTCACTATCGGCCTGCCGATCGTCCGTACCAGCGTCGACCACGGCACCGCCTTCGACATCGCCGGCGAGGGGAAGGCCAGTCCTGCCAGTCTCGTCGACGCCGTCGCCCTCGCCGCCCGTATCGCCCGCAACCGGGCCGACCGCGAGGGCGACGACGGACTGACCGCCGAAGAGGACACCGACCAGGGTCCCGAGAGCGACCCCGCCGCGGGTTCGAGTGGTGTGGAGCGATGACATCCGACAGCGAGGACACCGAGGTCGACCGTGACGACGAGACGAGCCTCGACTTCGAGTTTCCCGCCGCCGACCGATTGCGCGCGGCGAGCGGTCACTCGCTCGCGGACCTCCCCCGCTTCGCTGTCGCCCATCGCGAACGCGACCTCGAATCCGTCGACGACCCACACGCCGCCGGTCGCGACGCGGTCGGAGATATCTCCGCGTTTGCCCCCGGGGACGCCGACGCCGACGCCGACGCTGATGCCACGGACCCGCTCCCGGAAGGGTCGACGGTCGCAGTCACTGCCGGGAGCCGCGGCATCCACGACATGCCCGCCGTGCTCTCCGGGGCGGTGGCCGAACTCCGCTCGCGGGGGTACGACCCGTTCGTCCTCCCGGCGATGGGGAGTCACGGCGGTGCGACCGCCGAGGGCCAGCGCGAAACCCTCGAGGCGCTCGGTATCACCGAGGAGTCGCTGGGCTGTGCGATCCGTTCGTCGATGGCCGTCACGGCGGTGGGTCGAGACGCCCTCGACCGGCCGGTCTACGCGTCCGAGGACGCCCTCGACGCCGACGCAGTCCTGCTCGCGAACCGGGTGAAACCCCACACCGACTTCCGGGGGTCGGTCGAGAGCGGGCTCGCGAAGATGGCCGTCGTCGGCCTCGGGAAACACCGCGGCGCCGCCTCGCTCCACGACGCCGCCATCGCGACGGACTTTTCGACGGTGATCCGCGACCGCTTCGAGGTCCTGTGTGCGGAGACACCCATCGTGGGAGGCATCGCACTCGTCGAGAACGCCGCCGACCGCGCCGCCCACGTCGAGGGGATCGACGTCGACGCCGTCCTCGACCGCGAACCCGAACTGCTCGAGCTGGCGCACGAGGGGTTCGCCGAACTCCCAGTCGAGGACCTCGATCTCCTGGTCGTCGACGAGTTGGGCAAGGACAAGTCGGGTACCGGGATGGACACGAACGTCCTCGGTCGCTACGACTTCCACGGTGAAGCCGAACCCGACCGCCCCCGGATCACCCGCGTCTACGCCCGGTCGCTGACAGCGCCGTCTCATGGCAACGCCATCGGGATGGGGCTGGCCGATGTCGTCCACCGCGACCTCGCCGCCGCCGTCGACTTCGGCGACACTTACGTCAACGTCGTCACCAGCGGCGAACCCCGACGTGCGAAACTCCCGCTCGTCGTCCCCGACGACGCGACCGCGCTCGTACTGGCGTGTGCGACGACCGGCGTCGCCGACGCGAGCGAGTTGCGCGTCGCCCGCATCCCGAGCACGATGGACCCCGACGATCTGGTCGTCTCCGAACCCGTCGCCGCCGAGTTACGCGAGCGCGAGGATACGACCGTCGGCCCGCTGGAACCACTCGAATTCGACGACGGACAGTTGCCCCCCGACCCGTACTGAGAAGGATGCAGGTCGGTCTCCGACGCACGTTCGGGTAGATCACCTGCTCACTGTGTTTATGTAGTTTTCACGGCGGTGGCGCGCGCTGTCGCGGCGTTCATGCCGCGACAGCACCGTGCGAGGGATGAGCGAGTGAGCACAGCGAACGAGCGAATCGGCTGGGGAGGCGTGTGGCCTGCGGTTGCGGTGCGGTGCGGTTGCGGTGCGGTGCTGTGCCTGGTATCCTGGCGAGCGAAGCGAGGCAGGGCTCAGGAGAGCTTGCTCTCCTGGTGTCCTGGCGAACGAAGTGAGCCAGGGCTCGGAAGACGAACGAAGTGAGTCTTCCGGTGGACTGGAAGGGCGAGGCGTGCGTGGCGCGACCGAAGGGAGGGCCACGATTGCCGAACGGGGAGTGCGCGGCGCTCCGCGCCGCGAAATCGAGGCGGCGCAGCCGCCTCCCGCACGACCCGTGAGGCGGGCTCGCGGCGACCATCGGGAGCCGAGTCGCCTGCGCAGGCTCTATCCGCGCGGGCGGTGCTGAGAGCGCGGATATCCTGGGCAGCGACCGTGAGCCCGCCGAGGGCTTCCATCTCACGAGCACAAGTGCGGTCGCAGTTGCTGTGCTGTCTCGAACTGTTATCTCTACACCCTGTACTGAGCGCTCGTGGACGAGCACGGGAGAGTGTGAGAACAGTTCGAGGACACACTACGGAACACCTGTTTCGACTGGCCCCGCGTCGGTCGCCCGTCAGACGCCGCGTCGACTCGGCCACCCGTGTCACACGTCCGTCCGACGCCGGTGGCCGACCCACGCCGCCCCGCCGACCGGCCGCGTCACGCGTCCGTCTGACGACCACCAGATCACCGATAACGGAATTAGACACGATTGTAAATAGTCTAAGCCTATCTAAACTATTCGTAAAACGTCGGAAAACCCGGTGAAATGTCCCGGACAGAGTATGCACTCACGTTTAATCGAGCTAACCGAAGTGAAAACACCCTAGCGTTCGACCCTTTATATGGGGTATCCGGTGCATGGTGGAGATAGGTGACACCCGATGTCCAGTGCTTCCCCGTTCCGGCGCTCGCAGCCGACTCGACCGACCCCCGGTGCACAGTGGCTCCAGCTCGTCCTCCGACCCGTTCGCGCGGCCGGCTTCTGGTCGGCCGTGGCGATCCCCTTCCTGTTGCTGGGCCTCGTCGTGACCGGCACGGCCGTCGAGCGCGTGGGCCTGTTCCTGGGCCTGGTCGTCGCCAACCTGGTCGCGCTGCGGGTCGGCCACGCGCACAATCAGGAATAACTGCGAGCGCACGCCCCTCCAGCCCCCTCCACCGCTGCCCGACTGGCCAACCCCACGGCCCGACCCGCTGGCGTCGCACGGCCCTCCCCGGTGACGCTCCTCTCCCCGGTGACGCTCCCCTCCACCGCACGCCGACGTTGCTGTGACGCTGGACACGAGTGTCTCTGTACCGCCGCTTCCGCTGTACGGAACTCCGCGCGTTTTTCGTTGTCTGCGTTGTTCTCGGCAGCCCTCGACACGAATTGCCGGCTGTCTGGGAGCGAGCATACGGTCTGGCGCCCACAGGTTTATGTTCGAAAGGCCGACCACCCCGGGCCATGCACGACGAGGTGCGCGTCGTCGCGGGGGAGTGTACGGCGACGTTCGACGGCGGTAACGAGCGCGAACACCGTGGCGAAGTCCTGGCGGTAGTCAAACCCGATAATACAGTCCTGGTCCACGACGCGGACGGCTACCAGCCGGTAGCGTGGCTCACCCGCGCCGAGAGTGTCCAGTTCGTCGACGGCCGCCTGGACGCCCGCGACGGCGACCAGCGACTCCGGGTGGAGGTCCACGACGAACACGGCAGCACTCGCCACCCAGTCTCGCCGGCGGGCGTCCCGGTGGGGACCTGTCCGGACTGTGCGGGCGCGCTCGTCCTCGCGAGCGCGACGGTGCGCTGTCTCGACTGCGAGCGACGCCACAGCGTCCCGCGCGACGCGGCGGTCATAGAGGAGACCTGCGAGGACTGCGGGCTCCCGCGACTGCGCGTCGAACGCGGGCGCGAGTTCGAGGTCTGTATCGACTACGAGTGTGAGTCACTCGACGACCGGGTCACGGACGCGTTCGACCGCGCGTGGGACTGTCCCGACTGCGGGAGCGACCTCCGCATCCTCCGCCGGGGCGGGCTCATCGCCGGCTGTGAGCGCTATCCCGACTGTGACACCGGCTTCGGACTCCCGAAGGGCGTCCTGGCCGACACCTGTGACTGCGGGCTCCCGACCTTCGAGACGCCGACCGGACACCGCTGTCTCGACACCGACTGTGCACAGGGCTGAGACACTCTGCCCACGTCAGACACGCGTCAGTCGAGTGCTGTCGGCGGGACGCGACGACCCCAGCCGGCAATGCACCCAGGCAATCGGTCGCTGAGCGGCCCTGCGTGGTCGTTTCCGCACTCGCGTCGTCGTGTCGATGCCGACCGCGACCGAACGTGACGGCCCACAAGGGTTTTGCCCACCGACATACACGAGATCGAATTGACATGCCCTCCCAACTCCCGCCGCTGTCGGCCGTGGTGTCCGACCGCCGGGTCCGGCGAGTCCACCGTGTCTCGGAGCGGACCGCCCGCGCGGTACGGTCGCTGGTGCCCGATTCGCGACAGGCAGCCGCCGACGGGCTGGCCTTCGTGGTCGTCGTCGCGGCGGTCCTCGCCTTCGGCTACCTCAAGGGTGCGGTCGTGGTCACCCTCCCGGTGGTGCCGACCGTCGCGAACGACCCGGTCGTCGTTCCGCAGGCCGTGATCGCCTGTCTGAGTGTCTCCGGGCTGTTCTGTTGCTCGGCGCTGGTCCTGTTCGGGCAACTGGCGCGCTCGACGACCGAGAAGTCACTGCCGACGAGCGGCCGGCGCGTCGCGGCTGTCGTCCCCGTCCACCGTGACGCCGCTGCGCTCCACCGGAGTGTCGAGAGTCTGCTGGCGTCGTCCTACGAGGACGTCCACGTCTACGTCGTCGCCGAACCGGAAGACAGGGCGTCGATCCGGCGCGCTCGCGAGTACACGGCCGACGACCGGGTGACGCTGCTGGTCAACACGCGCTACAGCGGGTCGAAAGCCGGTGCGATCAACTACGCCGCCGAGGAGACCGACGAGGCGTGTCTGGCGGTGTTCGACGCCGACGAACGAGTCCACCCGGACTTTGTCGCCTCGGCCGTCGCCGAACTCGACGACTGTGACGTCGTCCAGGGGCGGACGGTGCCGGAACCCGACGGCGCCGTCGAGACAGTCGCCTACTACGAGTCGGTGTTGCTGGGTGACCTGAGCAAGCGGCTGCTCACGACGGTGACGGACTTCACGATGGCAGCGAGTCGCACTGTGGTGATGCGTCGGGCGGCCTTCGAGCGAGTGGGAGGGTACGACCCCGCGATGCTCACCGAGGACTACGACTTCGCCTTCCGGTGTTACGAGGCCGGCCTCGACGTCCGCGAACAGCTCGCCGGCGCCTCGACGATCGAGGGCGCCCACACCGTCCGTGACTGGTGGGGCCAGCGCAAGCGCTGGATGACCGGCTACGCGCAGGTGTTCCACGACCTGCTCGTCGACTGGTCGCGGCCGGACCCGCACGCAGCCCCGGACCCGGAACCGGGCCTCGACTCGGACCCCGGCCCGAGTCCCGGTCTGGAGTTGGACTCGACACCCGTGACGCGGGCCGACGGCGGCGCGCCTGTCCGTGCCACCAGAGGCAGGGATTCGACCGCTCCGACCGGGTCCGCCCGCGCGCCCGCTGGAGCAAACCGGACCGGCTGGACCGACCGACTCCCGCGTCGCCTCCGGAACTACCGGACGCTGCTCTCGCCGGTGCTCTGTGGGGCGTCGGTCGTCGGGAACCTGTTCCTGCTGTCGCTGGTCTCGAAAGCGGCCGTACTGGTGGCGTTCGACGCGCTCGCCTGGCTCGCGCTCCCGGCGGCGACGCTGGCGAGCGTCGCGCTCGCGCTCCGCATCCACGATACCCGCGTCGGCCGGCTCCACGGGCGAGGCGTCGGTCTCGGGTGGCTGCTCGCACCCGCCGTCCTCCCCCTGTACGGGCTCGTGGCCGTCAAGGCGACCGTCGAGTACCCGCTCTCCTGGGACGGGGAGTGGTACAGCGTCGCCAAGGGCGCGTGACTGTCGCCACGCCGTTACCGACTGCCGCCGGACAGTCACTCGCCGACGGTCGCGAGCAGGTGCTCTCGGAGGTCGGCCGGTGAACGGGCGACGTAATCGGCGCGAGAGCGGTCGGTCTCGTCGCTCCCGCCGTGTCTGAAGCCGACGACGTGCATGCCGGCACGGTCGGCGGACTCGATGCCGTGGACGGAGTCCTCGACGGCGACGGTCCGTGCGGGCTCGACGTCCAGTTCGCCGGCCGCGTGTTCGTAGACCGTCGGGTGAGGTTTGCCCGGCCCCTCGATGGCGTCCGCACTGACGACGGCGTCGACGTCGAGGCCGAAGCGCTCGCGGACGACGTCGATCCAGTCGTGCGGGGACGAGGAGACGATGGCGACGTGAGCCTCGCGCCCCCGGAGGTCGGAAACGAGGTCGTGAGCGCCCGGCAACAACGTCACGTCCTCGCCGTAGATTCGCTCGGCGGTCTCCTCGTACCAGCCGAGGAATTCGTCTCTGTGCATCCCGATCCCGTAGGTCTCGACGAGGTAGTCGTAGATCTCACGGTAGTTCATGCCCGTGATCTCGTCGATGTCTAGGTCGCCGAGGCCGATACGGGGGAGGAGTTCGTCTTTCTCGTAGGGAACCCAGTAGTCCTCGGAGTCGACGAGGACGCCGTCCATGTCGAAACAGACCGCTTCCATGACCGACGATTCGCCGCCGGAAGTGAAGTTCTTCCGTTCTCCCGAGTGCGATGGAACCGGGAAGACCGACGTCAGGGTCGGACCGGCGACTGCTGTTCGAACCCCGCTCGCCCGTCGATAGCGCGCGCCGGGCCGTGTTGGCCACCCGCCCCGACACGACCACCGGTTCGCTGACCGCCACGGGAACCAGACGAACAGTCAGGTTCGGGCCAGGAAACCCGACACTTTACATCCTTATATCGAATGGAGACGTCCCTATACTGGCTGTTCGTTCACTTAGATCCCCTGAAAGCAGAGTTTCTAAACAGCCAGGGTTATATATAACGCAAACATCACACTAATACGACAACAGGTACGTGTTTGGAATGAAAGATTGGATATTTTTGGACGCGCTATCGGAAATGAACGTCGATCAGGGACCGGTGCGCTCCGACGACGGCCACGAGACCCGGGGGTGTGTGTCCCGTGGTTGACTGGGTGCCGACGACGTGCATGCGGTGTGCGGTCGGCTGTGGCCACCTCCAGCAGGGAGCGGACGTGGGCTACGGACTCGACACCGTACGGGGGAACGCAGCCCACCCGGTCAATCGGGGGCTGGCCTGCCAGCGCGGCATCCGCGAGAGCGCCGACCCGGACGGGGAGTGGCTCACCCAGCCGATGGTCCGCCAGGAGGGACAACTGCGCAAGACGACCTGGGACGTGGCGATGTTCCACATCGTCGAAGCCTTCAGAGACGCGATGGTCGAGACGCGCGACGGCGTCGCCGTCCTCGGGAGCGGCCAGCAGACCAACGAGGCCGCCTACGCGCTGGGGAAACTGGCACGGGGGGGCTTTGGCACCCGATACTACGACGCGAACACGACACTGTGTATGGCCAGCGCCGTCGCCGCCTACTACGACGCCTTCGGCAGTGACGCGCCGCCCTGTACGTACGACGACATCCCGGAGGCCGAGACTCACGTCGTCTGGGGTGCGAACCCTCGTGTCGCCCACCCCGTGATGTTCCGGTGGATCAACGACAGCGCCGGCGAGGACGACAGCGAACTGCTGGTCGTCGACCCCGTCCGGAGCGAGACGGCCGAAGTCGCCGACCACCACGTCGCGCCCGACCCCGGTGGCGACCTCGATCTCGCCCGTGCGGTGCTCGCACACGCCGTCGAGACCGACCGCGTCGACGAAGCGTTCGTCGCCGAGGCCACCGAGGGCTTCGAGGAGTTACGTGCCGGCCTGCCCGACCCGCGGGCGGCGGCCGAGCGGGCGGGTGTCGAGTTCGCCGCCGTCGAGCGACTCGCGGCGAGTCTCGAATCGGATACCCTGGTCTACTGGGGGATGGGCGTCAACCAGTCCGTCCAGGGGACCGACACCGCGGGCGCGCTCATCGACATCTGCATGGCGACGGGGAACATGGGGCCCGGGAGCGGCCCGTTCTCGCTGACCGGCCAGGCCAACTCGATGGGGACCCGCGTCTGTTCCTCGAAGGGCGGCTGGCCCGGACAGCGGGATTTCGACGACCCCGAGAGCCGCGAACTCGTCGCCGACACGTGGGACGTCCCGGTCGAGCGCCTGCCCGACGACACCGGTCCGGGACCGGTCGGCATCTTCGACGCCGTGCTCGACGGCCCGGTCGAGGCGATGTACGCCGTCGCGACCAACCCGGTCGCCGGGGCCCCCGACGCCGCCGCCGTCGAGGACGCACTGGCGGAGGCGTTTCTCGTCGTGCAGGACGCCCACCGGACCGAGACGACGGAGTTCGCCGACGTCGTTCTCCCGGCGGCGACCTGGGGAGAATCCGACGGGACGGCGATCAACATGGAGCGGACCGTCTCGCGAGTGCGCCCGGCGACGGACCTGCCCAGTGGGGTTCGCACCGACGTCGACCTGATCGCGAGCGTCGGGAACGCGGTCTTCGACGACCTCTTCGAGACGGCCGACCCCGAGGCGCTCTTCGACGAGTTCGCCGCGCTCACCGAGGGGACGCTCGCGGACTGCTCGGGGCTCAGTTACGACCGACTCGAAGAGGAACTCGCGGTACGCTGGCCGGCGCCCGACCCCGAGTCCAGCGTCGCCTACCGCTACTACGAGGAGGCTGGCGACGAGTCCGGCGCCAGTGGCGACGAAGGCGCCGGGACGACCGATGACGACGGCGAGGGTACGGGCGTCGGGACGACCGGCGGTGAGTGGTCGTTCCCCACACCGTCGGGGCGGGCGCGATTCGCCGGCGGGACCGGACGCGACCTCCCCGAACCGACCGACGAGTCGTATCCGCTGACGCTAACCACGGCCCGTGAGGCCGACGGATACAACAGCGGCGTCCGTTCGCGCCCCTCACCAGAGGAACCCGGCGACCTGGTCGCACGGATCCACCCCGACACCGTGGACGCGTTCCTCGACTCGGTCCTGGCCGACGGGAGCGGCGACGACGGCGCGAGCGAACCGAGCGAGGCCGTCGACCCGACGCCCGCCGACGCGGTCGACCCCAGGGCCGACGGGAGCGAGCCGACGGACACGCACGTGCGCATCGAATCGCGACGCGGGTCGGCCACGGCGGTCGTCGACGCCGACGACGCCATCCCCGAGGGGATGGTGTGGCTGCCGATCCACCACCCGGCGACCAACCGACTGACGATCCCCGCGACCGACCCACAGTCCGACGAGCCCAACCTCAAACAGTGTGCCGTGCGCCTGACCGCGCCCGCTGCGATGGCCGCCGAGCGGAGCGACGCCCCCGTCCGCGCCGACGACTGACTCCCCTGCTCGCACCGCTGGTCGAGCCGCTCTGACCGACCGAACTCCACTTTTCCCACACGTCAGGACCTGTCGACGGCTGTCTCTCGGACGACGCACGGAATCACGACAGCATCGAGGTCGGCACCGAGACGCCATCACACCGGCATCGAGACACCAGCACACCGGTACCGAGAGGCCAATAACACCCGCGCTGAGACGCCAGTCGCCCCGTCTCCGGCGCGCGCCGGTGCCCGTCACCTCGCGACTGCCCCAGTTCGACACTCTCGTCGTCACTGTCGGAAACACGACGTGTGTCCGGTTTCTCCCGCGACAGGTCGACGTTTTACATCCTTATATCGACTGGAGACGTCCTAATATCTCCGAACCGTCCACTCTTTGCCATAGTATCTTTAATTCGTAAACGGTTAAGATTATATATGGCCTGAACATCACGCTAAATTGGATACAGGTGACTGAATACAATGCAAATCCCAGAATTAGTGGACGTTCAAACGGAAATGGAAGTTCGTGATGGTTGCACCGGATGGGGCGAGGTTCCAGCCGGGGAGAGTAACGGCGGGGCAATCGCGGGGGTCGCAGGTGCTGTCGTCGCAGGGACCACGGGGGGTGCGTGAGCGTGGGACTGATCAAGATGACGAAGTGGCGGACGCTCGTGCTGGCGACCATCGGCTTCAACTTCTCGTTTCTGATCTGGTTCTCGTTCGCGCCCTTCACGGGGCCGATGGCCGACGAGTTCGGCCTGACGCTGGCCGAGATCGGGATTCTGGCGAGTGCGGCGATCTGGCTCGCACCTTTCGGCCGGATACTGACGGGCTGGCTCTCGGACAAGTTCGGCGCGCCGGCGGTGTTCGCCATCGTACTCACGTACGTCGGTGTGTTCTCGATAGCGAGCGCGTTCGCAGAGAGCTACGCCGTGTTCTTCGTCGAGCGGCTCATCGTCGCGACGGCGGGGATCACGTTCGTCATCGGCATCCAGCACGTCTCCGAGTGGTTCGAGGAAGAACAGCTCGGGACCGCCGAGG
>Ga0207718_100443_pt1 | contig 38022 bp, 37 predicted proteins | sample A23M2SouthBayCA_FD_187749 | JGI IMG/M metagenome (GOLD analysis project Ga0207718, IMG submission 187749) | Aerobic enrichment media microbial communities from Eden Landing Ponds, California, USA - A23 M2 (SPAdes) | ecosystem: Environmental > Aquatic > Marine > Unclassified | place: Emeryville... | reverse complement strand
CTACTTCCTCACGGGCAGCGGCCCGCAGGGACCACCATACCAGACGCTCCTGTGGACCCTCGCCGGACTCGCCATCGTGACCGTCGTCGGCGTGACGGCGTTCGGCGTCCTCCGGAGCCGCGGGGGTGGGAACTGATGGCGGCGACCGAACTCGCCGGTGACGACATCGACCTCGACGCCGCCGCGCGGGGGATAGTGTACCGGACGCTCGCACAGGCGTTTCGCCATCCCACCGCCGAACTCCACGGCCTCGCCGCGAGCGGTGATCTGGCGGCGGAGCTAGCGCAGTGTCTCGACCGCACGGCGCTCGGCGTGTCGGTGCCGGAGCTACGGACCGACGACGACTACGAGACGCTGGCGGCCCGCTACAACGACCTGTTCGAACTCGGATACAGCGAGTACACCGACCGAACCGACGGCTCGCTGTCGGCGGAGGGACCGCCGGTCCCGCTGTACGAGTCGAAGTATCGCCCCGATCAGTCGTGGAACGACGTGAACCTCGACCTAGCGCGGGCGTACGACTACTACGGGCTCGAAATCGACGCGGACGACCGCGACAATCACGACGCGCTCCGGTACGAACTGGAGTTCGCGGGGTATCTGGCGCGCCGTGAGGCGGCGGTCGACGGGACGGCGGCCGCGGCCGCCCGCCTCGACTTCCACGACCGTCACCTCGGTCACGCGGCGGCGGGCGTCGCCGGTCGTCTCGCCGACGAGCCAGGGACGGGCGTGTACGGCGGCCTCGGCACCCTGCTCGAAGCGTTCGTTCGTGCGGACCGCAACGACCTCGCGGCGCGGCTGGAGGGCGACGGATGACGACGACGCGCGTCGGTCGACGCTGGGCGGCGCCCCTCCCCGCGAACCGCCGCCACGCCGTCGTCGCCGCCGCGGCGGTGGCCGTCCTCGCCCGGGCGCTGATGACGACGCTCGCCAACGCGCCGGGTAGTCCAGCCGTCGGTAGCGGGACGCTGGGCGGCGTCCCGACGGCCGCCACGGCGCTCGCGGCGGTCGGCGTGGCGCTGACGACCGACGAACCGGCCGTCGGCGTCGGCCTCCTGTTCGTCGGCGTGTTCGGCCTGCTGTCGCTCGTCTCGGCCGCCGTCGCCCTGCCGGCCGCCGTCGCAGTCGTGGCGGGAACGGCCGCCGTCGCCCTCACACGCCGGGAGTCGCTGTCGCCCGTCCCGGCGCTGACCGTCGGCGTCCTGCTCGTCGCGCTGACGGGCGGGCTGGCGAGCGGCGTCGGCGGCGCGGTGGCGCTCCGGCCGGCCGCGTCGACGGTCGCACTCGTCGGCGTCGCCCTCACGCCCGTCTTCGCGGCGACGACGGGGCGGGCCACCCTCGCGGGCGGCCTCGCTGGTGGGGTCGTCCTCGCCGTCGGCCTCGCATACCCGTTCGTCACCGGCGCCGTGACGCTCGTCGGTGGCGGTGTCGTCGGCACGTCGCTCCCGGTCGTCGCGTTCGCGGCCGGTGGCGCGGTGACGACGGCCAGCGCCGCCACTCGGCACCGGGAGTGGCTCCTCCTCGGGAGCGTGGCGCTGCTCGCCTTCGCGGGCGTGCCGGCGACGCTCGACCGCGCCGTCCCCTTCGCCCTCGGCGTCGCGGTGCTGACGCTCCGGGAGGTGAACCGATGACCTGCCACGACGACGACGAGGAGTTTCAGAAGCACTTGGAGGAGGAGCCGGACCCGCAACTCGATCCCGCCAAGAGTCCGGGCATCGGGAGCGACATCGAGGCGCTCGAAGATATCGAGGTGAGCCGGGAGGACGTGACCATCGGCGAGGCCGATCCCGCGGAACTGGCGGCGGCCGACACCGAACCCGTTGCCGGCGAGGGAACGGCGTCGCTGCTCGCGGATCTCGACGCCGCCGACCCGATCGACCGGCGACGGGCCGCACTCGCGCTGAAAGACGAGGCGACGACCGACGCCGTCGTCGCCGGACTCGCGCAAGCGGCGACGCGCGACGACGACGCCGACGTGCGGCAGTTCGCGGTGGAGGCGTTGACGGCGCACGGCGGGGGGGCGTCCACCGACGCCGGATCGGGGGCGTCCGCCGACGCCGGAACGGAGACGGCGGGAGCCGTCGACGAGCGCGCGGCGGCCGTCGCCGTCTCCCGCCTCGACGACCCGGACCCGTGGGTGCGGGCGGAGGCGGTCGTCGCCCTCGACAACGTCGACCGCGAGGCCCACGAGGCCGATATCGAGGCCGCCGTCGACGACGACCACCACGCGGTGCGCCGGAACGCCGCCATCTCGCTGTTCAAGCTGCGGGGCGAGGGGATGGCGGACCGCCTGCTCGACCTCTCTACCGACGACAGCGAGCGCGTCAGGGAGTGGGCGGCACACATGCTCGGCGGCGTCGACTCCGACGCGGCCCGTGACCGCCTCCGCGACCTGACCGACGACCCCGCGACCGTGGTGCGGCAGACGGCCGAGCGCGCGCTGGAGGCGGACCCCGACCGGTTCCGCCGGCAGTTCGGCGCGCTGGAGAACGACGCTCGCCTGCTGCCTGGCGAGGACCGACTCAACCGCATGCCAGATCTATGACGGACCCATCCGACACGACCGCGACGGCGGCACAGCCCGACGATTCGACCCTGACAGACCGCGTCGAGGCGGCGCTCAGGACCGTCCGCGACCCGGCGGCCGACCTCTCCGTCTTCGAGGCAGGGATCGTCGAGGACGTGGCCGTCACCGATGGCGAGGTGCGGATCGAGGCCGACCTGCACGCCCTCGACGCCGACACCGGACAGGGGGTGATCGACGCCGTGTTGCGCGCCGTCGACGACGTTGACGGCGTCGAGGGCGTCCACGTCGAACGGGCGTCGCCGTCGACGGAGGGGCGAGCGAGCGTCGAGGCGTTCGACCACGTCGTCGCCGTCGCCAGCGCGAAGGGTGGCGTCGGCAAGTCGACGGTGGCGACCCACCTCGCCTGTGCGCTCGCCGCCGCCGCCGAGGTAGCGCTGTTCGACGCCGACATCCACGGCCCGAACGTGCCGTCGCTCGTCGACGCGGCGGGACCGATCCACGCCACCGACGACGGCGATCCGATACCCGTCCGCCGGCGCGGGATGGACGTGATGAGCGTCGGCCTGATGGAGGACGGCGCCCCCCTCGCGTGGCGCGGGGCGATGGCCCACGACGCGCTCTCCGACCTCTTCGAGAACACGGCGTGGGAGAACGACGACGTACTGGTGATCGACCTGCCACCCGGCACCGGCGACGTGGTGCTCACCACCTTACAGGACGTCCGCGTCGACGGCGTCGTCGTCGTCACGACGCCCTTCCACGCCGCCGTCAGCGACACCGGGCGGACGGTCGAACTGTTCCGCGACAACGACGTGCCGGTCCTCGGCGCCGTCGTCAACATGGCGGAGTACGTCTGTGACTGCTGTGGCGAGCCGAACGACCTGTTCGACGAGTCGGTCGATGACCTCGACGCGCCGGTGCTCGCGGAACTGCCGTTCACGCGGGAACTGCAGGGGACGCCCGAACCGGGCGCCGTGCCGGACGCCGCCGCCGACCTGGGTGACCGCGTCCGCACCGCGCTGGACGAAGCGGGGACGGTCGACGCGCCCGACGACGCCGTCGACATCCGTGGGCAGCCACCGGAGACGCGCAAGGCACGCGTCCGGGAGCGGTTCGAGTCGCTCGACCCGGGCGACGCCTTCGTCCTCGTCAGCGACCGCGATCCGACGCCGGTCGGCAACTTTCTGAGCCGACTCACCGAGACGCCACGCGCCGACTTCGACGTCGAGGTGCGTCGGGCGACGCCCGACGCGTGGGTGCTGGAGACGGTGAAGCCCTGATACGGTCGGCCGTGCCGATTTCGAGCTACAGTACGCTCGTAAGTCATTGCACAGCCGATCGCAAGACTGCGTACGATCAGCTGTCAAACAGTGCCAAACGCGACGATAGCCGCCGCCTCGGAGTGACGAGTGTTTCGATCGACTGACGGCCGGCGATCCCGGCCACCTTTATTCGCTCGCTGTTCCTATTCGTATCCATGCGCGCAGTTCGCTACCACGAACACGGCGGGAGTGAGGTACTGCAAGTCGACGAGATCGACCGACTGACGCCGGACGACGACGAAGTGCTCGTCGAGGTGGCGGCGGCGGGCATCAACCCCGTCGACACCTACTTCGTCTCGGGAGCGTACCAGCCGTTCACGCTGCCGATGATTCCCGGCGTCGACGCCGCGGGCGAGGCCGTCGAGGTGGGGGCGACTGTCGGGGGGATCAGCGAGGGCGACGCCGTCCTCGCCACCGGTCTGAGCAAGGACCACTACGGCGCCTGCGCGGAGTACGTCGCGGTGCCCGAGGATCGCATCGCCCGCCTGCCCGAGGGCGTCGACCTCGTGGCGGCCGGCGGCGCGGGCGTCGCCGCCGTCACGGCGTGGCGGGCGCTGATCGACCACGCCGGGCTGGAGCCAGCGGAGACGGCGCTGATCCACGGCGGGAGCGGCGGCGTCGGCCACGCCGCCGTCCAGGTGGCCGCGGCCGCGGGGGCGCGGGTCGTCACCACCGCCGCGCCCGAGTACCACGACCGCCTCCACGAACTGGGTGCCGACGCCGTCCTCGACTACGCACGGGACGACCTCCGGGACGCGGTGATCGAGGCGAGCAGCGGTGGGCCGGACGTGATCCTCGACCACCGCCTCGACGACTACCTGCAGTTCGACGCCGACGTGGCCGCCCACGACGGCCGGATCGTCGGCATCGGCGAGAACGATCCCGCCATCTCGTTCACGAACGACGGCGTCGCCCGCGGGAAGGATCTCACCTACCAGTTCATGAGCATGTTCAACACGCCGGATCTGAGCGAACCGCTCGGACGCATCGCTCACCTCATGGGCACGGGCGACCTCGACATCGAGATGGCCCCCACCTACGATCTGGACGAGGTGGCCACTGCCCACGAGGACGTGATGGCCGACAGCTTCCTCGGGAAGCTGGTCGTGACGCCGTAACTGGTCGTCGGACGGGGGCGAACGCCGCTAGGCTTCGCCGTAGACTGGGACGGCGGCGCCGCTCGTCACCGCCGCGGCGTCGGAACAGAGAAAGCAGACGACGTCGGCGATGTCGGCGGGGTCGACCCACGACTCGTCCGGCGCCATCATCTCGCGGTTCATCGGCGTGTCGATGACGCTCGGCATGACGGCGTTGGCGCGGACGGTCCCCAGGTTCTCCTCGGCGATGGTCTCGGTCAGGAGGCGGACGCCCGCCTTGCTCGCCCGGTAGAGGCCGTCGCCCTCGCCGCCTTCGAGCGAGGAGCGCGAGGAGACGGAGACGATGGCGTCCGCCGTCTCCCGCAGGTGGGGGAGCGCGTGCTTCGAGGCCAGGAACATCGTCTTCAGGTTCACGTCGAAGAGGAAGTCGAACAGGTCGGCGTCCGTCTCGTGGATGGGGTCGCCGCCCCGCCACGTCCCCGCGACGTTCACGAGACAGTCCAGTCGGCCGTGGTCGGCGACGACGGCGTCGACGACCCGTTCGACGTCGGCCTCGTCGGTGAAGTCGCCCTCGTAGTACGTGATCGTTTCCGCGTCGACCTGCGACTCGTCGTCGTCCGGAGCGACGATGTCGGTGCCACAGACCGTCGCCCCCGCGTCGTCGAACGCCGCCGCGACGGCGCTACCGAGCGCGCCGCTGGCACCCGTCACGAGCGCTACGTTGCCGGAGAAGTCGAACGTCGCGTCCATACCACCACGGACGGGCGGAAGCCGCATAAGCGTACGCCAGGGGCGGATGCTCCGAACCTCGGCCGATAGGTGTTTCTACGAGGATCACAAATAGGCTACATGTGACCGTAACCGACTGGTCGGGCGAACGAGCCCAGTCCGAGTCGGACTCTCGGACTACCGGCACCCTTCGCGGTGAACTCGCGCGGACGGACCTCGCGCGGCATCTCGCACTCTTCTATCGGTCGCCCCAGACCCAACTGGAAGTCGCGGCCACGTTCGTCAAGCACGGACTCCAGACGGGCCAGCGCTGTCTCTACTTCGTCGACAGCAACACCCGACCGGCGGTCGAACGAGCCTTCCGGGCGGCTGATATCGACGTCGAGGCGAGGCTAACCGACGGTGACCTCCTGATCGAACAGGGGAGCGACGCGTATCGGGAGGCGGATTTCGACCCGGATCGACTCGTCTCGCTACTCGCCGACGCGTGCCGCGAGGGCGTCGACGCGGGCTACGACGGGCTCTGGATCGCGGGCGAACTCTCGTGGTGTTTCCACACCAACCTCACCTACGACCACGTCGTCGACTTCGAGGCCGACTTCGACGCGGCGTGTTCCGATCTGCCCGCCACGGCGCTGTGCCAGTACGACCTGGGCCAGTTCGACGACGAGTCGATCGCCAAGGCGCTATGGACCCACGAACAGATCATCTATCGCTACCGGCTCTGTGAGAACCCGTACTACGTCGCCCCCGACGAGTACCGCTCGGACCGGAGTGCGCAGTTGAACGCCCGGCTGATGCTGGAGCAGATGTACGACCTGGCCCACGCCCGCAGCCAAGTGACACGCCGCGAACAGCGACTGTCGGTCGTCAACCGCATCCTCCGTCACGATATCCGCAACGATCTGAACGTCGTCCGGGGGATACTGACCCTCATCGCCGATCAAGAGCCGCTCGACGACGCGCTCGCGGCGCGACTCGACACCGCGATAGATCACACCAACGACATTTTCGAGGTAGCGGACAAGGCTCGGTACGTCGAGCGGACGATCGGTCGCTCGACGGTCGAGCGCACGTCGCTCGCGCCGTTCATCGCCCGCGCGGTGGAGCGGATCGAGTCGGCCCATCCGGACGCGGACGTCACCGTGGACGGCGCGAACGACGTCGAAGTGGTGGTCGATACGAATCTCGACGTGGCGCTCGCCGAACTCGTCGAGTATGCGATCCGGAGCCAGGACGCCACCCCGCGCGTCTCGATCACCGTCACGGATCGCCCGCCCGAACGGGTGGGCATCGACGTGTGTTACGCCGGCCAACCGATCCCGCGGAGCGACCGACAGGTGCTGAACGAGGGGGTCGAGACGCCGCTCGAACACTGCCGTGGGCTGGGACTGTGGCTGGCCAAATGGATCGTCGAAAACGCCCACGGACGACTCGAATTCTCGCGGGCGGACGAGCCGTGGATACGGCTCGAACTGTATCGGTGTCTGGCCTGATTGTGTCACGGTGCCGACTCGCACGTCCGTCCCCGTACCGTGAGCCTTTTTTCGTGGCTGGAGGTAGCCAGCGTATGACACAGCAAGGACGAGAGACGTGGGCGACGCGTCTCGGCTTCATCCTCGCGGCCGTCGGGAGCGCCGTCGGCCTCGGCAACGTCTGGCAGTTCCCGTTCCAGACGGGCGCGAACGGCGGCGCGGCGTTCATCGTCGTCTATCTCGTCGCCGTCTTCCTGATCGGCTTCCCCGCGATGCTCGCGGAGTTCGTGATCGGCCGCCGGGCGGAGCGAAACCCCATCGACGCCTTCGCCCGCCTCGGCCACCGGAACTGGAAGGTCGTCGGCCTGCTTGGCACCGTTTCGGCGTTCTGGATCCTCTCCTTTTACAGCGTCGTCGGCGGCTGGGTCGTCCGGTACGTCATCGGAAGCGCCACGGGCGCGTACTTCTCCGGATCGGAGGCGTACTTCGGCGCCATCGCCGCCGGGCCCGAAGCGGTCGGGTTCCACGCCGTCTTCATGGCCCTGACCGTCGGCGTCGTCGCCTTCGGGGTCACCGACGGCATCGAGCGGTCGACGAAGCTGATGGTGCCGAGCATCGTCCTTCTGCTCGGCGGCCTGGCCGTCTGGGCCGGGACGCTGGAAGGTGGCGCCGCCGGCTACGCCTACTATCTCTCCCCCGACGTGGACGCCCTGCTCGCCAACCTCGGCACCATCCTCCCTGCGGCGGTTGGGCAGGCCTTCTTCACCCTCTCGCTCGGGATGGGGGCGATGATCACCTACGCGTCCTACCTCGGCCGCGACGACTCGCTGCCGACCGACGGCGCGACCATCGTCGTCCTCAACACGTTCGTCGGCCTGCTCGCGGGACTGGTGGTCTTCCCCATCCTCTTCTCGCTGGGCATCGAACCAGGGAGCGGCGGCCTCGGCGCCGCGTTCATCACCCTCGCGGGCGCGTTCGCGCAGCTGCCGGCCGGCCGACTCCTCGGCGTCGTCTTCTTCGTCGTGCTCCTGCTGGCGGCGCTCTCCTCCGCCATCAGCCTCCTCGAAGTGATCACGTCGTACCTCGTCGACAACACCGACCGTTCGCGCTCGTCGCTCGCGGTCGCCCTCGGCGTCGCCATCTTCCTTCTCGGGATTCCGAGCGCGCTCGGCGTCCCGATCCTGTCCTGGTACAACGCCATCGCCTACAATCTCCTGCTCCCGCTCTCGGTGCTCTCCCTGCTCCTGTTCGTCGGCTGGGCGGACACGGAGGACGCCGTCGCCGAACTCCGGCGCGGGACCGATCTGAGCGAGGGCGGCGCCGTCGCGTGGCTCTGGTTCGTCCGCACGCTCGTCCCGCTGGGCGTCCTGGTGACGCTCCTCCTCGGTCTGCAGACGCTCGCCGTGAAGGCGGGGCTGCTCGCGGCGCCGCTGGTCTGACCGGCTGATAGCGATCAGGCGGCTGACGGCTTCGGACTCGAAACCCACTTTACCGGGATTCGCCGACGATGTGGTAATGGCACGAGAGACGTGGGGCACGAGAACGGGCTTCATTCTGGCCGCCGCCGGGAGTGCGGTCGGACTGGGGAACATCTGGCGGTTCCCCTGGATGACCGCCGAGAACGGGGGCAGCGCCTTCCTGCTCGTCTACCTGGTCATCGTCCTCGGGGTGGGCGTCCCCGGCCTCCTCGGCGAGTTCGTCATCGGGCGACGGGCGCGGCGGAATCCGGTCGGCGCGCTCCGTGATCTCTCCGGGTCCCGGTACTGGGCCGCCGTCGGCGGCATCTCCGCGATCACGGGCATCGCACTCCTCTCTTTCTACAGCGTCGTCGGCGGCTGGATCCTGCGCTACCTGCTCGTCTCGCTGACCGGTCCCGTCACCGGCGGCGCGGCCTACCTCGCGGACCCGGGGGCGTACTTCGGGAGCATCTCCTTCGGCGCTGGCGCCGCGGGCTATCACCTCCTCTTCCTGTCGCTCACCGGCCTGATCGTCCTCGGCGGCGTGCGCCGCGGCATCGAACTCGGGACGAAAGTGATGATGCCCGCCGTCCTCGCCCTGCTGGTCGGGATGGCCGTCTGGGTTTCAACCCGCCCGGGCGCGGGCGCTGGCTACGAGTTCTTCCTCACGTTCGACCCCGAGACGATTCGCGCCAACTTCTTCTCGATCCTCGGCCCGGCGGCCGGACAGGCGCTCTTCACGCTCTCGGTCGGCGCCGGCACGATGATCACCTACGCCTCCTACATCGACGAGGACCGATCGCTCCCGTTCGACGGGTCGGTCATCGCCCTGCTCAACACCGGCGTCGGCGTTCTGGCCGGTCTGGTAGTCTTTCCCCTCCTGTTCTCGCAGGGGGTCGAGCCCGGGAGCGGCGGCCCGGGCGCCCTCTTCGTCGGGATCGCGGGTGCGTTCGGCGCCCTCCCGGGTGGCGAGGTCTTGGCCATCCTCTTTTTCGGCGTCGTCGCGTTCGCGGCGCTGTCGAGTTCGATCAGCATGCTCGAGATTCCGGTCTCCATCCTGGTCGACGAGATGGGCTGGTCGCGCCGGAAGGCCGTCGGCGCACTGCTGGCACTCGTCGCGACGACGGGGACGATCACCGCGTTCCAGCCCCCGCTGTTCGACTTCGTCGCCGGCACGCTGGTCGACCTCCTGCTCACCGGCGGGCTGATCGCCTTCCTGCTGTTCGCCGGGTGGGTGCTCGGCCGCGACGCCGTCGCGGAGTACGCGACCGGTGCGGGCGCGCTCGCGTCCCGGTTCGGGACGCCGTGGCTCCTCGCCGTCGGCGTCGCCATCCCGCTGTTTCTGGTGTTCACCCTCCTGACCACGCTGGGGGTGGACGCCCACATCGGGTTCTGGCCCACGGTCGGCACCGCCGTCGTCGTGGTCGGCCTGACGCTGTTCGGGCTGCGGCGGGGTCGGCCCGCGGTCTGACGGGGCGGAATCCTTTTGCCGGTCCTCGAACCTTGTTAGTGGACGATGACAGGTGGTCGGCCATGACCATGGAAGACCGGATCGAGGAGCTCCGCGAGAAGCGGGAGCGGGCGCTCCTCGGCGGCGGTGAAGACCGGATCGAGTCCCAGCACTCGAAAGGGAAGATGACCGCCCGAGAGCGCATCGACTACTTCCTCGACGACGGGACCTTCCGCGAGTTCGACCAGTTCCGCACTCACCGAACCAGCAAGTTCGGGATGGAGGAACGGAAGCTCCCCGGCGACGGCGTCGTGACGGGGTACGGTGAGGTAAACGGCCGAAAGACGTTCGTCTTCGCCCACGACTTCACCGTCTTCGGTGGGTCGCTCGGCGAGGTGATGTCCGAGAAGATCTGTAAGGTGATGGATAAGGCGATGGACGTCGGCGCGCCCATCGTCGGCCTCAACGACTCGGCGGGCGCCCGCATCCAGGAGGGGGTGCGGAGTCTCGCGGGCTTCACCGACATCTTCCACCGCAACGAGCAGGCCAGCGGCGTCGTGCCACAGATCTCGGGGATCATGGGCCCCTGCGCCGGCGGCGCGGTCTACTCCCCCGCGATCACCGACTTCATCTTCATGGTGGAAGACACCAGCCACATGTTCATCACCGGCCCGGACGTGATCAAGACGGTCACGGGCGAGGAGGTGAGCTTCGAGGAACTCGGGGGCGCGACCACACACGCCTCGCGGACTGGCGTCGCCCACCGCGCCTTCCCGGACGAGGAGACGGCGCTCGACAACATCCGCCGCCTGCTCTCGTATCTCCCGCAGAACAACGTCGAGGACCCGCCGCGGGTCGACCCGTGGGACGATCCTGACCGCTCGGCGGACGACCTGACGACCGTCGTCCCCGACGAGCCCCAGAAACCCTACGACATGACCGACGTGATCGGTGGCGTCGTCGACGAGGGCTCCTTCTTCGAGGTGCACGACAGCTGGGCGAAAAACGTCGTCGTCGGCTTCGGCCGTCTCGACGGCCACTCGGTTGGCGTCGTCGCCAACCAGCCACGGTCGAACGCCGGGACGCTGACCGTCGACGCGAGCATGAAGGCCTCGCGGTTCGTCCGCTTCTGTGACGCGTTCAACGTCCCCATCCTCACGTTCGTCGACGTGCCCGGCTACATGCCCGGCACCGACCAGGAGCACCGGGGGATCATCCGCCACGGCGCGAAACTGCTCTACGCCTACTCGGAGGCGACGGTCCCGCTCCTGACGGTCATCACGCGGAAGGCCTACGGCGGCGCTTACTGCGTCATGGCGTCGAAACATCTCGGCGCCGACGTGAACTACGCGTGGCCGACCGCCGAACTCGCCGTCATGGGGCCGGAGGGCGCCGTGAACGTCCTCTACAGCGGCGAACTGGAGGACGCGGAGGACCCGGACGCCCGCCGGCAGGATCTGGTGGAGGAGTATCGCGAGGAGTTCGCCAACCCCTACACGGCCGCCGACCGCGGGTTCATCGACGACGTGATCGAACCGCAGGACACGCGGAAGCGCCTCGTCGACGACCTCCACATGCTCAAGACCAAACGCCGGAGCAATCCGGACAAGAAACACGGCAACATCCCGATCTGAGATGACCGAACTCGACATCGACATCCCGGACGACGCCGACGACGCGGAGGCAGCCGCTATCGCCGCCGCCGTCGGCGCGCACGTCCACGACGGCTACCTCGCGGCCGCGGCCGCCGCCGCGGGCGGCGAGGCGGAGACGTGGACGGGCGACGGCAAACGCTGGACGTTCGCCGGTCGGATCGAGGGGCTACAGGGACGGACGAACCGCGTCCCGGAGACGGCATCGACCGACGCCTGGACGGCGTCAGGGCGCACGGATCGCTTCTGATCCGGGCGGACTGCCATCTCCGAGGTATCCAGTAGGCATATACGTACACCATCCATACCCCGCCCCGTGAGTGGAGAACACGGAGGGTCCGACGAGACGACTGTCGGCCGCTCCGTCGGGACCGATCTCTCCGACCTCCTCGACGAAAGGCCCGGCCACGCGGGGTTGACCGGTCGAGTGGCGGCCGTCGTCGATGGTATCGCACCCGTGTGGCGGCGACGAATCGGCGGCGGCGCCGTCACCGGCATCGGAATCGTCCTGCTCGGGATTCCGCTCTTCCATCTCTTCCGACACGGCACCACGGTCGACGCCATCGTGGGGGACACACTGCCGATTATCTTCGGGCTGATTCTGGTCGTCGCGGGCGTCTGGCTCGGTTGGGTGAGCGACGACGACGTAGCACCGCTGGTGACGGCCTTCTGGGTCACGGTCGGTCTCGGCCTCACCGGCGTCGTGACGCTGTACTTTCTCTCGCTCCACGTCGCCCACGGCCACGTCGTCGAATCGCCGTGGTTCCTCGTCTACGACGTGAGCGCCACTGGTGCGGTCGCCGGCCTCCTCATCAGCCGCTACGACGTGCGCTCGCGGCACCGGAACCGACGCCTGAGCCAGCGGGAACGTCAGCTCCGCGCCGTGTTCGAGGGGACGCTCGACGCCCTCGTCATCACCGACGACGAGGGACGGTACGTCGCCGCGAACCCCGCGGCGGCCGACCTGTTCGGCCTCTCGCGCTCGGAACTGGTCGGCGAGCACATCGCGGACTTCGCGAGTGAGTCGGAAAATTTCGGGGCCCAGTGGGAGCGGTTTCGTGCCGAGGGGGAAGCGCGCGGCGAGTTCGAACTCGTCCGGCCGGACGGCGAGACTCGGATCGTCGCCTTCGCCGCGACCGCGAACGTCCTCCCCGGCCGTCACCTATCGGCGCTGCGGGACGTGACCGACCAGATCGAACACGAGCGAGAACTCGGACAGGAGCGCGCCCGCGTCGAGTTCCTCAATCGCCTCCTCAGACACAACGTCCTCAACGGGATGAATCTCGTGTTGGCGAAACTCGACGCGCTCGATCCCGCGCTCCCGGACGACCGCCGCGACGATCTGAGCGTGGCCCGTCACCGGAGCGAGGAGATCGTCGACCTCATCCAGACCGCCCGACGTCTCGCGACCGATGTGTCGGCGGAGGTGGACGAGCGGTCGATTCGCGTGTCTGGCCCGCTGATCGACGCCGTCGAGTCGGTGCGGGGGACGTACCCCGACGCGACCATCGAGTGTGATCTCCCCACGGACGAGGTGTGGGTCCACGCCGACGGAATGTTGGAGACGGTGTTCGATCATCTCCTGACGAACGCCGTCGAACACAACGACGACGACGTGTGTGTCTCCGTCGGCGTCACGGTCGCTCCCGAGACGGTCTCCGTCACCGTCGCCGACGACGGCGAGGGGATGCCGCCCGCCCGACTCGCTCAACTGTTCGAAGGCGAGGAGTTCACCCACACCCGCGACTGGGGCGGCTTCGGCCTCTCGATCGTCCAGGCGCTCGTTCAGGAGTACGACGGCGACGTGTGGGCCGACGCCAACGAGCCGAGCGGCACCGTCTTCCACGTCGAACTGCCACGGAGCGAGGGACCGAGCGGCGCGTAGCCGTCACTGGTCGGCGTGGGCATCCTGCGAGAAGCGATCCGATCGACTCATACGGATTATTGTAACTGTTTACCGGTGGTTCGCCGAGACGGGCCTACGGACCACCGGTAACGACTTACAATAAACTGTATCAGGCGTTGGCGGCGGCGCTCGACTTCTTGCGCGTGATGTAGCCCGCGATGCGGTTGCGGACGCCTTTCGATTCGACGTTGGTCAGCTTGGAGACGCTGTCCTTGTTGGTCTCGAAGTCGGTGTTGAACGCTTCCGGATAACGCTCCAGCAGAATCCCACCGAGCTGTTTGACGTATTTGGGTTTGATGGCCATATCCGTACCTTCGGCCGCTAGGTCACTAAAACGATTCGTTCCGTCGCTCCCGCCACCCGGTCAACTCGTCGACGCGTGCGAACGCCTCGCGCTCGGCCGGGCCACCACACCGCTCGACCGTGTCGGCGAAGTACGCGAGGCGGTCGAGCAGGGCCGCCGTGTCGAAGGCGGGCACGTCCAGACGCGAGGCCGCCACCGTCGCGTCGACGACGGCGTAGAAGCCGCGGTTGATCGTCGGCACCGTGCGTTCCCGGACCGTCGCAGTGCGGGGATGGAGCGCCCAGCGAACCCACTCGGTCCCCCCGTCCTCGCCCGCCTCGATCCGCCGGGCGTCGACCTCGACCCACGCGGCCGCGCCCGACCGGACCGGCTCGTCGGTTTCGGTCACGTCGAGGGCCGCGTCGACGAACTCGCGGGGGTCGGTCGTGAACTGGATCACGCCGCCGCCCCGGCGCTCGAAGTTGCCACGCGTTCGGGTCTTCCCCCACGTCACGGCGGTCACGGGGCCGTCGTCGTCGGGGGCGTGGAGGCCGAGCGCCGCCTGATTCCAACGGTCGTTCGGCCCGAGCGTCGCCACGATGGACTCGGTGACGCCGCGGAGCGCGACGGGCCAGTCCGCTCCCTCGCTCACAGCCGCACCCCCCGTTCGAGCGCGATAAAGGCCGTCGCGGCGGTGAGGTCGGCGGTCGTGCCGGGGTTGATCCCCTCGTCGAGGAAGCGCTCCGCCAGTTCCTCGGCGGCGGCGAGGTCGTCGCGTACCGCGGCGGCTTCGCGGCTCACCGCCTCGGCCCGCTCCCGACCGTGTTCGACGGCGACGAGCGTGTCCGGACGCTCCGCGAGCAGTTCGAGAAAGGCGCGCGCGAGGCGGTCGGTGACGGGACCGTCGTCGTCGACGACGCGCTCGGCGGTCGCGAACGTCCGCTCGAACCCCGAGGTCCACTCGGCGGCGTTGCCGTCGCGGTCGGCGCTCAGTGCCATCACGTCCGCGAGCGTCAGGCCACGCTCCCGGAGCGTCGGCACGGCGTCGGCGCCGCGGCGCACGTCCAGGTCAGGAGCGTCCGGCGGCGGGTCGTCGACCGCCACGTCGACGTGGTCGAACGCGCGGTAGAAGGCCGCGGCGTCGTCGACGGTCGTCGCCGCGGTAACGGTCCGGAGGCCGTCCGGGGAGAGCCGACTCGTCGCGGCCGCGCGGACGAGGGGGACGAGCAGGAGGAGACAGCCGAACTGCGTGTTGCCGCCGTCCTGCTGGCTCATGCCGCGGACGGCGCGCTCGAAGGCCTCGCCGACGGCGGGCGGGTCGTCGCCGACGGTTCCGGCGAGTTCCAGCCCCGGTCGCGCGCCGACCGCACCGGTCAGGAAGTGCTCGAACCGGAGGTCGTCGTGGTCGCGGCGACGGTCGACGTTGCCCGGTTTCGGCGTGCTCGCCACCTCCAGCAGGAGGGCGAGTTCGGCGTGATCGGCCGGCGTCATGTGGGGACGGGGGTGGGCCGCGGATCGGTCGGGGGACATCAGCCCGGCACCTCCTCGTCGATGTCGCCGTCGCCGTCGCGGCGCCGCTCCCAGTCCGCCACCGCCCGGGCGACCCGCCGGAGAACGGTGGGATCGTCGCTCGGCCGCCCGACGCTGACGCCGTCGGCGCCGTAGGCGAGATACTCCCACGCGGTCGCCCGGTCGCGGACGCCGTTGTTGGCGAGGAGGAAGACGTCGGGCGCGGCGGCGGCCACGTCGGCGATCAGGGGTTCGGCGTCCATCGCGTCGACGTGGATGGCGTCGGCGCCGGCGTCGGCGACGGCGCGGGCCGTCGACGGGAGGTCGACGCCGTCCACCTCCGCGCGCACCTTCACGCTGACCGTCGCGCCGGTGTCGGCGGCGGCGGCGACGTAGTCGGCGAGGCGGTCGGTATCGCGGAGCAGCGTCTCGCCGCAGCCGACGGCGCGGAGTTCGTCCTGCCGGCAGTGGGCGTTGATCTCGATCACCGCATCGTGGGCGGCGCAGATGGCGGCGGCCTCCCGGACCGGCTCACGGGTCGCGCTCCGGACGTTCATCCCGGCGCGGATCGGCGCGTCGTCGAGGGCGTCGAGTTGGGCGTCGACGAAGGCAAGCGGGTCGGCGGGGAGGAACTCCTCGCGGCCACGGGCGACGAGGTCGCGGGCCGCCCCACGGGCGTCGGCGTCGAGGGCGAGTCCGCCAAGGAGAGCGAGATCGGCGTGATCGGCGCCGGCACGCGCCCAATCGGCGTCGGACGCGCCACTGAGGCTGGCGAGGGCGAGCATCAGGTCACCTCCCCCAACGCCGTCGCGACGGCGTCGACGACCCGCCGGGCGTCGCGCTCGTCGTCGATCCGGGTGTCGGTGCGGACGACGGGCCGGTCGAGGTCGGTGCGGTCCTCGTCGTCGAGGACGAACGCGTCGACGAAGGGGTAGGCGTCGGCGACGCCGGCCGTCGAGGGATCGAGGCCGACGCCGCGCATGAGGTCGGCCGCAGGGCCGGAGAAGGCCTCGTCCTCGACGAACGGGGAGACGGCGACGACGGCAGTGTCCGCAAGGGCCTCGTCGACGCCAGGGAGCGCGCGGATGGGACCGATGCTCGTGACCGGGTTGGACGGCCCGATCACGACGGGGGCGTCGAGGGCGTCGCGGACGGCCGGTGTGGGTTCGGCCGTCTCCGCGCCCCGGAACTCGACGTCTTCGACGGTCGGCTCGGCGCGGCGAGCGACCCAGAACGCCTGGAAATGCATCGCGCCCTCGTCGGTGTGGACGATGGTGGCGACGGGGTCGTCGCTCATGGGGAGGAGGGTCACGTCGAGGTCGAACGCGTCGGCGAGGGCGTGGGTCACGTCGGTCAGGGTGTGCCCCTCGTCGAGGAGGCTGGTCCGGGTGATGTGGACGGCACGGTCGCGGTCACCGATCTCCATGAACTCCGCGACGCCGGAGAAGCGGCGCCAGCGGGCGATGTGCCGGTCGGCAGTCTGGCGGTCGGGAGGGAGGGAGTGCGGGCCGACGGCGTCACCGTCTCGCGGAGGGAGTGACGATCCCTCACTGCCAAGGTCGGCGGCGTCGGCCAGTCGGCCGAGTTCGTCGTGGGTCGCGGTCGTGTCGCCGTCGATCCCCCACCACGTCTCCCGGTCGAGGACGCCACCCCCGGCGAAGAGGACGGTGTCGAGGTCGGGACAGACGAGGAAGCCGCCGAGTTCCACGTCGTCGCCCGTGTTGGCGACGACCGTGACCTCGACAGGGTCGAACGCGGCCTCGACCCCGTCGAGGAGCTTCGGCGTGCCCGTCCCGCCGGCGAGGAACGTAACCATGGCCGGCGTAACACGCCGCCGGATTTGTGCCTTTGGGGTGGGGCAAACGCTGGCCGCCGAGTCGGGACGGGTCCGCAGGGGCGGCCGGTCGACACGTCTCGGCGAGCGCGTTCTGCAAGCCTTAAGCAACCCGAGACGTTCCACCCGACTATGCACGAGGACGCGGCCGATGGGACGGGGGCGGACACCGCTCCCGAGGGTGACGAACCGGAAGCGGACGCCACTCCCGCGGACGACGGGACCGAGGCGGCCGACCTCGCCGACCGGGTCGCGACGTACGACGGCGAACTCGGCGCCGCGGTCGAGAACCTCGAAGCGCGGATCGAGGAACTCGAAACCGAACTGGCCGAGGAACGGGAGCGCGCCGACGACCTCGAATCCCGACTGAAGCGCAAGCAGGCCGACTTCCAGAACTACAAGAAACGCGCCAAGAAGCGCCAGGAGGAGATCAAAGAGCGGGCGACCGAGGACTTCCTCACTCGCCTGGTGCCGGTGCGTGACGACCTCGTCCGCGCCCTGGAGCAGGACGAGGACGTGGACATTCGCGACGGCGTCGAGTCGACGCTCGAATCGTTCGACCGCGTCCTCGACGAGGAGAACGTGACGCCGATCCAGCCCGATCCCGGCGACGCGGTCGACCCGACGCGCCACGAGGTGATGATGCGGGTCGAGAGCGACCAGCCCGGGGGCACCGTCGTCGACGTGTACCGTCCGGGCTACGAGATGGCGGGGACGGTCATCCAGGAAGCGCAGGTGACGGTCAGCGACGGCCAGTAGCGAGTGGCCGCGACGAATTGCAGTTCTATATAAACGTGTTCAGTGTGAGCCGTTCACACGATTCGTAATCGGCAGACGTAGTGGGGTCGCTGCGGACGGCGACCTCACCCTGTCTAGTAACCTTTAACCGACCAAAACCGGTAATCACGGACAAGATGGCGAGTAACAAGATTCTGGGTATCGACCTCGGGACCACGAACAGCGCGTTCGCGGTGATGGAGGGTGGCGACCCGGAGATCATCGTGAACGGTGAGGGCGACCGAACGACGCCCTCCGTCGTCGCGTTCACCGACGACGACGAGCGGCTCGTCGGGAAGCCGGCGAAGAATCAGGCCGTCCAGAACCCCGAGCGCACGATCCAGTCGATCAAGCGCCACATGGGGGAGGAGGACTACGCCGTCGACGTCGACGGCGAGGAGTACACGCCGGAGCAGATTTCGGCGATGATCCTCCAGAAGATCAAGCGAGACGCCGAGGAGTACCTCGGTGACGACGTGGAGAAAGCGGTCATCACGGTACCGGCGTACTTCAACGACCGTCAGCGGCAGGCGACGAAGGACGCGGGCGAGATCGCGGGCTTCGAGGTCGAACGCATCGTCAACGAACCCACGGCGGCGTCGATGGCGTACGGCCTCGACGACGAGTCCGACCAGACCGTCCTCGTGTTCGACCTGGGTGGCGGGACGTTCGACGTGAGCGTCCTCGACCTCGGGGGTGGCGTCTACGAAGTCGTCGCCACGAACGGGGACAACGATCTCGGGGGCGACGACTGGGACCAGGCGATCATCGACCACCTCGCCGAGGAGTTCGAGAGCGACCACGGCGTCGACCTGCGCGAGGATCGACAGGCGCTCCAGCGGCTGAAAGACGCCGCCGAGGAGGCCAAGGTCGAACTCTCCTCGCGCAAGGAGACGGACATCAACCTGCCTTTCATCACGGCGACCGACAGCGGTCCGATCCATCTCGAAACCTCCCTGACGCGGGCGAAGTTCGAGTCGCTGACGAGCGACCTCCTCGAACGCACCGTCGAACCGACCGAGCAGGCGCTCGACGACGCCGGGTACGACAAGAGCGACATCGACGAGGTGATCCTCGTCGGCGGATCGACCCGGATGCCACAGGTGCAGTCGAAAGTCGAGGAACTCGTGGGTCAGGAGCCGAAGAAGAACGTCAACCCGGACGAGGCGGTCGCGCTGGGCGCGGCGATCCAGGGCGGCGTCCTCGGCGGCGAAGTCGACGACATCGTCCTGCTGGACGTGACGCCGCTCTCGCTGGGCATCGAGGTCAAGGGCGGCCTGTTCGAGCGCCTGATCGAGAAGAACACCACGATTCCGACCGAGGAGTCGAAGATCTTCACCACCGCGGCCGACAACCAGACGATGGTGCAGGTCCGCGTCTTCCAGGGTGAACGCGAAATCGCCGAGGAGAACGAACTGCTCGGCGAGTTCCAGCTGTCGGGCATCCCGCCCGCGCCCGCCGGCACGCCCCAGATCGAAGTCTCGTTCAACATCGACGAGAACGGCATCGTCAACGTCGAGGCCGAGGACAAGGGTTCGGGCAACGCCGAATCCATCACCATCGAGGGCGGCGCTGGCCTCTCCGACGAGGAGATCGACCGGATGCAGGAGGAAGCGGAACAGCACGCCGAGGAGGACCAGGAGCGCCGCGAGCGCATCGAAGCGCGCAACGAGGCCGAGAGCTCGATCCAGCGGGCCGAGACCCTGCTCGAAGAGAACGAGGACGAGGTCGACGCGGAACTCGTCGAGTCCATCGAGGCGGCGATCGAGGACGTCGAGGCCGTGCTGGAAGACGACGACGCCGACACCGAGGAGATCCAGGACGCGACCGAGGCGCTCACCACGGAGCTCCAGGAGATCGGCAAGCAGATGTACCAGGAGCAGGCCCAGCAGGCCCAGGCCGGTGCCGGCGGTGCCGGCGCGGGCGCCGGCCCCGGCGGGATGGGTGGCATGGGTGGTGCCGGTCCGGGCGACGCCGGGGCCGCTGGCGACGGCGACGAGTACGTCGACGCCGACTTCGAGGAGAAAGACGACGAGGACGACGCGTAACCGTCACCGAGCCGCGTTTTTCAAATAGGTAGCTTCAGTAACTCACAGCAAATGACAGAGGACTTCTACGACGTGCTCGGGGTGTCGCGGGACGCCGACGAGGACGAGATCAAGCGGGCGTACCGAAAGAAGGCATCCGAGTACCACCCCGACGTGAGCGACGACCCCGACGCCGAGGAGAAGTTCAAGAAGGTGAAGAAGGCGAAGGAGGTCCTCACCGACGAGGAGAAGCGGCAGGCGTACGACCAGATGGGACACGAACGGTTCGAACAGGCCGAGAAACGCGGCGGCTTCGACGGCGGCGGTGCCGGTGGGGCCGGCGCGCAGGGCAACCCCTTCGGCGGCGGCGGCCTCGGCGACATCTTCGATCAGTTCTTCGGCGGCGGCGGCGGCCGTGGTGGTGGCAACCGCCCGCGACAGGGGCAGGACCTCCGCACGTCGCTCCGGTTGGATCTGGCGGAGGCGTTCGAGGGCGTCGAGCGCGAGTTCACCGTCACCCGCCCGACGCGGTGTAGCGACTGTGACGGCGCCGGGCATCCGCCCGACGCCGACGAGCGGACGTGTCCCAACTGCAACGGACAGGGACAGACCACGCAGGTCCAGCAGACCCCCTTCGGCCGGATGCAACAGACCAGCACCTGCCGCCAGTGTGAGGGCGAGGGGACCCTCTACAGCGAGACGTGTTCGACCTGTGGCGGCGACGGACAGGTGCGCGAGGAGTCGACGCTCTCGGTCGACATCCCGGCCGGCATCCGCGACGGCCAGACGCTCCGGATGGAACGCGAGGGGGCGCCGGGGCCGAACGGGGGCCCGAACGGCGACCTCCTGATCGAGGTGTCGGTCGCGGACCACCCCGACTTCGACCGCGAGGGCGACGACCTACACTACCAGCACCCCATCTCCTTCCCGCAGGCGACGTTCGGCGACACGGTGGAGATACCGACCCTCGACGGGACGGTCGACATGGACGTGCCCGCGGGCACCCAGAGCGGCGAGACGTTCCGCCTGCAGGACAAGGGGATGCCTCGTCTCCGACGCCGCGGTCGAGGTGACCTCTTCGTGCAGGTGCAGATCGTGACGCCGGACGACCTGAACACGGAGCAGCGCGAGGCGCTGGAGCGCTTCGCCGAGGCGGGCGGCGAGGAAGTCGACGTGAACGAGGGCTTCTTCGAGCGGATCAAGAGCAGTTTCTAGATGTCCGCCCGCGTCCTCGGCGATGTCGTCGCGCGCGAGCGACGGAGCGAGCGGGTGGCGCTCCGTGTCGACGCGACCGGCCGCGCGTACAGCTATCGCGACTTCTGCACCACCGCGTGGAAGGCCGGTCACGCACTCAGCCACCTCGGCGTCCACCCCGGGTCGCGCGTGGCGCTCGCGCCCGACCCGGCACCGCAACCGCTCCTGACACTCTTCGGCGCCGCGTGTCTCGGTGCCCGCGTGACGTTCGACACGACCGCCGACGCCCGGGCCGTCCTCGTCCCCGCGGGGGCCGAGTCGGACATCGAAAGCCGGCCGACCCGGAAAGTCGTCGTCTACGGGGACACGCCGGCCGATCCGGGCGCCGCCCACTGGGAGCAAGTCGTCTGGAGCGAGAACCCCGTGATGCCGCCCGGGGAGCGCGGGGACGACGAGGTGGTGCTAGAGGGCGACGGGCGAGCGCTGACCCACCGGACGGTGCTGACGGCCGCCGAACGGGTGGGCCGCGAGATGGGTCTCGACGCCGACGCGGCGGTGGCGATCCGGGCGCCGCTCACCGATCCGCGGGCGGTCGTCGCGGGCGTGATCGCCCCCCTCGTCGCCGGGGGGATGGTCGTGTTGCCGGCGGGTGACGACGTGGATGCCGACGTGACCGTCGTTGCGGACGGGGACGGCGACGCGAAATATCACGTCGCAGACGTGTCGCTCTGACTGGACCGCCGCCGTCGGGAGATCTAGTGCCATAGGTTTATGCCCAACTATGGTGTGGCATGTGAACGTCTATGACAGCCAGACAGCGCGTGCAGTCGTTCGGCCGGACGATGGCCGACTGGTCGGAGAAGTGGATACCGAGCCCGTTCCTGTTCGCGGTGATCCTGACGCTCATCGCGTACGTGGCGGCGATCGCGTTCACGCCGGACGGGCCGTATCAGAACATCCAGAACTGGTACGACGGCTTCTGGACGCTCCTGACCTTCGCGATGCAGATGGTGCTGATCCTGGTCACGGGCTACGCCGTCGCCGATTCGGACTTCGTGAGTGGCTACCTGAACAAACTCGCGTCGATTCCCGACACGAACACGCAGGCGGCGGCGCTGGTCGCCGCAGTGGCGTTGCTGGCCGGCTACTTCCACTGGGGAATCGGCCTGATCGTCGGGGCCATCTTCGCCATCTTCGTGGCGCGGGCGGGCCACGAACGGGGGAAGACGTTCCACTACCCCATCCTCTGTGCAGCGGGCTACACGAGCCAGACCATCTGGCACGTCGGGCCGTCGACGAGTGCGGGTCTGCTCTCCGCGACGGAGGGTCACCCGTTCCAAGACGTCATCGGCATCGTGCCACTGAACGAGAGTGTGTTCACCATCTACGCGTTCGGTATCGCCATCCTCGTGTTCGTGACCGTCATCCCCGTGCTCGCCTTCCTCGCACCGGACGAGGAGGACGCGACGGGCATCGACGAGTACGCCCCGGGCCTGCTCAAAGGCGACTCCTCGGAGGAGGCCGTCTCCGACGGTGGGACGGTACAGACCGACGTGCAGGTGTCCCGGTCGCCCGCGGACCGCATCAACGACAGCCGAGCCATCGCCTACCTGATCGGCATCGGGATGATGGTGTACGTGGTCAACTACTTCATCAATGCCGGCGGGATCGGCGAGGCCCTCGACCTGAACGTGTTCAACTTCACGTTCATCGCGCTGGGCCTCTTCCTGCACAAGACGCCGGCGGCGTACATGGAGACGATCCGTGACGCCACCGAGGGAGCGGCGGGCATCATCCTGCAGTTCCCCTTCTACGCCGGCATCCTCGGCATCATCAGCAACTCCGGGCTCTCCGATCTGATCGCGGAGGGTCTGCTCGCGGTGGCGACCCCTCAAACCTTCCCGGTGATCGCGTGGCTTCTCGGCGGGTTCATGAACCTGTTCGTCCCCAGCGGCGGTGGCGAGTGGGGGATCATCGGCGGCGTCGTCGGGAGCGCGGCGGTCGAACTCGGCGTCCCGCCGGGCAAGGCGATTATCGCCTACGGCGTCGGCGACATGTGGACGAACATGTTCCAGCCGTTCTGGGCGATCCCGCTGCTCGGGCTAACCCGGGTCCGCGCTCGCGACATCCTCGGCTACACCATCATCGTCATGCTCGCGCTGTTCCCGATGTTCGCGCTGGGACTGTACTTCCTGCCGTACTGAGCGACGGCGTCCCCGGTCGCGTTTCGACCGGGCGTCGGACGCGGAGCACCCTGTACGGCCGGGGCCCTTGTCGGCCGACGGGAACTACCGGCGAACTTTTGTTACTGAGCATACAACTCGTAGCAGTCGAGCGGCGTATCGGTGCACGCGGTCGATACGAGACGACACACCAATGGACGTCACAGATATCGTTTCCCGAGAGTACGTAGAGTTCACCCCCGAGACGAAGGTGTCGAAACTGGTCGGCGTCTTCGAGGACTCGTCAGTCGCTGGCGTCGTCGTCGGCGGCGACGAGTTCGAGGGGGTCGTCACACGGCGGCAACTCGCCACGTCACACCACCCGCCGAACCAGACGGTCGGATCGCTAGTCCGGCACGTCCCGCGGCTCGACCCGGACGAGGACGTCCGCAGGGTCGCAAAGCTCATGATCGACAGCGGCTCGAAACTGCTCCCCGTCGTCGAGGGCGGAACGGTGACGGGCGTCGTCACCGCGGACGACGTGATCCGAGCGGTGCAGCCGTTCCTCGACGCGGCGACCGTGGCCCAGGCGATGACGCCCGACGTGGTGTCGCTCGATCCGGACGCCACCCTCGGCGAGGCGCTCCACGACTTCCGGGAACACCGCATCACACACCTTCCGGTGGTCGAGGAGGGGTCGGTCGTCGGCATCCTGAGCCTCTACGACGTGACTGGGCTGACGGTACGGTCGGTCGAGCGGAGTCAGGGTGGCGACGCGAGCGGCACGGACGCGTTCGGCGGCGGACTCTCCGAGAGCGCCGGCCGGTCGCGCGGGGGTGGCTACGGTGCCCGAGAGGGGGAACTGGAACGCATCCTCGAGTTGCCCGTCGCGGACGTGATGACGTCGCCGGTCCGCACCGTCGCTCGGGACGAGACGCTCGACGTGGCCGTCGACGCGATGTTCGACATCGGGGGGTCGGCGCTGGTCGTCACGGCGGACGGCTCTCCCGTCGGCGTCGTCACGAAGACGGACGTCCTCGATTCGTTGACGTGGGAGGCCGGCGGCAACCGGAGCGTACAGCTCTACGGCAGTGATCTACTGGACGACATGAGCTACGACGAAGTGGTCGCGATGATCGACGGCCTCGACGATCGGGACCACGGCATGAACGTCATCGACGCCAGAATCCACCTTCACGAACACGACGAGACACTCCGCGGGACGCCGCTGTTGCTCGCACGCATCCGCCTGCACACCGACGGCGGTCAGTACGTCGCCTCCGGCGAGGGGTACGGCGCGCGACACGCGATCAACGAGGCACGGGACGTGCTCGAACGACGGATCCGCGACCGGAAGACCCGTGGCAAGACGAAAAAGCACCCCGACGAGGCGTTCTGGGAGAGGCGGTTCGGCTGGCTCCTCGAAGCCTGAGCGGCCACGCCCTGTGGCCGGGGGCGTCGACACGCCCGTCAGCCGTTCCCACGCAGTAAGAACGAGTGACGGCATTGATTACGCCCTCCGACATCTTGTCAATAGCATGAAATTCGACGAGTTCACCGGCACGGTGCAGCATCGTCTCGAACTCTCCGGCACCGGCGAAACCGTCCGTGCCATCCGAGCGACGCTACTGACGCTCGGCCAGCGGATCCCGGCCGGGGCCGCCGAGGACCTCGCCGCCTCGCTCCCGATAGAGATCAAGTGGTACATGACCGGCGCCGTCCACGACCACGGTCAGCGTTTCGACTGGGCGGCGTTCGTCGACCGGGTCAGCAACATCGAGAACGCGGACCGGGCCGACGCCGCCTACCACGCACAGGTGATCGTCGACCTCGTTCACGACCTAGTGCCCGAGTCGGACTTCCGGCAGCTCCGTGATCAGCTTCCGGAGGGCGACGACGAGGAAAACTGGGGCAAGCTATTCGAACTGACCGACGCGGGTGGGTGGAGTGACGCGAACGAAGCGCAGACGGGGGGCGGCCCCCAACGGAACGACGGGTAGCCGACGCGCCCGGTCACGGATTCGGCGCCGACCGTTCCGAACGAGTAGTAACTGAACCAACAAAACTCCTGCCGAACTTCTCGACGAGCCGGAAAGACGCCGCCGTTTGACGCCGGTCCAAGCCCTACGCGTGGCTATGGAACTCCTCGTCGCGGTGGACGGCTCCGAGGAAGCGAACGAGGCGCTAGCATACGCGACCGACATCGCGGACGCGACGAGCGCGTCGATAACGGTGGCCTACGCCGTCGATCCGGCCATCTACGATCTGGGTGGGGAGGGACCCATCTCGTCGCTGTCGGACGCCGATCGCCGACTCGTCATGGAGGACATCGCGGACACCGAAGCGCGGGGACTGGAAGTCCTCGACGACGCCGCCGCCTTCGCGGCCGAACTCGGTCGGGAGGTGGCAACGGAACTCCTCTACGGAGATCCGGTCGTCGCCATCTCCGATTTCGCCGAGTCGGAAGGGTTCGACACCATCGTGGTGGGCCATCGCGGTCGGTCGGAGCGGACGGAGCGGCTACTCGGGAGCGTCGCCAAGGGGCTCGTCGAGCGGACGACGGTCACCGTCATCGTCGTGCGATAACCGGTGACACGTCGCCGCCGCGCTGATTACTGATACATCGGCGTCCCCGTGGGCTTCCGCCCGTTCCCCTGCTGGTACTGCTGTAGCTGTTCGGCGAGCTGCTGTTTCTGTCGCTGGATCTCCTCGGCCTGTTCGCGGAGTCGCTCGGTGTCGACGTCGAAGTCGACGAGCGGTTCGAGCGCGCTCTCGATGACGGTGCGAGCCGCGCCCGGGTCGGGGATGTACGGGTTCGACCGAACGACGAGCACGGCCGCCGGAATGTCCGCGTGGTAGCACTCGTCGAGCAAGGCGCCCGTGACGCCGCCGATCACGCCCGATCCCTCGGCGAGGGTGATCCCCGCGTCGGTGAGTTCGGTCTCCAGGTCGTCGGTCGTCGCCACGCCCACGACGTCACCGATCTCCTCCTCCGTGTCGGCGGGCGCCCCGGCGAGAAACACCGCCCGGTCGAACGATTCGGCCAGGTCGGCCACCACACACTGACTCAGCGATCCGACCGCGTCCGGTGGGATCGGCACGTCGCTCTGCAGCGTCAACACGGCTGGCTCCGTTCCCCCGTAGACGCGAACCGTATCACGAACCCGTCCGTCGGCGAACGCCGCGACCGGTGGGAAGTCCGCGGAGCTGATCGTGCCGTACTGATCGAGCGCCAGTTGATTCGTGATCTGATCGACCGCAATCGAGGCGACCATGCCCAGTCCGGGGAGTCCCTCGACGAGCGTCGCCGACTCCGTCTCGAACGCCGCCGTTCGCTTGAATGTAGCTTCGGTACTCACTGATCGACACCGGTGTGTCCTATGGTCGCCCGTGTCTAATGAGCGGTGCCCCGTTTCCGGCGCGTGGGAACGTCCCCGTCCCCGACGGGCGTGGCGAGCGGGGAATCCTTTTACTGTCCCGCTTACTACGTCGGGGCATGTACGTCCGGGATGCCAAGAACCGAGACGAGGTCTGGTTGCTCGACCACATCGAGGAGATGGCCCTGGACGACGCCGCCTTCCGGTCGCGGGACTACGTCATCGCCGTCGACGAGGAGACGAACGAACGGGCGGGATTCGGCCGCATCCGCATCCACAAGACCGACGACGGCGACTTCTGTGAACTCACGGGCATCGGCGTCCTCCCGTCGTGGCGCGGACAGGGCGTCGGGGCACACGTCGTCGAACGGCTGATCGAGACGGCGGAGGCCGAGGGGTTCGAGACGGTGTACTCGCTGACCGACGAGCCGGGGTATCTGACGCAGTTCGGGTTCGAGCCGGTCGAATCGAGCGACGTGCCGGCGAAAATCCGGGAAAGACTGGCGGCCAAACAGGAGACGGTTCAGCCCGACGCCGTCGCGACGAGCGTCGCCGTCGACGAGTTCACGATGCCCGCCCACCTGCGCGAGGCGTTCAAGCACGCCAGCCCCCACGAGGCGGGCGACGAGACCGCCGTGGAGGACGCCGAAGACTTCGGGATCGATCCCGAGAGCGCGACCTACAAGTACGACACCGGGCGCTAAGTCCGGTCGTCGAGGAAGTCGGTACTGAACGCGAGCCACGCGAGGGCCGTACAGAAGATGATGGGCGGCAGGATGGCGAACGCCCAGAGGGGTTCGATCCCCCAGAAGAGCAACAGGAGTACGTCGGCGAGGCCGAGCAACAGGAACGGCGTCACCGCGAGGAGCGCGCGGCGGCGGTTGGGGGCCTCGCCCTGCGAGAGTGCCATACACGCTGTCGGCTCTCGGGAACCAAAAGCCCCTCGGGTACCACGCGGGCGGACATATATGGCGTGCCGGGGCGTAGGCGACGGCCGTGACCGACGAACTCATCGACGCCGCGCGACGGGCGCTCGACGCGGCCTACGTCCCGTACTCCGACTACACGGTCGGCGCGGCGCTCCGCACGGCCGATGGCACCGTCTTCACCGGCTGTAACATCGAGAACGCCAACTACAGCAACAGCCTCCACGCGGAGGAAGTCGCCATCGCCGAAGCGATCAAGCACGGCCACCGCGAGTTCGACCGCCTCGCCGTCTCCTCGGGGGCACGCGACGGCGTCACCCCCTGTGGGATGTGCCGGCAGACGCTCGCGGAGTTCTGTGCCGACGACCTGCCGATCGTCTGCGACGAGGGCGGCGAATCGACGACGGAGTACACGCTCGGCGAACTTCTGCCCAAAACCATCGGCCCGGAGACGCTAGAATCGGCCAAGCATACCGACGATAGCCAAAATTGAAAACGAATATCCAATTGTTCTGCGATACGAGTTATAGACCATGTGCAATATAGCTATTTAGAACACATACTGGCAAAATCTTTTTGTAGTAGACGTGTTATTGGAGAAACGAGATGGCACACCTCATCGAGCCAACGACCGATACGACCCCCACCGCTTGCCCGTCCTGTGAGAACGACGTGCTGAACGTCCACGGCATCCACACCTGTTCCACCTGTAGCTGGGTCACGCCCCAGTACCAGTAATACCGTAGCGTTCGAAAGTCATCGTCCGCCCGGTGTGATCGGGCGTGCGAGCAGTTTCGAACGTTACTGTGGATATTTCACGGTCCCCGCTGTACGGTCGTCCATGACCGACGACCGCCAGTACCACCTCGACGTTGCGCCCGGCGACGTGGCCGACACCGTCCTCCTTCCCGGCGACCCGGAGCGCGTCGCCGTGGTGACCGACCGTTGGGACGACGCCGAGACGGTCGCCCAACACCGCGAGTATCGGACAGCGACGGGGACGTACGAGGGCGCACCGCTGTCGGTCACGTCGACCGGCATCGGGAGTCCGTCGGCCGCCATCGCCGTCGAGGAACTCGCCCGCGTCGGCACGGAGACGTTCATCCGCGTCGGCTCCTGTGGGGCGCTCCAGCCGGAGATGGACGTTGGCGACCTCGTCATCACGACCGGCGCGGTCAGGGGCGAGGGGACGAGCGAGGAGTACGTCCGCGGGGACTACCCAGCCGTCGCCGACCACGCGGTCGTCTCGGCACTCGTCGCCGCCGCCGAACGCCTCGGCTACGACTACCACTGCGGCGTGACGATGAGCACCGACAGCTTCTACGCCGGTCAGGCACGGGCGGGGTTCGAGGGGTTCGAGGCCGCCGGCAGCGACACGCTCCTCGACGAACTGCGGGCGGCGAACGTCAAGAACGTCGAGATGGAAGCGAGTTCGATCCTCACGCTCGCGAACCTGTACGGCCTCCGCGCCGGGGCGGTGTGTACCGTCTTCGCCAACCGCTCGACGGACGAGTTCCGCACCGAGGGCGAGGGTCGGGCCGCCGAAGTCGGGAGTCTCGCCGCGGCGCTGCTCCACGAGATGGACGAGCGCCGGGCGGAGACGGGCGCCGAAGCGTGGCACGCCGACCTCTCGCTGTAGAAGTCGACGGTCGTCGACAGCAAGTTCGACAAACGGCCGATTCAAGTCGTCTCGCGGGCATTTCAACACCCCTATAATGGACGACTGCCGAGTGGCGCGTATGACCTCTCAGGTCGTCGTTCTCGGGTCCGGATATGCGGGTGCGGGCGCCGTCAAACAGTTCGAAGACGCCAACGACGGCACCGCCGAACTGACCTGGATCTCCGAGCACGACTATCATCTCGTCCTCCACGAATCTCACCGTGTCATTCGGGACACCAGCGTCGCGCCGAAGATCACGATTCCGGTCGACGAAATCAAGTCCTCGGAGACGACGTTCCGCCAGGACCGCGTCACGGGCGTCGACGTCGAGGAGCGGACCGTCCACTGCGAGGACGGCGATCCGGTCGACTACGACTACCTGTTGGTGGCGCTCGGGAGCCAAACCGCCTTCTACGGGATCGAGGGGCTGGCGGAACACGCACACACGCTCAAGAGCCTCGACGACGCACAAGAGATCCACCGAGACGTTGCCGCGGCGGCGAGCGACGCCACCCGATCCGATCCGGCGCAAGTCGTCGTCGGCGGCGCCGGTCTCTCCGGCATCCAGTCGGCGGGCGAAGTCGCCGCCTACCGCGACGAACACCGCGCCCCCATCGACGTGACGCTCGTCGAAGGGTTGGACGAGGTGTTCCCCGGCAACGACCCCGAACTCCAGGGAGCGCTCCGCAAGCGCCTGGAGGAGGCCGGCGTCGACATCATGTGTGGCGAGTTCGTCTCCATGGTCGACGAGGACACCATCTACGTCGGCGGGGGCGAGGACGAGGATCCGGTCGAACTCGACTACGACGTCTTCCTCTGGACCGGTGGCATCACGGGGCAGGACGAACTCGAAGACGCGGAAATCGACAAGGACGACCGGAGCAACCGTGTGTACGCCGACCAGGACTTCCAAACGAGCGACGAGCGCGTGTTCGCCATCGGCGACACCGCCCTGATCGAACAGGGGCCGGAGGAGTTCGCCCCGCCCACCGCACAGGCCGCGTGGCAGGCCGCCGAAGTCGCCGGCGAGAACCTCCTCCGGGCCGCCAAGGGGCAGTCGCTCCGGACGTGGACCCACGACGACAAGGGGACGCTCATCTCCATCGGCGACAAGGCGGTCGCCCACGGCGTCGACGTCCTGCCGATCGACACGTTCGGCGGCATCGGCGCCGAGACGCTCAAGAAGTTCGTCGCCGCACGCTGGATCGCGGACGTCTCCTCCATCGGCCGGGCCATCGACGCCTGGTCGGACATGTAGTCACCGGGTCAGCCACGCCGCGAGCGCCGCGCTCGTCACCATCTCGACGACGCCGAAGGCGACGGCCGGGAGGGAGGCGACCGTCGGCAGACCGGCGGCGACGACGAGCGCCGCCGCCACGGCGAAGTCCCGCATGCCGACCGAGAGCATCGACGCGATTCGTGCCGGTCGGGGAGCCCGATAGCCGACGAGGTAGCCGACGCCGTAGCCCGCGCCGTTCAGGGCGACGGCACCGAATACGACGCCGATCAGGAGGGACGGGTTCGCGCGGACGACGCCCGCGTTGGCGGCGGTCACGGCTCCGATGATGAGTATCACCATCGCCGCCGACACGGCCGGGTAGTAGTCGTCGTAGCGGCCGACGCGGGCCGGACGCCACGACCGGAGGCCAACGGCAACGACCATCGGCACGACGACAGCGACGAGCAGTTGTTCGACGAGCGGCGCCACCGGCACGTCGGCGCCGTCGACGAGTACCGTGACGACTGTGGGCACGAAGCCGACGCTCCCCACGCCGACGAGGATCAGCGCCGTCGTCGCGAGCGCGGTGTCGCCGTCCGCGAGGTCGGTCATCACCGGCGTCACGAGTTCGGGCGTCACCGCTCCGAGCACGACGAATCCGACGGTGAGGGCGGGGCCGAGTCCGAGTGCCCGGGCGACGCCGGCGGCCAGGAACGGCATCGTCACATGCCCGACGAGCACGAGACCGAGCGTCGAGCGGTCGATCCGGCGGAACTGCTCGACCGAGAGCGTCAGCGAGATGCTCCCGATCATCACGGCGAGCACGAGCGTCGAGGCCCGCGTCACGACGGCGAGTCGCGGGACTGCGACGCCGAGTGCGACCGAGAGGACGATCCAGAGGAGGAGGTAGTCCTCGACGAGGTCGGTCAACCGCATGGGACGTAGTGATGTCGAGCAGTCGGCGGGGCCGAAGAATCGCGGAGAATCGGACGGGAGAGTACCCGGATGGCGGTGAGTCGGTCAGCAACGCGGCGTCGACGCGGTCCGGTCAGTGGCTCGGCTCCTCCGCCGGTGCTCGCATGTCGTCGATGCGGAGGATGAGGATGTTGTCGGTGTCGTCCTTGCCGTCGACCGTCCCGTCGATGACGAGTTTCGAGAGGGGCGTGGGACCGACGCGAACCTTGTCGCCCTCGTGGAACTCCCGGACCGAGCCCTGAACGTGGATTTCGGCCCGACAGAGATCGGGGTGGTGGACCGAGGAGAGGTCGATCTCGCCGACGTTCGCGGTGTCGACGGGCTCGCCGTTGTGGAGAAGAGGGACGGCGGCGGGTTCGTCCATCTGGTCGACATCGAGTGCTTCGTAGGCGTTCGCCGTCGGCTTGTAGCCACCCTTCGGCCCGGGTACTCCCTCGACGAGCTGCAGTGCCTTCAGACTCTGCATCTGGTTACGGATCGTCCCGGGGTTCCGGTCGACCTCGTCCGCGATGTCCTCTCCCTTGACTGCGTCCTCGGTTTCGCGGTGGAGGTTGATGAGGGCCGTAAGGATCGTCTTCTGACTCGATGTTAGTTCGATTGATGACATACATAACGGTTGGTCATTCGCGTTATTAAATTCGATGGATGTTCCGAGGAGCTAGATTCCGTCCGGAACGACGACAGGAAAGCGATACGGCTTTGCAACTGTCGACGGTGGGCTCATCCATGAGAGGGAAGCGCGTCCTCGTCACGGGCGGTGCGGGGTTCATCGGGTCGAATCTGGCGAATCATCTGGCCGTCGACAACGAAGTAATCGCCCTCGACGACTGCCACCTCGGGACGCCCGAGAATCTCGACGGCGTCGACGCCGAGGGCAACGCCAGCGGCCCCGTCGAATTCGTCGACGGGAGCGTCCTCGACGAGGACCTACCGACCGGCGTGGACGTCGTCTTCCACCTCGCCGCGTACTCCTCGTACACGATGGTCGAAGAGAACAAACGCGAGGCCACCCGGGTCAACGTCGAGGGCTTCGTCAACACGGTCGAACAGGCCCGCGAGGACGGCTGTGACACCGTCGTCTACGCCACAACCTCCTCCATCTACGGCTCCCGAACCGAGCCCTCACCCGAAGACATGGCGGTGGAGGCCCGCACCTGTTACGAGGCGTCGAAACTCGCCCGCGAGCGCTACGCCGAATACTTCGGCAACCACTACGACATGACGCTGGCCGGGCTTCGTTTCTTCTCGGTGTACCAGGGCTACGGCGGCGCCGAGGAACACAAAGGCGAGTACGCCAACACCGTCGCACAGTTCGCCGACGACATCGCTCGGGGCGAGTCGCCCGTCCTCTTCGGCGACGGGTCTCAAACTCGGGATTTCACCCACGTTTCGGACGTGGTGCGGGCCATCGAACTCGCCGCCGACCAGGAACTCAACGGCATCTACAACGTCGGCACCGGCGAGAGCTACGACTTCAACACGATGATCGAGATGATCAACGACGAACTCGGGACGGATATCGAGCCGGAGTACATCGAGAACCCCCTGCCCGTCTACGTCCACGACACGATGGCCGACGCGACGAAGCTCCGCGAGGCGACCGGGTGGGAGCCCGAAGTCGGGTTCGAGGAGGGCGTCGCGCGAGTGTGTAAGCCGTATCAGTAGTCTCAGAAAGCCCCGAGCGCGACCCCGATTCTCGACGGCCACAACCGGCACGCGGCGAGGTATCAGGCGGCGTCGTCGGCTGCGTCCGCGTCCGCGTCCTCGCCGTCGCCCCGGCCCGCCGGAATCACGGCCACCGACGCCACCGAATCACCGTCGTCCAAGTCCATCACGATGACGCCCATCGTGTTGCGCCCGACCGTGGAGACGTCCTCGACGGGCGTGCGCATGGTCTGGCCGTCCTCGCTCATCACGACGAGGTGGTCGCCGGGGGCGACGGCGTCGATGGCACACGCCGGGCCGTTGCGCTCGTTGGTCTTGATGTCGATCAGCCCCTTGCCGTACCGGGACTGCTGGCGGTAGGCGTCGATCGGCGTCCGCTTCCCGTACCCGTTGTCGGTGACGGTGAGTACCCAGCTGTGCGCGCCGGGATCGACGCCCGCGAGGCCGACGACCCGGTCGTCGCCCTCCAGCTTGATGCCGCCGACGCCGCGGGCGTTCCGGCCCATGGGTCGCACCTCCGACTCGTCGAAGCGGATGCTCATGCCGTCGGCGGTGGCGACGATCAGGTCGTTGCCGCCGTCGGTCAGTTCCACGTCGACGAGTTCGTCGCCGTCTTCGAGACGGATGGCGCGGATCCCGGTCGAGAGGATATTGCCGAACTCCTCGACGGCGGTCCGTTTCACTCGCCCGCTTCGGGTCGCCATGGTGAGATAGCGGCCGGCGCCCTCCTCCAGGTTCTCGCAGTCGACGACGGATTCGATCTCCTCGCCGTCGTCGAGGTCGAGCAGGTTCACCGCCGATTTGCCCCGCGCCGTCCGGCTCATCTCCGGCACCTGGTAGGTCTTCAGCTTGTACACCTGCCCGTGGTTGGTGAAACAGAGCAGGTAGTCGTGGGTGTTCGCGAGGAAGATCGAGGAGACCCGATCGCCCTCTTTGAGATCGGCGCCGATGATGCCTTTCCCGCCCCGGTTCTGGGCGCGGAAGGTCGACAGCGACATCCGCTTGATGTAGTCGTCCTCACTGACGACGACGAGGGTGTCCTCCTGCGGGATGAGATCCTCGTCGGTCACTTCGCCCGTGTCCTCGATGATCCGGGTGCGGCGCTCGTCGGCGTACTCCGCCTTGATCTCGCGGAGTTCGTCTTTGATGACGCCGAGGAGTTCGGATTCGTCCTCCAGGATCTCGGTCAGCCGTTCGATCTCCGCCTGCACCGACTCGTACTCGTCTTCGATCTCCGCGGCCTCCATCGAGGTGAGGCTGCCGAGCTGCATCGCGACGATGTGGTCGACCTGATCCTGTGAGAAGTCGAAGGCGGCCCGCAGCGCACGCTTCGCGCCGTCGCGGTCCTCGGCGTCCTGGATGAGTTCGACCACCTCGTCGGCGTTCTCCAGCGCCGTGAGGCGGCCCTCCAGGATGTGGGCGCGATCCTCCGCCGCTTCGAGGTCGTACTCGCTCCGCCGGCGCACGACCTCGCGGCGATGGTCGAGATAGACCTGCAGGGTCTCCTTGAGATCCAGCACTCTGGGCTGGCCGTCGACCAGCGCGAGGTTGATGACGCCGAACGTCGTTTCGAGGTGGGATTCGAGCAGCTGGTTCTCGACGACCTCCGGATTCGCCCCGCGCTTGAGTTCGATCACGATGCGGATGCCGTCCCGGTCGGACTCGTCGCGCAGGTCGCGGATTCCGTCGAGTTTGCCGTCGTTCACGTCGTCGGCGATCCGCTCGATCAGACGTGCCTTGTTCGACTGGTAGGGGAGTTCGGTGACGACGATCCGGTCCTCGCTCACCTCCATCTCGGCACGAACCCGGAGCCGACCGCGACCCGTCTTGTACGCCTTGTAGATGGCGTTCCGGCCGACGATGTTGGCGCCGGTCGGGAAGTCGGGCGCGACGACGTGGTCCATCAGGTCCTCGACGGTGCAGTCGGGATTATCGATGAGGTGGATCGTCGCGTCGATCACCTCGCCCAGGTTGTGCGGCGGGACGTTCGTCGACATCCCGACGGCGATGCCCGAGGAGCCGTTCACGAGGAGGTTGGGGAACGCCGCCGGCAACACGTCGGGTTCCTGTTTGCGGCCGTCGTAGTTGGGCGAGAAGTCGACGGTGTCTTTCTCGATGTCCGCGAGGAGTTCCTCGGCGATGGGCGACATCCGGGACTCGGTGTAGCGCATGGCCGCCGGCGGGTCGCCGTCGATGGAGCCGAAGTTGCCTTGGCCGTCGATCAGCGGCGCGCGCATCGAGAAGTCCTGCGCCATGCGCGCCAGCGCGTCGTAGATGGCGGAGTCGCCGTGGGGATGAAAGTCACCCATCGTCTCGCCGACCACCGATGAGGACTTTCGGTGGGAGGCGCGGGCCGTGACGCCCGCCTCTTCCATGGCGTAGAGGATGCGCCGGTGGACCGGCTTGAGGCCGTCGCGGGCGTCCGGCAGGGCACGCCCCGCGATGACCGACATCGCGTAGTCGATGTACGACTGCTCCATCTCCTGTTCGATGCGCGCCGTCTCGACTTCGGCGGCGAACGCGTCGTCGCCGGCGTCGTCCGAGCTCATATGTCCACCCACTCCGCGTCGCCGGCGTGCTCCTTGATGAACTGTTTCCGCGGGCCCACCGCGTCACCCATCAGGATGGAGAACATCCGATCGGCGGCCGCGGCGTCCTCGACGGTGATCCGTTTCAGAATCCGGTTTTCGGGGTTCATCGTCGTCTCCCAGAGCTGATCCGGGTTCATCTCGCCCAGGCCCTTGAACCGCTGGACCTGGTCCGGGTTGCCGTTACATCGCTCCTCGACGATCCGGTCCCGTTCCGCCTCGCTCATGGCGTCGTACGTCTCGCCACGATATCGGACCCGATAGAGCGGCGGCTTGGCCGCGTAGACGTAGCCGCGTTCGAGGAGCGGCTTCATGTGCCGGTAGAGGAGCGTGAGCAGGAGCGTGCGGATGTGCGCGCCGTCCACGTCGGCGTCGGTCATCAGGATGATCCGGTGGTAGCGCGCATCCTCGATGTCGAACTCCTCGCCGATGCCCGTGCCGATGGCGGTGATGAGCGCGCGAATCTCGTCGTTCTCCAAGATTCGGTCGAGCCGGTGTTTCTCGACGTTCAGGATCTTCCCCTTCAGCGGGAGGATGGCCTGGAACTCGCGGTCGCGTCCCTGTTTGGCGCTGCCGCCGGCGCTGTCGCCTTCCACCACGAACAGTTCGGATTTGGTGGGATCTTTCGACTGGCAGTCGGCGAGCTTCCCGGGGAGCGCGGTGGACTCCAAGGCGCTCTTCCGGCGGGTGAGTTCTTCCGCCTTCTTCGCCGCTTGTCGGGCCTTCGCCGCCTCGACGGCCTTGCCGACGATGGCGCGGGCCGTGTCCGGATGCTCCTCGAAGTAGGTGCCGAGCTGCTGGTGGACGGCGCTCTCGACGATACCCCGGACCTCGCTGTTGCCGAGTTTGGTCTTGGTCTGTCCCTCGAACTGCGGGTCGGGGTGCTTGATCGAGATGACCGCCGTCAGCCCCTCGCGAACGTCCTCGCCTTTGAGCGTGCTGTCGAGGTCGCCGAGGAGGCCCTCGTCGGTCGCGTAGTCGTTGACGACGCGGGTGAGCGCCGTCTTGAACCCCGTGAGGTGCGTGCCACCCTCACGCGTGTTGATGTTGTTCGCGAAGGCGTGGATCGACCCCTGTAGCTCGTCGGTCGCCTGCATCGCCACCTCGACGGCGATGTCCTCGGCCTCGTCCTCGAAGTAGATCACGTCGCCGTGGAGGGCGGTCTTTGTCTCGTTGAGATACTCGACGAACTCCCGGATGCCACCCTCGTAGCGGAAGGAGCTGGACTCGCCGTCGCGTTCGTCCTCGAGACCGATCTCGACGCCCGAGTTGAGGAAGGCGAGTTCGCGCAGACGCGTCGACAGCGTGTCGAAGGAGAAGTCGGTGTGTTCGAAGATGTCGCGGTCCGGCCAGAACCGGACGGTCGTCCCCGTCTCCTCCTCGGGATCCAGGTCGCGCACGCGTTCGAAGCCGTCGGGGTCGGGTTCGCCGCGCTCGAAGCGGTGGCGCCAGACGGCGCCGTCGCGTTTGATCTCCACATCTAGCCGTTCGGAGAGGGCGTTGACGACGCTGACGCCGACGCCGTGAAGCCCGCCGGAGACCTGGTAGGACTTGTTGTCGAACTTCCCACCGGCGTGGAGGACGGTCATGATGACCTCGACCGCTGGCCGGTCGTACTGCTCGTGCGTGTCGACGGGGATGCCACGGCCGTTGTCCGCGACGCTCACGGATCCGTCGTCGTGGACGGTCACCTGGATGGCGTCGCAGTATCCCGCCAGCGCCTCGTCGATGGCGTTGTCGACCACCTCGTAGACCAGATGGTGGAGGCCACGCGTGTCGGTCGACCCGATGTACATCGCCGGACGCTTCCGGACTGCCTGGAGTCCCTCCAGTACCTGGATCTGCCCGGCTCCGTACTCTTGTTCGTCAGCCATAGAACCTACCCGCCGTAGACGACCATGACCCTTAAACTCTCGCACGCGTGCGCGCGTCGAAAGATACCGTTCCCGAAAACGGAACTTCGGCTCGGATTTCCACAAGCCGAATTCGCGATTCGTCGGTCGGTGCACCGACAGTCGACGTGAGCGGCCGTCCGACGCCGACGGCTCGCACTCGCGCGCGTCGGGGCAGCCTCCACTTTCACCACGCTGGCGGTGGCCTTTTAAACGTCCTGCCGGTACACCCCCCACGGATGACATCGTTCCAGTCGACGCTCGGCGAAGACGGGGGGATCGCCGAGGAGCTGGCCGAGAACCAGCGGGCCATCTCCAT
>Ga0207718_100440_pt1 | contig 38140 bp, 32 predicted proteins | sample A23M2SouthBayCA_FD_187749 | JGI IMG/M metagenome (GOLD analysis project Ga0207718, IMG submission 187749) | Aerobic enrichment media microbial communities from Eden Landing Ponds, California, USA - A23 M2 (SPAdes) | ecosystem: Environmental > Aquatic > Marine > Unclassified | place: Emeryville... | reverse complement strand
GCCGCCCCGTCGGTCGTCGGGCAGCAGTCGTAGAGCGTGAGCGGGTCGGCGATCGACGGCGAGGACACCACGTCGTCGACCGAGACGCGGTTCTGAAAGTGGGCGAAGGGGTTCGCGCTGCCGTTCCGGTGGTTCTTCACGGCGATCCGCGCGAGGTCGCGCCGCCCCGCGTCGTACCGGTCGAGGTAGGCGTCCGCGGCGAGGCCCGCGAACCCGGGGAGGGTGACCCCCTGCTCGTACTCCCGGCGGTGGGTGATGCGACTGACGATCTCGGTGGTCCGGGCCGTCGAGGCGGTGGACATTCGCTCGCCGCCGACGACGAGAGCGCGCTCGGCCTCGCCCGCGCGAAGCGCCCGCACGGCACTCTCGACGGCGCTCGCGCCGCTGGCGCTGGTGTTCTCGACGCGCCGGGCGCTCGCCCCGTCGGCCCCCAGCGACCCGGCCAGGACGTTGGCGAGCCCGGATCGCCGGGAGAACGCCTCGGCCGCCATGTTGCCGACGAACAGTGCGTCGAGGCCGCCGGGGTCGACGCCCGCGTCGTCGAGGGCCGCGAGCGCGGCCGCCTCCAGCAACTCCCGGAGCGACGCGTCGCTCTCGCCGACGAACCGGGTCATGCCGACCCCCGTGATCCACGGGTCGCCCGCGGCCGACCCGCCGCGAGCCCCCGTCGCCGCGTCGTCGTCCGCACTCATCGTCGCCCGTCGGAAGCGTCCGTCGCGTCCCCCGCCGCGGCCGGGTAGAGCTTCGATCCGGTGATCGTCGTTCCGTCCGCCGCCCGACGGAGTTCGTCCGGGCCCCGGAGGACGACGCCGTCGCCGCGCTCGAGCCGGTCGTCGGCCAGCTGGGCGACGACGTGGCCACCCGTCGGGAACGAGGCCAGTCCGAGTTCGAGGGGCTGCGGGACCCCCTCGGGGGTGACGTGGACGGTCGTCAGGGCCGCCACGGTTCCCTCCCCGGGACGGATCCGGGTGAACGAGCGGGCGCCGCAGTCCGGGCAGACCGCCCGATCGTAGTACCAGGCCCGGGAACAGCGGTCGCAACGGTGAAAGGACGCGTCGCCCGAGTCCGCGTCCGGCGGGTCGCTCGCTCGGTCGGTCCCGGCGCCCTCGCCTGGCTCGGGGGATGGTTCGTGCGTGCGACTCTCCTCGGCGGTCGTGTGTCGTGTCATGTGCGGTGGGCAGGTCGGCGGCTCCCGCGCCGCTGGGACGACGGCGGGAACCGGCCGGGGTTCAGATAGCGTGCGTCGTCCCCGGACCGGCGGGCCGATCCGGATCGCCCGACGCGTCGGTGGTAGGTCGGCGGTTCGTCGTCCAGTCGGTGGTAGGTCGGCGGTTCGTCGTCCAGTCCTCGTCGATCCCCGCGGACCCGCCGGAAGGCGGGTCGCAGCGTCGGTGAAGTCCGGGCGGCCGCCTCAGATGGACTCCATGCGACTCACGTTGGCCTCGACGCGACCGACCGTCTGGTAGGTGCCGTCGTCGTCGCGGCGCATGATCCGGCCCTCGACGTCGTCGCGGGCGTCCGGGACGTCGAACAGCCCCGACCCGCAGAGCACGTCGCCGTCGTGGACGACCCACGTCTCGACGACCTCGTGGTGCTCGCCGGGGTAGGAGACCCGCTCCCAGTCGCGGCCGAAGTTCGTCGACTCGAACAGCGCGGCGTCGTGTTCGTCGTTCACCCACGCGGGGGGCGCCTCCTCGCCGCCGCCGAAGAAGACGGTGCCGTCGTGGACGAACACCTCGCGGATGTACGAGAAGTCGTTGCCCGCGTCGATGCGGGTCCACGACTCGCCGCCGTCGACGGTTCGGTGGAGGCCGCCCTCCGCGACCGCGTGACCCAGCCCCAGGTTCTCCAGGTTGTGGTCGAGGTAGCCCGTCGCGGCCAGCCAGACGTCCTCCGTGATCGGGAGGACGTGGTGGACGTCGTCGACGATGGTGTCCCGGCGGTCCTCCCAGGTCTGCCCGCCGTCGTAGCTGACGTGGATGCCGCCGGCCTCGACGCCGGCGATCAACTGTTCGGGGCGACCCGGCACCGATTCGAGCACCCGGAGGCGGGCGTAGTGCGGGTCGATGGGCGACTCCCAGTGGCCCCGGGAGGGGAGGTCGCGGAAGCCCTTGCACTCGGCCCACGTCTCGCCGCCGTCGACCGACCGGAAGACGTACGGGTCGTTCGTGCCCGCGTACAGCGCCTCCGGCGTCGCCAGGATCGACCACACCTCGCTCGTCCCGGCGTGCCAGAAGCGGTCCCCGATCGGCACGCCGAGGTCCTCCCAGGTGTCGCCCCCGTCGAGCGACCGGTAGGCCCCGGTCGACGAGGCGACGAACACCCCATCCGCGTGGTCGAAGGTCTTCACCGCCGTGACCATCTCGCAGTCGAGGACCTGCTCGGCCTCGTCACGGTCGAACGGAACGTCTGCAACCCGATACAACCCCGCGTCTGTACCGATCAACAGCGCCATAGCTACACACTCTATGCAATCCGTCATAAATGCTTGGTAACGCGTGTCAGTGGCCGCTCGAGGGGGACCCAGGCGCCGCTCGACGCCCGCTCCAAACACTGAAGACGCTCGACGGCCTCCCGACGGGTGTGGCCCGCTCGCATCCGACCCGACGCCCCACCGACGCCGCGTTCCTCGACGACGAGTCGTTCGACCCGCCGACGGAGCTCCTCAATCTCCCCTGGATCGACCCCCACAACCACGCGCACACCCTCTCCTGGGACGACCGGGAGCGGTACGCGCTGTCGGGCTGTGCGGCGATGGTGCTGATCGCCTCGGGCAACCACTGGACGCCGTACCGGCCCGTCCGGGCCGACGACCTCCGATTTCTCTGGGACGACGCGATCAACCGCCGACGGGCGATCGAGCGGGACCACTTCTTCGAGACGAAACTGGCCATCGGGGCGCAGACGGGCATCCGCGTCGAGGATCCCGACGGCCTGTGCGACGCCATGGACGGCTACTGTGAACTCGACGAGGTGGTCGCCGTCGGGGAGATCGGGGTTCGACGATCCCAGCACGTCAGCGCCTGGTCGCTGGACGAGCAGTTGAGCGCCATCGAGTCCCAGATGGCCGTCGCCGCCCGGCACGACCTCCCGGTGATCCTCCACACGCCGACCCGGCTCGCCGTCGACGAGGACTACCGACCCGAACTCGGCGTCCCGGGCTACGAGCGCGTCACGTCGCTCGCGGCGGAGCCCGTCTACGACGCCGACAACCCCGAACTCGCGGCGGTTCGGTACGACGTCCAGGCCGCCGAACGCGCCGGCCTCCCCGAGTCGCGGGTCGTCGCCTCCCACGCCGATCCGAACAACCTCCCGTACCTCATGGAGGAGACCGACTGCTACGCCAGCTTCACGGTCGGCGCGCCCCGGCTCACCGGCGTCGGCGCCGGCACCGTCGCCGAGGCCATCGACGAGTACGGCCCCGACCGAATCATGGTCGACACGGACTGCGCGAACGTCCTCCGCTCGGATCCGCTGGCGCTCAAGCGGGCGATCCTCGAACTGTACCGGCGCGGCGTCGACGCGGACGCCATCGAAAGGGTCGTCTACCGGAACCCGCGCGACGTGTTCGGCCTCGACGGCTGAGGCGGCGGCGAGGAGGGGAAAGCCAGGAAGTGGGCGGGAGTCAGCGACGATCGCTCAGGACGACGAGAGGTCTTCCATCCGGCGGTCTTCCTTGTACGGCGTGGGGGCGACCTCCGCCCGGATCTCCTTCTGGACGTGGTCCTCGACGGTGGGGCTCACCGGGTTCTTGCCCTCCCCCCAGAGGACCGTCAGTTCCGTCCCGGGCTCGCTGTACTCGGGTTCGACGACCGCCAGCGACAGCATCTCGCGGAAGTAGTAGCTGTACCCGCGCATCGTGGCGACGCCGACGTCCTCGCCGTCGCTGAGCACGCGGTCGGCCACCATCGCGCGCTTCTGCTGGTGGGGCATGTCCATGTACTTGTTCGTGTCACCCTGGCCGAACAGCGACATGTACACCTCGCCGACGTCCTCGGGGCGCCACCGGAGGGTGACGAGCGTCCGGTCGGGGTCCTCCAGCTGGGCCTCGACGGCCTCGCGGCCGACGAAGTCGTGGTCGTCCCTGACGTACCGGCCCCAGCCAAGTTCGACCGGGTTGCGGTACCAGCCGCTGATGTCGTCGGCGTCGAAGCTCCCCTCGACGGGGTGGGTGATCAGGTCGCGGGTCGCCGTCTCCCGCAGGTACTCGCGGTAGTCGGCCAGGTCGTCGTCGAAGATGGCCGAGACGTAGTCCCGGACCCGCGAGGCGATCCCCGACTCCAGCTGGTTGATCGAGGAGGTCTTGACGCTGAGACGCTGGAGCCCGTACGGCTCGCCGGCCTCGCGGATCGCCTCCCACACGGTCCCCTTGTGCTCGCCGGGCCCGTGCAGTTCGAAGCCGAGTTCGCCGGACATGCCGAAGCGGACCGCCCGCGTCTCGACGCCGTCGATGTCGATCCAGGCCGACCGCATGAAGTCGGCGCTCCGGAGGTCGTGGTCGGGGTCCAGGTCGTCGAGCACCTCCAGCGTCTTCGGCCCCTGGAGCCCGATGTTGAACGTGTCCCGGTACTCGGCGGTCGCGTCGTAGTCGCCGTTCTTCAGGTTGTAGGCGGTCCAGTAGGCCGGCACGCCGTGGACGATGAACTCCTCCTCGCCCGCCCGCACGAGCACGCCCTCGGCCAGCACGTAGCCGTTCTCGTTGCACTGGACCACGTGCTTGCCCTGGCCCAGCTCGTAGTTCTGCATGGAGTTGATGCTGAGGTCGGCGAGCAGGTCGATCGCCTCCGGTCCCTCCAGTTTGAGGTTCGCCAGGAACGACCAGTCGCCCAGGTAGCAGGACTCCTTCCAGGACATCTGCTCTTTGATCCAGTGGGTGTACTCGAACCCCCGACGCCCGCCGTAATCCTCCCGCCTGTTCGCCGCCCGCATGGTCGCCGCGACACTCGATGGTCCTCGGTCAGGACTAGCGTTGTCCATGGAGTGGCTAACTCGGAAGTCCGCCTTAACTGTTGTGAACACCCCCGGCGCGCCGAGAACACCCCGTCCTCACGTCGCCTCGCGGCCGGGGGCGGGGCCGCCGGACCGCTCTTCCCGGCTCGCCCGGCACACCGCCGCGTCCGCAGTTAGCGGTAGCGACAGTCGTTCGTCAGTTCGCCCAGGCCGTCGACGCCGACGGTCACCGTGTCCCCGTCTTCGAGCAGGACGGGCGGCTCCCGGTAGACGCCCACGCCGGGCGGGGTCCCGGTGAAGATGAGGTCGCCGGGTTCGAGCGTGAACGCCCGGCTGCAGAAGGCGACGAGTTCGTCGACGCCGAAGATCAGGTTCGACGTCGAGGAGTCCTGGAGACGCTCGCCGTTGACCTCGGTCCAGATCCCGAGGTCGTGAACGTCCTCGATCTCGTCCCCCGTGACCACGTCGGGGCCGATGGGCGCGAAGGTGTCGAGGCTCTTGCCACGGACCCACTGGCCGTCGCCGTGCTGGAGGTCGCGCGCCGAGACGTCGTTGCCGATCGTGTAGCCCGCGACGTACTCGCCGGCCTCGTCGGCGTCGACCTCCCGTGCCTCCCGTCCGACGACGACGACGAGTTCGGCCTCGTAGTCGACCGTCTCGGTCAGGTCGGGGTCCCAGGCGATCTCCCCGCCGGGACCGTTGACCGACGTCGGGAACTTCGAGAACAGTACCGGTTCGTCCGGGATCGGGTTGTCGCCCTCCTCGGCGTGGTCGCGGTAGTTCAGCCCGACGCAGACGACCTTCCGGGGGTCGGTGACCGGCGCGATCCGCGTCACCCGTTCGTCGTCGACGAGGCCCGTCCCCGTCTCAACCGCGTGTTCCTCGGCCAGTTCGGCCTTCCGGCGCCACGCCCACTGGTCGAGCAGGTCCCGGGTCCGGGCCGGGAGGTCGACCCCGGCCGCCTCGCCCGCGGCCGGGAGGTTGACGACCGTGCCGTCGCTCCGCGCGATGCCGGTCCAGGACTCCGATCCGTCGTCGTCGCGAAACTGTCCGATTCGCATCGGTAACCGTGTTTCCCCCGACCGTATATAGTTCGCCCGCTTCGACCGATCCGTCGCCTCGAATCGAGGTCGAACGTCAGTCGCGGTTCGGGATGGCGCCCTCGCCCTTCAGGCGGTCGACGTCGGCGTCGTCGTAGCCCAGTTCGCGCAGGATCGCCTCGGTGTGCTCCCCGAGCAGGGGCGGAGGGCGCTCGAAGCCCGACTCGGCGTTCGCGAAGTTGAGCGGGTGCTCGATGACCGGGATCTCCCCGGCGGTCGGATGGTCGATCCGCGTGACGGTCCCCCGCGCCCGCGTCTGGGGGTTGTCGAGGGCGTCGGAGACGGAGTGGATCGGGCCGACCGGGAGGTCCTTCTCGACGGCGAGGTCCTCGACCCACTCCTCGGTCGTCCGCCGCTCGAACACCTCGGTCAGTTCGGCCTCCAGGGCGTCCATGTGCTTGACCCGGGCGCTGTTCGACTCGAACCGCGGGTCGGCCAGCAGGTCCGGCCGGTCGAGCGCCTCGCACAGTTCCTCGTAGATCTTCTGGTTGCCGCAGGCGACGTTGAGGTAGCCGTCGGCCGTCGGGTAGGTCTGGTAGGGGGCGAGGACGGGATCCCGTGTCCCCATCCGCGTGGGGTGTTCGCCGACGAACGCCTTCCCGGCCTGCTTGGTCAGCCACGGGAGCGCCGCGTCGAGCATGCCGAGTTCGATCCGGTCGCCCTCGCCGGTTCGCTCGCGTCGGTAGAGGGCGCTGACGACGCCGAAACTGGCCCACATCCCCGTGATGAGGTCGGTGAGGGGGATGCCGACCTTCACGGGCGAGCGGCCCTCCTCGCCGGTGACCTCCATGATCCCGCTCATCCCCTGGACGAGCAGGTCGTAGCCCGGTCGGTCGCTCCAGGGACCTGTCTCCCCGAACGCGGAGATCGAACAGTAGACGAGTTCCTCGTTGTGGGGAGCCAGGTCCTCGTAGCTCACGCCGAGTTTCTCGGCCGTCCCCGGGCGGTAGTTCTCGATCACGACGTCCGCCTCGCCCACGAGGTCGTAGAGCACTTCCCGGCCGGACTCGGCCTGCAGGTTGATCTCGACGCTCAGCTTGTCGCTGTTGACGGTCCAGAAGTAGGGAGACTCGCCCTCGTCGGCGGCGGTGACGCCGCGGTCGCTCTCGCCGTCCGGGGCCACGAAGGGCGGGCCGGAGTGCCTGAGCGTGTCGCCCATCCCCGGCCGCTCTACCTTGATGACCTCGGCCCCCTGGTTCGCCAGCATCAGCGTCGAGAAACCACCCGTGACGAACGTCGTGAGATCGACGACGGTGATTTCGTCCAGGATAGACCCGGAGGACGCCCTCTCATCGGCTGCCATGGACACATCTATCGAAGCGTCCCTGATAAAGGTATGCACTGAGACCGCAGGAGAGCGCCGGACCCGTCGGTAGCGGGCCGCCGGTGGCAGTCGGTCGGCGTCGGTCCTCGGAGCCTTCGACCGTACCGCCGGCGTCGACAGAGCGCACCCGCGGCGGCGTCGCCCGAGGGAGGGGAGACGGTCTAGATGCGCTCGTCGATCGAGGCGCCGACCCCCAGGAGTCGCTCCTGGGTCTCCGCGTCGTCGCGCAGTTCCTCGGCCGTGCCCTCGTAGGCGATCTCCCCCTTGTTGATGATGTAGTTGCGGTCGGCCAGGCGCAACACCGCGTTGACGTTCTGCTCGACGAGCAGGATCGAGACGTCCTCGTCTCGGATGCGGTCGACGACCCGCATGATGTCCTCGACGATCTGGGGCGCCAGCCCCTCGGTCGGCTCGTCGAGCAGGAGGAGGTCCGTCGGGCTGACGAGCGCCCGCGCGATGACGAGCATCTGCTGTTCGCCCCCGCTCAGGTGGGAGGCACGGAACGACCGGCGCTCCTCCAGGCGTGGCAGGATCTCGAAGACCTCGTCCAGGGTGTAGATCCCGTCGCCGCCCCGCACGCGGCCCATCTTCAGGTTCTCGTGGACCGTCAGGTCGGGGAAGATCGCCCGCTCCTCGGCGACGTAGCTGATCCCCCGGCGGCTGATCTCGTAGTCCGGCAGTTCGGTGACGTCCTCTCCGTCGAACACGATCCGGCCAGCGTGGGGTTTGACGACGCCGCTGATCGAGCGCAGGGTGGTGGTCTTGCCGGCCCCGTTGCGCCCGAGCAGGCCGACGACTTCGCCGCGCCCGACCGTGAGCGAGACGTCCCTGAGGACGTGACTTCGGCCGTAGGCGGTGTCGATCCCCTCGACGGAGAGCAGCGGGTCGGCCGCCATCACGCCGGCCCCCCGGTCCCGAGGTACGCCCGCTGGACCGCCTCGTCGCCCCGGATCTCGTCGGGGGTGCCCGTCGCCAGCACGCTCCCCTCGTTGAGCACCGTGATCGTGTCGGAGATACCCATCACGATCTCCAGGTCGTGCTCGATGAGGACGGGCGTGATCCCGCGCTCGTCGGCCACGCGCCGGATCATCCGCACCGTCTGGATCGACTCCTCCTTGCCCATCCCCGCGGTCGGCTCGTCCAGCAGGAACAGCTCCGGGTCCGTGGCGACGGTGAGGCCGATCTCGAGCTTCCGGCGGTCGCCGTGGCTGAGTGCGTCGGCGCGCGTGCCCGCGAGGTCCGCCAGGCCGATGTCTTCGAGGATCTCGCGTGCGCGCCTGCGCGGTTCCTCCAGCGAGTCCGCCCGGCGGACGAGCGAGTCGCGGTGCTCGTCGAGCGACTGGGCGGCCACGCGGACGTTCTCCTCGACGGTCAGCCCCTCGAAGAGGTCCGCGATCTGGAACGAGCGACTGATGCCCCGGTGGACGATCTGGTGGGGCTTCAGCCCGGTGATGTCCTCGCCCTTGAACCGGATCGTCCCCCGGGTGGGCGCGAGCAGCCCGGTGACGAGGTTGAACAGCGTCGACTTGCCCGCACCGTTCGGGCCGATCACGGCGTGGATGTCGCGCTCGCCGATCAGCAGGTCGACGTCGTCGACGGCGACGAGCTTGCCGAACTGCCTGGTCAGCCCGCTGGTTTCGAGGAGCGTCATTCCGACTCCCCCGTCGGCGGCGCGTTCGACGATCCCGGCGGCGTCTCGCCGGCGTCGGCTGGGCCGGCGGCCTCCGCCGCGCGGCCCCGGCCGCCGAGCCTCGCCGTCACCCCGCGGTAGACGCTCACCAGGCCCCGCGGCGCGAACACGACGACCAGCACGAGGACGATTCCGAGGACCGCCCGCCACTGGTCGACGTACGAGGAGAGGATCTGTTCGAGGCCGACCAGGACGGCGCCGCCCACGATCGGGCCGTAGAGGGTGCCGGCGCCGCCGAGCACCATGGCGAACAGCGCGTCCCCGGAGACGAACCAGTGGAGCGCGTTCGGGCTGATGAACGTCTGGTAGGTGACGAACAGCGCGCCCGAGACGCCGCCGACGGCCCCCGAGATGGCGAAGGCCCGGCGCTTGTACGTGTCCGGGTCGTAGCCGAGGAAGGAGGCCCGGCGCTCGCTCTCGCGGATCGCCGTCAGCACCCGGCCGAACGGCGAGTCCATGATGCGGACGGCCGCGTAGTAGCAGGCGACGAGGACGACGAGCGCGAGGTAGTAGAAGGTGACCGGCTCCGAGAGGTTGAGCACGCCGAGCAGCGAGACCTGGGGGATGCCGGTCAGCCCGTCGCTGCCGCCCGTGAACCCCGGCCACGTCAGCGAGAGCTGGTAGATCATCTGCGCGGACGCGAACGTGATCATGGCGAAGTACACCCCCGCCAGCCGCATCGACAGCGCGCCGATCACCCACGCGAGGACCATCGACACCACCACGGCGACGAGCAGTCCCAGCAGGAACGAGTTGGTCAGGTGGATCGTGGCGAGACCCACGGCGTACCCGCCGACGCCGAAGAAGGCGGCGTGGCCGAAGGAGATCAGCCCGATGTACCCCATGACGATGTCGATGCTGAGCGCGAGCAGGCCCCAGATGAACATCAGCGAGACGATGCCGAGGATCCACGGCGAGAACCCCCAGCCGAGACCGAGCGGCAGGAGCAGGAGGACGCCGAGCAGCGCGAGCACGCGCCGGTCGGTCAGGGCCACCGGTTCGATCGTCTCCTCGAAGGAGAGCTTCGACATCTCGCTGCGGATCTCGTAGGAGCCGAGGATCCCCTGCGGGCGAACGAGCAGGATGGCGAACATGATCATGTAGATCAGGAAGCCGCTGAACTGGGGGAGGAACATCGAGCCGAGCGTCTGGAACATCCCGATGACGAGCGCGGCGATCACCGACCCGGCGTAGCTCCCCAGTCCGCCCACCGTGACCACGATGAACGCCACCACGAGGATCTCGTTGCCCATCGAGGGGTTGACGTTGAGGAAGGGCGCGGCGAGGACGCCGGCCACCCCGGCGAGGACCGAGCCCAGCGCGAACACGAGGGTGAAGTACCGCGCCATGTCGACGCCCATGACGCGGACGGTCTGCTGGTCCTGGGCGCCGGCCCGGACGATGAGGCCGAACTGCGTGTACCGGAAGGCCAGCCACACGGCGCCGGCGATCGCGAGGCCGGCTACGATGGTGAACAGCCGGTACTTCGGGTAGAAGACGGGGCCGAGCTGGACGGCGCCGCTGAGGAACGCGGGCGCGTTGATGAGCTGCTGGCCCTTTCCCCAGACGAGTTCCACGGCGTCCGTGAGGATCAACACGAGGCCGAAGGTCAACAACACGTGGTAGAGCGGCTCGCGGTCGTAGATCCGGCTGAGCGTCGACCGCTCGACGGCCGCGCCGAGGACGCCGACGGCGAGCGGGGCGAGCAGCAGCGCCGCGAAGAAGCTCCCGGTCGCGTCGATGACCGTCAGGGCGAAGTACGCCCCAACCATGTACAGCGCCCCGTGGGCGAAGTTCAGGATGTCCGTGATCCCGAAGATCACCGACATCCCCGAGGTGATCAGGACGTACAGGACGCCCAGTGCCAGCCCGTTCAGCAGCTGCAACAGCAGCAGATTCGCGTCGAGCCCGACCACGAGCGGCGACCAGTGTGCGGGGTCCATCTCAGAGCGACGGCATGTCGCACTGGCTCTCCTCGCACGATTCGGTGATCTGGTCGCCCGGGAGCGTCGCGTTGATCTTCAGGTCCGGCCACTCGTAGTCGGTCGGCTCGACGATCTCCCCGATCGGGTAGTCCCGGACGGCCTGGTGGTCGCAGGCCCGGAGCGTCACCGGCCCCATCGGTTCCTCGGACTCCATGCCTTCGAGCGCGGGGATGACGTCGCCGAGTTCGAGCGACCCCGCCTGGTCGACCCCCTTCGCGTAGAGACGGAGGCACGTCCACATGTTGAGCGCGTGGTCCGTCGGCGGAGTGTCGTAGGCGGCGACGTGACGGTCGATCAGCGCCTGGTTCTCGGGGGAGTCGTACCGCCGGTTGTACCGGATGAGCCCGTACGTGCCGACGGCGGCGGTCCCGGCCCCCTGCCGGAGGGGCTGGTAGGCGTTGAGCGAACTCATGATGTCGACCGACTCCTTCATCCCGAACTGCTCGGCTTGCTTCAGGAAGTTGATCGCGTCGGAGCCCGAGAAGGCCTGCAGCACCCAGTCGGCCTCCGAAGACTGGATCTGACTGATGTACGAGGAGTAATCGGAGGTCCCCAGGGGCGTCTTGGTGACGTTGACGACGTTGTGGTCGATGCCCGACTCCTCCATCGCCGCCCGCCAGGTGTCGCGGATCGACTGCCCGAAGCTGTAGTCGGCGAAGTGGATCCACACGTTCGTCCCCAGGTTCTCCAGCGCCCACTTCGCGCCCGCGCGAGCGGACTGACTGGCGGAGTACTGGTAGCGGAACGTCGTGGGCTTGCACTCGCTGCCCGTGATCGACTCGGACCCGCCGTAGGGGAAGTAGATCGTCTGTGCGTCGTAGGCGTAGTCGGCCACCGAGAGGCTGACCGCGCCCGAGACGGCCCCGATCAGCACGTCGACATCGTCGTTCTCGACGAGCTTTCGCGCCTTCTCGCGGCCCGTCGCCGGGTCGGTCTCCGTGTCCTCGTAGACGGCCTCGACCGGACGCCCGCCGATGCCGCCGAGGTCCTCGTTGACGTGCGAGACGGCGATTTTCGCCCCGCGCTCCTGGGCCTCGCCACCCGCCGAGAGCGGGCCGGTGAGGGGGTGGAGGAAGCCGACTTTCACGCTCTCGCCGCCGCTCGACGAGGTCGAGGTGGTCGTCGACGTGCTCCCGCCGTCGCCCGAGCCACCGTCCCCCGACGAGCCGTCCGAGTCGCCGTCACCCGAGCCACCGCCGTCGGAGCCACCGTCACCCGAGCCGGCACACCCGGCCAGTCCGGCCATGCCCGCGGCGCCCGTCCCGCCGAGCAGTTTCAGGAGCGATCGACGCGACTGTCTATTGCTAACACTGCTGTCTTGTCGTGACATACCAACTGCGTCCAACCAGTAGGTCATAAAAGTTCCGGGAGGAACGGCGGCACGCTTCGCGTCCGGATACCAACCTTCGCTACGGATATGACCTTGAGCGCCCGGGTACTCTGGTCGACGCCAGCGCGTGGGTCGAGCGGCCGGCCTGTACCGCCGGTCGTGCGTCGCAGGTCGAGGTCGTTCCGACCGGAGCCGGGATCAGCTGTGCTCGATGTGCAGTTCGAGTTCGTTCGTGGCCGCGAGGACGAGGTCGACGAGTTCGTCCTCGATCCGCTCGCGCTTCAGCCGGGTCGCGGGGCCCGAGACGCTGATGGCGCCGATCGGCTCGGCCTTCTCCTTCCCGAGGACGGCCGCCCCGATGGCGTGGACGCCGGCCGTGGACTCCTCCAGGTTGAGCGCGTAGCCCTGCTCGTGGATCGACTCCAGTTCGGCGCGGAGTTCGTCGACGTCGGTGATGGTGTTGGGGCCGGTCTCCTCCAGGGGGATCGAGTCGAGGAGGTCGTCACGAACCGCCGTCGGCGTCTCCGCGAGGATGGCCTTGCCGGCGGCGCTCGCGTAGATCGGTCCCCGCCGGCCGGTGTGGGCGCCCGTCTGCACGGGGTTGTCCCCGATCTCGGTGTACAGGTACACCCGTTCGCTCCCCTCGCGGACCATGAACTGGGACCGTTCGTCGGTCTCGTAGGCCAGTTCGTCGACCTTCTGTTTGATCATGGGATACCCCTCGATCCCCCGGCGGAGGTGGCCGCCGATCGTCAGGAACTTGAAGCTCAGTCGGTAGATCCGCCCGTCCTTGATCACGTAGCCGTGATCGCGCAGCGTGGTCAGGTGGCGGTGAACCGTGCTGGTCGCCAGGCCCAGGCATTCTTCCAGGTGTTCTCGCGACGCACCGCCCTGTTCGAACAGTTCGTCGACGATCATCAGCGAGGATTCGGTGGTCTTCACCCGGGACTTGTGAGCGCGCGTCATACCTCGTGTGATGGGCGAGCCCTATTAAGCTACCCGGTAACCGGGATTCGAGCACACCGGCAACGAGTCGCCTCGCGGACGGGGAACGGGCCCTGTCGCCGCGGGGAGGGCTCCGTCGGGCCGTGAGTTGTCTTCCCGCATGACGGGACGATCGCGGCCACCGGCCGACGGACGACCGAGCCGGCGGTGTCCGCGGCGATGCCACGGCGGAGTCCGGACGAAGGCGGCGCTGGCTTTACATGGATAGTGCCGTAAAACGCTGCGGCGAGCATGGACTCCACGACCCACGGCCGCCGTCCGTCGGCCGGTCGTCCGGGGCGTCGGGAGTACCTCCCCGAGAAATCGCCGAGCGAGGTCGATTGGAGAGGTCTCTTGAAGGGAGAGTATATCCCGCATACCGGAAATACTCGCTCGTTCGGACTGAAGAGCCGGATTTCTGGGGGCTAGCGGACCGCGGCCGAAGCGGTACCGTCGTTCGGGCAGCGACTTGGAGGCCAAAGGTGGGGAGAAGTCGGCTCTCCGGGCCGTTCGAAGGCGTTTCGTCATCCGGGAACGGAACGGAAGCGACGGAACTTACAGTTCGAGGCCGGCCTCGTCGATCAGACGGCGACCGGACTGCAGGAACCGGTCGAACTCGTCGTGGACGGCGGGGTTGCGCAGTTCCCCGTCGCGCTTGACGACCTCGCCGTCGACCAGGACGGTGTCGATGTGGGAGGGGTCGGACTGGAACACCACGGTCTCGATGGGCGAGTGCGAGGGAGCGGTCATGAAGTCGTCGGTGCGCAGCATGACGATGTCCGCCCGCTTGCCGGGGGTGAGCGTCCCGATCTCGTCCTCCAAGCCGAGCGCCCGGGCGCCCTCGATGGTCGCCATCTCCAGGGTGTCGCGGCAGGTGATCGAAACATGGGTGACCTCCTCGCCGCCCTCGAGGACCTCCTGGTTGTCGAACATCCGCTGGACCTGCATCCCGATCCGCATCTGGCTCCCCATGTCGCCGCTGACGTTCGAGCAGACGTCGACGCCCCAGGTCGGGCGCCCGCCCGCCTCCAGGACCTTGCCGGAGACGGGGATGCCGTGGCCCATCTGCATCTCGACCTCCGGCGTCGACGAAAAGGACGCGCCGGCGTCGACCGCGTGCTGGACGTCCTCCTGGGAGAAGTGGTTCCCGTGGGCGATGTTGACGTCCGGCCCGAGCATGTCGTGCATGACGCCGAAGCCCTGGTAGTCCTCACCGTAGACCGACGACGGCCACAGCGCGGCACCCATGTGGATGGTCGCGAGCGCCCCCATCTCTCGCGCCAGTTCCAGGTCGCTCCGGGCGATCTCGTCGATACAGAAGTCCGGCCCCCGGAGCCCGATCCCCAGGCTGAGCAGGTCGTCGTCGCGGATCTTCTCGTCGTAGAGGTCGCGGATGTGGTCCTCGGGGAGGCCGACGTCGCTCTCGTACCACCACTTCGCCGCGTCGTCACCCGGCGGGCCGTAGGTGTACACCGCGCGCAGTCCGGCGTCCTTGAGCGCGTCGACGGCCCGTTCGCCGTGTTCGAGCGTGTTGGGGTACGACCAGTCCAGGGCCGTGGTCGTCCCGGTGTGTAGTTTCTCGAACGCGCCGAAGAGGCCGCCGAGGTACATGTCTTCGGGCTGGTAGAGCCCGGTGATGTTGCCGAGCATGTGATCGAAGTACTCGTTCATGAGCGACCAGTCCCCGGCGATCCCCCTGACCTGGGTCTGTGCCATGTGGATGTGCGAGTCGACGAACCCCGGGAGGACGATGTGGTTCTCGGCGTCGATGACCTCGGCGTTGGACGCCGTCAGCCCGTGCCCGATCTCGACGATCTCCCCGTCCTCGATGAGCACGTCCGCCTCGTCGAGCGTGCCCACGTCGGGATCTAGCGATACGACTGTCCCATTCTGGATGATTGTTCGTGCCATCCCGCCTGTACGGTCTGACCAGTGTGATAAAAGTTTACTGGTCAGTAAACCGGACGGGTGGGGGCCAGGGGCCGGCGTCGCGGGGCGGTTCGCGGCGGACGCGGTGTATTAAATAGTCGTCGTCCGGATACGAGGTATGGAAAACCCCGGCGGCCCGATCGGGTCGAAAGACACCCGAGAGGTGATCATGGAGGCGACGTTTCGCGCGGTGCGCAAGCACGGCTACGCCGACCTGCGGCTGCGGGACATCGGCGAGGAGATGGAGATGACCAGGCAGGTGATCCACTACCACTTCGACGGGAAACACGACCTCCTCTCGTCGTTCCTGGAGTACATCATCGACCAGTACGAGGGGAGCGTCGACGGCGCGGCGGAGGCGGACCCGCGAACCGAACTCGACGCCCGCATCGAGCAGTGTCTCTTCGGCCCCGAGTTCGACGAGTTCACCCACTGGGACCGGATGAAGGTCTACCACGAACTGTTCGCCTACGCCCAGAACGACGAGCGCCACCGGGAGATCTTCAACGACCACTACGACCGGATCCGCGGGAGCATCGTGGCGGTGATCGAGGACGGCGTCGACCGGGGGGTGTTCCGCGACGTCGACGCCACCCGACTCGGCCAGCTCATCACGGATCTGATCCACGCGGCGAGGGGGCGCCGGATCTCGCTCGGCCACGGGGACGCCCCCGAGGAGACCCGCCGGGCGATCGACGAGTTCGTCATGGAGTCGGTGTACGTCGAGGACGCCTGAGCCCCGCACCGGTCGGGGAGGCCTGTCGACGCCGGACGCCCGGACCCCGGGGTGGTCGCCGGCCTACCCGACGCGCCGCACGTCGACCGCGACCTCGTTCGTCCGGAGGAACGGGGGGACCCACGGTCCCTCGTAGCGCAGGAGGAACGGATCGCCGACGACCTCGAACCGCTCGTCCGCGTCGGCGAGGGCCGAGCGCAACTGCGCGGTCTTCCGGGCGACGCGGCCGTCGGTCGCCCACCACGAGAACGCGAGGACGGCCAGCGTCCGACCCGGCCGTTCGACCAGGCGAACCGAGTCGTCGGTCGGCCGCGGCGCCGAGCCGTAATCGTACTCCGCGGGCAGGTAGAAGGCCATGCGGACGCCCTCATCCCCGCTCTCTGATTCGACAGGGGCGGTCATGGAGACGGACGCCGACTCGGCGGCGGACGGCGCGGGAGCGGACTCGACCGGGGCCGTCATCGCGACCGACTCACCGCCGGGCGCGCTCTCGACGGGCGCCGTCATCGACACCGCCGCCGCGCGTCGGTTCTCCCCCGTGATGTAGCGGAACAGCCGACGGAACGCCACGTTCTCCGAGGGGGCGACCGTCTCGACGACCACGGTCGGTGGATACCGCCGGATCTCCGCGTCCCCGATCCAGGAGACGGTCTCGTACTCGATCTGGGGTGTCGCCCGGTCCTGAACGTACCGGCGACCCGCGAACCCGAGTCCGAGGATGCCCAGTGCGCCGAGGGCGAGCGTGGTTCGGTTGACCATGTCCCCAGTACGGCTGCGACGAACGTAAACTCGCCGTCGGGGAGGCGACACGGAACGGACGTGACCGATCGCCCACCGCCGTCCGCCGTTCGACGCCGAGACGACGAAGGGGTCCGCGCGTCCCACCGCCCGATCGCCGGGAGGGCCGGACGACGCGCTTCCCTCGGCAGCCGTCGCGCAAACAGAATACATTGACCGAGTTCCGAAACTTCGTCCATCTAAATAGAACACAATAATATTATCTAATTTATGATCTCGAAATTATCCGTATATCACTCGTATTTCCAGTATATTCGGGAGATTTTCCGAGACAACACAGATTTTCCTTGGCGGTTGATTTGTGTAGTCCAATTACATCAGTACGATGCCGCGGCTCTCGGCGTCAGGCGACGGGGGCGAGGGAATCGGTTCCCGAGATTCGAACCGGACGTCAGGATCGAGGCGCCGTCCGGGTCGTGAGCGTGGGACCGCAGGGGAGGTGGACGGACGGTACGCCGTGGACCGCCGCTCGACCGGACGCCGGCGCGGGATCCGGGAATGACGAACGGGGTTCGGGCCGTCGCGCGCCGCCAGTGGGATCCACCGGCGACGCCGAGACGTCGACGGGTCACCCCCGCTGGGTCGCGACGGCGCGTCGTTCGCGCCCGTCACGGGCGACGAATTCGCCGCGGTGACGCGGTCGTACGTCCTTTACAGGCATAGGCCTGTAATCTCGTTCCCACACCGGCGCGTCCGTCGAACCAGTGACCCGTTCCGGAACCGACGGGTCGCGGGACGCGGCGCGGCGGCGAGGGGCGGGCAGGTTCGCCGACGGCTCGATTCCTATATTCCGAACCGAGGCTATAAGTCGGCCGGCAAACATGCCCGTCCATGAACGACGAACGGACGCTCAACGCCCCCGTGAAGACCGCCCAGCGGACGTTGCGCGTCGTCGAGGCGCTGAAGGAACTCGACGGGGCGACGATCAAGGAACTCTCCTCGCACCTGGACATGTCCAAGAGCAGCACCCACGACTACCTCAAGACGCTCGAACACGAGGGGTACGTCGTCCGGGACGAGTACACCTACCGGGTCGGCCTGCGCTTTCTGGACATCGGGGGGTACGCGCGGGTCCAGCACCGCCTGTACCTGGAGGCGAGCCCGAAGATGGAGGAGCTAGCGCGCGAGACGGGGGAGCTGGTGAACCTGCTCGTCGAGGAGCACGGGCGGGGCTGTTTCCTCTCGCGGAGCCGAGGCGCCAACGCCGTCAACCTGGAGACGTACGTCGGCGAGTGCATCGAACTCCACACGACGGCCCTCGGCAAGACCATCCTGGCGTACCTCCCGCGGTGGCGGGTCGAGGAGATCGTCGAGCGGCACGGCCTCGAAGGGCGAACCGAGAACACCATCACCGACCCGGAGGAACTCTACGAGCACCTCGACGGGATCCGCTCGGAGGGGACGGCCGTCGCGATGGAAGAACGCATCCACGGCCTCTGCGGGGTCGCGGTACCCGTCGTCCCCGACGACCGGATCGTCGGGGCGATGAGCATCACCGGCCCGCTGAACCGGATGAAGTCCGAACAGGTCCGCGAGGAGCACGTCGCCCGGTTACAGAACGTTCGGAACGTCGTGGAACTCAACCTGCAACACGACTACAAGTAGCGCACTGCGGACGAGCACCCGGCGACGTACCTGCCAGGATGGCCCGCCACCGACGCGAGGTGACCGGGCGCCTCGAATGCGCACATTTATCTAGGGGGATTGCAAATCGGTGCCCGCATGCCACTGCTAGCGGGTGACAACCTCACCAAACGGTTCGGTGGGCTGGTCGCCGTCGACGACGTCTCCTTCGAGATCGAGCGCGGGGAGACGGTCGGGCTCATCGGCCCGAACGGGGCCGGCAAGTCGACGCTGTTCAACCTGGTCTCGGGGACGTACGAGCCGACGGCCGGGACGGTCACGTTCAGGGGCGAGGACGTGACGGGCTGGCCGCCATACCGGCTCTGCGGGCGCGGACTGACGAAGAGCCACCAGATCGTCCGCCCGTTCGAGGGCCTCACGCTCCTGGAGAACGCGGCCGTCGGCGCGGAGTTCGGGCGCGGCGAGGGCGACACCTACGGGCGCGCCCGCGAGGCGCTCTCGTTCGTCGGCCTCGACGGGATGGCCGACGCGACGCCCGACGAACTCAGCATCGGCTCGCTGAAGCGCCTCGAGATCGCCCGCGTGCTGGCGACCGAGCCCGACCTGGTGCTGTTCGACGAGGTGGCCGGGGGGCTGGACTACGAGGAGACCGAGACCATCGTCGACCTCATCGGGGAGATCAGCGACCGGGGGACGACGGTGTTCCTCATCGACCACGTGATGCGCGCGCTGATGTCGGTGAGCGACCGCGTGCTGGTGCTCGACAACGGGCGGCTGATCGCCCGGGGCACGCCGGCGGAGATCCAGAACGACCAGCGGGTGGTCGAGGCGTATCTGGGCGAGGGGCAACCGGGCGATCGGGGGGAGGAGCATCCGGGCGATTCCGGGGAGGGACTGGTGTGAGCCTGCTGTCCGTCGAGGGGATCGACGTCGCCTACGGCGACGTGCAGGTGCTCTGGGACGTGAGCCTCGCCGTCGACGAGGGCGAGACGGTGGCGCTGCTGGGCGCGAACGGCGCCGGCAAGTCGACGGTGCTGAAGACGATCTGTGGCGACCTGACGCCGTCCGCGGGGAGCGTCCGCTACCGGAGCGAGGAGATCGGCCACCTGACGCCCCACGAGGTCGTCCCCCGGGGGATCGCCCACGTGCCCGAGGGACGGGAACTGTTCGTCGAGAGCACCGTAGCGGAGAACGTCGCGCTCGGCGCGCACGCGACCGCGGGCGGCGCGGCCGACCGGCGGGAGTGGGTGTACGACCTCTTCCCGCGACTCGGCGAGCGGCGTGACCAGGTCGCCGGCACTCTCTCGGGCGGCGAACAGCAGATGCTCGCCATCGCCCGTGGGCTGATGAGCGACCCGGACCTGCTGTTGCTCGACGAGGCCAGCCTCGGCCTGGCCCCCGTCCTCGTCGAAGACGTGTTCGACGCCATCGAGGAGATCACCGCGCGCGGGGTAACGGTGCTGCTCGTCGAACAGGACCTGCACAACGCGCTCCGGGTGGCCGACCGCGGATACGTCCTGGAGAGCGGCCGAGTGGTCGTGTCCGGCGACGCCGAGGCCCTTTCGACCGACGACCGCGTCACCGAGTCGTACCTCGGCGGGTGACGCGCCAGGAGCGGGGCCTGCCGATCGAGTGATCCACGACAAAGCGATCCACGACCGAGTGACCCACGACGAAGCGACCCACGACCGACCCATGGCTAAGCGATCCACGACCGACCCATGGCTAAGCGATCCACACGGCGAATCGTGACGGAGAGCGACCGACGACCGCGACAGACGGGAGATCAGAGCTACCGATGACGACCCACGACCCGACGCACGCGAACCGACCGAGACGACCACCGAGCGCCGCGACCGCCGGCCGGCCCCCTCGTCACCCCGGGCGGGCGGCGGCGCTCGCCCGACGCGGCGAGGGAGGTGAGCGCCGGTGCCGTCGCTAGACCTCCTGCTCGGCGCGACGGTCAGCGGCCTGTTGCTCGGGGGCATCTACGCCCTCGCCGCGCTGGGACTGACGCTCGTCTTCGGAATCATGGACATCGTCAACATCGCGCACGGCCACCTGTTGATGATCGGCGGATACGTCGCGGTGATCCTGGCGATCACGCTCGGACTGTCGCCGCTGCTCGGGATGGTCGCCGCCATGCTGGTGCTGGTCGTCGTGGGGCTGTTGCTCCAGGAACTGCTGCAGTACGTCGTGGGGGAGGGGCTCGAACAGCCGATCCTCCTGCTGTTCGGCGTCGCCCTCGCCCTCCAGAACTCGTGGCAGTTCGCCCTCGACGCCTACCTGTTCGGGAGCGACGCCCAGACCACGGACCTGCGAATCGTCTCCGGCAACCTGGTGCTCGGGGGCGTCTCCGTCTCCTCCTCGCGCGCGGTGACCTTCGTCGTCGCCGTGGCGCTCGTACTCGCGACGTGGGCGTTCCTCCGGTACACGCGAACCGGCCGGTCGATCCGCGCGACGGCGCAGAACCCCACTGCGGCGGGATACGTGGGCATCGACACCGACCGCATCTACCGGGTGACCATGGCGATGGGGGCGGCGCTCGCCGGGGCGGCCGGCGCGCTGCTCTCGGCGCTGTTCCCCTTCGACCCGTACGTGGGGTGGTCCTACCTCCTGAAGGCGTTCGCGGTGGTCGTCCTCGGCGGCGTCGGGAGCGTCCTCGGGACGCTCGCCGGCGGGGCGGTCATCGGCGTCTCCGAGAACGTCGGCGCGCTCGTCATCGGGGGGAGCTACCGCGACATCGTGAGCCTCTCGATCTTCCTGCTCGTCCTGCTCGTCCGACCCCAGGGGCTGTTCGGCGGGTCGGAGGGAGGTGAGTGACCGTGAGTGTACCCTCGGACGGGGACGGCCCCCTCGGGCGCCGCGCGTCGCTCGCCCTGGGTGGCGGCTTCGTCGTCGCGGCCCTGCTCGTGCCGAGGTTCGCCTCCGGGTACGTGGAGGATCTGATGCTCCAGACGCTGGTGTTCGCCATCCTGGCCATCTCCTGGAACCTGCTCGCGGGCTACGCGGGACAGATATCGCTCGGGCACGCCGCCTTCTTCGGCCTCGGGGCCTACGTGAGCGCGTGGCTGACGACGCCGGCCGCGGCGGGATTCCCTGGGTGGCTGGCGACCCACGCGGTCGTCGCCATCCTCGTCGGGGGCGTCGCCGCGACGCTCGTCGCGCTGGTCGTCGGCCCGGCGGTGTTCCGGCTCCACGGCCACTACTTCGCCATCGGGACGCTCGCGCTCGCGGCCATCGTCCAGTTGGTGCTCAACAACGCGAGGACGATCAGCGGGGGCGCGACGGGGTTCTACGTCCAGAACGAGTTCGGAGAGGCGGGCGTCTACTACCTGGCGGTCCTCGCGCTCGCGGCGGTCACGGTCACCACGTACTACGTGACCCGGGGGCGGCTCGGGCTCGGCATGCAGGCGGTGCGCGACGACCCGCGGGCGGCGCGCTCACTGGGCGTCCACCCGCTCCGGTACAAGATGTGGGCGTTCGTCGTCTCCTCCTTCTTCGCGGGGATCGCCGGCGGCCTCTACGGTCAGTACACGCTCTACCTGAACGCCGGGTCGACCCTCGGCGTCAACTGGACCATCGACTCCCTCGTGATCGTCATCCTCGGGGGGATGGGGACGCTGTTCGGGCCGCTGTTCGGCACGGCGGTCTTCATGCTCATCGACAACCTGTTCAGCCAGGTCGCCGGCGGGCTGGCGACCACGCTCGAAGGGATCCTCATCGTCCTGTTCGTCATCTTCGTCCCGCACGGCCTGTACGGCTTGCTGCAGGAGCGCCGCTCGACGAGCAGGGCGCCGGCCGAACGGGACCGGACGAGCGCCGAGTCGAACCCGGGCGGCGACGCCCGCGAGTGAGCCGGGCGGCCGACCGCCCCGACGCCCCGCCCTGGGGAATCCGAACCCAAATCTTTATCAGTGGAGAGTATGACGGACGATCGTGGTAATCCGATGACGGACCCAGGTAGACGGAGATTCATCAAGGCGAGTGGCATCGCGGGACTGGCCGGATTGACGGGACTCGCGGGCTGTTCCGGGGGGTCGGACGGCGGGGGCAGCGCCGACGGCTCGGACGGCTCGGGGGGATCGGACGGCTCCGGCGGATCCGACGGCTCGGACGGAAGCTCGGGCGACGGGTCGAGCGGCGGGACGGCCGGCGAGTCGGGCGGGAGTTCGGGGACGTACACCATCGCGGCGACGCTTCCGGAGACCGGGCCGTTCTCGTCGATCGCGCCGGACCTGCGGCGCGGGTACGAGATGGGCGTCGCCCGGATGAACGAGAACGGCGGACTCAACGGCCAGGAAGTCGAACTGATCGTCCGGGACGACGAGAGCAGCCCGGAGGTCGTCCGCGAGAAGCTCAAGCAGATCACCAGCAACAACGACGTGGACATGATCTGGGGGAGCTTCGCGGGCGTGCTGGTCACCGCGACGGCCGCCTTCGCCGAGAACCAGGAGATCCCGATGCTCGGCGTCGCCTTCTCGGACGACAAGCTCCACGAAGAGCGCGGCTACGAGTGGACGTTCGTCCCCTTCCCAAAGAGCAGTGACCACGTCAAGGGGACGAAGGCCGTCCTCGACCTCATCCCCGAGGGGGAGCGCCCGACGAAGGTGGGCCAGTGGGTGCCGAACACCGCCTGGAGCATCGAGATGGCCGACATGTGGGACCAGACCCTCCAGGACGCAGGCTTCGAGACGGTGTTCCGCGAGAAACACCAGCTCCACGCGAGCGACTTCAGCTCGCTCATCTCCCAGTCCGAGGAGGCCGGCGTCGAGATCCTCCTCGGGACGCCGGCGCCCGACGGCGGCATCACGGCGATGAAGCAGCTCAACGAGTCGAGTTTCACACCCGACTTCATCCAGTTCACCCGGGCCGCCGACACGGCGGGATGGTGGAACGCGCTCGGCGAGGCCGGGCAACACGTCGTCATGGCGCCCGGGTGGGTGCCGGGGCTGACCGGAAACGGCAACGAGCAGCTGATGCAGACCTACTACGACCGCTACGACGTCCCGGAGGACGACCTCCCGGCCGTGATGACCGGCGCGAGCTACAACCTCACGCAGGTGGCCGAACAGGCCGTCAACGCCGCGGGGAGCACCGAGAGGACGGCCGTCCGCGACGCCCTGCGGAGCGGGTCGTTCGAGACCGTCGCCGGGGAGTTCGAGTTCGACGACGTCGGGCGGCCGGTGGGCCTCACCGCGCCCATGGGCCAGTGGATCGAGGGCAACCAGCACCTGGTCTACCCGGAGACCGACCACGAGGCGTTCCGGGAACTGGTGTTCCCGATCGAACGATAAGCGGACAGACGCGAGCGTCGTCGCGAGAGCGACAGGGGGGTCACCGACGGAGGAGCCGTCGGCCCATCGACGCGGGAGCGACCTCCCCGTCGCGACCCCTCGACCCGACCCCTGACCGCTCCCGAAAGGGTGCGTATCGCGATAGCGGGTTTATCTTTCCCCGCCCGACCGTCCGGACGGGCCGGAACGGCGGGAACCGGGGCACACCGGCGACCGACCGGGCCTCCGTATCGACGCCGAGCGTGCCGGCGTAGCCCGCATCGGCCAGCGCGCCCCGCGGTCCCCAGCCCTGCGTTCAACGAGTGAACCTCGGCCGTCGAGTCGACGCGCCGGAGCGCGCCCCCAGAGCCGAATCGAGGGGGCCGACGCCGGTTGGAGCGGCTGACGGACCATTCTCGACAGATAAAACTGTATCCTCCGACGTCTACAGACGGGGATCGATCGCGTCGTCGCCCGTTCGATATCCCTGGACGGGTGTACCGACGACTAGACGGTCCGACGAGCCACGTGTGACGGTGTCGTTCTCAAAAAACCACTCCGGTGGGCCGAGTGACCGTTGAGGGTAGCCGAACGCACCGCGGGGCGAATTAGAGCGATGAGACCTTTAAGAGACGCTTGAATCGCGGGACTTTCGAGACTGGGCGTCGATCGTGACGGGCGCTGTCCTCCCGTGACGCGAGGTCCAGTAGCGCGCGCCGTTTCGTCCAATTACATACGTTGCGAAGAATGCGGCGCCGCGTCGGGTCCACTGCACGGGAGCGTATCGAGGTGTGCGCAGCCGCCGGCCGTCGGAGGCGACGTCCGGGCGGGATCTCCAGGAATCGACCGTTCGGGCGGCCGGGTCCGGTCGTACTGTCCGAATAAATCCCATATCACGATACGAAGCGTACTCTTCGACACCGGATGGACACGCTCGCCGGTCGGGACGGGTGAGATAGTTCTCTCTGCTCGACAGATCCTCCGCGTTCGACGGCTCACCCGCCGCTCCGTCGCCGGCTTCCCGCGTCGCCCGGCCCGAACGTGTTCGCCGCCACGCTCATGGCCGGCCGGGGCGTCGATCGACTATGAGCGACCTGCCGAGCCACGGGGTGCCCGACGACGTCGACCCGACGGGGTGGGAACTCGCCGTCGACGGCCGCGTCGGGCAACCGCGGACTTACGCCCGGGAAGACCTCCGGGCGATGCCCCTCGCGGAGCGCACGGGCGACTTCTCCTGCGTCGAGGGGTGGACGGCGTCCGGGCTGACGTGGCGCGGCGTCGAACTCGACCCCCTCCTCGACGACGCGGACGAAGACGCCTCGTTCGCCCTCGTCCACGCGATGGACGGCGAGTACGCCTGCGGGTTCCCGCTGGCGGCCCTGGACGGCGCCCTGCTGGCGATCGAACTGGACGGGGAGCCGCTCCCCGTCGAGCACGGCGGCCCGGCCCGCCTCGTGCCCGCCGGCGACGGGGCCGACTGCTGGGAGAGCGTCAAGTGGGTCTCGCGGCTCGAACTCCTGGCCGAGGCGCCGACGGCGGTGGCCGACACGGCCCGGGACCTGGCGCTGTCGCGCGTCGAGTGACCGACCCGGTCAGCCTCGGTCAGCCCGGGGTTCGACGACGTCGACGCCCCCCACTTCGAACCGCGCGCCCCCGGCGTCGCTCTCCGTCAGCGTGATCGTCCAGCCGTGGGCCCGGGCGACCTCGCGGACGATGGCGAGGCCGAGCCCCGTGCCGGTCGCGGTGCTGGAGTGGCCGGCCTCGAACACCGCCTCCCGTTCCTCCGGAGGGATGCCCGGGCCGTCGTCGGCCACGTAGAACCCTTCGTCGGTGTCCCCGACCGTCACGGTGACCCCCCGGCCGCCCCGTGCCGCGGATTCATCCGACGCCGACTGATCGGCCGGCGAGCCGTGCTCGACAGCGTTGTACAGGAGGTTGTCGACGAGGTGTCGAAGTCGCGTCCGATCGGCGCGCACGCGCCGGTCGGTCTCGACGCGAATCGTCGCCGCGTCCGTCCCCACGATCCGCCAGCTCTCGTCGACGATCGATCGCAGGTCCACCGCCTCTCGATCGTCGACGGCGCCGCCGTCCCGGACGAGATCGAGCAGGTCGTCCACGAGCGCCTCACACCGGTCCAGCGCGCGCCCCACGGGGTCGAGATGGTCGCTGTCGCAGTCGTCCATCGCCAGCGAGAGCCGGCCCGCGGCGACGTTCAGCGGGTTCCGGAGGTCGTGGCTGATCATGCCGACGACCTGCGAGAGCCGTTCGTTCTGCCGTTCGAGTTCCGCCTCGTAGGCCTTCCGCTCGCTGATCTCGCGCGAGATGGCGATAAAGCGCGCCCGGTCGCCCATCTCGATCTTCGTGATCCACAGCTCGACCGGGTAGGTCGACCCGTCCTTCCGCCGGTGGACGCCCTCGATTCGGTAGCGGTCGCCCACGTCCATGCGCTCCCAGTTCTCGTAGATCCCGTCCGGCGGCCGACCGATCGAGAAGTCGGTGACGTTCATCCCGTACAGCTCCTCGCGGGAGTAGCCGAGCCGGTCGACCGCCTCCTGGTTCGCCTCGACGATGTCGCCGGTGGGCGTGTGGACGAACAGGGCGTCGGGCGAGCGCTCGAACAGACCGCGCCACCGGGCGCTGACCTCGGCGTGGTACAGCGCGTGGGCGACGTCGTCCCCGAGCTCCGAGAGCAGCGCCCGCTCGCGCTCGTCGAAGGCGTCCGTGCGGTCGGCGTAGAGGTTCAGCACGCCGTAGAGGACGTCGTCGTGCACCAGCGGGACGGCGGCGCTGGACCGGTAGCCGCGCTCGAGCGCCTCTTCGCGCCAGGGTTCGAACCGCTCGTCGTCTGAGAGCTGCTGGGCGACGGCCAGTTCTCGGGTGCGAACCGCCCGTCCCGTGGGGCCCTGGCCCGTGGCGCTCGCGTCGGTCGTGATCTCGAGGTCGTCGAGGTAGCCGCCGTCGGCGCCGGCCCCGGCCCGGGGAGTGACCGTCTGGGCCTCGGGATCGTGATCGCCGATCCACGCGAACAGGTAGGGGTCGGCCTCGCTGAGCAGCTCACTGACCCGCCGATCGATCTCGTCGGTAGTTCGCGCCCGGACCAGCGCCTGATTGACGCTTCGGAGGACGCGGCGGACGCGTTCGAGGCTCTCGGCCCGCGTGGTGGCCCGGCGCTGCGAGACGGCGTTGGCGAGCCGATTGGCCAGGAGGTCGAACTGCTCGGTCCCCGACCGCTTCTGGATGTAGTCCGTCACGCCCCGCGCGATCGCCTCGCTCGCGACCGCCTCGCTGCCCCGCCCCGTGAACAGGACGAACGGCAGGTCCGGATCCCGCTCCCGAACCGCTTCGAGGAACCCGAAGCCGTCGGTCCCCGGCATCTCGTAGTCGGAGACGACGCAGTCGTAGGACGCCGCCTCCAGGCGGTCGATCCCCGTGGCCGCGTCGGTCGCGGTGTCGACGGCGAAGCGATCGTCCGTCCGTTCGAGGAACGTCGCCGTCAGGTCCCCGAAGTCGGGGTCGTCGTCGACGTGGAGGACGCGGATCGGCCGATCCGCGTCCGGGTGTGTCGTCTCCGGGTCGTCTGCGTCCGGATGGCAGTCGTCGTCCGACGGGGAGTGTCCGGTCATGACGTGCGGTCCGAGCGCGCGGGCGTTCGGCAGCGGTGTTACAGGTTCTCGGGCGGAATGGTAAATGAATGTTCGGGGGAATTTCGTCGCGCTCGGGACGATGCCGGGCCTCCGCAGGTGGGACGCGTTGGGGGGTCCGTCGCGAGGAGCGATCCGTCGAGGGTGGGGGCGCCGCCGTCAGAACAGCAGCGTGAAGACGGCGAGCTGGAGCGGGACCAGGATCGCGATGGTGGCCAGCGAGCACCACGCGGTCATCCTGATCAGCTCGGGCGCCTCGATCACGTCGTACGCGAGGATGGCCACCAGCACCGCCGACTGGTAGGGGAAGAAGTACGTCCCGAGCCCGATGGCCTCGGTCATGACGAGGGGGACGAGGGGGAACCCGGCGCCCTGGCCGAAGGAGACGAGGATCGGGGTCACGACGCTGGCGACCGCGAGCCCACCCATCAGCAGCATCAGCGGGAGCGTGACCAGGAACACGAGTCCGAGGACGACGAACAGGGGCGCGTCGGCGGGGATGACACCGAGGAGGCCCTGGGCGAGTTCCTTGGCGATCCCCAGCTGGGAGAGCCCCTCGCCGATGGCGAAGACGGCGCCCAGGAAAAAGAGGATCGAGAAGTCCACGTCGCCCGTGACGTCGGCGAAGTCGACGACGCCGACGCCCGGGAGGAACGCGAGGACGACCACGAACAGGGCGCCGTAGACGGGGTGGAGGCCGTGGACGGAGTCGGTCGCCCAGAAGGCGACGCCGACGAGGAGGAAGAGGAACATCCGCCGGTCGGAGGGGTCCATCGGGCGCGCACCCAGGTCGTCGCCCGCGACCGTGAGCGCGTCGGGGTCGGGGCGGTAGAGGAAGTACGCGATGCCGACGACGAGCACGACGCGGAGGAGGCTCATCACGGGGAACATCACCGTGGCCCACTCGGTCCAGGAGACGGTCACGGCAGCGATGGACTCCAGGATCCCGGTGGCGATGATGTTCGGCAGGGCGGCGGTCAGGACGCCGACGCCGCCGTAGTAGGTGGCAAAGAGCGGGCCGAGGAAGACTCCCAGTCGGGCGGTCCGGTCGTCGAAGCGCTCTCCCACCTCGATCAGGAGCGGGGCCAGGATGAGCACGCGGGCGACCGTGGCGGGGATGACCAGCGCGAGGCCCAGCCCCACGGCCGACAGGCTGACGAGCAGCCGGCGGTAGGTCCGAAGCGGACTCGCGGTCCCGCCGTCAGGCGTGCTGCGGGCGGTGATCCAGCGGCTCGCCCACCCCGCGAGGCCGCTGCGGCGGGTCGACTCGCCCATGATCAGCCCGAAGGCGACCAGCCAGGTCGCCTGCGTCCCGAAGCCCACCAGCGCCAGGTCCGCCGAGAAGGCGACCCCGATCACGCCGATGGCGATCACGCCGGTGTACGACGGCGGGATCAGGTTGCCGATCCACATGACGATACAGAAGGCGGTGATGCCGAGCATGGTCGCGGCGGCGGGGTCGAAGGGCGCGCCGAGTCTGACGGCGACGGCGACGACGACCGCGGCCGGGACGGACAGCAGCGAAAGGTGGCGCGTCGAAACGCCGGAAATCGGTGACATGTGACTAGACGTGTCCGGCGACCGATGGAATCGACTTACCGCTATCGGTTCGGGCCCGAATCGCGCCTGCGGTTCTCGACCCGGTTCGCGGGGTTCGACCCCCTCCCGCGGCCCGAACGCCCGACCTGCGGTGCCGGCCGGGTTCCACTCGATGGTCCGCTCTCCGGTCCCGACCTCCCCCGACCGTGGTAAGCGTTGTCGTGTCGTGCGGAGCGGTACACGCGCACACGACCCCGGTATCGAGATTTCCCTGGTCGCCGTCGGTGGAACCATGTCGACGACGACGGAGACGGCGCGGCCGACGGACGTATCGAACGGGAACTGGCGTGCGGGCGTCGTGAGCGGTATCGCCGGCGCGTTCGTGATGGGGCTGTTGATCCTGGCGATGAACGCGGCGACGCTCGCGGTGGCAATCCCCTCGCTGTACGGGCTGGCGCCCCCGCCGAGCGTCGGCGCGGGGCTGGCGGTCCACCTCTCGCACGGCGCCGTGCTCGGGGTGGCGTTCGCCGGGATCGTCGGGGCGCTGGACCGCGACGACGCGGCGGGCGTCGTCGGCCTCGGACTGGTCTGGGGCGCGGTGACCTGGGCCGTCCTCGCGGCGCTCCTGATGCCGCTGTGGCTCGCGGCGGTCGGGTCGCCGGCGTCGCCGCCGTTCCCGAACTTCGCGCTCCCGTCGCTCCTGTGGCACCTGGTGTTCGGCGCGGTGCTCGGCGGCGGCTACGCGGCGACGATGGATCGGGTCTGAAAACGAGGGTCGATGCAGTCGGGAACGGGCGCGGTCAGTCGGCCTGCGACGTGGCGGCGGGTTCGCGGCCCTCCTCGCGCATGGCGCCGATGGCGCTCACCACCACGGCGCCGCTGACCAGCAGCGCCGAGCCGATGATCATCACGAAGCTCACGGTGTCGAGGACGGGCATGCCGACGGCGTCACCGACCTGCCGGACGGCGACGGCGACCGCGCCCCCGAGCAGCATCAGCCCGAAGTACACCTTGATGCCCTCCTCGTCGACCAGCGACGTCGCCGCCGAGCCCAGGCGGGCGCCGAAGGCGCTCCCGGCCAGCAGCGGGGCGACGATCGAGAGGTCGACCCCGCCGGACTGGGCGTAGAGGAACGACCCGATCCCGCCCGAGAAGACGATCTCGAACAGGTCGGTGCCGACCGCGATGGGGACGGGAACGCCGATCAGGTAGAACAGCGCCGGCATGCGGATGAACCCGCCGCCGACGCCCAGGAAGCCCGACAGCAGGCCGGTGGCGAAGGCCACGGCCAGCACCAGCCACAGCGACACCTGGACGCCCCCGCGCAGGGTGAGCATCGGGGGGATCGCGTACGACTGGAGGCGCTGGGCGAGCGCGGGGACGTCGTGTGACTCGTCGGCGTCCTCGACGTCGTGGGACACGCCGCCGCCGCCCTTCAGGGACTCGTAGGTGACGAACAGGCCGATCCCGCCGAGCAGGACGACGTACGTCACCGAGATGATGTTGCCCGCGAGCCCCAGTTCCTCCAGGTGCAACACGATCTCCTTGCCGACCTCGATGCCGAGGGTGGTGCCGATGATCATCGACACGCCCAGTTTGTAGTCGACCTGCCCGAGGTCGCGGTGTTTCAGGGTCGCGATGACCGACGTCCCGAAGACGAAGGCCAGGCCGGATCCGACGGCCACCCGGGAGGGATAGCCCATCACCAGCAGCGCTGGCGTGACGAGGAACGACCCGCCCATCCCGAAGAAGCCGAACAGGATGCCGATCAGCAGGCCGAAGCCCGCGAACATGCCCAGCAGCGCCAGGCTCACGCCGAGGAACTCCATCGTCACTGCCCCCGGATGAACCGGTCGACGTGCGGCCCGACCAGGCGCGTCAGCGCGCCGTAGCCGACGTACAGTACCGCCGCCTCGACCAGTACCATGCCGACGAGGGCGACGGCCTGCGCCGTCGGCCCCAGTGTCTCTACGCCGAACATGGTGCAGTCACCCGATTCGATTCGTCCGTGTATGGTTGTGGGTAGATCATACGTTTCTGCTCACTCCATCGTACCCGGCCGACGCGTAAAACGGTTTTGGATGTAGCGCACAAGACCGTATTCGGGGGACGGACCAGTAACGTACGTATCGCCACGCATACGTTACGAGAATATAGCGTCCGCCAAAGGTGCGCTCGAGCGGTACCGGCCGATCCCGAGGACCCGAAAGCGTCGATCGAGCCCACCGAGGGCGAGTGAGGCCCGCAACCCCCCGATGTCGCGAGAGCGACAGCGGGCGACGGCTCGACGTGCGAAAATCCGAGGAGTCTGCTGGAACTCTATGTTTGCAAGATTTCTACAATACTACTATCGAGGATCGAAGACGATTGTGGACCCCGCACAGGCCCGCGCGTCCGCGGACGGACGCGGCGGAGACGCGAGCCGAGGGGCGGTGGGAACGAACCGGAGCGGTACGCTGGAACGAAACGGGACCTGCAGCAGAAGGAGCCGCGAGCTGCGTACAGCAGGAGTCGACCGGCGGCCGATCCACGAGCGACCCGCGAGAAGGCCGGCGGTCAGTCGGCGGTCGCGGTGGCCGCGTCCGCGTCCTCGGCGCGCCGGGAGCGCCAGTAGCCCTGGGCGTAGGCGCCGAGGAACATCCCGGCGATGGCCCAGAGGATGGGGAGGTTGCCGACGCCGAGGCTGGCGTAGGCGGCCCCCGGGCAGATCCCCGAGACGCCCCAGCCGACGCCGAAGATGGCGCCGCCGAGGAGGACGTTGCGGTCCATCGATTTCAGCCGCCGGCCGTAGGCGCGGCCGGTGAGCGGGGCGCGCCCGCCCGCCCGGGAGGCGCCCCAGAAGGCGAGGCCCGAGACGACGGCCGCCCCGCCCATCACGAACAGGAGGCCGAGGTCCTCCAGCTGGAGGAAGTCGAGGACGACCTCCGGGTGTGACATCCGACTGACGGCCAGCCCCCCGCCGAAGATCAGCCCGCCGAGGAAGATGACGGGCATGAACAGCGGGTGGCGGTCGTCGGCGTCGTCGCTCACGGCGTCACCCCCGCGACGGCGAGCAGTTGCGCGGTCCCGATGGCGATCAGCAGGAAGGTGGCGACGTTGGTCAGCGACGCCCCCGAAAGCGAGCCGACGCCGCACACCCCGTGGCCGGAGGTGCAGCCCTTGCCGAGGCGGGTGCCGATCCCGACGAGGATGCCCCCGCCGAGCAGGCGCCAGGCGTCGACCTCGGTCGTGAAGCCGAAGTCGCCAGTGGCGACGGCGCCCGCGGCGGCGCCGAGGACGATCCCGCCGGTGAACACCAGTCGCCAGTCGCGCGACCGGAGGTACTTGGCGCGGTTGAACCGGGACAGGTCGGAGACGTACGACAGCGTCGACTCGAGGAAGGTGCTCGCGCCGGCGATGATGCCGGTGGCGAGGTAGATCGTCACCACCCCGAGGCCGATGAGGACGCCCCCGAGCGCGTAGTGGGCGATCCCGTTCGGGAACAGCGTCCCGACGAGCGAGAGCAGCGTCATCTCAGTCGCTCGTCATCGCGTCCCGGCTGGCCGCGCAGTTGTTGGGGCCGAGCTCGAGTTCGAACGCCTCCTCGTCTGTGGCGTCGTTCTGTCCCAGGTTGGTGGCGATGATGTCCTCGTAGTTCGCCGGGCGTGGGGGCATGTCCGAGAGCACGAACTCCACGAACTCCTCTTTTTCCATGTTGAGCGCGTCCATCGCACGAACGAGGGTCCCGATGGACTCGACGTAGGTGCCGTCCTCGCGGGGGTCGGCGGCGTCGCTGAAGTGGGCGGGCGCGACGAGCGTGTCGTCCGGGAGGGTAAGGACGCGTTCCTGGAGCGAGTCGTAGAGCGTCGCGGCGGCGTCGGGCGCGCCGTCGTCGCCCTCCTCCAGGTCGGGCCGGGCGACGCTCTCGACGAACAGGCCGTCGCCGGTCGCCAGCACCGAGCCGTCGATCAGGTAGGAGGTCATGCCGGTGGTGTGGCCGGGCGTGTGGACCACCTCGATCTCCACGTCGCCCACCGAGCGGACGTCGCCGTGGGCGACCGTCTCGTAGTCGACGTCGTAGTCGACCCCGCGAGCGACCGCCGGTTCGGGGATGACGGCGGTGACGTCGTGGTCGGTCGCAAGCGACCGGACGCCGCTGAGGTGGTCCGCGTGGACGTGCGTGTCGATCGCGTAGACCAGGTCGGCGCCGAGCGCCCGGGCGTCCCGGACGTAGGTGTCGGCGAACGCGCGCAGGGGGTCGATCACGGCGGCCTCGCCGTCGCTGACGACGAGGTAGGCGAGACAGCCACTGGAGGGGCGCTGGTACTGGGCGACCACGGCGTCGCCGGGGACGTCCAGTTCGCGGTACTCGTACAGCCGGGCCCAGCCGTTCATCCCCTCGGCGAGGTTGGTCGCCTCGACGCCGTGCTCCTTGAGGACGCCCGCGACGTACTCGCTCGATCCGCCCTTGGCACAGACCGTCACGACGGGCTCGCCCGCCGGGGCCTCGGGGACCTTCGCCAGGGTGTCGTCGTCGACGCCCTCCAGGAACTCCCAGTAGGGGACGTTGGCCACGGTGACGCCCTCGCCGTCGAGGTGCCACTCCTCGAACTCGTCGGGCGCGCGGGTGTCGAGAATCGTCACCGACTCGCCCGCGTCGATCCGGGCTTTCAGATCCTCGGGGTCGGTCGACTCGACCGGTTCGTCGGGTTCGGGGAACTCCATTTCACTCATCCGTACGAGTTCATACTGGGAGCGCCCACATAAGGGTTCGGATTGTATTGCTCAATATAGGCAATACTATTGCGGCGGACCCAACAGTGATCTCGGACACATACTCCCGCACGCGTGTAATAAATTCACCCGCTCGGGGAACCAGTATTGTGCGATTGCCACCCGGATCAACACACTTATGGTCGACCCGCCAGTATTGCACTCTGAAGACACATGAGCAAGACGTTCGATGTCACCGAGACGCTCGACGTGAAGGGCCTGAACTGTCCGATGCCGGTCGCCAAGACCGGACAGGCGGTGAAAGAACTCGACGACGGCGACGTCCTGGAGGTGGTCGCCACAGACAGCGGGAGCATGAGCGACCTGGCGGCGTGGGCCGACTCGACCGACGGGGTAGCGATGCTCGACCAGGAGGAAGGCGAGGAAGCGGGCGAGGCCGTCTACCGGCACTTCGTGGAGGTCACGGCCTGAGCCATGAGCGCTGACACGCCCGGCGGCGACGCCGGCGGCGAGGGCACGGCCGCGACGGCGGGCGACGTCGACCTCGCGGCCCTCCAGGCCGAGGTCGAGGACCTCCGCGAGCAGGTAAACGGGATGAGCGATGCGGCGGACGCTGCCGGCGACGACCAGACCCAGATGACGATCATCGCCACGAAGGGGACGCTCGACATGGCCTACCCGCCGCTGATCCTCGCGTCCACGGCCGCGGCCTTCGGCTGGGACGTCGTCGTCTTCCACACGTTCTGGGGGCTCGACATCCTCCACGAGGAGAAGTCGCGCGACCTCAAGCTGAGCGCGGTCGGGAACCCGAGCATGCCCGTCCCGAACGCCGTGGCGGCGCTGCCGTTCATGGACTCGATGACGACCCGGATGATGGAGAAGAAGATCGACGAGGTCGGGACCGCGAGCATCGAGGAGCTGATCGAGCTCTCGCTCGACTCCGGCGTCGACCTCCAGGCGTGCCAGATGACCATCGACCTGATGGACTACGACGAGGAGGACTTCTACGACGGCGTCACCGTCGGCGTGGGCGCGGCCACCGCCCTCCAGCACATGGCCGACTCCGACGTCCAGTTGCTGATCTAGCGAGCGGCGACAGCGTTTTATTCCGTCCACTCGGGTAACACGACACTGTACGCGCCCGATGACGAGAGGTATCACGCACCACGAGGGGGACGCGCGGAGTTCCCCCGATGGCTGACGCGGGCGACCGACCGGCCGACCGGGGGGGTCGATCGGTCGGCGGGAGCGATCGATCTGCCGTCGGAACCGGCGGGAGCGCCGGAACCGACCCGGCCGGGGACGCCCGCGACGACGCCTTCGCGGACGCCGGCGGCCGCGACGTCGGGCGGGCCGCCGCCGCCGCAGCCTGCGCGCTGGCGGTGTTGCTCGCGGCGACGGTCGTCCCGCTCGCGGCCTCCGCCGGACTGGGGGGGTCGCCGGCCGGGTCGCTCGTGCCCGTCGAGGCCCTACCCACCACCGGCGATCCCGACGATGGCGAGGGGTTCGGCGCGCTCTCGCCGGGGACCCGGACGAGCGTCGGGGGCGACCTCGGGGGGACGAACCCCCGCCGGTCGCTGTCGGCCGAGGTCCACTTCGTCGCGGAGTCGTCGGCCCCGACCTACTGGCGGACGGGGGCCTACGACACCTACACCGGGACGAGCTGGGAGCGCTCGAACGAGACGCGCCCCGTGACCGGCCCGCTTTCCGCCGACGGGCCGAGCGCGGGCGAGGTGCGCTACGAGGTGACGCTGAACCGGTCGGCGAGCGCGCTCCCGACGCCCTGGCGGCCGGTACGCGTCTCGCGCGACGACGTTCGCGTGACGGGGACGGGCGCCCTGCGGGTGGACGAGCCGCTGTCCTCGGGGACGACCTACGCGGGGACGAGCGCCCGACCCCCGGACGAGGTCCCGCTCCTCCGGAGCGCCGGCACCGACTACCCCGAGGGGATCGAGGCACGGTACACGTCGCTCCCCGGCGGGACCCGCGAGCGGCTGGCGGCGTTCGCCGCCCGGGTGACCGAGAACGCGAGCACGCCCTACGAGCGGGCCGTGCTGATCGAGCGATGGCTGGAGGAAGAGAAGGCGTACGCCCTCGAGGTGGCGCCGCCCGCCGAGGGGCTCGACGCCCTCGACGCCACCGACGGGGCGCCCGACGTCGCCTCACGGTTCGTCTTCGAGATGGACGCGGGCTACTGCGAGTACTTCGCCACGGCGATGGCGGTCATGCTGCGCGCCCAGGGCGTGCCCGCGCGCTACGTCGTCGGGTACACCGCCGGCGACCGCGTCGGCGAAAACGCCTACGCGATCCGCGAACTGAACGCCCACGCCTGGGTCGAGGTGTACTTCCCCGACGCGGGGTGGGTCCGGTTCGACCCGACGCCGGCCGAACCGCGCCTCGCCAGGGAGGCGACGGCCTACGAACGCCAGCGCGGCGAGGGGTACGACGCCGTCGGCCTGGCCCGCGACGACCTGACCGTGCGGACGCCCCCGATCACGGGCGACGCCGGAAGCGCGGTGCCGTCCGACGGCGACGACGACGCGGCCGACGACGACGGGTCGGCGTCCCTCGACCTCGAGTTCGACCGGACACCGGTGCCGGGCGCGCCGGTGACCGGGACCGTCACCCGCATGAGCCGGCCCGTCGTCGGCGCGACGGTTCGCGTCGCGGGCGAGCCCGTCGGCGAGACCAACCTGCGCGGCGAGGTGCGCCTGTCGGTCCCCTACGTCGAGTCCCTCGCGGTGTCGGCCGCCGGCGGGACCGTGACCGGGGTCCCCCCGCAGCTCGCGACCGACGAGGCGACCGTCGGGAACTGGAGCTACGACCTGGAGACGACCGCGACGGTGTCCGTGACCGGCGAACGGGTGACCGCCGGCGAGGTCGTCGTCGCCGCGTCGGTCGGGGAGTTGCCGGTCGAGGGGGCGGCCGTGCGCGTGAACGGAACGCGCGCGGCGACCACGGACGCGGCGGGGCGCGCGACGGTGACCCTGCCCCCCGAGCCTGGGAACGTGACACTCGCGGTGACGCGGGGCGCCGTCTCGGGGCGCCGGACGCTCTCGCTGCCCGCGCTCGCGGTCGACGCGGACCCCGCGCTCCCGGTCGCCCTCCCGTGGACGCCCGTCTCGGTGAACGCCACGCTCGGCGGGTCGCCCGCCGCCGGCCTGCCGGTCGCGGTGAACGGGCGGCGGGTCGGCACGACCGGCCCGGACGGAACGGTCGACGTCGTGCTCCCGGCGACGGACGAGGCGACGGTCGCGGTGCGCGGCCACGGGCAGACCCAGCGCACCGGCGTCGACGGTGCGCGCACCAACCTCGGCCTGCTCGGGGGGACCGTCGCCGCGCTCGCCGGCCTCGTCGCCCTGGGCGTCCGCCGGGACGTGACCGTCCGCGGCTCGCTCGCCCGCGCCGGGCGCGGCCTCCGTCGCGCGGTCGTCACCGCCCCCGCGGCGCTCGTCGGGCTGTCGGGGTCGCTCGACGCGGCGCTCGACGCCCTCGCCCGGGCGCTCCGCGCCGCCGGGGGGTCTCTGCGAGCGCTCGCCCAGGGGCGAACCACCGTCCCCGACCTGGCGGCCGCCCTCCGCGACTGGCTCGCCGATCGGCGGGCCGCGGCGGCGTCGCGGGCGGGCGGCGAGCCGCCCGCGGGGAGTGCGGCCGGCGGGATCGACCGCGACGCGCACACCGTCCGGGCGGCCTGGGCGTCGTTCCTGACGCACGTCTCGGCCGAGAACCCCCGCACCCGGACCCCGGGCGAACTGGCGACCCACGCCGTCGTCAGCGACGGCCTCCCCCCGGAACCGGTCGGGACGCTCCGGGACGCCTACCGGGCGGTCGAGTACGGCGCCCGGGACCCGGGGGCGCGGGTCGGCGCGGTCGAGCGCGCCGTCGCGCGCGTCGAGGCGGCCGCGGAAGGGCACCGCGACGACGGGGGCCGAGACGGGACAGCGCGCAAGGATAGCATGGAGAGAGAAGACAGCAAAGAGGTCTTAGAGAACCGGGACGACGGAGGCCGCACCGGCGGTGAGCCGGGGCGGTCGGGCGACCGGACGAACGGTCGGGGCGACGCGGGCGAGCGGTCGGACGGCGACCGGTCGGACGGCGAGTGGAGGACCGACCGGTGACCGCGGCCGACCGGCGGCTGGGGCCGGGCCGCCGCCTCGCGCTCGCCGTCGGGGTCGCGGTCACGCTGCTCGGCGTCGGGCTGGTCGTCGCCCCGGACGCGGTGCGGAGCGTCCCCCTGCTGGGCGGACTGGCGACGGCCCCGACCGGGGAGGACGCCGAGCGGCTCGCGCTCGTCCTGACCGGGATCGCGCTCCTGGCGGCGGGGGGGACGGCGCGGGCGACCGGTGGCGCCGCGTCGGCCGCGTTCGACCCGTTCCTCCGGCGGTCGCCGGAGCGGATCGCCGACGACCGGGCGACGGTCGGCGCGGACGTCGACCGCCAGGTGGCCCGGGCGGTCACCGCCGGTGGCGAGGAACTGGCGGCGATCCGGACGCGACTGCGCCGGGCGGCCGTGGCGGCAGCGAGTCGTGGGGGGCGCGAGCCCGAGGCGGCGGAGGCGGCG
>Ga0207718_100439_pt1 | contig 38180 bp, 37 predicted proteins | sample A23M2SouthBayCA_FD_187749 | JGI IMG/M metagenome (GOLD analysis project Ga0207718, IMG submission 187749) | Aerobic enrichment media microbial communities from Eden Landing Ponds, California, USA - A23 M2 (SPAdes) | ecosystem: Environmental > Aquatic > Marine > Unclassified | place: Emeryville... | reverse complement strand
CGTAGTCGACGTCTTCGACGTTGGCGTGGTCGTGGATCCACGAGACGACGCTCATCGTGTCGTCGGTCATCGGCAAGACGAGCCGTTCGCGCTCGTAGTCGGGCAGTTCCGCGTGGATCCGCTCGGTGAGTGCGTCGACGTCTTCGCCCTCTTTCGCGCTCACGGCGACGGGATTGGGCGCCAGTGCCGAGAGCGCCTCGCGCTTGCGCCGGAGTTCGTCGTCGTCGACCTGGTCGGTCTTGTTGAGCACCGTGACGATCGGCGCCTCGTTGCGTTCGTAGAGCGTGTCGTGGGAGGTGACGAGTTTCTCGCGGATCTCCTCGACGGGTTCGCTGACGTCGACGACGAGGAGCACGAGGTCGGCCCGATACACGGAGTCGAGCGTGGACTTGAACGACTCGACGAGCCAGTGGGGCAGGTCGGAGATGAACCCGACCGTGTCCGTGACGAGCACGTCCCGCTGGTCCATGTCGGCTTTCCGGGTCGTCGTGCCCAGCGTGGTAAAGAGCCGGTCCTCGGACTCGGCGGTCGTGTCGAGGTCTGGGTGGACGTCTTCGTTCTCGTCGACGTCGACGTCGGCGGCGAGTCGCCTGAGCAGGGTGGACTTGCCGGCGTTCGTGTAGCCCGCCAGCGCCACGAGGTCGAAGCCCGACTCGCGGCGCTGTTCACGCCTGTGTTGTTCGGTCTGCTCGATGTTGTCGAGTTCGTCCCGGATACGGGAGATCTGGGCCTTGATGTCCTGCTCGCGGCTCTCGTCGTACTCGCCCAGGCCCATGAACCCGGGGCGCTCGTCCCGGCGAGCGAGGCTGGCCTTGGCCTCGGCTCTGGGGAGTTCGTAGCGCAACTCGGCGAGTTCGACCTGGAGCTGGGCCTTGCGTGTCTGGGCTCGCTGGCCGAAGATCTCCAGGATGAGCCGGAAGCGGTCGATCAGGCGAACCCCCTCGGGGAGGACGTTCCCCAGGTTGTAGGTCTGGTAGGGGCCCAGCTGATTGTCGAAGACGACGACGGTGGCGTCCTCGCGGGCGACCGTCGCCGCGAGTGTCTCCGCTTTCCCTTCCCCGACGTGTGTCGCGGGGTCTTCCGTGCGCGTCTGGGTCAGTTCGCCGACTACCTCGTAGCCTGCCGCGCGGGCGAGGTTGCGGATCTCCGTCGTGTCCGCCCGGCCGCTATCGACCCGCTTGGCGACGACAGCGCGTTCACGTTCACCTGGCTCGCGTTGTCCTGTCACTTGCTCGCGCGTAGGCGACCCGGATATTTAAACTATGGCTGTTTCGGGTGCCACGTTACCGATGCACATGCACTCCACGGTGACTCGAAAGGTCGAAGACGGGCGCTTCCCTGGGCCGTGTATGGAACGCGGGGTCGTCGATCTCGGCGAAGTGGGGCCGTTCGACCTGCAGTCGACGGTCGAGAGCGGGCAGTCCTACCTCTGGACGCGACCGGACGGGCGGATGTACGAGGAGACCGGCGCCTACGGTGGGGACGCCTGGTACCAGACCACCGCCAGGGTCGACGGCGAGCCCGCGGTCGTCCGCGCGAGACAGGTCGAGGACCGGCTGGAGTGGGAGTCGACTGTCGACGCCGCGCCGGTACTCCGGGAACGCCTCCGCCTTGACGACGACCTCCCCGCGATCAGGGCGACCGCGGCCGACGACGACATCGTCCAGACGGCCTACGACGCCTACTGGGGGATGCATCTGGTCCGGGACCCGCCCTTTCCGACCCTGATATCGTTCATCTGTTCGGCCCAGATGCGCGTCTCGCGGATCCACGGCATGCAGGAACGCCTCCGCGAGACGTTCGGCAGCACCGTCGAGTTCGACGGCGAGACCTACCACTCATATCCGACGCCCGAACAGCTCGCGAGCGCCACCGAGGCGGTACTCCGGGAACTGAGTCTGGGCTACCGGGCGCCGTACGTTCGGGAGACGGCACAGCTGGTCGCCGATGGCGCGGACCCTGGCACAGCACGGGAACTGCCCTACGAAGAGGCTCGCGAGTCGCTGACGCGTTTCGTCGGCGTCGGTGACAAGGTCGCCGACTGTGTCCTGTTGTTCTCGCTGGATTTCCTCGAAGCGGTCCCGCTGGACACCTGGATCCGCACGACTATCGAGGAGTACTACCCCGACTGCGACCGGGGCAACTACGCCGAGACCTCGCGGGCTATCCGTGACGCGTTCGGCGGTGAATTCGCTGGGTACACCCAGACCTACGTCTTCCACTATCTGCGGTGACCCGAAAATCGGCGAATGAAAACTCGACGGCGTCCGTTCAGGTGGGTCGCCGGTTCTCGTCGCCGGGGCTGTCGCCCGGGTTGTCGCCGCGGTCGTCGTAGTACTTCCGGCCGATGTACTGGTCCGAGAGCGTGCCCATGAAGACGTCAGTTAGCTCCTGTGCCGAGCGGAACTCCTCGGAGCCGGAGCGTTCGAGCGTCTCTGCGATCGTCTCACCGGGACCGTTCGGCGATTCGATCCGCGTCTCGCCCATGGTCTCGATGACTGTCTGGCGGTCGGTCGGGTAGCTGTACGCTTCGTCGAAGGTCTCGTAGGCGTCTGTTGGTCGCATTGTCGTGTGGTGTGTGTCTGCCGCGTTTGCGTGTCGCGTCTGCTGGCTGGTGAATCAGTACTCGAAATCGTCTGAAAAGGTGGTGTGCGGGCTAAACGGCCCGCTTTACGCGACGGCCGGCGACACGAACGGACGGGATCGTCGGGTGGTCGCCCATCGTACCTCGTACTGTGTGATTATTCATTATAAACCCGTCGGTCCGGGCGACGTTCGTCATTCGGTACCACGTAACGAAAACGGTGCTGGCCGGTACTCGTGGGTAGCCAGTCAGTCTAGGCTGTGACAGTTCGCGTGAGTCAGTCTGCCCCGTGACAGTCCGCGTGACCGCAACTCTCACAGCACCAGATCCCCCGTCGTGGTTCGATTCGTCTCCCGCAGTTCGGACACGACTGGTCCATGCACTCGCTCCGACGGAACGACGATTGATAAAACTTGGTACGTCATTCGTCGAATTCGGTGAGGGGAGCAGGAAGCACGCAGTCGTTTAGTGGCCGGCGGCGGTAGCGGCGGGTATGGAGCGCACACGCGCACACGTCTTCGTCTCCGGGAGAGTCCAGGGCGTCTTCTACCGGGCGAATACCCGCGAGCAGGCCCGCGAACGGGGCGTCGACGGCTGGGTTCGGAATCTGGACGACGGTCGCGTCGAGGCGGTCTTCGAGGGACCGCCCGACGCCGTCGAGGCGATGGTCGAGTGGTGCCACGAGGGGAGTTCGCGCGCCAGCGTCGAGGACGTCGACGTCGAGTACGGCGACCCAGAGGGGGTAGAGGGGTTCGAGGTACGGCGATAGGTGTTCGACGAACGACTCGACGTCCAGTAGCTGTTCTATCGCGGCCGCCAGCTCGACGTGGAATCGCCAGAGTGCGTTCCCATCACTCTGAAGTCACGAACCGGGTCCGCCCGGATGCCCGCTATCCTTTTTTGTGGGGCGAGCGAACCCGCAACCATGCTCACAGGAAGCGAGATGGGCGTCGTCGACGAGAACGCGGCGGCGCTGGGGGTGCCACGCAGGCAGTTGATGGAGTCGAGCGGTAACGCGGTCGCACGCGCCGTCCGCGAGGTCGCGACACCGGGGGACACAGTCCGCATCGTCGCCGGTCGGGGGAACAACGGCGGCGACGCGTTCGTCGCTGCGCGATTCCTCGACGGCTTCGAGGTCGAGGTGACGCTGCTCGGACGCCCCGAGACCATCACGACCGACATCGCCCGGGGGAACTGGGACGCGCTCGTCGCCGGCGAGTACGACGTCGAGACCGTGGGGGACTCGACGGCTTTCGACCTGGGTGACCCGGATATCGTCGTCGACGCGATGCTCGGGACGGGGATAAGCGGCGAGTTGCGTGAACCAGAACGGACGGCGGCCGCCGCGATGAACGACGCCGACGCGCCGGTCCTCGCCGTGGACGTCCCCTCCGGACTGGACGCCGAGACGGGCGACCTGGCCGAGACAGCGGTCGAGGCCGACCACGTCGTCACCTTCCACGACCGCAAGCCCGGCCTCGACGCCCTCGATGCGGACGTCATCGTCGCCGACATCGGTATCCCGGAGGCCGCCGAGTTGTTCGTCGAGCGGGGCGACCTCTCGCGACTCGACCGCCGTCGGCCGGACAGTCACAAGGGCGAGAACGGCGAGGTGCTCGTCATCGGTGGCGGGCCCTACGCCGGCGCCCCCGCCCTCTCGGCGAAAGCCGCGCTTCGGGCCGGTGCCGACCTCGTCCGGGTCGCCTGCCCGATGGTCGTCGGGCGGGAACTCCAGGGGTTCGGGGAGGACCTCATCGTCCGACCGTACCACGGGAAGCAACTCGAACCCAAGCAGGTCGGCTTCCTGCTGGAGATGGCCCGCCAGCACGACACCGTCGTCCTGGGGCCGGGACTGGGCGACGCCGAACCCACGCTGGAGGCCGTCGAGGGCATCCTCTCGGGCTATGCGGGAACTGCGGTGGTCGACGCCGACGCGCTCGCCCGCGTGCCCGAGGTGGACACGCAGGCGACGCTCATCTGTACCCCGCATCAGGGCGAACTCCGCGGGATGGGCGGCGAGACGAGCGACGACTGGCGCGAGCGAATGGACCTGGTCGAATCGTTCGCCGCCGAACTCGGGCACGTCGTCCTCGCGAAAGCGCCCTACGACGTGATCAGCGACGGCGAGCGCACGCGGGTCAACCGGACCGGCAATCCGGGCATGACCGTCGGCGGGACCGGGGACGTCCTCGCCGGGATCACCGGCGCGTTCGCGGCGACCCAGGACCCGCTGGACGCCGCCGCAATGGCAGCCTACGTCAACGGTCGCGCCGGCGACAACGTCGTCGAGGAGCGGGGCGTGGGCCTCGTCGCGACTGACCTCCACGACGAGATCCCGCGAGTCTGCTGGACCGAACGGGGGTCCGACGCGTGAGCGACGACGCTCCGGAGCCATCCTCGGCCGCCGACCTCACCCACACCGACGACAGCGACGTCCAGATGGTCGACGTCGGCGACAAACCCGACACCGCCCGCCGGGCGGTCGCCCGCGGCGAGATCAGGTTGGCGGAATCGACCGTCGCGGCGGTCCGAGCCGACGAGATCGGGAAGGGAGACGTCCTCGCCACGGCGCGCGTCGGCGCCGTCCAGGCCGTCAAACACACCTGGGAGACGATCCCGATGTGCCACCAGATCCCCATCACGAACGTCGAGACGGACTTCGCGGTCACCGATGGGGCTATCGCGCTCACCGTCGCCGTCGAGACGACCGGCAAGACCGGCTGTGAGATGGAGGCGCTGGAGGGTGTGACGACGGGGCTGAACGTCGTCTGGGACATGGTGAAATCGGCCGAGAAAGACGCCGACGGGGAGTACCCCGAGACCCGTATTGCGGACGTCGAAGTTGTCGAGAAGACGAAACGCGAGCTGTAGCGGTGTCGCGGCGGTCGTCGGACCGGACGGTTAATTCTTAAATAGCGCTGGATGCTCGGGGACAGTCGTTTGGTCGTGGAAGCGGTAGGTTCGGCTATGAGCGGGACCGAACAGCCGCCGACGCCGGACGGCGTACCGCTGCTCGGCCACGGGATGGCGTTCGCCCGTGACCCGTGGACGGCGATGCGCGAGTGGGGCCGGGAGGGTGATATCGTCGCGCTGCGGTTCCCGGGGCGGTCGATCCACATGGTGACCGACCCCGATCTGATCGAACGGGTACTCGTCTCGGAGGCGTCGACGTTCACGATCAGCACTGCCCAGCGACGGACGTTCGAAGGGATCGAGGACGACGCCGTGACAGCGACGGAGGGCGAGCGCTGGAAACGCCTCCGGCGGGCGCTCCAGCCCGCGTTCACCTGGGAAGGCATCCGGGCCTACGGCGACCGGATGGCCGAACAGACGGCCGCCCACGTCGCGGCGTGGGACGACGGCCAGCGAATCGACCTCCTCGCCGAGATGCGCCTGCTGGCGTTGCACATCCTCGCGGACACGCTGCTTGGTGTCGACGTGAGCGGCGACGAGGCGATGGTCCACGAGGCCGCGGACGCGCTCGTCGCGAAGACCGACTTCCGGCGGCCCGGCCAGTTGTTGCCCGACTGGGTGCCGACGCCGACCAACCGGCGTTTCGACCGGGCGGTCGGTGTCCTCGACGAGTACGTCGCCGACGCGCTCGACGATGCGGAGGCAGGCGGCGACACCGTCGCGGGCGTCCTGCTCGCCGCCCACGAGCAGGGCGACGTCTCGATGGCCGAAGTCGAGGACAATCTCACCGGTCTGTTGCTCGCCGGTCACGACTCCTCGGCGGTGACGCTCACCTACGCCTGGTACGAACTGAGTCGCCACCCCGACATCCGCGGGCGCGTTGCCGAGGAAGTCGAGGGAGTCCTCGACGACGGTGCCGACTGCCCGGACGCCGACGACTTCGAGGCCCTGACTCGCACGCGAAACGTCGTCAGAGAGACGCTGCGACTGTATCCGCCGGCGTTCGCCACCACCCGCGAGACGACCGAACCCGTCACGCTCGGTGGCTACGAGTTACCCGCCGGCACGCAGTTGATGCTCCCCCAGTGGGTGCTCCATCGCGACGAACGCTTCTGGGACGACCCCGACGAGTTCGACTCCGGGCGGTGGGAGCGCGACGTCGAACGGCCGGAGTACGCCTACTTCCCGTTCAGTGGGGGTCCGCGCCACTGTATCGGGATGCGCTTTGCGCGCCTAGAACTCGCGCTGGCGCTCGCGACGATGGTAGACCGCGTGGACCTGGACGTCTCGGTGGACGGCCCGCTGACGTTCACCCCCTCGCTGTCGCTCCGGCCCGAGAACGACGTCGAGGCGACGATCCGCCGGCCGTGACCGGTCGAAAGGTGGAGGATACTCCAGCACTGACCCCCGACATGGACCCACGGGAAGTCCGGGCGTCCTGGGAAGCAGTGGCCGACGCCTACGCCGAGGTGCGCGACCCCGACGGCCCGGACGCCGCCCTGCTCGACGAACTGCTCGAACTGCTCCCGACCGACGCGACGGTCGTCGACGTCGGCTGTGGCGACGGCGCGCGCACGCTCGCCAATCTCTCGTCGGTCGAGGCGGTGGGGGTCGATATCGCTCGCCGCCCGCTGGAACTCGCCCGGGAGCGGGTACCCGGTGCCCACCTCGTCCAGGGGGAGATGACCGGCCTCCCGATGGCCGACGGCGTCGCCGACGCGGTGACGGCCTACCACGCCGTCTTCCACGTCGACAGTGAGGACCACCCCGCTGTCTACCGGGAGTTCGCTCGCGTCCTCCGGCCCGGCGGCTACGCGCTGTTGACGGTCGGGAGCGGCCGCACAGAGTCGGTCAGGCACGACTGGCTCGGGACCGGCGAGCGGATGTACTGGAGTACGCCGGGGCCGGAGCGGACGCGTTCGCAACTCCGCGAGGCCGGCTTCGAGGTCGAGTGGACGCGGACGGTCGACGACCCGCTGGGGACGTCGACGCGGTTCGTCCTCGCGCGACTGGCGTGAGAAGACGGGCTGGAGATCCCGGAAACAGCCGATTCAGGCGTTGAGGGTTTCGGCGAGGTCGCCCTGTTCGTGGAGTTGTTCGAGGATGTCGCTGCCACCGACGAACTCCCCGTCGACGAACGTCTGTGGGATGGTCTCGCGACCGCTGTGTTCCGAGAGCGCGTCGCGGTAGGCGTCGAGTGCGTCGAGGACGTTCACCGTCGCGACGTCGTCGCGGTGGTGGTCGATAAGTCCCAGCGCCTTCCGCGAGTAGCCACACTGGGGCATCAAGGCCGTCCCCTTCATGAACAGGACGACCTCGTTGTCGGCGATCGTCTCGTCGACGCGCTCCTGTACCTCCTCGGGCGTGAGTTCCGGTTCGGATTCGAAAGCCATCGGTGGCTGTTCGTTTCGTCGGCACACCCAAATGACTGTCGGCGGCCAGACCGTCCGTCCGCCGGGTCGTACGCGACGGTCGCCGGGTCAGAACGGGGAGTCGCGGACGATGGTCTCCGAGCGGGCGGGACCGACGCCGACCGCGTACACGGGGGTATCGAGTTCGGCTTCGAGGTATTCGAGGTAGGCTCGGGCGTTCTCGGGGAGGGCGTCGTAGCCCTCGGCGGCGACCTCGCTTCCGTCGAACTCGGGCCAGCCCTCGAAGGTCCGGAGGTTCGGTTCGCACTCGTGCCAGCGCTCGGTTATCGCTGGGATCGTCGTCTGTTCTTCGCCATCGAGCGTGTAGGAGTGGCCGACTTTCACCTCTTCGAGCCCGGCGAGCGTGTCGACGTGGTTGACTGCGAGTCCGGTGAATCCGCTGGCGCGGGTCGCGTGGCGGAGCATCGGGATATCGAGCCAGCCGACACGGCGCGGGCGGCCGGTGACCGTGCCGTACTCGTGGCCCTCGTCGCGGATCCACGTGGCGAGTTCCTCGGACTCGGTCCGGGGGTTCTCGGGGTCGCCGTCGTAGCCGGGGGTATCGCCGGGGACGCCGCCGAGTTCCGTCGGCATCGGACCGCTCCCGACCCGGGTCAGGTAGCCCTTCACGATGCCGATGACGTCGCCGTCGCCGACGACTGCGGGGCCGAGTCCCGACCCCGTCGCGGCGCCGCCGGCCGTGGGGTTCGAGGAGGTGACGTAGGGGTAGTTGCCGTGGTCGATGTCGATGAGCGTCCCCTGTGCACCCTCGAACATGAGGTTCGCGCCGTCGTCGATCTTGTCGGCGAGGAAGTCGCCGGCGTCGACGAGCATGTCCTCGTCGGCCAGGCGCTGGCCGTACTCGCGGTACTCCTCGTAGAGCGCGTCGACGTCGAACGCCTCGCCGACCTCGACACCGAAGACGTCCTCGGCGAGCGTTCGCTTGATCGGGACGACGTACTCCAGACGCTTGCGGAGCACGTCGGGAGCTTCGAGGTCGCCGATACGGAGCCCGCGGCGACCGGCCTTGTCCTCGTAGGTCGGGCCGATACCGCGGCCGGTGGTGCCGACCTCGTCGTCGGTCTCACTTTTCGCGTCTTCCTCGATGCCGTCGAGCACGCGGTGATAGGGGAAGATGACGTGGGCGCGGCGGGCGACGCGGACGTCGGGGTCGACGCCGCGCTCGCGGAGGCCGTCGATCTCCTCGAAGAGCGTCGAGGGATTGACGACACAGCCGTTGCCGAGCACGTTCACTTTGCCGCGGATGGCGCCGCTGGGCACGAGCGAGAGTTTGTACTCGGTGCCCTCGTGGACGACGGTGTGGCCGGCGTTGTCGCCGCCCTGATAGCGGACGACCACGTCGGCGTCGTCGCCGTAGACGTCGACGATGCCACCCTTCCCTTCGTCGCCGAGTTGCGCGCCGACGATCGTGGCGGTCATACGCTCGGACTTCCCCCGTCCGGGCTAAACCGATTACGGTCCGCCCCGCGTGTCGCCCGGTCACTCCCCCCGCGCCGATCTCACAGACCGGAATCGTTAACTGTTACCACGGGAAACAGTCGTTCTAACGGCGAGCAAAACCGTCTCGATGGTAGTCTCGCCGACTCTGACGCCTTTTCTGTCCGTTTTCGGGCCGACAGCAACTTTTAAAACCCTCAAACACAAGTTAACAATTGCCATGATAGACAGGCTTGAGAAGGAAGTAGACATGCTGGAGCGTCATCTGCAGGTCTTGCGGATGGTGATCCAGAACGAGCCCATCGGTATCGTAAAGATGTCCAACGAGACGGGCTACCCCCACCACAAGGTCCGGTACTCTCTGCGAGTCCTCGAAGAGGAGAACCTCATCGAGCCCTCCAGCCAGGGTGCGATCACCACAGAAGACACCGCCGAGTTCGTCGACGACCTCGACGGCAAGATCGACCACATCATCGAGAAACTCGAGGGCATGAAGATCGAGGACGCGGCCGAGATCGAGACCTGAATCGCGACCTGACTCAGATAGACCCGACCCGGACGGAACTGACCGCACCCAGACTGACCGGACGGCCCGGTCCGCCAGGTATGGTCGGTCACGACCCGGTCTGACCCGCGCTGATAGATCTATCCCGTTCGCGGGACGCGAGCGACTGCGACTGTTTTCGTCGATACCGTCGACCCTGATTCGGTGTTGCGAGTCGGTGGTGTCTCCGACCGCCGGAGCTCAGAGGTCGGGGACAGTGAGGTGGAACTGGCTGTCGCGGGCTTCGGCGAGACAGAGGTGATAGCCCCGGTTGCGCGAGTGCTTGACGAAACTCTCGCGTTTGTCCCGGCTGAACCGGCCGTGTCCGGTCGAGGCGGCGGCCGTCTCCAGGGCTTCGGGTTCGAAGAAACTCGACGTGACGAAGATAGCGGCGGCGAGCGAGTCGGTGGACCCGCTCACTCGTGAACTGGCCGTGACGAGCGAACGCATCATACTCTCCGTCGCGGCCTCCCGGGAGTCGCTCAGGTTCGCGACGACCAGCGGGTTGCCCATCCGGTCGCGCAAGACGACGTCGAAGGACTCTTCGCTCTCTTTCTCCTGGCTGTCCTCGGTAAACTCGACCGTGACGGTCCCGCCGAGTTCCGCGCGGTCGACGTTCGGGATGGCGTCGTAGAGGTCCTGGAGCCCCGCTATCTTTCCGGTGTCGCGGATCTCGTAGAGGAGGTCCTCGACGACCCAGTCGACGAAGCGATACTGCAGCGTCTCCCGGAGGAACGCCCCGAAGGGCTGGCCGTCCACGCTGACGTTCGCGGCTTCGAACTGTGTGTGGTGTTCCAGGTCGAGGTTCTCGGTCACGTCCTCGCGGGTCGCGTTCCCGCTGTGGGCCGACTCCAGCGTCGCCTTGCCCTTCGATTCGTAGCGGACGAAGAGGTTCGTCCCCGACAGGGCCTCGCTCGGGCTCAACCGGCGTTCGCTGTCGACCGCACCGCCGACCTCCGCATTCAGTTCGTCCAGTTCCGACCGGAGTCGGTCGGCCTCGGCTTCGAGCCTGTCGACTTCCGCCGCGAGTTCGTCACGCTCGGTAGCCAGCTGGTCGCGCTCTGTCTGCAGCGTGTCCCGCGCTTCGCGCAACTCGTCACGTTCGCGTCGCAGGTCGTCACGCTCGCTCCGGACGGACGCGAGTTCCGACTCCAGGCGCTGTCTCTTCGCTTCGTGCTCCTCGATTTCGGCCTCCAGGGCTGTGACCCGCTCGCTCGACACCGCCGGACCGCGTTCGGGCGACTCCCTCGACACCGCACCGTCACCGCTCGACGGTTCCGACTCCGGGTCCGTCTCGCTCGACGCTGTGCCCGACTCGGACACGACATCGTCCGCCGCCCCGTTCGCTTCGTCAGGTTCGCTCTCTACCTCGGTCGATCCGGCCGGTTCGCTCGCGACGTCGGTCGGTTCGGGTTGCGAGTCTGTCGACGGATCGACCGTCGAGGAAGCGGTCGGTTCCGCGTCAGTACCCGGCCCCGTCTCTGGTTCCGACTGTGGCTGGGTCTGTGAACTGGACGGTGTGTCGTCTACTCCCTGGGAGCTGTCGGTGGTGTTATCCTCAGTACCACCGGTACCTTCGGCTGTGCTGGTGTCCGTGGCTGTGCTGGCACCTGCGGTCGTGCCGGTACCTGCAGCCGCGCCGGCGGCCGCAGCGTCCGTCTCCCGGTCGTCGCTCGTCCGGTCCGGATCGAGTGACGGGATCGACCGCGTCTCCAGTCGTTCGGCGGGTGTCGCCGTCGCGCCCGCTGTGTCGTCGCGGCCGTCGGCCGACCCCTCGGTTGTTCGCTCTTCGGACGCTTCGCCAGCCCCCCCATTCGCCTGCTCGCCAGTGGCGTCGCGTTCGCGTACCCGGGTGGTGTCGGTCGATTCAGCCCGGCCAGTCGACGCCGTCGACTCGGTCGATTCGGTCGACTCGGTCGATTCGGTCGACTCGGTCGATTCCGGCGCGCTGGTTCGACCGGTCTCGACGGCATCGGTTTCTGTCCGATCGGATGACGCCGTGCTGGCTTCTGTCGCGCCGGAGTCAGCGGTTTCGGCGGTTTCGGCGGTCGCGTCGTCCGCTGACTGTGCCGACTCCGTTTCAGTCGTCGACGCGTCGGCGGTTGTCGTCTCCGCGCTCGTTCCCGGTGAACCCCCTGTATCGGCCGTTTCGCTCGCTTCCGTTCTGTCCGCGCCGTCCCGGGATCTCGGGGACTCGGAATCGGTAGTCCCGGTCGTCTCCGTCGTCGGCTCCGTACTGGCTGTCTCCGTCGACCCGGTCGCCCCCGTCGTGCCTGTCGGTTTCGTCTCCCCCGTTCCACCGGTCGCGTCGCCGCTACTCCCGGTATCGTCGCTCGCGCCGGCAGCACCCGCACCGGCTGCTCCCGTGGACGCTGCACCTGCTCCGGCAGCGCCGGCGCTCGTCCCGCCCGAGGAGCCGGGGATCTCGACGGGATCGATATCGACCTGGCGGACCTGGTAGATACCGACCTCGTCGTCGGCGCGCTGGAAGGCCTCGTCGTCGGTGAGCAACTCCCCCACGTTGCCGACCCAGGCGACCGCCATCGAGCGGCCGGCGTGATAGACGACGTAGTAGTCGCCGCTGAGGACGTTGTCGGAGAGTTCGATGTATCCCGAGAAGCCTCCCTCCGAGAGCGTCCGGTCGACCTCCGAGATGGGCGTGTCCTCGCTGTAGTACTCCGCGCGGACCTCGTCACCACGGGTCTGCATCAGCGCCAGCAGCGGGAGCGCGGGCGACGGCGCCTCGTAGGCGGTCCCGGCCGCGTCCTCGAAGTCATCGATGGTCCCGTCGAGGACGCCGACTGGCGTCCCCTTGAGGAGACACAGTTTGGCGGGGCCCGCCTGGACGACCCCCGAGAACCCCGCGTCGGCCAGTTCCCGGAGACCGGCGTACCCCCCGCCGAAGGGCACCGTGTCCCAGTCGTCTATCTCCGCGACTGCGCGCGTGGTCATTATCTTTCACAAGCCGTATGCGACCCAAATACTTTGCGCCGGCGTCAGACGCGACCCCGTTCCAGGCCGCGGACACCACAGCGCTGGTTCGACGCGGACAGGTCGTTCTGAATCCCGCTCAATCGCCGTGGACCTGGTCGCGGATCTCCTCGGGCACCGAAGGATCGCGCAGCGTCGTCGTGTCGCCGAGTTCGTCGCCGTTGGAGATGTTCTCGAGCAGGCGACGCATGATCTTGCCCGAGCGGGTTTTGGGGAGGTCGTCGACGAAGACCACCCTGTCGGGGCGGGCGAACTTGCCGATCTCGTCTTCGACGGCGGCGACGATGCGGTCCCGGACCTCTTCGCTGGCCTCGATACCGTCCCGGAGGACGACGTAGACGTCTGGGACTTCACCCTTCTCGTCGTGTTCGCGGGCGGCGACGGCGGCTTCGGCGACGTCTTCGACCTCGGACACGGCGGATTCCAGTTCCATGGTGCCCAGGCGGTGACCGGCGACGTTCATGACGTCGTCCAACCGGCCGAGGACCCGGAAGTAGCCGTCGCGTTCGTGGACGGCGCCGTCGCCGGCTTTGTACACCCAGTCCTCGGGGTCGTCGCTGTCGACGTCGGAGAAGTCACGCCAGTACTCCTCGATGAAGCGCTCGTCGTTGCCGTACACAGTTTGAAGCATGCCGGGCCAGGGGTTCTCGATGACGAGATTCCCAGCTCGGCCGGTCGCCTCCTCCATAGGCTGGCCGTCGTCGTCGTAGAGCGCCGGCTGGATACCCGGCGCAGGCAGCCCCGCAGAGCCGGGTTTCATGTCCTTCAATGCCGGCATGTTGGTGATGAGGTGGCCACCGGTCTCGGTCTGCCACCAGGTGTCGACGATGACGGCGTCCTCGTCACCGATGTGTTTGTAGTACCACAGCCAGGCTTCGGGCTGGATGGGCTCGCCCACCGTCGTCATGTGGCGGAAGTCGAAGTCGTACTCCTCGATGTACTCCGGTCCCCACTTCATGAACATCCGGACCGCGGTGGGGGAGGTGTGGAAGATGTCGACGTCGTAGCGCTCGGCGATCTCCCAGATGCGGCCCTTGTGGGGATGGTCGGGCGTATCCTCGTACATCACCGAGGTCGTTCCGAGCGCGAGCGGGCCGTAGACGATGTAGGAGTGGCCGGTGATCCAGCCGATGTCGGCGGCACACCAGTAGGTGTCCTCGGGTTTGATATCCAGCGTGTATTTACTGGTCGCGGTGACGTAGGAGAGATACCCACCGGTGCGGTGCTGACACCCTTTGGGCTTGCCGGTCGTCCCGGAGGTGTACATCAGGAACAGAGGGTCCTCGGCGTCCCGCGAAACTGGTTCCACAGTGGCCCGTTCGTTCTGGGCAAGCAGGTCGTCGACCAGGACGTAGGGGTCGTCCTCGTCGATTTCGACGTCGGGATGTAACTCGTCGTGGCGGGTCCACAGGAGGACGGTGTCGACGTCGCTGTCGGCGTGTTCGAGCGCTTCGTCACACTTTTCCTTGTGGTTGAGGAACTCGCCGCGGCGGTAGTAGCCGTCGACAGTGACGACGACGTCAGATCCTGCGTCGTCGATGCGGTCGGCCAGCGCCTGGGCGGAGAAGCCGGCGAACACCTCGGAGTGAGGTGCGCCGATGCGGGCACAGGCGAGCATCGTGATCGGGAGGGCGGGGAGCATCGGCAGGTGACAGGTAACGATGTCGTCCTCGTGGACGTCGACGTCCTGCAGAACCGCTGCCGTCTCGTTCACTCGATTATACAGATCCTGATAGGTGATGACGTCCTGTTCGTCGGCGTCGGTCCCTTCCCAGATGAACGCGGCCTGGTTGCCGCGTTCGTCGAGGTGGCGGTCGATACAGTTGTACGACGCGTTGAGTTTCCCACCCGTGAACCACTCGTAGAACGGCGGGTTCGAGTCGTCGAGGACCTCGTCCCAGTGTTCGTCCCAGTCCAGCAGTTCCGCGTACTCTTCGAAGGCGTCGGGATAGTTCTCGTCGAAGCGGTCGTAGATCCCCGGGTCGGTGAGGTTGGCCTGGCCGACGAACTGTGTCGGCGGTCGGAAGTATTCCTGTTCCGTCAGCCGGGCCTCCAGTGGTGAGTCGTCTGTCATCGTGTCCCTCGCCTGCCGGTTCGACCGACTGGCGTATCAATCTGATCCCATCTGTTCGTGCTCGTGTCACTGCGGGCCCGACTGTGGCCGGCATCCGACCGACATCGGAGTCGAGAGCCGTCCGCAGTTATTGACGGCGATTCGATACTTTTTTGCCCGCGTCGGTGTAGCGGGGACGTAGACGCGGGTCCCCGCGCGTCCTCCATCATGAGTGCTATCGAGATACAGAACCTGACCAAGCGGTTCGGCACAGTCACCGCCCTCGACGACCTCTCCTTTTCCGTCGCGGAGGGCGAGGTCTTCGGCTTTCTCGGCCCCAACGGGGCGGGCAAGTCGACGACGATCAACATCCTCCTGGGGTTCACCCGACCGTCGGCGGGGTCGGCCACCGTCTTCGGCCACGACGCCGAGACCGAGAGCAAGCAGATCCGGTATCGAACCGGGTCGCTGCTGGAGGGCTACGGCGTCTACAGTCGACTCACCGCCCGCGAGCACGTCGAACGTGCCGCCAACGCCAAGGGCGTCGTGACCGACCCCGACGCGATTCTGGAGCGAGTGGGGATCCCCGAGGCGGCCGACAGGCGTGCTGGCGGCTTCTCGAAGGGGATGCGCCAGCGGATGGCTATCGGGATGGCACTCGTGGGTGAGCCAGACCTGCTCGTACTTGACGAACCATCGACGGGACTGGACCCCAACGGTGTCCGCGACCTGCGTGAGATCATCCGCGCGGAGAGTCGCCGGGGTGCGACCGTCTTCTTCTCCTCGCACCTCATCGACCAGGTCGAGGCCGTCTGTGACCGCGTGGGTATTCTCAAAGACGGCGAGATGGTCACCCAGGGCGATGTCGACGACTTGCGTGCGCGCCTGGACGCCTCGGTGCTCACCGTCTCGGTCGATTCGACGCCCGACTCGCTGCTGGGTTCGCTCCGCGGTATCGACGGTGTCGAGGAGGTCTCCGCGACGGACAGGCAGGTCGTCGTGACCGCCCGCGGCGGCGTCACGAAACTGCGAGCGCTCGAACAGATCGAACGCGCGAACGTCGGCTTCACGGACTTTACGACCACCGACCCCTCGCTGGAGGAGATATTCGAGGAAGCGACCCTCGGCGCACTCGCGGCCACCGACGAAGGTGGCCCGAGCCCCGGTGCGGGGAGTTCCGGCGGCGGTGACCCCGGAGACGGCGATGACGACGACAGCGGCGAGGACCGGGAGGCAGACTGGTCGGAGGCGACGACGGAGGGCGACGCGTGAGCCTCCGAACCGTCCTCGAAGACGACCTGTTGCGACTGCGTCGGTCGCCGCTGGGCTGGGGCGTCGCGCTGTCGGTCCTCGCGCCGACGGCCGGTATCGCCGCCATCGTCGTCCTCTTCGAACTCGTCGACGTCGGGTCCGGCCCGGCCGCACCGTTCGACAACATCCTGATGACCGTCGGCGTCCTGCTCTCCTTTCTGTTGCCGTTCGTGGCGATGCTCGGGAGTTACAGCGCCATCGTCTACGAGCGCGAGTCGGGGTCGGTCCGATTTCTCCTGGGTTTGCCCAACTCCCGGCTGGACGCCTACGCCGGCAAGTACGTCAGCCGGACGGTCCTGCTGGTGGTCTCGCTTTTCGCCGGGTGTGCCGTGCTGGCCGCCGTCGGCTTCGGCCTGTTGACCGACCCGAGTGTGGTCGAGTTCGTCCTGTTCGTACTCGCGACGGCCGCGTTCACGCTCGTGTTCGTCGGCTTCGGGATCGCCATCTCCAGCGTCGCGAACTCGCTCATCGGCGCCACCGCCGGGATCATCGGCACCTACGTCGTCTTCCGCGGTGGCTGGATGATCGCCCAGTACGCCGGACTGTACGTCACCCGTGGCGGAGAGGAGGTGACCGCTCGACCCTACCCGGACTGGTTTTTCTTCCTCGGTCGGGTGAACCCGCTCAACGCCTATCTCACGGTCGCCGTCGACGTTCTCGACAGAGGCCAGAACACGCTGGCCCGACAGATACTCCTGACGGCCCCTGCCCCGGAGGTCAACACCGTCGCGACTGGGACGCCCTACGCCGTCCTCGCCCTGCTCGGGTGGGTCGTCGTCGTCCCGCTCGTCGGCTACCTCCTCTTTCGTCGCAAGGATCTGCTGTAGCTCGGTTCAGACCGCGCTGGCCGTCTCCTGGTAACTCCCGTGGTGCTCTTCGAACACGGCCATGATCTCGCCCATCGTCGCGTAGACTTTGACCGCCGCGACGATCGGTTCCATGACGTTTTCGTCGTTCGCGATGGCCTCGTCGACCGCCGCCAGCGCAGCCTCGACCGCCGCGTCGTCGCGCTCGGATTTGACCGCTTCCAGCCGCGAGCGCTGTCGCTCCTGGACTGCCTCGTCGACTTTCAGGACCTCGGGTTCGGTCTCCTCGCCGATCTCGTAGGCGTTGACGCCCACCACGACTTCTCTTTCCTCCTCGACGCGGCGCTGATACTCGTAGGCCGCGTCCCCGATCTCCCGGTGGAAGTAGCCGCTCTCGATCCCCGACAGGACGCCCTCGACCATCGATCCGTCGCCCATCTCTCTGATCTCCTCGATGTAGGCCAGCGCCTCGGCTTCGACCTCGTCGGTGAGCGCTTCGACGGCGAAACTCCCGCCGAGCGGGTCGACGATGTCCGCAGCGCCCGACTCCTCGGCGATGATCTGCTGAGTGCGAAGCGCGACACGGACGGCCTCCTCGCTGGGCAGGGCCAGCGCCTCGTCGAAACTGTTTGTGTGCAGACTCTGCGTACCCCCCAGAACGCCCGCCAGCGCCTGGATGGTGACACGGACGACGTTGTTCAGGGGCTGCTGGGCGGTGAGTGACTGCCCGGCTGTCTGAGTGTGGAACTTCAACGCCTTGCTCGCCTCGTCGGTGGCGCCGTACCACTCTTCGATCAGGCGCGCCCACAGTCTGCGGCCGGCGCGGAACTTCGCGACCTCCTCGAAGATCGAGTTGTGGGAGTTGAAAAAAAAGACAGCTGTGGCCCGAACGTGTCGACGTCCAGCCCGCGGTCCCGACACGCTTCGACGTAAGCCAGCCCGTCGGCGAGCGTGAAAGCGAGTTCCTGGACCGCCGTCGAGCCCGCCTCTCGGATGTGATAGCCCGAGATGGAGATGGGCTTGAACTTGGGCGTCTCCGCGACCGCGAACTCGACCGTATCGACGACGATATCCAGCGAGGGTTCGGGCGGGACGACCCACTCTTTCTGGGCGATGAACTCCTTGAGCATGTCGTTCTGGAGGGTGCCACGAAGCGCTGTCCGGGGGACGCCTCGCCGGTCGGCGAGGGCGACGTACATCGCGTAGATGACGGGCGCCGAGGGGTTGATCGTAAAGGAGGTCGAAACCTCCCCCAGGTCGATGCCGTCGAAGAGGACTTCCATGTCCCGGAGCGTGTCGACGGCGACGCCTTCCTTGCCCACCTCGCCGTCGCTCATCGGGTGGTCCGAGTCCAGCCCCATCAGCGACGGCATGTCGAAGGCCGTCGAGAGCCCGGTCTGGCCCTCCTCGACGAGGTAGTGAAAGCGCTCGTTCGTCTCGCGGGCGGTCCCGAAGCCGGCGAACTGGCGCATCGTCCACGTCCGACCCCGGTACATCGTGGGGTACACCCCGCGCGTGTACGGTGGCTCTCCGGGGAATCCGAGATCCTCCTCGTAGTCGGTGTCGGCGACGTCCTCGGGCGTGTAGAGCCGGTCGACCTCGTGGTTCGAGACCGTCGCGAAGCGGTCCTGGCGCTCGCCGTACCCCTCCAGGACCGGGTCCAGCGTCTCCGCCTCCCACGCCTCGCGACCCTCGCGGATCGACGCGAGGTCCTCCTCGTCGAACATGGGCGCAAATATTGCCGGAGTGCGCATAAGAGTTCGGGGCAGTGGGAAACCGTCGTCCAGGCGATCGTACCGGCCAGTGACCCCGCCGTCAGTAGTGCCCCATCAGTCCCTGCTTGCGGGCGCGCCGTCCCAGCAACTGGAAGGTGGCGTAGCCGAGGCCGAAGTAGACGACGGCGGTCCCGGCCAGCAACGCGAGTTCCGCGACGGGCAACTCCCAGAGGCGCAGTCCCTCCTGCATCGACCGGGTGAGGAGGTAGCTCCCCTGGGAGATCGGGAGCAGGCGAACCCAGACAGCGTCGACTGAGGGAGCGGCGACCAGCCCCAGCAGGACGAACTGCGTGATGTTGAAGACGTTCTCGACGCGCTTGTACACCAGCGCGAGCCCGCCGAAGCAAAAACCGATCCCGACGGCCGGTGCGATGGCGAAGACGGTGAGGACGACAACCGTTCCGACGGGGACGTGGATCGATTCCCCCGTGATCGCGAGCATGAATGCGAGTACGGCCCCGCCCCAGGCGAAACTCTCGACGACCGAGACCGCGATGCCCGAGAGCATCACCCGGCCGTAGCCAAAGGGCGACATGTAGAGCTGTTCGAGGGTGCCCCACTGTGACTCGCGGGTGACACTCCAGGCCAGTCCCGAGAACGCACCCGTCGCCATGCTCCAGAGGAAGTAGCCGACGATGATACCCCCCAGGCTGTCGGTCAGCGCCTGGCCCGCCACCGCACGACCGCCGAAAAAGACCATCCCGAACAGGACGAAGGTCACCGCCAGGTTCGAGAGAGTGTTCACCGGGTATCTGTACATCAGGAGCAACCGCTTTTTGACCTGTGCCAGCACGAGCGTCCGGTAGCGTCCGGTCCCCCGCGGGCGCTCGGACCCGGGCGAGCGGTGCCCCGGTTCGGACCCGGATCGTCTCTCGACCCCGGAGTCGCCGGGAGTGGTAGTCTCGGTGTTCACGACTGATCACCCTCGTCGGCGTGGGCCACCCGATCTGACGTCGTAGCCTCGCTCGCCGGCGCTGACTCCTCGCGGCCGGTGAGTTCGAGGAACACCTCCTCCAGGTCGGGGTCGACCGATTCGACCTCGTGGACGGTGCAGTCGGCCGCCCGCAGGTCGTCCATGAGGTCGTAGAACCGCCCGGGGTCGCCCAGCGCCACCTCGAAGGCCGTCCGGTCGCCCCGGGATTCGAACGCCTCGGCCCCGTAGGACTCGCGGAGTCGCTTGCGTGCGTCGTCGTCGAGGTTCGTCGTGAGGTCGTCGTCGAGCGCACCGTCGCCATCTCCGCCCCGTTCCGCGCTGGGGCCGACGACAATACGGTAGGCGAACGTGCGGAACACGTCGACGAGGTCGGCGACCGAATCGTCGGCGACGACCTTCCCGTCGCTCACGATGACGACGCGGTCACAGACCTCCTGGACCACGTCCATATCGTGACTGGAGAGGACGATCGTCATGTCCTCCTGGTCGGCGAGCCGGCGGATCTCCGTCCGGAGGTCGACCGACGACTCCACGTCGAGACCGAGCGTCGGTTCGTCGAGGAACGCCACCTCGACGTTTCGCGCGAGGGCGCAGGCGAGCGACGCTTTCTGTTTCTGGCCGCGCGAGAGTTCGTTGACCGGCGTGTCGGCCTTCTCGGTCAGCGAGAGCTGTTCGAGGAGGGCGTCGTGGCGCTCGGACAGCGCGTCGGGTGACTCCCCGCCGACTGCGGCGAAAAACTCCAGGTTCTCCCGGACGGTGAGCTTCCAGTAGATGTTGCGAGCACCTTCGAGCATCGCACCGACCCGCCCGTAGGCCGACCGGGGGTCGTCGTAGACGTCGATACCGGCGACTTCGACGTCTCCGGAGTCGGCGATGATCAGTCCGAGGATCGACTTGATGAGCGTCGTCTTCCCGGCGCCGTTCGGGCCGAGGACACCGACGACCGTACCGGGGGCCACGTCCAGACTCACGCCGTCGACCGCTCGGACTGCCGACTCGCCCTCCCCGAAGGTCTTGGTGAGATTCCGAACCGAGAGGGCGGGCCCGGTGTCGTCCCGGAACTCGCCGTCGGCCGTGGATTCGCCGTCGTCCGCGGACTCGCCTCGTTCTTCGACGGCTGCCGCGCCAGCAGGGACCTGCTCGGGTGTCGTCGTCATCGTGTCCGTAATAAGTTGGTGTCATCTCATAACTATTTCCTGCACGGCCGTTCAGTTTGAGAATTGATATGACGTAACTGTTTTTCGAGTCGGCGGGGAACGGGGCCTATGGCCGAAGGCGGCGGAGCGGGAGAGACGAGCGACGTGACCGACGAGAGAGCGGTCGCGGACGGTGATTCGACAGCCAGTACCGACTCGGCGGCCGGTGTGGACCAGGGGGACGAAGCGGTCTCGACGGCCGACACAGACCCGAAAGCCGAGACGGACCCGGCGGACATCTTCGAGTTGCTCGCCGACGAGACGCGGCTGGCGATCGTCCAGGAACTCGCCGCCGAGCGGTACTCGAACTGGCGGTGGTCGGGGATGAGCTTCGCCCAGTTGCGCCGTGCGGTCGGCGTCGAGGACGCGGGCAACTTCAGTTACCACCTGCAGAAGCTCTGTGGGCCGCTCGTCGCGAAGGACGGCGACGAGTACTACCTGCTCAACCCCGGACTGGAGATCGTCGGCGCCGTCGAATCCGGCCGGTACGCGGGCCCGAGCGAGTCCGTCTGTGCCGAGACGCGGTACGACTGCCCGTATCCCGACTGCGAGAGCGCGATCGAAGCGGTCTACGAGGACCAGTACTTCCGACTTCGCTGTCCGGACCACCACATCTTCAGCGGTACGATCGTCCCACCGGTCGTCGCCGCCGAACACTCACCCGACCGGCTGGTCGAGATCACCACGCTGGACATGCGACAGGAGATTCAACGGGCGCGAAACGGTGTCTGTCCGAACTGCTGGGGGCCGGTCGACGTGACGCTGCCCGCCGTGGACCCGGGACTTCCCGCCCAGATCGAACCACAACTCCCGGACGATACCGTCCTCGTGGCCTTCGGCTGCCAACACTGCGGACTGTCGTTCGAGATACCGCCGGGCGCGTGCGTCGTCGACCACCCCGCCGTCGTCGCGTTCTATCACGACCACGGGGAGCGCCTCCGGGGACGGCCCTACATCGCGCTGCCGTTCTGCGCGCTGGGCCGTGCCGACCTCGAATCGACCGACCCGGTTCGAGTCCGCATCGACGTCGAACTCGACGGCGAGATTCTGGCACTGTGGCTCGACGACGAGGCGAACGTGGTTGAGTACGAACGTCAGGCGATGACCGACGACTGACCACCTGGCTTTCCACCTCGTATCCCTGTGACCGCCGCTGGGACGGACTGACGTACTCGAGTCGAACCGCCCACGCTTACGTCGGCCGCGCTCACAGGGGCGCACATGACAGCCGACTCCGTGCAGTCGCTCATCGACCAGTTACACGACGAGGCGGCGATGGACCGCCCCGCTGCCGAAACGCCGGAGGTGGGCATCGTCATGGGTTCGGACTCGGACCTGCCGACGATGGCCGGCGGCAAGGGGAAACGGCCGGGCGCCTACGCCGCACTCGCCGACGAACTCGGCTTCGAAGAGCAGACCGACTACACCGACGCGCCCGAGGCCCGCTTTACCTTCGAGACGTTCGTCGTTTCCGCCCATCGCACGCCCGAGTTGATGTACGCCTACGCCGAAACGGCCGCCGATCGAGGCATCGACGTGATCATCGCCGGAGCGGGTGGGAAATCGGCGGACCTGCCGAACATGACCGCCTCGATAGCCTACCCGCTTCCGGTGATCGGCGTCCCCGTCCAGGAGAAGTCCGTCGACTCGGTCATCGGGATGCCCCAGGGTGCGCCGATCACGGCCGTCGACGCCGGCAAGTCGTTCAACGCCGCGCTCTCCGCGGCCCAGATCCTCGCGCGCCAGTACCCCGAACTCGAAGAGCGCCTCGTTGCCTACCACCGGGGACTCCAGGAGGACGTCGGCGACGTCTCGCGGGACCTGCACGAGCTCGGGACGCCAGGGTTCAAAGACGCGTACTGGGAGGAGTAAGGGGAGCCAGTCGTCGTTCGGCGTCGTCGGGATACACCCCGTCCTCGACGACCGGGAACCGTGGTTGCACTTAATACGCCGTACCGACTCTCTACGGGTAGTATGGGGAACGAGGGGCTTCTCCGCAGATCTGTCGACGCGCTGGACGACGTGATCTACGTCTACGACGCGGCGGGGCGGCTCGTCTTCTGGAACGAGCGGCTCAACGAACTGTTCGGCCTGACGGACGAGGAACTCCGCGGGATGGCGCCGACGGAGTTCTTCCTCGAACCCGACCGCGCGGACGTCGAACGGGCCGTCGAAGAGGTCTTCGAGGAGAGGGAGACCGTCGTCGAGGCGCGGGCCGACACCACCGAGGGGACGGTCCGGTTCCAGCTGTCGGGCCACCTGTTGACCGACGACGACGGTACGGTACTGGGATTCGGCGGCGTCGGCCGGGACGTGACCGACCAGCGCGAACAGGCTGTCAAACTCGCGGCACAGAACGACCGTCTCAGCGAGTTCGCCGCGTTGCTCGCCCACGACGTGCGGAACCCGCTGACGGTCGCACACGCAGGACTGGACCTGTACGAAACGGACGGTGACGAGGCCCACCTCGACCGCGCCCGGTCCTCACTCGACCGGATCGAGCGGATCATCGACGACGTCCTGACCGTCGCCAGCGACGGCCGGGCGGTGTCCGAGACCGAACCGGTGGCACTGAGCGCGGTCGCGCGGGACGCGTGGACGATGGTCGAGACCGACGAGGCCACCCTCGACGTCCGGACGACGGCGACCGTCGAGGCGGACCGGGACCGCCTGGGGCGACTCTTCGAGAACCTCTTTCGGAACGCGGTGGAACACGCCGGTCCAGCGGTCACGGTCGTCGTCGAGGACACGCCGGTCGGGTTCGTGGTCCGCGACGACGGCCCGGGGATCGACGCCGCGGACCGGGAGACGGTCTTCGACCCCGGCTACAGTACCGCGACCGACGGCACCGGCTTCGGGCTCTACATCGTCGAGACGATCGCCGAGGCACACGGCTGGACGGTCGCGGTGACCGACGCCGGTGACGACGGCTCGAACGAGAACGTCCCCGCCGACAGCGCGTCGCTGGAGCGTGACAGGCCCGTGTCCGGAGAGAGAGACACCTCCCGGGGCACCCGATTCGAGTTTACGCTGTTCCCGGGCGAGACCGACGAGTTCTGTCTCTCGCCGTGACGCTCAGGGGAGCCACTCGGCCAGTGGGGTTCCATCGACCAGGTATCGCTCGAAGAGTTCCTCACCCCAGCAGACGGCACCGCGGTCGGTGGTCGTGATCTGGCCGCGGACGACGCTGCTGTCGTCGTAGACGATCACCGTCATGCGGGTCTCGTCGCCGACATCGGCCAGCAAGAGTCCGAAGGGGAGCCCGTCGTAGACAGCGGCGGTCGCGTTGGGCCGTTCGCAGAGTTCGCGGTATCGGTCGTCGTCCGGCGAGAGTCCGTCGACGAGTGATTCCTCGAAGACGTAGGCGAACTCGAAGGAGTCGTCGCCGAAGACCGACTCGAAGGCGTCCTCTTTGACGCCGGTCCCGTGGTCGGCGGCCGCGAACCCGCGGACCGAGTCGGCCGCGAGCATGTTGTTGCGGACGCGTTCGGCGATCGCGAGCGGCGTCGGTCCCTCCGCGCGCTCGACGACCGCGTCCTGGAAGAGCGCCGGCGGCACCTGTTCGTCACAGGGCAGGTGTTCGAGCAGGTCGCCCGCGGTCGCGATCGCCCCGGCGGCCTCGCGGGTCCGCGCTATCGTCTGTCGAAGCACGTCCCCCTTGGTCGTCACCGTCCAGGCGCCGTCGGCGGTGCGTGCCACCAGTCCTGCCTCCCGGAGCGCCTCGATAGCCCTGTCGACGGTCGACCGCGAATCCCCGAGTTCGTCGATGATGTCGCGTTTGTGGCGCGGTTCGGCAGCGAGCAAGGCGAGGTACTCGTGGCGCCGCTGGGCGACCGCCAGCAGGTCCGAAGTCGTGGCGGCGTCCGGCATGTACTGGACAAATGCCACGTGTGGCTACATAACTGTCACGGGGTGACGGATCTCGTCAATCCGTGACTTCTCGATGGTCGAACGCGAATCCGGCGATGCCGTCGCCAGAACGGGGCGGGCCGCGGGCGGCCCCAACGACGGACGGTGACTCCTCACGGACGGGATGCCGACCGCTCGTGTCCGGGACGTCGAGTCCTCGTGGACGCCAGCGGGACCACACCAGCCGAGTCGATCCCCCAACTCGTCCGTCGCGTGCGGTTCGCCCGTGAGAGGGTGGCACCCGTTTCGAGCGGTCTCCCGCCCGTTCGCGGAGACGGTATCACGCCAGCAGCGGTTCGACGTCACCCCAGCTGACGGACGGGCCGGGGCTGGACTCCGACCCCCGGGTGGGTGTTGGGGTGGGCTTTCACTGCTCGTAGAGTCGGACTCGTCTGTCAGACCACTAGATAGTCGAGGCGGCCGTGCTCGGGCGACGGCGAGCGTGAAATCCGAAAGAATCAACCCTTATATGCGAGCGGCCGAAACCGTCGCACGATAGAGACACATGAGCAACCCATGGATAGCCATCGGGGCGCTGGGGCTGGTGGCGGTCGTCATCCCACTCAGCATGGTGGTGATGTCGCGGCTGCTGCGTCCGAGCGTCCCCGAACAAGGGAAACGCGCCGTCTACGAGAGCGGCGAGGTCCCGACGGGCGACACGCGGATCAAGTTCAATATCCAGTACTACATGGTCGCGCTGTTGTTCGTCGTCTTCGACATCGAGACCGTCCTCATCTTCCCGTGGACGGTCATCTACAGTGACGCTGTCGCCGAGGTGGGCCTGGCGCGCGCACTCCTGCCGATGCTCGCGTTCATCGCCATCCTCGTCGTGGCGCTGGGCTGGGCGTGGCGCAACGGCGCGGTCAGGTGGGTGCGCAGTCCCAAGACCACGAGTCAGCGGGTCGAGAAACAATCATGAGCAGCGACAACCAGACGCCGGCCGACGGTACAGACATCCAATCCACGCAGGAGGCCAGACTCGGCGAGGGCGCAGACAGCCGGTTCAACTCCACACTCCGGGAGGCGTTCGGTTCGACTCCCTTCATCCTCACCAAGTTCGACAAGTTCATGAACTGGGTGCGGGGGTCGTCGATGTTCATGCTGCAGTTCGGGATCGCCTGTTGCAGCATCGAGATGATGCACACCTACGCGGTCAAACACGACCTCGACCGCTTCGGTGCGGGCGTCCCGCGCGCCTCGCCGCGACAGGCCGACGTCATCATCGTCCCGGGGACCATCGTCACGAAGTTCGCCCCGCGGATGAAGCGCGTCTACGACCAGATGCCCGAGCCCAAGTTCGTCGTCTCGATGGGCTCGTGCACTGTGTCGGGCGGCCCCTTCCAGGAGGGCTACAACGTCATCAAGGGCGCCGAGGAGGTCATCCCGGTCGACATCCACATCCCGGGCTGTCCGCCCCGCCCCGAAGCGCTGGTCTACGGCGTCGCCAAACTCCAGGAGCGCATCGCCAACGGCGAGAGCGCCCCCGTCACGGTCAAGCCCTACGAACTGGAGCAGTTCGGCGACCTCGAACAGGACGAACTCGTCCAGAAACTCGCAGACGAGATCGACGAGGAGGACCTGGTGATGCGGTACAACTGGGCTGATTCGCCATGACTGGGGTGAGTTACCGATGAGCCTCGAAGAGCCCGAACCCGAGGATGGCGCGATAGAAGTCGCCGAAGAGGTCGGTGTCACCACCGAGGGACTCGACTACGACGAACTCGCCGAGTTGCTGGGCGACCGCCTGCTCGACAGGGAGGAACACGTCAACGCCGAGGGGTTCGTCATCCGGCCCGACCAGGTTCAGGACGTCCTCTTCGACCTGCGCGACGAGGCCGGCTTCGACCACCTCTCCTGTGTCACGGCCCAGGAGTACGACGACCGCTACGAGTCGATATACCACCTCAAGAAGTACGACGACCCGACTCAGGAACTCTCCGTGGTCGTTCCCTCGACGAAAGACGACCCGCGCAACCAGTCGGCAAACGCCGTCTACCGGACCGCCGACTGGCACGAGCGCGAGGCCTACGATCTGGTCGGCATCGACTACGACGACCACCCCGACCTGCGCCGCATCCTCCTCCCCGAGACCTGGCAGGGGCATCCCCTCTCCCAGGACTTCAGCGGCGAGGAGCCCCAGGTCGTCACCCTTCGCGAGCACGCAAACCCGCTGCAGGAGGATCACCGGGGCGACAACGCGGACACGATGTTCGTCAACATCGGCCCCCATCACCCCGCGACCCACGGCGTGCTCCACCTGAAGACGGTGCTCGACGGCGAGCAGGTCGCCGACGTCGAGCCCGACATCGGCTACCTGCACCGCTGTGAGGAGCAGATGTGCGAGCAGGGAACTTACCGCCACCAGATCATGCCCTACCCCGACCGGTGGGACTACATCTCGGCGGGCATCCTCAACGAGTGGGCCTACGCTCGCGCCGCCGAAGACCTGGCCGACATCGAGGTACCCGAGTACGCGCAGGTCATCCGCACGATGTCGGCCGAACTGTGCCGGATCGCAGCCCACCTGCTCGCGCTCGGCACGTTCGCGCTGGACGTCTACGGCGACTTCACGGCCATCTTCATGTACGCCGTTCAGGACCGCGAAGTCGTCCAGAACATCCTCGAGGATCTGACCGGCCAGCGTCTGATGTTCAACTACCTGCGCCTGGGCGGGGTCGCCTGGGACATCCCCGAGCCCCGCGACGAGTTCTTCGAGAAGGTCCGGGACATGTTAGACGACATGCCCGAGAAGCTCACCGAGTACCACAACCTCATCACGTCGAACGAGATCTTCCAGCTCCGGTGTGTCAACACGGGCGTCCTTCCCCCGGAGGAAGCGAAGTCCTACGGTGCGACCGGTCCCGTCGCTCGCGGGTCGGGTATCGACTTCGACCTGCGCCGGGACGACCCCTACGGCTACTACGACCAGCTCGACTGGGACGTCATCACCGAGGACGGCTGTGACAACTACTCGCGCCTGCTCGTCCGGATGCGCGAGGTCGAACAGTCGGCCCGCATCATCGAGCAGTGTGTCGACCTGCTCGAAGACTGGCCCGAGGAAGACCGGGAGATCCAGGCCAACGTCCCGCGCACCCTGCGGCCGGATCCCGACACCGAGGTGTATCGGGCCGTCGAGGCTGCCAAGGGCGAACTGGGTATCTACATGCGCTCGGACGGCACGGACAAGCCGGCCCGCTTCAAGATCCGGAGTCCGTGTTTCTCGAATCTGCAGACGCTGCCGGTGATGTCCGAGGGTGAGTACGTCCCCGACATGATCGCCTCGCTGGGGAGCCTGGACATCGTGCTCGGGGAGGTGGACCGCTGATGGCGGCCGGGACACTGGCGCCGGTGGCCGCTCCCCTGCAGTCGGCGCCGTCCGCGCCGTTGCCCGAGACCATCGCCGAGTTGCTCGGACTCGACCCGAACGCCCCGGCCGTCCTGTTCGTGATGGCGTTCATCGCGGCAGGTGCCATCGTGTCGGTGCTGATGGGGATGACCGCCGTCCTGGGCATCTGGGGCAAGCGGAAGATCACCGCCGCGTTCACCGACCGCATCGCGGTCAACCGCCACGGCCCCTTCGGGTTGCTCATCATCCCGGCCGACGCGGTCAGATTGCTCTCGAAAGAACTCATCGTCCCAGAGCAGGTCGACCGACCGGCCTGGGACCTCGCGCCGCTTATCATCGCGAGTTCCGCGCTGCTGGGCTTCGCGGTCATCCCGTTCGGTGCCGGCCTGCAGATCGCCGACCCCGAGACGGGACTGGCGTTCGTCTTCGCCACAGCTTCGATCGCGTCGCTCGGTCTGTTGATGGCCGGGTACGCCTCGAACAACAAGTTCTCGTTCCTCGGCGGCCTGCGCGCGGTCGCACAGAACCTCGCCTACGAGATCCCGCTCGTCCTGACGGGTGCGTCGGTGGTCATCTTCACCGGTTCGCTCCAGATGTCGACGATAGTCGAGGTCCAGAGCGAGGCGCTGGTCACGCTCGGCGGCGTCGCGATCCCCTCGTGGTTCGTCTTCGTCAACCCGTTCGCGTTCGTGCTGTTCATGGCCGCGAACCTCGCCGAGGTCGGCCGCAACCCGTTCGACATCCCCGAGGCGCCCACCGAGATCGTCGCCGGCTACCAGACCGAGTACTCCTCGGTGTACTTCGTGCTCATCTACCTGGGCGAGTTCATCCACATCTTCCTCGGCGGCGCCATCGTGGCGACGCTGTTCCTGGGCGGCCCGGCCGGGCCAGTGCTCCCGGGCGTCGTGTGGTTCTTCGCGAAGATGATCGCCGTCTACCTGTTCACCCAGTGGGCGCGCTCGGCGGTCCCGCGACTCCGGATCGACCAGCTCATCCAGATCGGCTGGAAGGGGATGCTCGTGCTCTCCTTTGCGAATCTCATCCTCACGGCGGTCATCGTCGGGGTGATCCAGTCGTCATGACTGGCACTGACTCGCTCGCCGCTCCCAACGCAGGTGATTCCCAATGATAGGCATCCTGAAGTCGATGGCAACGACGATGAAACACGCGCTGGACGGCGAGACGTTCACCGTCCAGTACCCGGAGGAAGAACCCGAGGTCAGCCCCCGGTTCCGCGGCGTCCACAAGTTCAGCCAGGAGCGCTGCATCTGGTGTCGCCAGTGTGAGAACGTCTGTCCGAACGACACCATCCAGATCGTCACGGACGACCAGCGAAACGGCGAGCAGTACAACCTCCACATCGGCCAGTGTATCTACTGTCGCCTCTGTGAGGAGGTCTGTCCCGTCGACGCCATCATCCTCACCCAGAACTTCGAGTGGACCGCCGACACCAAAGACGAGTTCGCACTCGACAAGGAACAGCTCAAGAACGTTCCCTGGTACAAGGACATCGACCCGCTCGAAGCCCGTGAACCGGATCGGGGCGTCTGGATCGGCGAGGGCGAAGGCGAAGTCGACTATCAGTGAACGTCTCACTTCGTTCGACGTTCAGGGAGGGTGTGCCGGCCACGTTCGGCCCGCGACCAGGGTCGCGGACCTCGTAGTCGGCGAGTTTCAGCGCCAGTTCCTGCTGGGTCAGGTCGTATCTGGCGCGATAGCTGTGGCCCCTCTAGGCCGAGTTTCCGGGCCAGAAAATCTGCCACCTGCCTTATCACCCCAGGGAAACAGAGGCCGGTATGGTCGCCATCGACGCGGACGCGGTCTCGAAACGGTACGGAACCGAAACAGCGCTCGACAGGGTCGACCTCGAAGTCAAGGAGGGCGAGACGTTCGGCTTTCTGGGACCCAACGGGGCGGGAAAGTCGACGTTCATCAACGTCCTGCTGGATTTCGTGACGCCGAGCCAGGGGGACGTCGAGATATTCGGTCACGACTGCCAGCGCGAGGGCGTCGCCGCCCGCGACCGGATCGGCGTCCTCCCGGAGGGGTACTCGGTGTTCGAACGACTCACCGGGCGACAGCACATCGAGTACGCCATCCGGTCGAAAGACGCCGACGACGACCCGATCGACGTGCTCGACCGTGTGGGTATCCGTGAGGCCGCCGACCGCAAGGCGACGGGCTACTCCAAGGGGATGGCCCAGCGCCTCGTCCTCGGGATGGCACTCGTCGGCCAGCCGGACCTCCTGATCCTCGACGAACCCTCCACGGGACTCGACCCCAACGGCGCGGCGGAGATGCGCCAGATCCTCCGCGAAGAGAACGAACGCGGCGCGACGATCTTCTTTTCGTCGCACATCCTCGAACAGGTCGAGGCGGTCTGTGACCGTGTCGGCATCCTCCAGAACGGCGAACTCGTCGCGGTCGACACCATCGAGGGGTTGCGCCAGTCGATGGGCGGCGGGACGAAACTCGTCATCACCGTCGACGGCCTCGAGAACGGCACGCTCGAGACGATTCGCGGTGTCGAGGGGGTCGAGACGGCGGTCAACGGCGACGAGTCGTCGAACGGCGACCCGACGATCGAGGTGACGTGTACGAACGACGCGAAGATGGACGTCGTGGTGGAGCTCCACGGCGCGGGCGTCGACGTGGTGAACTTCCGCACCGAGGAGGCCTCGCTGGAGGACATGTTCATCGAGTACACGGGGTCGCGACGATGACCTGGGAGGTGATCGCGCGCCAGGACTGGTCGGTCACAGTCGAGACTCGCTCGGCGAAGGTCCTGCTCGGCCTGCTCGTCTCGGTCGTCCTGCTGGCGGGATACATCTACCCGATCGCGGCGCCGGAACCGATCACTACCGCGCGCTTTTCGAGTTTCGCCATGGGCGGGCTCACTCTGACCGTCCCGTTCGTCGGGATGTTGCTGAGTTACGGCGCGGTCGTCGACGAACGCGAGTCGGGGTCGATACTGCTCTCGCTGTCGCTGCCCCACAGCCGCCGGGACGTCGTCCTCGGGAAGTTCCTGAGTCGGACGGGCCTCGTGACCGCCGCGACCGCCGGGTCGATGCTCGTCGCGGGCGCGCTGGTCGTCTACCCCTTTGGCGAACTCGTCCTCGGACGCTTTCTCGTCTTTCTCGGGCTCACGGTGCTGTTCGTCGTCGTCTGGTGCGGGCTGGGTCTCGCCGTCTCGCTTGCCGCCGCCACGCGACGCCGGGCGCTCGTGCTCGGATTCGGCCTCGTCTTCCTGTTCGTGATCATCTGGGAGGCGGTGGTCGACGCGCTCACGATCGGATTGAACGCCGCCGGGATTGTCGACGGCGAACTCCCCGAGACTGTCCAGTTTCTCGTCGGACTCGAACCGAGCCTGGTCTTCGAGCGGGCCACGACCGGGTTCGTCCTCCCCGGCGAGAGCGTCGCGGGCCCGTGGTATCTCGGCGAGTGGGTCGCCCTCGGTGTGCTCGTCTGCTGGGTCGTCGGGCCGCTGGGGCTCGCGTTTCTGCGATTCGACGGGAGTGATCTCTCGTGAGCTGGCGCGATATCGCCTACAAGGACGTCAACGACGCCAGTCGGTCGCGCGGCGTCTGGGTCCTTTTTCTCTTGCTCACGGTCCTGTCGGTCGGGTACGCCTACCTCCACACGTACCTCGGCGAGGCCACGTTCCCGGCGTTTCTCGGCGGGCTCACGAACGTCGTCGCCGCGACGCTGCCGATCCTCGCGGTACTCGTGGGCTACAAGTCGGTCGTCTACGAGCGCACGAGCGGCAGTCTGTTCCTGACGCTGTCGTTCCCCCACTCCCGGCGGGACTTCCTGGTCGGGAAACTCGTCGGGCGCTCGGTCGTTCTCCTGGCGCCGACCGTGGTCGCACTCGCGCTCGCGGGTGTTCTCGGCGCCGTCCGCTACGGGACCGAGGGGGCCGCGATGTACCCGTGGTTCCTGTTCGCGAGCGCGCTCTACGGGCTGGCGTTCGTCGGGATCGCCGTCGGGCTGTCGATGTCGACGACCGTCGACCGGTGGATCACCTTCGGCGCCGTCGGTGCGTACTTCGTGCTCGTGAGTCTCTGGGGCGGCCTGCACTCGGCGACGCTCGTCGTCCTCCACCGCTTCGACGCGACGGTGCTCGCCGACATCCCGGACTGGGCGTTGCTCTTCCGACTCGCGGGCCCGGGGGAGGCGTTCGACCGACTCGTCCGGGCGGGGTTCGACGTTCAGCTGGCGGCGCGCTACGTCGGCGACGGCGTCCCCGTCTACGTCGACTGGTGGATGGCGTTGCTCCTGTTGCTCGCCTGGTTCGCTATCCCGCTGGCGTTCGGATTCCGTCGGTTCGACTCCGCTGATCTGTGAAGAATTCGCGTCTTTCGTGAATGTGTCCCGGTTGTTGTTGACCGCTGTCGACCTGAGGAAACTCGTTTCGAAGACAGCACCGCAGTCGACATGGTACGACGAAAGCCCTCGGGCCGCTCGTAGTCGAGGGCTTCCATCACACGATCACGACTGCGGTCACGACGAGTACGATTGCGGTCGCGGGAACGGCACCAGCTCGAACTCACGACGTGGCGGTGACTACGACCACCTGGTTCGTCCCGTCCGGACGGTCGAGTGAGAGTTCCGTCGCGTCTTCGACCGTCTCCGCGTCCGTCCAGGTCGCCGTCTCCGCGTCGAGGTAGCGACACCGGTAGGATCCTGCTTCGAGGGCGAGGGTGGCGTCGCCACCTGCCGGGAAGTACACGGCGTAGGACTCACCCGGGGCAGCGATGCAGTAGGCCTCGTTCGGACCGGCGCCGCTGAGCAGATCCTGCCGGGGGCGCAGTCGCCACAGGTCGAGGTGGTCTTCCAGTAGTCGCACGGACTCGACGTGTGTGAGGGCGCGGTCGCTTCCGCCGATCCCCCATCCCTCGTCGCCGCCGGCGACCTGTCTGTGGAACCGGCACGCGGCACACCCGGCGAACACGTTCCGCCAGAACCACTCGACCGCCTCGTCGGCCTCACCAGCGGCGTCTTTCCCGCCGTCGAAGCCACCGTAGATCTTCACGTTGTTGAACGGGCGCGGACCGGTGACTTCCTCGACCTCAGCGCGCCACCGCTGGAGGTTGTCCCAGTGGTCCTGCCCGCTCGCTCCCGCGTAGTGCTGATTGTGCTGGGACACCTCGACGTATGAGAACACGTCGGGATGGTCGACGACCTTCTGCACTGAGTCCTCGGGCTCCAGGTTCATGTTGGCGACCTCGACGTGGAGGCCCCGTTCCCGGGCCCGGTCGAGGACGTGTTCGGCCCAGTGCAGTTCCCACTCGATGCCGGCCCACCCCTCGTTCGTGACGTTGTAGATGACGTTCCCGTAGTCGAGCGTGTGGTCGAGGACCCTGTCGACGAACCGCTCCTGGTGGGTGAGGACGGGTTCGTTGTCCTCCTCGACCGTGCGGAAGAAGGCGATCCGGTCCTGCCAGTGGTCACCGCCGGTCGCGGGCAACGAGTCCTCGGGGAGCGTCTCGTTGTTGACCGGGTTCCACGCGTGCTCGTTCCACCGCGAGTGGGTGAAGTCGTGCTGGTCCCAGAGTGTCAGTTCGACGACCACATCGCGCTCTGCGGTCTCGTCGAGGAACGCCGAGAGTCGGTCCCAGTACTCCTCGTTCCACCGCTGGAGGTCGTAGGTCCCGTCGTCGGTTCGCTCGAACGGCGAGACGTCCTCGCCCTTCCGATCGGACATCGTGTTCCGTACGAAGTTCCCGCCCGCTTCCACCAGATCGTCGAGGTGGTCGTGGAGCCGGTCCCCGGTCCACTGGAAGAGGTTGTCTTTGTCGGTCCCTCCCAGAAGGAGTACCGGATCGTCGTCATCGCCGTACGACCAGTACCAGTCGTTCTCGTCGCTGGGTTGCACTCGGTCCATACGCCGACCCGACAGGCCGGAGCGTGATAAATCGCGGGAAGCATCGGGATTCTGGCCAGGCAACACCTCTCCGGATTCTCAAGGAGATGCGCGTGGCGCAGTTACCACGTTACCTCCGGCCGATGGGCTTATGCGCCGGACAGACGAACGATATACCGTTCTATGGCGAGCGAGCCCTCTGAAACCGGGCAGGTCTCCGATTCCGAGACCGGGACCGGGCAGGTCCCCGATGGCGGTCACACGGACACAGGCGGCGCCACCGCGCCGACCGACCGAGAGAGCCGCGCCCTCGCTCCAGACGAAGCGGCCATCTACGTCGACGGCCTCTCGAAGACCTTCGGGAAGGGCAAAGAAGCGGTCACTGCCGTCGAGGACGTCTCCTTTTCGGTCGCACCGGGCGAAGTCGTCGGACTGCTCGGCCCCAACGGCGCAGGCAAGACGACGACGATCAAGTCCATTCTGGGACTCGTGCTCCCGGACGAGGGCGAGGCACGCGTCCACGGTATCGACGTCCACGAGCATCCCCGGAAGGCCTACGAGTACGTCGACGCGATGTTAGAGGGGGCGCGCAACGACTACTGGCGGCTCACCGTCCGCGAGAACCTCAGATACTTCGCCGCGATCCGGGGCCAGAATCCCGACGCGGTCGCCGACCGTCACGACGAACTCTTAGAACAGTTCGACCTCGCCGAGCAGGCCGACACCGCGGTGCGTGACCTCTCGCGCGGGATGAAACAGAAAGTGTCGCTGGCGAGCGTCCTCGCGGGCGACGTCTCGGTCGCCTTCCTCGACGAACCGACTCTGGGCCTGGACGTCGAGAGTTCGCTGAAACTCCGAAAAGAGCTCACCCGGCTCGCGGCGGAACGGGGGATCACGCTCGTCATCTCCAGTCACGACATGGAGGTCATCGAGGACGTCTGTGACCGCGTCGTCATCATGAACGAGGGCCGAGTGATAGTCGACGACACCGTCGAGGAACTGCTCGCGGGCTTCGAGACACAGGGCTACCGGATCACCGCCCGTGGGGTCGACGACGCGGTTCTCGCCGACCTGCGCGAGCGCTTCGACCTGGCCGCCGTCGACCGAACGAGTGACCGAACTCGCTTCGAAGTGGCCGCGGACACGGCGACGTTCTACCGACTGACCGACGCGATGGAGGCCCACGACCTCGACCTGGCGAGCGTCGAGACGGTCCAGCCCGACCTCGCCGAGGCGTTCGTCGAGATGACCGGCGGGGACAGTGGCGATAGCCGTGGCGGTGACGGCGACGCCGCGACGCAGATGGCCGACGACGCCGAAGCCACTGCGGAGGGGTCACGAGTCAGTGGCCCGCCGGCCAGCGACGGGGGTGAGCGCCAGTGACGACCGCGGAGGGAGAAGGCGGAGGTGCGGACGCTCCGTCCTCGTCGTCGTTCCGCGAACCCGTCCGCACGGGTGGGTACTACCACCTCCTGAAGGCCGTCGTCTATCGTGACCTGCTCATCTGGGTCCGCTACCCCGTCAACGCCGCGCTCGGGCTGTTCATGGGGGTGTTTTTCTTCGCGCTGATGTTCTACGGCGGCACACTCGTCGCAGGGCAGGCCTTCTCGGACAGTATCGAGGGACTGATCGTCGGTTACTTCCTGTGGACGCTGTCGCTGGGGGCTTACTCGGGTATCATGAACGACATCCAGTCCGAGGCGAGCTGGGGCACGCTCGAACGCCACTTCATGACGCCCTTCGGCTTCGGTCCCGTCGTCTTCGCGAAATCGATAGCCATCGTCTTTCGCACCTTCCTCACGTCGGCGGCCGTCCTCGCGCTGATGCTGGTCATCACCGGGACCTCTCTGGAGTTGAACCTCGTGACCGTGCTCCCGGTGGCGACGTTGACGATCATCGCCGCGCTCGGACTCGGCCTCGTAATGGGCGGACTGGGCGTACTCTACAAACGTATCTCGAACGTCGCGAACATCTTGCAGTTCGCCTTCATCGGGCTCATCTCGGCGCCGGTCTTCGACCTGCCGTGGGCGCGATTCCTGCCGCTGGCCCAGGGGAGCGCGATGCTCCAGCGCGCGATGCGCGACGGCGTCCGCCTCTGGGAGTTCGAACCGACCGCGATCGCGGTCCTCGTCGGCACGGCCGTCCTCTATCTCGGGATCGGTTACGCCATCTTCGGCCTCACCACGAGACGCGCGCGTCGGCTGGGCGTGCTCGGCGATTACTGAACGTTCGGCGACTGCGGAGCGCCCGGCGACTACTGAAGCCGTGGTGATACCCAGTCCAGCGGGATCGGCGTCGGTCCGCCGCCGAGACCTGCTCCCGTCGAACCGGGGACAAGAAACATATCACTGCGACGTACAGTCGAATCTGTGTGAGCCCAGCGACGGACGACGAGCCAGTCGACCGAGGACGAGCGACGTCGGTCGAGATGGACGCGGAGACAGCCGCAGTACTCGGGTATCTCTTCGCGTTTCCGGCCTGGCTCGTCGTCGTCCTCGGCGGCGAGGAAAACGAGTTCGTCCGGTTCCACGTCTTTCAGAGCGCCCTCTACAACCTCGTCGTCGGGGTCGGGATGGTCGGCCTCGTCGTCCTCTGGACCGGCCTCGTGTGGGTCGGGTCGTTCGTCGTCTTCTTTCTCGCGATCCCTGTGTTCGCGCTCGCGTCGGCACCGAGTAGCGGCGCTGGCGCCGGTGGGGCGGTCTCGGCGCTGTTCGTCGTCGTGGCGTCGGTGCTCGTCGTCGGGTTCGTCGGCCTCTTGGTGCTCCTCGTGGTCCTCCCGCTGGTCATCTCGGCTGCCGTTCTCGGCTATCTCCTCTACATCGTCTACCGCGTCTCCAGCGGCGACTGGTATCGCATGCCCTACATCGCCGATCTCGTCGAGGGGTACGTCTGAGGTCAGTGCACTCTGTGTAGCGACTGGCCTGTCACACCCTCACACGCCCGAGACGACGACATACCCAAACCAGTTCGGTCCGATGCGGTCCGGACGCGGGGTGAGGCCGAACATCGCAACGAAACAGCACGCGCGGCCGCTCACGCGCGGGACGAGAAGGAAATCTTCAAAGGGCGTCCGGTAAGAGTTTCGAGGTAAGATGGTATTGCTCGAGTCGATCGCGTTTGGGTTGTTCGCCCTGGTGACAGTGGGGAGCGCCCTGGGCGTCGTGATGCTCCGCGAGGTGTGGCACTCGGCACTCATGCTTGGCGTGTGTCTGCTGTCCGTGGCCGTCCACTACGTCATGCTCCAGGCAGAGTTCATCGCCGCCATGCAGGTACTTGTGTACGTCGGCGGGGTGCTCATCCTCATCACGTTCGCTATCATGCTCACCGACAGGGACCGCGGGCCGGACGAGGTGGCCACATGACCTCCCGACCGCGGCTGGCGACTGACGTCAACTACGTCAACGGGATCGCCGCGCTGGCCCTGTTCGCCGTCCTGGCCTACGTCTTCGTCACGGCCGGGCTGGAACCACCACGTGGCTTCGGCGAGGGGTCGATCGTCGCCTCGATCGGCTACGCCATGTTCGACATGCTCGAACTCGTCCCCGACGGACACGGTACTACCGAAGGCTTTCTCGTCGCGTTCCTGACGATCGCGGTCGTCCTCGACGCCGCCCTCGACGGCGCCGTCATGCTCGCGCGTCGTGACGACGAGGGCGGCTCGGTTCAGGCCGCGACGGACGGCGGCCGACCGGTCGACGGGGCGACGGACGCCACGGAGACGGAAGCCACCGAACCCGCCGGAGGTGACGCCTGATGGCGATCGTCACGGAGTACTACCTCCTGCTGTCGGCGGCGGTGTTCTGTATCGGGCTCTACGGTATCCTGACCCGTGAGAGCGCACTGCTGTTCCTGATGTCGGTCGAACTCATGCTGAACGCGGCGAACATCAACTTCGTCGCCTTCGCCTTCTACTGGGGGAACCTGACGGGGCAGGTCTTCTCGCTGTTCACGATGGCGCTGGCGGCCGCGGAGGTCGCCGTCGGCATCGGGATCATCCTCGTGTTGTACCGCAACTTCGACGGGATCGACGTCACGGAAGCCGCGACCATGAGGTGGTAAGATGGCAGGTGCATACGACTTCGTTCC
>Ga0207718_100437_pt1 | contig 38401 bp, 34 predicted proteins | sample A23M2SouthBayCA_FD_187749 | JGI IMG/M metagenome (GOLD analysis project Ga0207718, IMG submission 187749) | Aerobic enrichment media microbial communities from Eden Landing Ponds, California, USA - A23 M2 (SPAdes) | ecosystem: Environmental > Aquatic > Marine > Unclassified | place: Emeryville... | reverse complement strand
GAGGTGGATCGTGCAGGCCCCGCACGTGCTGCTCTCGCAGCCCACGTTCGGGCCGGTGTACCCCAGTTCGTCCCGCAGCGCGTGGATCAGCAGCGTGCGCGACTCCACCGAGAGCTCGTGTTCTGTGCCGTTCACCGTCAGCGTGATGTCGTGTTCCGTCATGCGTTCGCTATCTCGTAGTCAGTTGTCATCTTTGTTACGGCCGAGCACGCGGTCGACGAGCCCGCGGCCGCCGTCGTCCTCGTCGTTCGCGTCGCCCACGGCGCGCTCGTCCTCGTTCTCGGAGATGGTGAGTTCGCTGAGCTTCTCCTGGATCGAGGAGAAAAAGCGCTTGATGACGCGGTCGGCGACCGGGTTGATGACGCGCTGGCCCATCTGGGCGATGCGGCCGAACACGTCGGCCTCGGCCTCCCAGTCGACGACGACCCCGCCGTCGCCCGACTCCGAGAGGGACATCCCGGAGGACATCTCGAAGGAGCTGTCCCCGGAGGTCCCCTCGCCGGAGGCGGACATCTCGGGGTACTCGCGGTGGTCGATCGTGACGACCGCCTCGAAGGTCGGGTTCACGGGGCCGACGCTGATCTGCATCAGCGCGGCGTAGTGGTTGCCCTCCTCCAGGGCGCGCTCGGCGATCACCTCGGGGTCGCCCGTCAGTTCGACCTCCCGGTCGGCGGTCTGTTCGCGCAGGTCGTCGAAGTCGACGTTCGTGTCGTCGACCTCTACCAGGAACTGGCACCCCGGCAGCGACTGCTCGACAAGCACCGGATCCGAGAGGGCGAGCCATACCTCCTCGACCGTCGTGTCCTCTAGTTCGAAGGTCCCACTGAAGTTCATGTTGACACTTGCTGGTGGTGGCCAGCGTCCCTACGGTACAATCCCACGTGGTAATTATAATACTTTTCAAAGAGGGTATGCGATGAGACGGCGTAAACTCATTCACGTTTCGTCATCCCCGCTACTCAGGCCCACGGAACCGGTTGCGGTTGCGGACCAACGAATGGTTTTTGTACCAGGTGGCACACAGGTTCATTGATTCAATGTACCGCCCACGGCGTGCGAGTCCGCGACGGCCCTCCGGAGGGACCACAGCATGGATCTAGAGACGATCAGACCCGACCAGACGCGACCGAGCGACCTCGTCGGATCGGCCATCCAGCGCCGGGAGGACCCCCACCTCATCAACGGCGACGCCGAGTACACCGACGACCTGCAGTACGGCGGCGAGGCCCACCTCGCCATCCTCGGCAGCCAGTACGGGCACGCGACCGTCGCGTCGGTCGACGTCAGCGGGGCCGAGGCGATGGACGGCGTCCTCGACGTGTACACGCAGGCGGACCTGGACGAGGCTGGCGTCGACGGGACCCTCGCCACCGACACGATCGAGGGCGGCGTCATCCCCGAGATCCCCGTCCTCGCGGACGGCCGGGTGCGCTACGCCGGCCAGCCGGTCGCGGCCGTCGTCGCCGAGAGTCGCTACCTCGCCCACGACGCGCTCGACCGGATCGACGTCGACTACGAGCGACGGGACGCCGTCGTCGACCCGGTCGAGGCACTCGACGACGACGCGCCGACCGTCCACGAGGACGCCCCCGACAACGTCGTCTTCCAGTCGGACTTCGGCGACCCCGACGCGACCGCCGAGGCCCTGGCGGACGCCGAGAACGTCGTCGAGATGGACATCGAGATCAACCGCGTGCTGCCCACGGCGATGGAGCCCCGCGCCGCGGTCGCCCGCTACGACTCGGCCTCGAACCAACTGGAGGTCGAGATGTCGACGCAGAACGCCCACACCGTCCGCGATCACATCGCGGACACGCTGTCGCACCCGGCCGGCAAGATCCGGGTCCGGCCCCCGGACGTCGGCGGCGGCTTCGGCGGGAAGCTCCAGCCCTACGCCGGGCACATGCTCGCGTGCTTCGGCGCCAAGCGACTCGACCGCCCCGTGAAGTGGGTGGCGACCCGCACCGAGGACTGCCAGACGATGAACCACTCGCGTCATCAGCTCATCTCCGCGCGCGCGGCCGTCACCGACGACGGCGACATCCGGGCGGTCCACGCCGACTCGACGGCGCCGATGGGCGCCTACGTTCTCACCGGCGCCTCGCACGTCCCGATGAGCCTCGGGCTGATGGCCAACGGGCAGTACGAGATCCCGAACGTCCACGTCGACGTCACCGGCGTGTTCACCACCACGACGCCGCTGGCCGCGTACCGCGGCGCCGGCCGCCCGGAGGCGACCTACTTCATCGAGCGACTGGTCCGGACCATCGCCGACGAACTCGACGCCGACCCGGCCGAACTCCGCCGGAAGAACTTCATCCCGCCCGAGGCGTTCCCCTACGAGACCGGGCTGGGACACACCTTCGACAGCGGCGAGTACGAGAAGACCCTCGACACGCTCCTGGCGGGCGTCGACTACGAGGCGTTCCGCGAGCGCCAGCGGGAGGCCCGCGACGAGGGCCGCTACCTCGGGCTCGGCCTCTCCTGTTACGTCGAGGCCTGCGGGGCCGCGCCCGGCTTCTCCGAGACCGGCGTCGTCGAGGTCCACCCCTCCGGCTCGGTGGTCGTCAAGACCGGGACCAACGAGATCGGCACCGGCCACCGGACGGCCTACGCCCAGATCGCCGCCGCCGAACTCGGCGTCGACTACGAGGACGTCGAGGTCCGGGAGGGCGACACCGACGACACGATCACCGGCGGCGGCACCGCCGGCAGCCGCGCGATGGCCCTCGGTGGCTCCGCGATCAAACAGAGCGCCGAGGAGGTGCGGGAGAAGGCGTCGCGGATCGCCGCCCACGTGTTCGAAGCCCCCCCGGCCGACGTCGCCTTCGACGGCGACGAGGGCGCCTTCCACGTCGCCGGCGCCCCCGACCAGTCGGTGAGCATCCAGGAGGTCGCCCGGACGGCCTACGGGCCCGGCCTCCCCGAGGACGTCGACCCTGGCCTGGAGGCGACGAGCTACTTCGACCCGCCGAACTTCACCTTCCCCTTCGGCGCCCACGCGGTGATCGTGGAGGTCGATCCGAAGTCGGGCGAGGTCGACATCGAGCGCTACTACGGCGTCGACGACGTCGGCGAACAGATCAACCCCAAGATCGTCGAGGGGCAGGTCCACGGCGGCATCGTCCAGGGGCTCGGCCAGGCGCTGTACGAGGACGCCGTCTTCGACGACAACGGCCAGCTCCTGACCGGGTCGCTCCAGGACTACGCCGTCCCCAAGTGCATCGACGTACCCGACCTGGAGACAGAGACGACGGTGACGCCCTCCCCGAACAACCCGCTCGGCGTGAAGGGCGTCGGCGAGGCCGGCTCCATCGCCGCCCCGCCCGCGATCGTGAACGCGGTGATCGACGCGCTCCGCCCGTTCGGCGTCGAGGACATCGACATGCCCCTGACGGCCGAGCGGGTCTGGCAGGCGGTCAACGAGGCCGTGACCGTCGAGGTCGCGGCCGAGGCGGAGTGAGCCGCGTAGCGGCGGCCGCGATCGAAACGGAGCGACCGGCGTCGTGCCGGCACCGGTCGAGACGGGGTGACCGCGCGGCCCCGTCCCCCCGTTACGTCTCCTGGGCCTGCCCCTCGAAGGCGTCCGCGCAGCCCTGTCCGCAGAAGTAGTACGTCTCGCCGTCCCGCTCGACGGTCGCCGCCGCCTCGTCCTTGACGACCTCCATCCCGCAGATCGGGTCGATCGCGACGTCGCCGTCTCCCCCGTCGGCGTCGGCTGCCTCGGCGGCGTCGGCGTGCCCCGAGTGGCCGGTGTCCCCCTGGCCGGTGTCCGCGTGGCCGACGTCTCCCCGGGCGATGTCCCCCCCGCGGCCGGCGGCGACGGTCCCGCCCACGTCGCCCGACACGACTGCGTCCACGCTGTCGGTCTTCCCCCGGCGCACCGCGATCAGTTCGGCGAGGACGCTCACGGCGATCTCCTCGGGCGTCTCCGCGCCGACGTCGACCCCGGCGGGGTGCTTGATCCGACTCGCGACCGGGTCGGGGTCGCGGTCGAGGCGCGCCGCGACCCGCTCGGCCAGCTCGGCGCCCCGGCGCCGGCTGGCGACGAGGCTGACGAACGGGACGTCGGCCCGGAGCGCGGCTTCGAGGGCGCGCTCGTCGGCATCCCCCTGGGAGGCGACGACGACGAAGGCCGCGCCCGCGAGGTCGTCGGCCGTCGCCTCGGCCGCCGCGAGTCGTCGGTGGACGGTCGCCTCCCCGGCTTCGACGCCGTCGCCGGGCCGGGTCCCCCCGACGTCCGCGTCCCCGGGATCGTCGGTCACGAGCGTCACCCGGTAGTCGAGCCCGGCCGTCAGGTCGACGAGCGCCCGGGCGATCGGCGTGTCGCCGACCACGACGAGTTCCGGGGTTGGCACGACGGGGTCGACGAACAGCTCCAGGGTGCCGCCGCTGTGACAGGTCATCGGGTAGCTCTCCAGGCCGGGGCGGTCGACGGTCGAGGGGTCGGGCGCGAGGCCGAGCAGGCGCGGTTCGCCGTCCGCGATCGCCGCCCTGGCCTCGCGGACCACGATCGACTGGGCGCAGGCCGCCCCGCCGATCCAGCCAGTGAGGGCGCCGTCGGGCGTGACGACCGCGCGGTCGCCGACGTTCGCCGAGACTGGCGGTTCGCGTCGGACGACGGTCACCCGGGCGAACGGCCGGCCCGCCGCGGCGAGTTCGGCCGCCCGTCGCTCGACCGCCGCGGCCGAGGCGGCGCCCTCGCGGTCGGACGCGTCGGAGGCGGCGTGGTCGGCGCTCTCGGTCGCGTCGTCCGGGTCGTCGGTGCTGTCTGTCATGGTGTGCGTGGTGATCGACGGACCCCGGCGGTCAGTCCGCCGAGGCGTCCTCCGCGTCGCCGCCCGAGTCGCCCCCGAGGTCGAGGCGGTCGGCCGGATCGAGCGTCAGCCCCGCCTCGTCGAGGGTGTCCCAGACGCGGTCGGGCGTCATCGGCATGTCCAGGTGCCGGACCCCCGCGTGGGACATCGCGTCGACGACGGCGTTCACCACCGCGGGCGGCGACCCGACGGTGGGCGACTCGCCGACGCCCTTCGCGCCGATCGGATGGTGGGGCGACGGCGTCACCGTGTAGTCGGTGTCCATGTGCGGGATCTCCATGGCCGTCGGCAGCAGATAGTTCATGAAGTCCCCCGCCGTCACGTTACCGTTGTCGTCGAAGGTCACCTCCTCCAGCATCGCGGTGGCGATGCCCTGGGCGAGGCCGCCGTGGATCTGGCCCTCGATGATCATGGGGTTGATCCGGTTGCCGCAGTCGTCGAGCGCGTAGAACTGCCGGATGTCGACCTCGCCGGTCTCGCGGTCGACCTCGACGACGCAGACGTACGCGCCGAACGGGTAGGTCATGTTCGGCGGGTCGTAGTAGTCGACCGCTTCGAGGCCGGGTTCCTCGTCGACCGGCGAGTTCATGTAGGAGGCCGCGGCGACCTCCGTCATCGTCACGCCTCGATCCGGGGCGCCCGTGACGTGGAAGCTCCCGCTCTCGCGGTCCCAGACGACGTCCGCGGCGTCGACCTCGAGTTCGTTCGCGGCGATCTTCTTGGCCTTCTCGCGGACCTTCCGGGCCGCGACGGCGGTCGCGGCGCCGCCCACGGGCGTCGAGCGGGAGGCGTACGTGCCGAGGCCGTACGGCTCGGTGTCGGTGTCGCCGTGCTCGACCTCCACGTCCTGGACGTCCATGCCCAGTTCCTCGGCGACGATCTGGGCGAACGTCGTCTCGTGGCCCTGCCCCTGTGTCTGGACACCGATCCGCACGGTCGCCTTGCCGGTCGGGTGGACCCGGATCTCGGCGGAGTCGAACATCTCGATGCCGGCGATGTCGCACTGCTTGCCGGGGCCGGCGCCGACGATCTCCGTGAACGTCGAGAGGCCGATTCCTAACAGCTTGTCGTCGTCGGCCTCGATCCGCCGTTGCTGTTCCTCCCGGAGGCCGTCGTAGTCGACCGATTCGAGGGCCTTGTCGAGCGCCCGCTCGTAGTCGCCCGAGTCGTAGGTCCACCCCGTCGCGGACTCGTAGGGGAACGCCTCCTTCGGGATGAAGTTCTTTCTCCGCACCTCGGCCGGGTCCATGTCGAGTTCCTGGGCGAGCACCTTCACCAGGCGCTCGATGAGGTACACCGCCTCCGTCACGCGGAACGAGCAGCGGTAGGCGATCCCCCCGGGGGCGGTGTTGGTGTAGACGGCGTCGAGCGTGCCGTGAGCGGCCTCGATGTCGTACGAGCCGGTGAAGATCTTGAAGAAGCCCGCCGGGAACTTCGAGGGCTGGGCCGCGGCGTTGTACGCGCCGTGGTTCGCCAACACGTCGACGTCGACGCCCGTGATCTCCCCGTCCTCGGTGGCCGCGATGCGGCCGGTCATCTCGTAGTCGCGGGCGAAGTGGGTGGTCTGGATGTTCTCCGAGCGCTCCTCCATCCACTTCACCGGGCGCCCGAGGACGTACGACGCCGCGGCGGCGACGACGTACCCCGGGTAGATCGGCACCTTGTTGCCGAAGCCGCCGCCGACGTCGGGGCTGACGATCCGGACCTTGTGTTCGGGGATCCCGGACACCATCGAGAACAGCGTCCGGTGGGCGTGGGGCGCCTGCGAGGTCAGGTGGACCGTCATCTGCTCGTTGGCGGTGTCCCAGTCGGCCACACAGCCGCACGTCTCGATGGGGGCCGGGTGGATCCGCTGGTAGTACATGTCCTGCTCGACGGTCACGTCGGCCTCGTCGAAGGCGCGGTCGGTCGCCGCCTCGTCGCCCGTCTCCCAGGTGAAGATGTGGTTGTCCTCCTGGCCCTCGATGTCGTCCCTGACCAGGGGGGCGTCCTCGGCCATCGCTTTCTCGGCGTCGACGACCGAATCGAGGGTGTCGTAGTGGACGCGCACCTTCTGGGCGCCGTCCTTGGCGACGTAGCGGTCCTCCGCGATGACGGCCGCGACCTCCTGGGACTGGAACTTCACCTTGTCGCTCACGAGGACGTCCTGGGTGTCGTCCATCAGCGTCGGCATCGTCGCCAGTTCGTAGGCCGCGAGGTCCTCGGCGGTGAGCACCGCGACGACCCCGTCCATCGCCTCGGCGCGCTCGGTGTCGATCTGTTCGATCCGGGCGTGGGCGTGGGGACTCCGGACGATCTCGCAGTGCAGCATCCCGTCTTTCTTGATGTCGTCGACGTAGTTGCCCCGGCCCGTGATGAACCGCCGGTCTTCCTTGCGCTTTACCTCCTCGCCCATGCCACCCCGTCCGTGGCCGCCGTGGGCCTCGGGATCCGGGCCGCCGTCCTCGTCGTGGCGGTACTTCGCGTCGGGCTTCTCGGACTCGCTGCTCATCGCCGCTCACCTCCCTCGGCGCCGCCGTCGCGGGCCCCGTCGGGGTCCCTCGACGGAGCGTCGAGGGCCGCGGGCGGCGCGTCCGGCCCGCCCGCCTCGAACCCGGCGTCGCAGCCACAGCCCGACCCGCAGTCGGTGCCGCCGTCGGCGGCCGCCGTCGCGGACTCCTCGTGTTCGACGGGCGACTCCGGCGGCTCGCGGTCGTTCAGCACGTCGGCGGCGTACTGGACCGACTTGACGATGTTCTGGTAGCCCGTGCACCGACAGAGGTTGCCGCTGATCCCCTCGCGGATCTCGCCCTCGCTCGGGTCGGAGTTGGCGTCGAGCAGCGCCTTGCTCGCCATGATCATCCCTGGCGTGCAGTACCCACACTGGAGGCCGTGCATCTCGCGGAAGCCCTCCTGGATGGGGTGGAGGTCGCTCTTCCCGCGGCCGGCGTCAGCGTGGTCGGCCATGCCCTCGACCGTGGTGATCTCGGACCCATCGGCCTGGGCCGCGAACAGCAGGCAGGACTTGATCGCCTGGCCGTCCATGTAGACGGTGCAGGCGCCGCAGTTGCCCGTGTCGCAGCCGATGTGCGTCCCGGTGAGATCCAGGTCCTCGCGAATGGCGTGGACGAGCAGCAGCCGGGGTTCGACGTCCAGTTCCCGCTCGCTTCCGTTTATCGTCAGCGTGATGGTTTTCTCCGTCATCTCTCAGTCGCCTCCCGCCCGCTCGACCGCGTCGACCAGTGCGCGCTGGGTGAGCACCCGGACCATGTTGCGCTTGTACGCCGCCCCGCCGTGCTCGTCGGACTCAGGGTTCGACGCCTCGGCGGCGGCCTCGCCCGCCCGCTTGAACACGTCCCCCGAGGGCGTCTCGCCGACCAGTTCGTCGGCCGCCTCCGGCACGCTCACGTTCGTGATGTCGACCGCCGTCAGCGCGACCGTCGCGTCCGCGATCGCCCCGTCGTCGTCGAGGGCGACCCGCGCGCCGGCGCCGACCATGGCGTAGTCCCCCACCTTGCGCTTGAGTTTGTGGTAGGCGCTCCCCTCGCGCTCGCCCGGCACCGGCACCCGGAGTTCGGTGATGAGTTCGCTCTCGTCGAGCAGGTTGTCGTACGGGAGCAGGAAGAAGTCGTCCGCCGGGATCGTCCGCTCGCCGTCCGGGCCCCGGGCGACCACCTCGCCCTCGTGGGCCAGGACGACCGTCGCCCAGTCGCCCTTCGGGTCGGACTGGGCGACCGAGCCGACCACGGTTCCGCGGTTGCGGATCTGGGGGTCCGCGACCAGCGGCGCGGCGTCGGCGAAGGCGCCGTACCGGTCTGCGATCAGTTCGGAGTGCTCGACGTCGACGTGGCGCGCCAGCGCGCCGATCCTGAGGGATCCGTCCGATTCCTCCAGGTAGTCGAGCGACTCGACTCGGTTCAGGTCGACCACCGTGGCCGGTTGCGCCAGCCGGAAGCGCATCATCGGCACGAGGCTCTGGCCGCCCGCGAGGATGGTCGGTTCGTCGAGACTGTCGAGGAGGCTCACCGCCTCGTCGACCGTCGTCGGTTCGTGGTGTTCGAAGTGTGCGGCTTTCATGTTCCTCTCACAGGGGTTTGCACAGGCGGTCGGCGACGTCCGATCCGTCGTCGGACGCGGACGTCGACGGCCGAAGGCTGTGCCCGAAGGTGTCTGAGAACGCGGTTCGCAGTCGTGTCGGCCACCGGGTTCGGCGGGCGTTCGTCGACCGGGCGGTGCGGCGGGCGGCGCCCGCCTCGGGGTCGTCCACGTCGCGCTCGACCCCTCCGCCGGGACCGGTGCGCCGTGCCGACACCCCCCTCCGATCGAACTCCTCGCTGAACTCCATTTTTATAGTGGCCTCCTATGCGAGTCCTTAGACCCGTGCGGCTGATTGGGAGGGTTTACCATAAATGTTGCTAACAGTTCGCACGACAGTCGCGGTCGCCCAGGGGTCGGTGGACGGCTCCGCCGGTCGCCGGCGCGCGAGAATCGGCCCCGCCGCTTAATGTGGTCCGGCGAGACCGGACGACTGCACATGTACGAACGGATCCTCCTGGCGACGGACGGCACCGTCGCCTCGGTGAACGCGACGTCCCATGCGATCGACCTGGCCGCGGAACACGGCGCAACCCTCCACGCGCTGTTCGTCGTCGACGAGAGCGTCTACTCCGCCTACAGCGGCGACGAGTACGTCGACGAGGCCGAGGGGCCGGAACACGGGCTGGAGGAGGTGGGCGAGGAGACGCTGGCCGGGATCGCCGACGACGCGGCCGCCGCCGGCGTCGACGTCGAGACGGTCCTGCGCCACGGCCAGCCCGCCGAGACGATCGTCGACTACGCGGCCGACGAGGACGCGGACCTCCTCGTGCTCGGCACCAGGCACCGGCCGGCGGACTACCGCGCCCTGCTCGGGAGCGTCACCGACCGGGTGCTCCGGCTGACGGCGCGGCCGGCGATCGTCGTCAAGACCGAGGCCGAGGAGTAGGGATCGACCGGCTGAACGGGACGACGCCGGCGGGACGCGAGGGCGACTCCCCGGCTCACTCGTCGTCGGCCTTCCGAACGATGATGTCGCCGTCGACGACGTGCCACTCCAGGTGGTCGCCCTGCTCGACGGCGAGGAAGTTCCGAACCGGCTTCGGCACGGTCGTCAGGTTCTTCTGCGAGACCTTGGTGTCGGTGAGATGCCCCATAGTGTAGTCGTAGTAGGGACTTAGATTCGAGCCGGGGATGAAGATTGTCATTGCGGTCGCCTTCGCGGGCCGGACTCGGCCGCAACCCCGCGGGCGCAAGGGCTATCTGCCGCCCGCACCCTCGGGCCGTATGGACTGCGACGCGTTCTTCGACCGGGTGGAGGACCGGCTCGGCGGCGCAGTCGAGCGGTCGACCCGGACGCGGACGAGTCACCAGTGTGTGTTCGACTTCTTCCACCCGCGGACGACCGAGCGACTCGGGGCCGACGGCCTGGTCACGGCGTTCAACCGCAGCGGTGTGGTGTGGGCGCCGCCGGCCCGCCGGCTGGGCGTCCAGTTGCGGGTGCCCGCAGCCGTCGAGGAGTCGGTGGCGCGGGCGCTCGCGGCCGCGCCGTTTCCCGCCGAGCGGACCGACCACCGCGGCGCCGCGGCCCCAGACGGCGAGATGGTCTCGCTCGTCCACTTCGCCGTCCGCGCGAGCGACGTCACCGACGACCAACTGACGGCGACGCTCGACGCCGTGGCCGACGCCGTCCGGATCTGACGGCGACCGCCGTGGCCGACGCCGTTCGAGTCTGACGGCGACCGCCGTGGCCGACGCCGTTCGAGTCTGACGGCGACCGCCGTGGCCGACGCCCTTCGGATGGTGGGGGACTCCCGTGGCCGACGCCGTCCGGGTGCATGGAGTCCTCCGGAAGCGAAGGCGCGCGGAGGCTGCAACCGCCGCCTCTGTGCGAGGCCTTAACACGAGCAGTCACCAAGCGCCGACCGTGACCCACGACCACGACGACATGCTCTGGCGGCGCGACGCGGTCGAGCGGGTGCTCGCGCTCCGCGAGCGGGTCCTCGCCGACCACCGAACCGAGACGGTCCCGCTCGCCGAAGCGGCGGGTCGGACCCTGCCCGCCGACATCGTCGCGGAGGCGGACAGCCCGCCCCGCTCGTTCGCGACGATGGACGGCTTCGCCTTCGACGCGACCGACGACTACCCGCTCACCGTCCGCGACGACGAGGTGTTCCCGGAGGACGACCCGCCGGCGCTCTCGGCGGGGGAGGCGTCGCGCATCGCGACCGGTGCGCCGCTGCCGGCGGGGGCGAACGCCGTCCTGAAACGGGAGGAGGCGACCGTCGACGACGGCGAGTTGCGCGGGGCCGAGATCACCCCCGGGACCTACGCCTACGAGCGCGGGAGCAACGTGCGCGCGGGGGAGACGCTGTTTGCGGCCGGCGAACGCCTCTCGCCGAAGGACGCCATCCTCCTGGGCGATCTCGGCTACGACGACCTGGAGGTCCACGAGCCGCTCTCGACGGCGCTGCTCGCCACGGGCACGGAGATCCACGAGGGCCGCCACCGAGACCTGGACTCGCCGATGCTCGCCGGTCTCGTCCGCTCGTGGGGGCACCAGGCCACCTACGAGGGGAGCGTCCCGGACGACTACGACCGCGTGGTCGACCGCCTCGCCACGCTCGCGGCCGACTACGACGTGGTCGTCACGACCGGCGGCACGAGCGTCGGGCACAAGGACTACGTGATCCGCGCGCTCGCGGACCTCGGCGAGGTGCTGTTCCACCGGGTGCGCGTCCGGCCGGGCAAACCCATCGCGGTCGCGGACCTCCCCGACCACGACGCCGTCGCGGTGGCGATCCCCGGCAAGCCCGTCGGCGCCCACGCGATCGCCACGCTCGTCGCCCGGCCGCTGTTCGTTGGGGAGACCAGCCACTCGACCGTCGAGGCGACGCTCGCCCGCGCGGTCGGGATCGGCACCTCGGGCTTCGAGTACGCCGTCCCCGTCACCCTCGACGGCGACGAGGCGATGCCGCTCGGCCATCGCGACTCGGCGCTCCAGATCTACGACGAGACGTTCGACCCGAGCGTCCTCTCCTCCTCGACCCGGGCGACCCGCGCGGACGGCTTCGTGCTGACCGAGGACGACCTCGACGCCGGGGAGCGGGTCCGGGTCGTGCCGTACCCGGTCGTGGAGTAGGCGCCGCTGCGGTCAGTCGTCGCCACCGCGGCCCCACCGGTGGACGCCACGGTCCGAGAGGCGTTCGACCGCCGCCGGCGAGGGCGCCGACCGGTGGAGCACCGACCCCGCGAAGTACCGCCCCGACTCGTCGAAATCCGGGCTCTCCCGGAGGAGGTCCCGCTCGGCCATCGTCGAGAGCACGTCCGCGACGGTTCGCTCGCGGCCGGCCACGAGGTTGGCCTCCTCGATCACGCCGTCGACGTCGACCCACCCCCGGGTCAGCGCCAGCTTGATCGCGGCCACCCACGCCGGCTCCCGGTTCAGCTCCCGACACATCGTCTGTGCCCCCGTTTCGCCCGCTCGTATTTCAATCTCTCCCCGGCTCGCCCGCGTTTCACTCCCCCCGGCTCGGGCGCCGGAAACGTTACCCCGAATTCTACAGAGGGTAAACCCATGGACCAGCAGTACGTAGGAACCCCTCTCCGACGGCGCGAGGACGGCCCACTGCTCAGGGGAGAGAGTCGGTACACCGCCGACGTCGACAGGCCCGGGACGGTCCACGCGGCGATCCTCCGGAGCCAGTACGGCCACGCGAGGCTCACCGACGTCGACGTGACGGCGGCCGAGGCCATGGACGGAGTGGTGGGGGTGTACACCGGCGTCGACATCGCCGCGTCGGACGCCCCCGGCGTCATCCGCGCGCCTGCGGCGGCGCCCAACGGGGTCGAGACCGACTTCCCGGTCCTCGCCACGGACCGCGTCCGGTACGTCGGGGACGCCGTCGCCGTCGCCGTCGCCGAGGACCCGTACGTCGCCCACGACGCGCTGGACGCTATCGACGTCGACTACGAGCGCCTCGACGCGGTCGTCGACGCCCGGGCGGCGCTCGCCGACGACGCGCCGGCGGTCCACGACTACGCCCCCGACAACGTCGCCTTCGACTGGGCGTTCGGCGACGAGGCGGCCGTCGACGAGGCGTTCGCCGAGAGCCCGCACACCGCGCGCATCGAACTCCGGAACCAGCGGCTCATCGGCGACCCGATGGAGCCCCGGGCCGTCGTGGCCGAGTACGACGGCGACTCGCTGACGGTGACGATGTCGACGCAGGCACCGCACCAGTCCCGGGACCACCTGGCCGAGCGCCTGGGGCTGGACCCCGACCGGGTCCGGGTCGTCTCGCCGGACGTCGGCGGCGGCTTCGGGATCAAGGGCGGCTCCTTCCCGGACGAGATCATCGTCGGCTGGTGCGCGATGGAACTCGGACGGCCGGTCAAGTGGGTCTCGACGCGGTCGGAGGCCCACGAGGCCGACTACCAGTCCCGCGACTGGTACCTCGACGGGGAGCTCGCGTTCGCCGAGGACGGGGAGATCCGCGGGCTTCGACTCCGCGCCGACCACACGGTCGGGGCGTACTACGCCTTCGCGCCGACGCTCGCCGGGAACGTCGAGACGCTCATCGCCGGCCAGTACGAGATCCCGGCGATCCACGGCCGCACGGTCGGGAGCTTCACGAACACCGCGCCGATCGCGCCCTACCGGGGCGCCGGACGGCCGGAGACCATCTACTTCCTGGAGCGGCTGATCGACCGGGCCGCGGCGGAACTGGGGATGGACCCCGTTGCGTTCCGCCGCCGGAACCAGATCCCGTCGGACGCGTTCCCCCACGAGACGGCGGTCGGCGTCGTCTACGACAGCGGCGACTACGAACGGGCCCTCGACGCCGCCCTGGAGGCGGTCGGGTACGACGCCCTCCGCGAGCGCCAGCAGCGCCTCCGCGAGGAGGGGCGATACCTCGGCATCGGCGTCTCGTGTTTCGTCGAGAACTCGGCGTCAGCGCCCGGGATGGGCGAGACGGGCCGGGTCCACGTCGCGGACGACGGCACGGTCACCGCCTACCTGGGGACCCACGACCACGGGCAGGGGCACGGAACGACCTTCGCGCAGCTGCTGGCCGACGAACTCGAGGTCCCGTACGAGGACGTGGTGATCGAGGAGGGCGACACGGCCGACCTTCCGGAGGGGGTCGGCACGTTCGGCAGCCGGAGCGCGGCCCTGGGCGGGAGCGCGGCGGTCCAGGCGGCGACCGAGGTCAGGGAGCGTGCCCGGGAGCTGGCCGCGGACCACCTCGAGGCCCCGCCGACGGACCTGGAGTACGAGGGCGGCGCGTTCCACGTCAGGGGTGCGCCCGACCGGTCGGTTCACCTGCGGGAGCTCGCGTCGGTCGACGAGGTGGAACTGGCGGCCACGTCCTACTACGACCCCCCGAACTACGGGTTCTCCTTCGGGACGCACGTGGCCGTCGTGGAGGTCGACCCGAAGACGGGCGAGGTCGACTTCGAGCGCTACGTCGCCGTCGACGACTGCGGCGAGATCATCAACCCGCTCATCGTGGAGGGGCAGATCCACGGCGGCGTCGCCCAGGGGATCGGCCAGGCGCTGTACGAGGAGGCGGTCTACGACGAGAACGGCCAGCTCCTGACCGGATCGCTCCAGGACTACACGCTCCCGAAGTCCCACCAGCTTCCGGAGATAGAGACGGAGAAGACGGTCACCCCGAGCCCGCACAATCCCCTCGGGGTGAAGGGGACCGGGGAGAGCGGGACGATCGCCGCGACGCCCGCGGTCGCCAACGCGGTCGTCGACGCGCTCGAACCGTTCGGCGTCGACGATCTGAAGCTGCCGATCACCGCCGAAACCGTCTGGCGAGCCCCCCGGGAGGCCGAGTGACCGGGATCAGCCGCCCTTGAGCGGAGCCGTACTCTCCAATTATTTGTGAACGAACGGGTCTCGGATCGCCTCACGCCTCGGGAGAGGGGGAGAGTCCCGCGGCGTCGAGTTTCGCCCGGAGGATCGCCGCGACCGCGAGCACGGGATAGGTCCACTGCATCTCGCCGTAGAGGTACGAGCAGAGGCCGTGGGCCTCGATGTGGCTCGGCAGCGTCCGCCCGTGGAGCAGTCGCTGGCGCTTCGTCGTCACGCCCTCCAGCCGGTCGAGGACCTCCGCGGCCGAGAGCGTCGCCTCGTCGCCGTCGACCAGGACCCGAACGGCGCATCCGAGTTCGTCGAGCGACCGGCGCGCGTGGCGCAGCGACTCCCGCTCGGTGTCGAGGGTCCCGAGGAAGGTTCCCCGTCGGCTGGCGGCCTCCTCGGCGGCCCCGGCGACCGCCGCGCGGAACTGTGGGGTGACGGACACGTCGCGATCCGAGCACACCGCGGTGGTGAGATCCGGCCCCAGTTCGGCCGCGAGGTTCGTCGCCAGGGGCTCGTCGTAGGCCTCCTCGTAGTGCGGGACGGCCATCACCGTCTCGCGATAGGCCGCGCGGACCTGCTCCATCGCGTCGGTCGACCTGACGCCGGAGGAGAGCGACGGCACGCCAGCGGGCACGGCTTTCGGCCGACTCGGATCGATCTCGCGCACGCGATCCGCGAACCGCCGAAGCGCCTCGCGCTCCATATCGAGTTCGGTGCGCTCGGTCTCCACCCGGTCGAGCGCGCTGTCGATGGGCGCCACGCGGTCGCCGGCCGGTAGCGGCCTGCCGTCGTCGTCGGGGGAACTGATGGCCACGTCCATGTGAGGGGCTAACGCATGACTGAAATATAGATTTTACCTATGCTCGGGTCGGGCCCAGTGAGCCCGCCACGCCAGCATGGTCGCGGGAGGCAGACAAAGTTAATTAAACAATTGAGGGTGGGGACTGGTGGTGCCGGCCGCCGTCGCGTCCGGTGGGCTCACGCCGGGTCGTCGACCGGCCGCGACACCTCGAAGACGTACCCGTCCGGGTCCTCGATCAGGCACAGCCGGCGGCCCCAGTCGACCTCGCGCGGCGGCGTGAGGACGGTCGCCCCGCGGTCGACCGCGCGCTCGTGGACCGCGTCCACGTCCTCGACGTCGAGGACGATAACCAGTCCGTCCCCGCGATCCGGGCCGGGCGGCGTCATCCCGAACGCGGCCAGCGTGTCGGCGTCGAAGTCGGCCTGCACGACGAGCGAACACTCGCCCGTCCGGAACGTCGCCTTGGACGCCGAGCGCTCGCGCACGTCGAGGCCGAACACCGACTCGTAGAACGCCACCGTCTCGTCGACGTCGCTCACCTGGAGGAAGGTCTGGAGTAGTCGAGGGGGCATACCCGTCGACTCGGGCGGCCTGCACTAAACGGTTGTTCCCGACGCCGATCCCGGAGAACCGACACGAGCGCGCTGGGCGGGATCGAACCGCCGGATCTCGTTCGTCTCCGCGGGTGTCGATCACCCATCGGCGCCGCAGGGGGCGTCGGAGAGAACCCCGGAACGCGGCACCATCGGGGGAGACGTCGGTCTCGCCGCCGGGGCGCTACCGCGTCGCGTTCCGGGCCGGTCGGTTCGCCGTGACCTGCGCGGTGCCGAGGCTGTCGCCCGTCGTCGCGTCGAAGGTGTGGATCGCGTCGGGGGAGACGGAGACGGTCACGCTGTCGCCGACGCCGACGGAGTTCATCACGGCCTCGTCGCTCGACTGCACGACCAGGTCGTCGCCGAGACCGGCGTCCAGATAGTACCACGTGAAGTCGCCGAAGGTCTCGACGACGGTGACGGTCCCGTCGATCGTCGGCAGCGCGGGGTCGCCGTCGAACGCGGCGGCCTCGGGGCGGACGCCGAGCCGAACCGGACCCTCGGGGACGCGCTCGCGGAAGCGATCGGCCCACCGCTCCGGGACGTCGAGGCGCGGGCCGCCCTCGACCTCGAAGTGCGCGCCGCCCGCGGTGCCGAAGGTGGCGTCGTACAGGTTCATGCTGGGCGAGCCGATGAAGTCCGCGACGAACTCGTTGGCGGGTTCGTGGTACAGTTCGAGCGGGCGGTCGAACTGCTCGACGACGCCGTCCTCGATCAGCAGGATGCTGTCGGCGACGGTCATCGCGTCCTCCTGGCTGTGGGTGACGTGGATGAACGTCGTCCCGGTCTCCTGCTGGATGCGGCGGAGTTCCGTGCGCATTCGCAGGCGGAGCCGCTGGTCGAGCGACGACAGCGGTTCGTCGAAGAGGATCACCTCCGGTTCGCGGACGAGGCTCCGACCGAGCGCGACGCGCTGTTGCTGCCCGCCCGAGAGCTGATCGGGCCGGGCGTCGAGTTTGTCCTCGATCTCCAGCAGGTCGGCGGTCTCGCGCACGCGCCGGTCGCGCTCGTCGGCGTCGACGCCCGCCATCCGCAGCCCGAAGGCCATGTTCTCCCGTACCGACTTGTGGTCCCAGAGCGCGAGGTTCTGGAACACCATGCTGAGGTCGCGCTCCCGGGCGGGCCGGTCGGTCACGTCCTCGCCGTCGATGCGGACCTCACCCTCGGTTGGCGCCTCCAGACCGGCGATCATCCGCAGCAGCGTCGACTTGCCGCTGCCGCTCGGCCCGAGGATCATCGTGTACTCGCCCTCGGTGAACGATGCGTCCACGTCGTCGACGGCGACGAGGTCGCCGAAGCGCTTCGTGAGTCCGTCGAGTTCTATCTTGCCCATGTCAGATCGCCCCCGTTCCCTTGGCGATGCCCTTGCCCAGGTACTTGACCATCAGCCAGAACAGCGCCAGCACCGGCAGCACGACCACGACGCTCGCGGCCGTCAGCAGTCCCCAGTCGACCTGGTACCCGCCGAGCAGCTGGGTCACCTTCACCGGGACGGTGAACTTCGCCGAGTTGGTCGTCAGGATGTACGCGAACATGTACTCGCCCCACGAGATGATGAAAGCCAGGATGGCGACGGCGACGATCGCCGGCATCGCCTGCGGGACCGTCACGTGCCGGAACGCCCCGAACTCCGTCGCCCCCTCGACCTTCGCGGCCTCCTCCAGTTCCCGCGGGATCGACTCCAGGTACGACTGGAGGATCCACAGGCAGAACGGCAGCGCCAGCATGCTGTGCAACAGCGTCAGCGCCACCGGATTGTTCAACAGGCCGTAGGCCGCGAACATCCCGTACATCGGCACGATGAGCGCCGTGTTGGGGAACATGTACGTCAGGAGCACGAGGCGGGCGACCGTCCGCCGCCCCGGGAACACGTACCGCGTGATCCCGTAGGCCGCCAGCAGCGCGACGACCGTCGTCAGCACCATCGTCCCCACCGCGGCCAGCAGGCTGTTGACGATGCTCCCGACGAGTCCCACCTCGGTCAGCGCGCTCTGGTAGTGGGTGAACGTGATCGTCGGCGGGACGAGGTGCAGGTCGCTCCCGTAGATCACGTCGTTGGGCTGGAGCGACGTCTTCACCAGCCAGTAGAAGGGCAGGATGAAGACGAGCGCCACGATCGCCAGGTAGACGTACCTGACGGCGTTGGCGATCCGCCGGGATCGGGACACCGGCGGCGCGCTCACGCCGATCCCTCCTCTAACACCTGGTTGCGCCAGAAGAACGCCACCACGAACACGATCAGCATGAGCAGGAGAACGACGCTGATCGCGTTCCCGCGGGCGATCGCCTGACGCTTGAACGCCACCTCGTAGACGAACACCGGCAGCGTCGTCGTCGCGGTGCCCGGCCCGCCGTTGGTGAGCAGCCAGATCATATCGAAGATGTTGAACGTGATGAGAAAGCCGAGGAGCCCGAGCACCGACAGCGCGCTGGAGAGGTGCGGGTAGGTGACGTGATAGAACTCGCTCCACAGCCCCGCCCCCTCGATGCGGGCGGCCTCGTACTGCTCGCGCGGGATCGTCTGGAGCACGGCGAAGACGATCAGGGCGACCAGCGGCACCCACCGCCAGGCGTTGACGAAGGTGACCGCCGCCAGGGTGAACTGCTCGTTGACGAACGGCGTAAAGGGCGTCGAGATGAGCCCCAGCTCCTGCTGCAACAGGACGTTGATCGGCCCCCAGGAGCCGTTGAACATCCACCGCCAGAGGATCCCCGTCACCGCGGTCGGGATGACGAAGGGGAGGAGGATGGCGGTTCGCAGCCCGTCGCGGCCGGGGAACTGTCGGTTCAGTGCCATCGCGACGGTGACGCCGAAAAAGCCCTGCAGCGCCAGGTTGCCGACCGTCCAGACGAGCGTCTTCACCGTGAACGACCAGAAGTTCTCCTGGGTGAGCAGCCACCGGTAGTGGTCGAGGCCGACGAACGCGCCGGTGTCGATGTTCAGGAAGCTCAGCCTGATCGCGCCGATGAAGGGGTAGACGAGGACAGCCGCGATCAGCGCGATCGCCGGCAACACGAGGCCGACGCCGGTCAGCGTCTCCTCGTCAATGTCGACGCCGGCCGGCGCGAACGCGTCCACGCGATCGCGGACGCTCACGGCGACACCTCTCCCGCGGGCGTGGCGGCCGGCGCCGCGACGTGGATCGTCTCGCTCGGGAACATCGTCACAGCTCGCTGCTCGCCCCGATCCCGGTGACCTCTTCGAGGTGGCTCTGGCCCCATTCGGCGACCGTCTCGGGCGACTTGTCCTGCCCGATCAGCTGGTTGACGATGGAACCCAGCGGGAAGTTCCCCTCGATCACGCCGATGCCCTGGCCGACGTAGGTGTCGTTCTCCATGTGGATGTCGCGGAAGCCGGGGTAGGCCATGTCCTCCAGGCTGTGCTGGATCTCGACCATCTGCTTCATCGGCTGGTTGGCGTGGGCGCCCTCCCAGTACACGTCGGCGTTCCAGCCGGCCTCGTGAACCGGGACGAACAGCGTCGGATTGAGGGTCCGCATCCACCAGCCGTAGACGTCGGGGCGGTGGATGAACTTCATGTACTTCGTGATGGCGTCTTTCTTCTCCTCGTTGAACACGGAGACGCCGTCGATGGACACCCAGCGGGCCCGGGAACCGGCGCCCCAGGAGCCGCTCTCGGCGGGCGCGGGGACGGTCATCGGCTGGGACATCGGCTTCCAGCGCGAGGGATCGTCCATCGCCACGATGGGCGCGGTGTAGCTGGTCGTCGAGTGGCTCGTCCCCTGCCGGAGCGCGCGCGACCACTCGGGCCACGACCAGTTCACCGCCGAATCGGGCACCGTCTGGTTCCAGAGCTGCTTGTAGAAATCCAGCATCTGGACCGTGTTCTCGGTGTCGAACATGATCTTGCCGTCGGGGCCGAACACGTAGGCGTCCTTCAGCGAGAGCATCTGGTACACCTGCTTGTACGCGAAGTGCGTGTTCGACGCCGCCATCACGTAGCCGTACTGGTCGTTACCGGGGTCGGTCACCTGGCTCATGCCGTCGAGCCACTGTTGCCAGTTCTGGGGCGGCCAGTCCAGGTCGCCGAACGTGTCCGTCCGGTAGAAGTACATGAACCCCTTGTTCCAGTTGGGGATGCCCCACTGACCACCGTCGTAGTTGTACTGCTGGACGGTCTTGTCGTAGTAGCTGTACTCGCTGTCCAGTTCGTCCATGATGTCCGAGACGTCGGCCAGGTGCCCCCGCCCGTGGAACTCCTGGGCGAGCACCGGCGTGTTGAACCAGAAGTCGGGTTCGTTGCCCGAACTCAGCGCGCTCTGGAGCTTGGCGTACACGCCGCCCCACGTCTGGGGCTCCTGGCGCACCTCGATGTTCGGATGCTCGTCCATGAACTTCTGGTTCAGCTCCTCGAAGACGTCGATCCGGTGGGGGACGTTCTCCTGGTGCCACCAGACCAGTTCGACGGTCTCCGACCCCGCGGAGCCCGTCGTCCCGCCCGAGGCGCCGTCGCCCGAACCGCCGTCGGAGCCGCCGTCCGACCCGCCGTCGCCCGAGCTCCCACCGTCGCCGCCGTCCCCGCCGGTCCCGCTGAAACAGCCGGCGAGCAGCGCGCTGGTCGACGCCGAACCCGCGGCCAGGAACGTCCGCCGCGAGGACGACGACGTCCCGCCGCCGCTTCCGTCGCTTCCGTCGCTGGACGAGTGGCCGGGCTTGCCATTCGATGTCATGCCGTTTGGACGTAGTGAAATTATAGAACATAAAGGTTACCCAGTCGACGCGACAGATAGCCCGGCTCGGGACGCAGCGGCGGCTGGGCGATCGCGGCTCGCGTCGCCGTTCGTCACCGGTCGGCCGGGTGGGTCAGATCGTACCGCGCGGCGAGGTTCTCGATCCCGCGACGCGCGTCGTCGTTCAGCGGGACGCCGCGCGCCTCGTTCTCGCGTTTCGCCATGGTCTCCAGTTCGCCCGGCAACCGGATCTCGTCGACGCCGTCCCGGGTCTCCTGGCGCTTGAGCTGTTCGACGTACGCGTCCACCGCCGCCTCGAACGCCTCGTACTCGCGGAACGCCTCGACGTCGACGGCGCCGACGAAGTGGCCGAGGCGCATCGGCTCTTCGAAGGCGTCGTACAGCGGCCCGACGGAGGGGCTGGGCCCCACGCCCGTCAGGAGGCCACAGAGCACGTCCACGACGAGCGCGAGGCCGAACCCCTTGGGGCCGCCGACGGGCCGGAGCGCCGCGACGTCGTCGGGGACCGTCGTCGGCTCCCCCTCCGCGTCGAGGGCCCAGTCGGTCGGGAGTTCGTCGTCCGCCTTGGCGGCGTGATCGATCTTGCCCATGGCGCCGACGCTGGTCGCCATGTCGAGCGTAATGGGGAACTCCCGACCGGTGGGGACCGAAAAGGAGATCGGGTTCGTGCCGAGGAACGCGGACACACCGCCGAAGGGCACGACGTCCGGGCCGACGTTCGTCATCGCCAGCCCGATGTACCCCTCCGCGGAAGCGCGCTCCGTGTAGTAGGCCGCCGTCCCGAAGTGGTTGCTGTTGGTCACGGCCGCGACGCCGATCCCCGCCTCGCTGGCCCGTTCCATCGCCGCGTCCATCGCTACCACGCCTGCGCTCTGCCCGGGGCCGTCGTCGGCGTCGACGAGGACCGCGCCGTCGGCGACGCGGTCGACCCGGATGTCCGGGTCCGCGTTGAAGCCACCGGCCTCGAACTTCTCGACGTACGTCTCCAGCCTGGCGATCCCGTGCGAGTCGACCCCCCGGAGGTCCGCCCGCACCAGGGCGTTGGCGACCCGTTCGGCGTGGTTCGGGGCGACGCCCGCCGCCAGCAGGACCTCCCGCGCGAACGATTCGAGTTCAGCGGCGTCTATGCGGCCCTCGGACCCGAGACTCCTCTCGGTCATTCGTGCTACCACGTCGCGAACAATCCGTAATAAATCTTGATCCCGTGGCGGAGCGGGCCGTCACCGAACGGTGTAACCGCCGTCGATGAGGACCGACTCGCCGGTGACGTACGACGAGGCGTCCGAGGCGAGGTACACCGCCAGCGGCGCGATGTCTTCGGGGCGGGCGAACTCGTCGAACAGCATCTCGGTCTTCCACTTCTCGATCTGCTCTGCGTCGTCCGAGAGGATGTCGGTGTCGACGTACCCGGGGTTGATGTTGTTGACCCGGATGCCGTACTGGGCCCACTCCGAGGCGAGCTGGGTCTTCAGCCCCTCCATGCCCGCCTTGGAGGCCTGGTAGTCGACGTGGGCCTGGGGGTAGTTGGCGATGAACGCCGACATCGACGAGACGTTGACGATCGACCCGCCGCCGGCGTCGATCATCTCCCGACCAGCGTACTTCGCACAGAGGAACGCCCCGGTGAGGTTGATCTCCAGGGTCTTCCGGAAGTCCTCGACCGGCTTCTCCTCGGCGGGGGTGTGGATGGCGATGCCGGCGTTGTTGACGAGGACGTCGACGCCGCCGAAGCGCTCGACGGTCGCCGCCACCAGCGCCTCGACGTCGCCCTCGTCGCTCACGTCCGTCGGCACGGCCTGAGCCTCGACGCCCGTCGCGTCGGCCAGTTCCCGGGCCGCCGCCTCCCCCTCGTCGGCCGAGCGGTTGGCGATCACCACGTTCGCGCCCGCCTCGGCCAGGCCGTGGGCGATGGCGTTGCCGATGCCGCGGTTGCCGCCGGTGACGATGGCCGTCTCTCCGTCCAGTCGGAATCGGTCGAGCACTGCCATATGGGTGAGTCTCAGAAGCACTCCGAATAAAAGTTTCGCAGGTACGGCCGCGGTCGGGGGCTCTGACGGCGGGAGCGGCGCTCGACGGCGACCGGATCAGACGCCGTGGGGGTGGATCGTCGCGCGCAGCGCTCCGCCGTCGGCCTGGGTCTCGTAGGCGTCCGCGACGTCCTCCAGGGCGACGGGGTAGTTGAGCAGTTTTTCGAAGGGGTACTCGTCGCGGGTGTCCTCCAGCAGGTCGACCGCGGTCTCGAACTCGCTGGGCGGCGCGGCCTTGCTCCCCCGGATCTGGAGTTCCTTCTGGACGATCCGGGTCGGGTTGATCTCCACGTCGCCGGAGTAGGCGTAGTGGCCCGCCTCGACGAAGACCCCGCCGTCGTGGGGGATCTCGATCGCCTGGCGCACCGTCTGGGGGACGCCGGTCGCCTCGACGACGGCGTCGGGACCGGGCGCGCCCTCGGTCGCCTCCTTGACCGCGCGGATCAGGTCGTCCTCGCCGTCGTGGGCGGTCACGTCGACCGTGTCGGTGGCGCCGAACTCCCGCGCGAGGTCGAGGCGCTCCTCGATGGCGTCGATGGCGATGATCTGTCCGGCGCCGGAGACGTCGGCGGCGACCATCGTGAGCAGGCCGATCGGGCCCGCGCCCTGGACGGCGACCGAACTCCCGATGCCGACGCCCTCGCGGACGTTCGGGAGGCCGGGCATCTTCGCGCGTTCGTAGGCGTGGACGCCGATGGACATCGGCTCCGAGAGCGCTCCCACCCGCACGTCCATGTCGTCGGGCAAGCGGAACACCTCCGTCTGTTCGGGGAGGACGAGGTACTCGCTCATCCCGCCGACGTTCTTCGAGTCGAGGGGCGCCAGTCCCAGCCCCGTGACGCCCGTGAACAGCACCTCGCGGGTCGGCATGTTCTCGGAGTACCAGTCGTCCTCGACCTTCCAGAAGGGGACGCCCGTGATCGGGTCGCCCACCTCCAGGGGACGCCCACGGGCGTCCTCGGTGACGTTCTCGCCGAGTTTCTCGACGCGGCCGACGAACTCGTGACCGGGGAGGATCGGGAAATCGAGGTCCATCCCTCCCTCCGCGATGTGGATGTCCGTGCCGCAGACGCCGTTGGCCTCGACCCGCATCAGCACGTCGTTGGGGCCGATCTCGGGGAGGTCCACCTCGCGGACGTCGAACTCGCCGGGCTCCTCCATCACCACGGTCTTGGTCTTCATACCTAGCCGAGTCAACACCGAACGATCACTTGAATCTTGGGTCGGCCGTGCGCCGATCGCGTCCCGCCGGCGACCCCGACACGGCCTCGAGGGCCGCTACAGCCCCACCCGGGACCGGTACTCGGGCACCCCGCGCACGCCGACGCGGGTGCGGTAGAGCGCGCCCGCCCGGGGGTGATCGTCGGCGTCGTCGCCCTCGCCGACCGCGGTCGTGACGTACACGTCGGCGCGGTCGGGGCCGCCGAAGGCGAGGCTGGAGGCCTTCGGCGGCGGCACCTGCAACCGAGACACCTCGGTCCCGTCGGGGGCGTACCGGACCACGCAGGCGGCGTCCCACCGGGCGTTCCAGACGTGACCCGCGGCGTCGACGGTGAGACCGTCGGGCACGCCGGTCTCGTCGGTCGTGTCGACGAAGGTGCGGCGGTTCGACAGCGCCCCCGTCGCCTGGTCGTAGTCGTAGGCGTAGATCACGCGGTCGTCGGAGACAGCCATGTAGAGGGTCGACCGGTCGAGGCTGAAGCCCATCCCGTTGGGGATGTCGAGGCCGTCGTCGACGCGCTCGACCGTCCCGTCGACGCCGATCCGGTAGAGGCGGCCGAGGCGGTCGTCGGTCGGCATCGTCCCCGCGAACACCCGGCCGCGCGGGTCCGCGACGACGTCGTTGAACCGGGAGCCGGCCTCGTCGGCCAGCCCCTCGACCACGACGTCCACGACGCCCTCCCCCCGTGCCCAGCGGGCGATCCGCCCGCCGCCCATGCACAGGAGGAGCGAGCCGTCTTCCTGCAGGGTGAAGCCGCCGACGGCGCGGTCGGCCCGGAAGACGCGGCCGTGCTCGTCGGTCGCGGGGTCGTACCGGTAGAGGTCCCCGGCCGGGATGTCGACCCAGTAGAGCGCGTCCTCGTCGGGATGCCACAGGGGCCCCTCGCCGACCGTCAGGTCGTAGTCCGCGAGCAGTTCGAGGCCGCCGATCGCCGTCGAGTCCGTCGGGTCAGTGCGGTCCTCTGCCATCGTCACAGGTCCCGCCAGGAGCGCGTCGGCTCCCAGTCGAGCACCTCGCGGGCCTTGTCGATGCTGATGAGCGTCTCGTGGGGGTCGAGGTCGGCGCGCACCTCGGCGTCCGGGTAGTACTCGGCGACGAGGCGGTCGTTGTCGACCTCGGCGGTGGTGTCGGCGGCGACCGCCCAGAACCGCTCGTGGCCCGAGAAGTCGGCCTCGACCGCGCGGCGGGCGACCGACGCCGCGTCCGCGGCGTGGACGTACGAGAACAGCACGTCGCGAGTGGTGTGGTGCCAGGCCTCACGGAGGCCGTCCAGGGACCGATCCGGCTCGACGAACTCCTCCCTGATCTCCGCCTCCGAGGCGACCCAGGGGTACCGGAGGCTGGCGATGCTGTCGGGACCGTCGTCGAGGCGGCCGAAGCCGTCCGCGGTGACCTCGACCGAGTGCTTCCCGAGAGCGTAGGGATCCCGCGGCGTGAGCGGGTGAGCCTCGTCGACGGGGAGGTAGTCGATCTCCGCGGGCGCGTCCTGGTAGACGGCGCCGAGGACGTTGATGCTGGAGGGGATGACCACGTCGTCGATGCCGAGGTGGGTCGCTGCCTCCAGGACGTGGTAGGTCGAGACCACCTGGCTCTCGTAGGTGACGTGCCAGGGGTGCTCGACCGGCCAGCGGATCGTCCCCATGTGGACCACGGCGTCGGCGTCGCTCGCGGCGAGGGCGCCGTACACCTCCCCCGCGTCCAGCAGGTCGGTCGTCCGGTACTCGTCGGAGACCTCCTCGCGGCGCTTGCCCCGGGCGACGTTCACCGTGTCGTAGCCGTGCTCGCCGAAGTGGTCGAGCAGGGCCTCGCCCACGATGCCGTTCCCGCCGGTAACCGCGACGGTGTCGATGGACATGTGCGCCAGTCTGCAGGTCGAGCACTTAAGGCTACTGGCGGTCCAGTACGCGGTGATCGGCAACGCCCCGGTCGACGACGGGTGACCGACGACGGGGGGACCGGAGCAAGCTTCTTGGGTAGCGTGCGAGTATCGGCGAGGCGCATGTCCGGCCCTCGTGTCAGCGACGACTACCGGTTCAGGGGCATCGACACCGTCTTCCTGGAGAACGAGCACCTCCGCGTCGAGGTGTTGGCCGGGAAGGGCGCCGACGTGACCGAGATACGGGACAAGCGCACGGACGTGAACGTGCTGTTCGAGGCGCCCCACCAGTGGTACGGCGCCGACCACCCGGAGGTCGGCGTCTCCGACCGTGACTTCGCGTTCCTCGACCGCTACCCCGGCGGCTGGCAGGACGCGCTGCCGATGGCCGGCGGCGGCGCCGACGCCGGCGGCGCTCCCTTCGCCCAGCACGGCGAGTCCTCGATCGTCCCCTGGTCGGCGACGATCACCGAAGACTCCGCCGAGCGCGCTGCCGTCCGCTTCGAGGTCGACCTGTCGCGGTACCCGTTCCGCGTCGAGCGCGAACTCTCGCTGGCGGCGGGCGAGCCCCGCCTGCACGTCGCGGAGACGGTCACGAACCGCGGCGAGGTCGAACTGCCCTACAGCTGGCTCCAGCACATCGCGCTGGGCGAGCCGCTGGTCGCACCCGGCGCGCGCCTGGCGGCCGACTGTGACCGCGTGCTGGTCGACCCCGACCACGACCCGCCGACGCGTCGGCTCCCGAAGGGCGCCACCTTCGAGTGGCCCGTCTGCGACCCCGGCGACGTGCCCGACGATGCGGACGTCGCGCCCGACGAGCCGATCGACCTGCGCGAGTTCCCGCCCCGCGAGGCGCGCGTCCACGACATCGCCGCGCTCGCGGACTTCTCGTCGGGGGCCTACGCGGTGAGCAACCCCGACCTCGACCTCCGGGTCGACGTCTCCTTCGACGCCGACCTCTACGAGTACGTGTGGTACTGGGGGGCCTTCGGCGGTTTCGAGGCGGCGCCCTTCTTCGGCCGCAACTACAACGTCGGACTCGAACCGTGCACCTCGCGGCCGGTCGCGGGCCTCGACGCCGCCGTCGAGAACGGGACCGCGAACCGACTCGACGCCGGCGAGTCCGTCTCGACCGAACTCGACCTCGCCGTCGGTCCCGTCGACGAGTGAGGGAGACGACCACCGCCGCCGGAACAGGCGACACTTAGACGTCGATCGTCGGGATCGATCCGCCGTCGACCCGGTAGTTCGAGCCGGTGACGTAGGAGGCGCGCTCGGAGGCGAGGAAAGCCACGACGTCGGCGACCTCCTCGGGTCTGGCGAGTCGATCGAAGACGATGTTCGGGCAGTCCGCCTCGATGAACTCCCGGCGCACCTGCTCGACGGACTTGCCCTCCGCGGCGGCGCGCTCCTCGAAGAGCTCCTCCACCAGCGGCGTCAGGGTCGTCGCGGGCGACACGGCGTTCACGAGGACGCCCTCCTCGCCGTAGGTCTTCGAGAGGTTCTTGGTGAGGTTGACGACGGCCGCCTTCGAGGAGTCGTAGTGCGGTTTGAAATCGTCCGGGATCGTGGCCGCCTCCGAGGCGACGTTGACGACGCGTCCCCAGCCCTGCTCGCGCATGTGGGGGAGGGCGGCCTTCGTCGCCCGAACGGTCCCCGTCACGTTCGCGTCGTAGACAGCCTCCCACTCGTCGATGGGCACCTCGTGGAGGGGCCGTTCGCTGCCGAGGGTGCCGACGTTGTTCACGAGGACGTCGACCCCGCCGAACGCGTCGACCGTCTCCGACACCAGTCGCTCGACGTCGTCGTCGTCGGTGACGTCAGCCCGGACGGCCAGCACGTCGCCCCGTTCGCGCAGGTCCGCGGCGGTGGCCTCGAGGTCGTCCCGGGTCCGACCGCAGACGGTCACGGAACAGCCCTCCTCCAGCAACGTCGCGGCGACCGCCTCGCCGATCCCGCGCGTCGAACCGGTGACGATGGCCGCCCGACCGTCGATTCCGAGATCCATAGGTAGTGGGTGCCGACACCGGAAACATAAACGTTGTGCCGAGGGCGGAGTTCGTGAGACGCCTCTTCCCCGGCGGTAGCGGTGGAGCAGACGCCACTACCGTCGAGGATCCGAGAGGTCTGTGGGGGGTTTCTCCCGGAGGGTTAATTCGTCGCCGGGGGACCCGCGGTTCCAGGGATCGAACTGCAATATTGTTGGAGCAACAGGGGTGGAAGCATCCGGTACGTTATTGGTTCGGTCGGGGGAACGGGGTAGTATGACGACCGATGACGAGGGGGCAGGGAGGTCGATCAAGTCGGTTCGGAACGCCTTCGACGTCGTGGAGTACCTCCGGGAGTCGGGAGCGTCCACGGCCACGGAGGTGAGCGAGGCGCTCGACGTGCCGCTGAGTACGGCGCACATCTACCTCCAGACGCTCCAGGAGACGGGCTACGTCCGCCGGGAGGACGACGCGTATCGCATCGGCCTGCGGTTCCTCGACCTCGGCGGGTTCGCCCGTCACACGCTCGACCTCTACCACGCGGCGAAACAGGAGATCACCAAACTGGCGACCGAGACCGACGAGGTGGCCAACCTCGGCGTCGAGGAGAACGGACTGCGCGTGTTGCTCCACAAGGCCGAGGCCCCGGAGGGGATCTACGACAACCCGCCGATCGGCCAGTTCACCCGCATGCACTGGACGTCGCTGGGCAAGGCGATCCTCTCGACCATGTCGCCCGAGCGCGTCGAGTCCGTCGTCGAGCGCCACGGGCTCCCGCGGGCGACCGAGAACACGATCACGACGCTCGACGGCCTCCGCCGGGAACTCGAGGAGACCCGCGACCGCGGATACTCCATCGAGGACGAGGAGCGACGGGAGGGGATCCGCGCCCTCGGCGTCCCGATCGCCGCCGAGGGGAGCGCCACGACGGTCGCCGCCATCTCCGTTTCCGGTCCCCGTAACCGGCTCCTCGACAAGGAGGCGGAGGTCGTCGAGGCCCTCGAAAACGCGGCGAACGTGATCGAACTCCGCTACAAGCACTACTGAGCCCCCTCCAACATCGTTGAAACGTACACGGTCGTTCGTGAAAAACGGCGATTTCCCCCTCCGCGCCTCTCGTCCGGGGTCGCTTAGTCCCTCGACCCACGGCAGGGCCGCAATCCCTTTACATGGATATGAATGTAAAGGCCCGTCGGAGAAGTCGAACAGAATTTGCTGTACTCGCTTGACGCCGACGACGGCCCAGGCAGGTCGGCGTTCTATCGACTGGGACGTATCCGGATCGTTACGCGGATTTAGTGGATCTTTCGCGGAAACCCGTTAAATTTCGTCCGGAAACGGGGCGGCGATTATTTCGACGCTGGACGCCGCCCGTGGGAGTATGAAAAGTTCTGTTCGCGTCGAGCGACCGATCCACTGGGCGGCGGCTCGCTGGCGGAGGCGACGGGGTGATCCAACGATGTTAAAACGGCGTGGTCGAGAGAGGGCCACGGTTATGGTGGTCCACACCCCGTCGCACACCATGGACACCACCGCGTACGCCTTCGCGTATCAGCCGCCGTCGATCCACCACGCTCCCGGCGTCGTCGGCGAGCTGGAGCCGGTGCTCGACGCGAACGGGCTGTCTCGGGCGCTGCTGGTCACGGGGTCGACGGTCTCGACCGTATCGGCGGTCATGGACCCCGTCGAGGCGGGCCTGGGCGAGGCGCTCGTCGAGACGTTCACCGGCACGACGCCGGGGAAGTACCTGCGGACGGCGTACGAGGGCGCCCGCCGCGTGCGCGAGGTCGACGCCGACGTCGTCGTCGGCCTCGGCGGCGGGAGCAGCCTCGACCTGGCCAAACTGATCGCCGTCCTCGCGGGCCACGATCGACCCCTCGACGACGTCGTCGACGAGATCGTCGAGCGGGAGGCGATGCTGGTCCCCGAGGGCGACCTCCCCGCCGTGGTCGCGATCCCGACGACGCTCCCCGGCGCGGACATCTCCCAGGTCGCGGGCGTGAAACTGAGCCTTGACCCCGAGGGGACGCCACGGGGGGAGATCCCGAGCGGGGGCGTCTCGGACGCCCGGGTGATGCCGACCGCGGTGTTCCACGACCCGGAGCTCGTGGCGACGACGCCGACGCGCGTCCTCGCCACGTCGGCCATGAACGGCTACGACAAGGCGATCGAGATGCTGTACACCCGGAACCGGACGCCGATCACCGACGCGACCGCGATGCGGGGCCTGCGCCTCCTCCAGGCGAACCTGCCCGCGGTCGCCGCGGCGCCGCCCGACGAGGCGGCCCTGTCGCGGGTCCTCCAGGGGCTCGCCCTCGCCCAGTACGGCGTCTCGACGCCCGACGCCTACCGCGCCTCGATCATCCACGCCTTCGGTCACGCGCTCTCGCGCACCTACGACGTCCAGCAGGGGGCCGCCCACGGGATCGCCGCCCCGCACGTCCTCCGATATCTGTTCGACCGGGTCGACGCTCGGCGCGACCTGCTGGCCGAGGGACTCGGCGTGGCCGACGCCGCCCGCGACGACGAGGCGACGGCGGCCGCGGTCGTCGACGCCGTCGCCGCCACCCGCGACGCGCTCGACCTCCCGACCGAACTGCGAACCGTCGACGGCGCCGCCCGCGACGACGTGCCGGCGCTCGCCCGGGCCGTCCTCGACGACTCCTTCATGGCCGCCGCCCCGCCGGACCTCGACCCGACCCCGGCGGAGATCGAGGGCGTGTTCGAGGCGATGTGGTAGGGCGGGTCCGCAAAGGTGGTAGGGCGGGGTCGGGCCGCGACCCACGGCCGTCTCAGTCCCGCTTGCGCCGGGAGGCGTGCGAGATCCCGTCCGCGATGCGACCGAGCCCCGACCCGGGGTCGGCGCCGCGGTCGTCGCGACCGTCACCGCGGTCCTCGCGTCCGTCCCCGGGGTTGTCGCGACGGGCACCCCGGTCGCGGTCCGGTCGCGGTCGGTGGGTCTTCCGGGCGTGCCGGCTCAGGTCGGGGAAGCGTTCGGCGGCCGGGGCGGCCAGCGGGAACTCGCCGTGGTAGGCGTCGGGTTCGCGGTCGACGCCCGTGACGGTTCGGATCGCGTCGGCGAGCGACTCGTAGTTGTCGCCGACGACGTCCTGGACGAGCGTCGGCACGCCCGCGCGGTCGCACAGTTCGCGGGCGGCCTCGCGGCCGACCCAGACGGTTTCCGCCGCCCGGTCGACGAGCACCAGCGCGAACGGCGTCTCGCCGAACTGCGCCTCGAGGAACGCCTGGGACGCCTCGTGGTCCCACTCGACGGCCGCGACGTCGTCGAGTCGCCTGAGGGCCGACGCCGCCGCCGAGCAGAACGGACAGTCCCCGTCGAAGATCAGGACGCCTCGGTACTCGGTGTCGGTCTCCTGGGTCATGGTCGGTAAGTCGTGTTCGCGGGTGAAATCGGTGACGTCTCGGTCGTCGACCGCGGTCGGTGACCGCCGCGACGGCGCCGGGATGTGGACGGCCCCCCGCCGCTGAGCCGCCAGCCAGTCATTCGAGCTTCGAGCGCCCGGGCGGCTGGTCGTTGTCGGCGCGGACGCGCAGCATCGCGTCGTACTGGTCGACGACCAGGCGCACGTCCGAGCGTGGCTTGGCGACGCAGGGGAGGACGTAGCCGGCCGCCCGGTCGGTGTCGTAGTAGCGCCGAGCGGCGGACATGTCGACCTCGCCCTCGACCAGGTGGGACGCGCAGGTGATACACCAGCCCTGCTGGCAGTCGGCGGGGAGCCACAGCCCCGCGGCACGGGCCGCGGCGAGGATCGACTCGTCCTCGCGAACCGACAGCTCGAACGCCTCGCCGGCCTCGTCCATGTCCGCGTCGTCGGGCACCTCGATCGTCACGGACCACCGCTCGGTGGTGTCGTCGTCCATTCAAAAGCGAGCGGGAGGCGGGGTTACGCCGAGTCGTTGAAGCGGTTGTTCGTCGAGTACGGCGCGTCGCCGGGCTCGCCCCGGACGAAGTGGCCGGCGGGGTTGCACTCGTCGTCGCGCTCGCGCGAGAGCAGTTCGATGAACCAGGCCTCGTGGTCGATCTCCTCGTTGAGGATGCGCTGGGCCATGTCGTAGGTGCGCGGGTCCGCCCCGCGGGTCATGTCGCAGACCTCGCTCCAGGTGCGGATCGCACAGCGTTCGGCCTCCAGCAGGACCTCCAGGATGTTCTCCGGGGTCGGGTCCTCGGGGAGGTACGCGTCGGCGCAGGACGCGCGGTCGGCGAAGTCGCGGATGTCGTTCGGGAGCGAGCCGCCGAGTTCGTAGACTCGCGGCATCACGAGTTCGAAGTGCGCGCGATCCTCCAGGCGCGCGTCCTCGGTGATCTCCTTGTAGTCCTCCTCGCCGGCCAGGTGGGTTCGGAGGTTCGTGTAGTAGTAGTAGGTCGTGAACTCCGCGCCGATGGCGTCGATCAGCTTCTCGCGGAGTTCCTCGGGATCGCAGCCCCGCTCGCGCACGACCTCGGCACCGACGCGCTTGCTCGTATCGCCCGGGTCGACGTGTCCAGACATGTGCGGTTTCTCGTCGGCCATAGGTAACACCCGGTCACGAATTGTGCCTCCACCGTCATATAACCTACCTTGGCGATAGACAACTTTCGTTTCGGACCCCCTCCCGATTGGCCGCTGCCGACCGATTTTATACGTCTGACGCTGACTGTTCAATTGGCAGAAGCTAAATGATCGACTCGCCCCTCACCGCCGACGAACTCCGGGAGTTCGAGTTCGTGGTCCGGTTCGACCGCGGCGTCGACGAACTGATGGACCTGTTCTACGAGTACCCGAGCCTGACGACGCGGTCGTCGGTCTGTTTCTCGACGCGCGAGACGATGTGGCGAATCGACCACGCCCGCGGCAGCGAGGCGGCCCTGGAGGCGTTCGACCGCGTGTTCCTCGACGAGAACCGGTGTAACGAGTGTCTGGACGTCCCCAACTGCGAGACGCGACGGGCCTACCACGTCCTCGACCGGAAGCCCAACGCCCGGACGATCTACACGTACCGGAAGGAGGTCCACCGGTGTCACTCCATCCCCCACCACGTCATCGAACACGTCGGTGACGGCGTCGTGTTCGACTCGCGCCGCAGCGACGGCGAGTACCGCTGGCGCATCCTCTATCTGGGCGACCAGCCGATCGGCGTACTGTACGACGAGATCGAGTCGATCCTCCGCGACGGCCTCCACCTGGAGGTGGCCCACCTCTCGCGGGTCGGCAACTGGGACGCCGAGTCCCGGATCGCCGCCGAACTCTCGCCCGCCCACTGGCAGGCCCTGGAGGCCGCCGTCGAACACGGCTACTACGCCCGGCCCCGCGAGGTCACCGTCGCGGACCTCGCCGACGAACTCGGCGAACCGCGGTCGACGATCCAGTACCGGCTGCGCACCGCGGAGGACCTGATCATCAGCCGCTTCGTCGACGCCGGACTCTGACCGCGACCGCCTGGCGGCTGTCAGGGTCGCCGGCCCACGACGGCCCGAACAACCCGCGACCGTCCTTCCCATAACTGATTGAACTACGTGCCGGCCAGGGAAGGAGGATTCGTTTCGCCCGCCTGTCTTTCGTCGTCTCTACGCCGAATATTTGTAACAACGGAGATTTAATCGTCGGTATTTGGAGTGAATCACCACGTTCGTTTGTCAACTCTCGCTCCGGCCGCCCGACGAGGCCGCACGCGAATCTAATCGTTGTGTTCGGCTCGCGGTCGTGCCGAGACCGGAACGCCCGCGACGAGAGCGCGATTTCCCGACCGAGCGGCCCTGGTCGAACCGATGGATCAGGCGTTCCGGATCTTGTCGGAGGCCCGCTCGGCGACGGCGATCGTCGGCGCGTTGGTGTTGGCGGTCGGGATCTCCGGCATCACCGAGGCGTCGACGACGCGCAGGCCCTCGACGCCGTGGACGCGGAGGTCGTCGTCGACGACGGCCAGGTCGTCGTCGCCCATCTTGCAGGTGCCCACCGGGTGGTAGACGGTCTGGACCGTGTCGCGGACGTGCTCCTCGATCTCCTCGTCGGTCGTGACGTCCTCGCCGGGCCACACCTCCTCGCCGCGGTAGTCGTCGAGGGCGCTCGCCCGCCCGATCTCGCGGGTGCGCTTGATCCCCTCGACCAGCGTGTCGACGTCGGCCTGCTCGGTCAGGTACTGCGGGTCGATCACGGGGTCGTCGAACGGGTCGTCGGAGGCCAGCGTGATCCGCCCGGTGCTCTCGGGGTGGAGCAGCGTCGCGCCCAGCGAGATGCCGTCGCCCTCGGGGTTGTCGAACCCGTGGTTCATGAAGTACACCCGCGCCAGGAAGTACTGGAGGTCGGGGATCTCCAGATCGGGGTCGGTTCGCTCGAAACCCACGACCTGACAGGGGAGTTCCTCCGGCGAGAGCTCGACTTCCTCGGTACACTCGTAGACGGTGTGGGCCAGCAGGTGGTCCTGGAGGTTCCGGCCGACACCGGGCAGGTCGACCTGCACGTCGATTCCGTGGTCGGCGAGGTGGTCGGCGTCGCCGACGCCCGACAGCATCAGCAGTCGGGGCGAGTCGATGGCGCCCGCCGAGAGGATGACCTCCTCCGCCGTCGCCGTCCTCGTCTCCCCGTCCTGGACGTACTCGACGCCCGTCGCGCGGTCGCCGTCGAACAGGACCTGCGTCACGCGCGCGCCGGTCTCGGCGCGGAGGTTGTCGCGGTCGAGCGCGGGGTGAAGATACGCCACCGCCGTGCTCTGTCGGACCCCGTCCTCGACGTTCAGGTGGAGGTGCCCCACGCCCTCCTGTGTCTCGCCGTTGACGTCGTCGTTGCGCTCGAAGCCCGCTTCGACGGCGGCCTCGATGAGTGCCGGCGTGACGTCGCCGGACTGCTGCTCGGCGTGGAGGGCGCCGCCGGTGCCGTGGTACCCCTCGTCGCCGCCCTCGTAGTCCTCGATCCGGCCGGTGAACAGGTCGAACATCTCGTCCCAGCCCCAGCCCTCGTTGCCGAGTTCGGCCCATCGATCGTAGTCCCTGGGGTTCCCCCGGACGTACATCAGCGAGTTGATCGAACTCGACCCGCCGAGGGCCTTCCCTCTCGGCTGGTACTCCTCCCGGCCGTTCAGCCCCGGTTGCGGGACCGTCCCGTAGTCCCAGTCGACCTCCGACTTGAACAGGGCCGGGAACAGTCCCGGCTTCCGGATCTCCTCTCTATCGTCTGGGCCCCCCGCCTCCAGCAACAGCACGTCCGTCTCCCCGTCCTCGGTCAGGCGGTTCGCCAGCACGCAGCCCGCCGAGCCGGCGCCGACCACGACGAAGTCGTGAGTGTTTGTGTCTGCCATGTGTGATCTCTTTGGATTATTCAGGTAATAGATTTTTTCATATCGACAGGCCACGAAGCCGGTCGAGCGACGCGGCGTCGGGGACGACAGATGGAGGGGTCGAGGTGACGCCCGGTCAGCGCCGCGACCAGCCCACGGTGACCGAGAGGTCTTCGGAGAGCGCGCGGTGGACGTAGCAGGCGCGCTCGGCCTTGGTCACCACGCGATCGAGCGCGGAGTCCTCGGCGTCCGTATCCAGGCGCAGGTCGACCTCGACCGCCGAGAGCGGCCCCTCCTCGGGCGACCCGAGCACGTCGGCGGTTATCTCGCCGATCGGCACGTCGTCGCGCGCGGCCATCGCCCGCACCGACAGCGACAGGCACGAACCGAGCGCGCCGAGCAGGTGGTCGACCGGCGAGGGCGCCGACCCGGCGCCGCCGGCGTCCTCGGGTTCGTCGAAGGCGACCTCGCCGAACGCCGTCCGGAAACGGCCGCCGTACCCCTCGGCGGTCTCGACGGTGATCTCCCGCGGGTCGTCGGGCGCCTCGTCGCTGGACGCGACCGTCGACGCCGCGTCGCTCGCGGCACTCGCCGTCGCGGTGGCGCTCGCCGCCCCCCCGACGTTGAGGTCGGCGTCGAAGCGGGCGGCCAGGCCGTCCGCGTCCTGGAGTCGCTCCGCCAGCGTGTCGAGGAACCGCGCGGCGCTCGCGCCGTTGAGGACGCGGTGGTCGAACGCAAAGGAGAGCGTCGTCGTCCCGTCGTCCCGGACCCGCCCGACGCCGAGGATGCCGACCTGCGGGGGGTTGATCACCGGGTCGAAGCGGTCGACGCCGAACGGCCCGAGGTTCGTCACCGTGAACGTCCCCCCGCTGAGGTCGTCCACGGTGTGCTCGCCGGCGTGGACGGCCTCGGCCTGCTCGGTCCGCACCGCGTTGATCGACTCGATCGACCGGGCGTCGACCGTCGGCACCACCGGCGTGAACAGGCTGCCGTCGACGTCGAGGGCGACGCCGACGTTGACCTCCTCGATCAGCCGGTGTTCGTCGTCCTCGAACAGGGCGTTGACCGCCGGGTGGGCGGCCAAAGCGTCGCTGACGCCGGCCAGCAGAACGTCGGTGAACGACCCGGCCACCCCTGCATCTTTCGCGGCGGCCGCCACCCGCTGGATCGCCCCCGCGTCGATCTCCCGGTCGAGGGTGACGTGGATCGCCTCGCGGTGGCTCTGGCCCAGTCGGTCGGCGATCGTCCGCTGGTTGGCCGACAGTTCGCGAGCCTCGCGGACAGTACGCGAGGCGGCGCCCCGGACGCCGCCGGCGTCGGCGGAGTCCAGGTACGCCGCGACGTCGTCCTCGATCACCGTCCCCTGCGGGCCCGAGGGTTCGACCGCGGCGACGTCGACGCCTTCCCGCTCGGCGCGGCGCCGCGCCCCGGGCGTCGCTCTCACCTCGGATCCGGCGTCGAGGTACGCCGTGACGTCGTCCTCGATCACCGTCCCCTGTGGGCCCGAGGCCTCGACCGCCGCGAGGGTCACGCCCTCCTCCCGGGCGCGCTGCCGGGCGCCCGGCGTCGCCCGAACCGACGACTCGTCGGTCGCCGCGGTCGCCGAACCACCACCGGCGCCGGTCTCGGCCGGTCCGGCCGAGGCGGCCGCGCTCCCCTCGGCGTCGGCGACGTCGAGGTCGACGTCGATTTCGGCCTCGTAGGGCGCGAGGTCCTCGTCCGCACCGGCGACGATCCCGATGGGGTCGCCCGGTTCCACGACCCCGCCCTCGGGCACCAGCGTCCGGCGGAGCACACCGGCCTCACGGGCCTCGACGTCGCTGGCAGCCTTCTCCGACTCCACGACCGCGATCACCGCCTCCGCCTCGACGGCATCGCCCTCACTCGCGACCCACTCGACGACCGTCCCCTGATCCATGGACATCCCCATCTTCGGCATCCGTACGACGTATCCCATTGGTGGATCGGGGGTCGCCCGCGAAGGTCATAAAACCGCGTGGTGGCGTCGAATTCGAACGCGACGACTGATCGGTCCTCGCTTCACCCGAGTCCCTCCAGGCCACGCTGCCGAGACCCAAGCGTTCTTACACCGCTATATCTGTAACGTGAGGGCCGATCACGGCTCCTCTCTCGGCCCGATGCGGCCGAATTTTGGTTCGTAGCGACAACGTGTGGGTCTGTCAATAGTTTTGTGTATTCCGTTGTGTGTAGTACACAACGAAACCACACACCTTTCGCGGCAGCAGCAGCCGCACAGCCGATGAATCGCATACTGCTATATCAAATTCGACCCTCGAGGGCAGCCCCCGCGTTCGCTGCACAGTCGTCGAGAGCGTCGCGGCCCGGGCTGCCCACCGGCGACCGGCCGTCGGCCGACCGCACGTGATGGCCCGCAAGGCTGCGTCGTCACCGATCGGTTCGGTCCGTGACAATAAATTATAAGTAAACTCCTGAACTCCCCTGAAACATGCGAGCCCCCACACGGCCGTGATGGCCCCATGATCGACGCAGCCGAGACACGGGTCATCGACTGCGACTGGCACTACATGGACTCGTTCAAGCGGTTGGCGCAGTACATGCCCGAGCCGTGGGACACGAAGTACGTCAACAGCCAGTGGGACGACGCCGGGGTCAAACAGAACGTGAGTTCGTTCTTCCCGACGTCGACGGGCGACCGGCAGAACTACGGGAAGGTCGTCCGGGAGCACTCGAACTACCCGACCGAACCCGAGGAGCCCGAACGGATCCGGGAGGGGATGGAGTTTCTGGACGTCGACGTCTCCCTCCAGATCTCCCACCTCGCCCTGGCGATGGGCGGCGTGAGCGCGGACGACGAGCGGGTCCAGGCGTTCGCCAAGGGTTACGTCGAGTACATGCTAGAGGAGGTGCTCGACCCGGACGACGGGGTGTACGGGCTGGTGATGATCCCCTACAAGGACGTCGAGGCCTCCCTGGAGGTCCTGGAGCGCGTCGAGGACGAGGAGGCCTTCGTCGGGGCGTGCTTCGTGACGGCGGGCGCGAGCCCGCCGCTGGGCAACCGGAAGTACGACCCAATCTACGAGCGCTGCGAGGAGCTGGGCTACCCGATCGTCTACCACACTGGCGGCTCGGGCCTCGACGAGTACGTCCGGGCGGGCTACCAGGAGATGATCGAGACCCACACGCTGGGTTTTCTCGAATCCAATATGTCCCAGATCGTCAGC